>Ga0209041_1000056_pt1 | contig 100817 bp, 96 predicted proteins | sample SaaInlV_100m_DNA_4_FD_184647 | JGI IMG/M metagenome (GOLD analysis project Ga0209041, IMG submission 184647) | Marine microbial communities from expanding oxygen minimum zones in the Saanich Inlet - SI037_S2LV_100m_DNA (SPAdes) (version 2) | ecosystem: Environmental > Aquatic > Marine >... | reverse complement strand
AGGGAATGGAAGCACTTTCAAATTCGTCCATGGTTATGCCCAATATTTTCTACGCCCAGGTTACACCCGACCTCTTTTATATTGGCTTCATACCCGGCGTTTTGGCTACAGTGCTGGGGACTATGCTGGCCGGTCTGGCCATATACAAGCGGGAAATGGCACAATTGTTTAAGGAACTGGAAACATGATCAAGATTCTTATTTCTTTTCTATCTTTTACATTTCTCGTTGCTCAAGCGGATGATATGTCCGTGCAGGATATTATCGAGGCCATGGACAATAACCTGAACGCAAAAAGTCGGATATTAACCAGTAAAATGGTAGTCCACGGCCGGCGCTCCAGCCGTACTATCGAATCCAAGAACTGGGTTGTTGGTATCGATCAGGCGTTTACTGAATATCTTTCTCCTCCTCGGGAGGCAGGAACAAAAATGCTCAAGTTGAATGATAAACTCTGGACCTACTCGCCCCAGACAGATCGGATGATCCAGATCTCCGGGCACATGCTCCGGCAATCGGTCATGGGTTCAGATATGTCCTACAACGATATGATGGAAGACCGCCCCCTCATGGAACTCTATGAAGCCACATTGGAGGGATCAGTAGAGATCGATGGACGAGATCATTGGATTATGTTGTTGGAGGCAAAAGTGAAAGGATTGTCCTATCCCATGCGCAGGGCTTGGATCGATAAGGAATACCTACTCCCTATGAAAGAGGAACTTTACGCCAAAAGCGGCAAGCTTTTAAAAACATCCACCATGGACGGAATAAAAAAGGTACAGGGCAGATGGTTCCCATCCCGGTTTATTTATAAGGATGAACTAAAGCGAAACAGCAAGGGAACGGAATGGTTGATCGATGAAATTACCTTTGATACAGACATACCAGAATCTCGTTTTTCGAAAGCGCGATTAAGAAAGTAAACAAATAAAAAATGAATATGATTACGATAAATATTATCAAATTATTTATATTATTAGGGCAACAAAGCTGTACGTATATTTGTTCGGCGTTATCACTAAGGATTTTATATAGGAGAATATTAATATAATGAAGCACACACTTTTTATTTTACAGATCTTTCTGTTTTCGATTGTTTTCGGACAGAAAAAGAATACAGAAAAACTTCAGTTTGAGTTTGAGGTGGATTCCATAGAACTGCATGTTGGTGAGACGAAAGAACTCACGATTAAACTTCTCAATGAAGATGGAGATCTTTCCAAAAATTCATTTTATGTATTTGGACAGAGACGTGCTTTATCCGTATCCCCCAGGACGAGCGATTCTACGGGTATTGCAACCGTAACCGTCAAGGCCCATAAGCCCGGACGTTTGAGACTCAGCGTTCAAAGTATTACGGTTAAACGCGATGATCGTGTTCGGGATAAGCTCGTAGTCAATGTCCCCTTCCCACCAATTGATCATATTGTATTTAACCAAACGCCAAGAAAACTATATACAGAAACATCCACATCGTTTTCAGTAGAAGTGATCGACGAAGCAGGGCTTACACGAGAGAATGCGGATGTTAAGCTCAAGTCCAGCAATACTGCAGTTGCAGATTTTGATATCTTTGGTAATCTGGAAACAAAACGAACAGGCCGCGTCACCGTATCTGCTACAGCAGAAGGAGTCACCGAACAGTACAATATCCGGGTTGTTAAAAATCCAGTGCGCAGTGTCACCCTATCTGCTGAAAAGGATGAGATTCGTACCGGTGATGTGCTTGTGTTGAATGCAACAGCTTTAAATAGAAGCGATCGTGCTATAGACGATGCGCCAATTACTTATTCTTATATTGGTCAAGCAGATTATGGCAAGTTTGGATTGCCTGCAGCAGGGCTAGTAACGGATGATGGTAGATTTATTGCTGAAACAGCAGGTTTATATACGCTTATTGCATCTTCTGGAGGTTACTCAGCTCAGAAGACAATTAAGGTTGTCCCAAGAAATGTTCAGAAAAAAGCAAAACTTGTTGGCCATGGATTGATATCAGATGTCCTTACAAGTGACCTGTGGGTCTGGGCTGGAGTAGATAAGCATGAAGGAAAAGATTTTGCTGTAACAGGGACATGGGGTTCAAATGGAGAAGCTTATTTTTGGGATGTTACAAACCCAGATAGTATGATAATTATTGATACAATCACAGTTGATGCACGGACGGTAAATGATGTAAAAATCTCTGAAGATGGTCGTGTGGGAGTGATTACTAGAGAAGGTGCCTCAAATCGAAAAAATGGATTTGTAATATTAGATGTAAGTAACCCATATAATGTTACGATATCAGCTGAATATAATGATGATATGACAGGCGGTGTTCACAATGTATTTATATATGAAAATCATGTTTATGCTGTAAATAATGGACGTAAATATGATATTATAAATATTGATGATCCGAAAAATCCCTTTCGCGTTGGTGTTTATGAAATGGATACTCCAGGACATAGCATTCATGACGTATGGATTGAAAATGGTATAGCCTACTCTTCAAATTGGAGCGATGGCGTTGTTGCTGTAGACATTGGTGGGATGAAATTTGATGAAGCTGATCGTTCTCAGTCGCAGTTTAACCCATTGTTAGCAAAAGCAGGTCAAGGTAGTCCCTCAAATCCAATTAAGCTAGCTGAAATGGGAGATCCTACTGGACGTAATCATGCAGCATTCCCTTTTTTAAGTAAGTCAACGGGCAACTTTTATATTGTAGGAGGTGATGAAAATTTTCCTTGGGGCGTTCGCGCAACAAGAGGAGAGCCATCAAACCCAAGAGGTGGGTTTCATTTCTTGAATTTTACAGACCCAGAGAACCCTAAAGAAGATGCGGTATATCAGGTCCCAGAGGCAGGTTCTCACAATATGTGGATATTCGGAGATGTATTAATCGCTGGGAACTATCAAGGAGGATTACGAATTGTAGATATATCTGGTGAACTCCTTGGAGATATTTATAATCAAGGGCGTGAGATTGCTGTATATCAATCCTCGCACAAAGAAGGTAAAATACCCAATGCACCAATGGTGTGGGGTGCACAGCCGTATAAAGATTATATATTTTTTGCAGATATGAATTCAGGTCTATACTGTATTCAATTAGAAGATTTAGAAAAAGGCCCAGGGGCACCATAAATAATTGGAGAAAATTATGAAAAAACTATATATACTTATTTTAATCGCCTTTAGTATTGGCTTTGGACAAGAGAACTCTGAAAAAAAGGAAGCTAAACATAGCTTTATTTTTGAGCCAGACTCTCTTTTCCTAAACATTGGTGAAACAGGAACGGTAACTATCAAGTTTGTTGATGAAGATGGCAATCTGGCCAACAACCCTTTTTATGTTTATGGTCGCCCACGCCGTGCCTTGGAATCAAAACCAAGAATAAGTGACTCTACGGGAGTTGCTGTAGTTACAATTAAAGCATTTAAACCAGGGAAACTCAACTTAAGCGTTAGAAGTATTTCTCAAAAAAGAGAAGATAGAGTAATGGGAAATATGCCTATTGAGGTACCATTCCCACCATTGGATAGGATTGTATTTAACGATCCGATATTAAATGTATATGTTGGAACATATGTTAATTATAAAACGGAAGTTTTTGATAAAGCAAATTTGAAAAGAACAGAATCAAAGGTATTGCTTTCATCTAGCAACTCAGATGTCGCTGAATTTGATAGTTATGGAAACTTAGTTGCAAAAAAATCTGGTAAGATTACACTGATTGCTTCAGTTGATGATATTAAGGAGTCCCTTAATATAAAAGTATCAAAAAATCCTGTTCGTAAAATTAGCGTGTCTGCAGATAAAGATAAAATTAGAACAGGAGACGTTTTACAATTCAACGCAAAAGTAATGAATAGGGCCAATAAAGTTATAAAAGATGTTCCTGTGACCTTTTCTTATTCAGGCCGTGCGGAATATGGCATTGGATTGCCAGCATCAGCTTTAATTAATAAAGATGGGAAATTTGTAGCAGAAACGCCAGGTGTTTTTACTGTCATTGCTCAATCTGGTAGATTTTCTGCGAGAAAGACGATTGAAGTTGTTCAAAGAAATGTAAGGAAAGAAGTTAAGATTGTTGGGCATGGAACCGTCTCTAATGTGAATACTTCTGACTTGTGGGTATGGCCCGGAATTGGTAAACATAAAGGCAAAGATTTTGCAGCAACAGGAACATGGAGTGCAAATGGAGAAGCGTATTTTTGGGATGTAACTGAGCCAGAAAATATGTACATCATTGATACTGTTACAGTTGATGCGAGAACGGTAAACGATGTCAAAGTTTCCGAGAATGGCGAAGTGGCTGTTATTACTAGAGAGGGCGCATCAAATAGAAAAAATGGATTTGTTGTTTTAGATATTAGAGATCCATTTAATGTAAAGATCACAGCGGAGTTCAATGATGATATGACGGGTGGAGTCCATAATGTTTTCATTTATGATAATCACGTTTATGCTGTAAATAATGGTCGTAAATACGATGTCATTAATATTGAAGATCCTTCGAATCCATTTAGAGTGGGCAGATATGAATTAAGCACACCAGGTCATGGAGTCCATGATGTTTGGGTAATAGATGGCCTTGCTTACTCATCTAATTGGGCGGATGGTGTACATGTTGTTGATGTTGGTGGAGTAAAATTTAGTGAAAAGAATCGTTCTAACATTCAGTATAACCCTTTCCTTGCAATGGCGGGTCAAGGAAGCCCTGGGAATCCAGTAAAGTTAGGTGGGATGGCAGATCCAAATGGCCACAATCATGCAGCCTTTCCTTTTATTAGTCAATCTTCAGATAAATTTTATCTTATCACTGGTGATGAATATGGGGATCAATTTGGAATGGCTGGCGGCTATCATTTTCTTGATTTTACTGATCCAAAAGAGCCAAAAGAAACAGCAGTTTATCAAGTTCCTGAGGCCGGATCACACAATCACTGGGTACATGGAGATACATTGTTTGCCTCCTATTACCAAGGTGGTCTCCGAGTAGTGGACATTTCAGGTGAACTAATGGGTGATATTTATGCTCAAGGAAGAGAAATTGCATTTTTTATGTCAAGTGACCCAGAAGGTTTTGTAGCAAATCGCCCAAATGTTTGGGGAACAATGCCTTATAAAGGGTTAATTTATTTTTCAGATATGAATAATGGTCTTTGGGCGATCAAATTGGTTGATAATAATCCCATGGGGACAAATTAGGAGAAAAAGAATGAAACGGTTATTTCTATTAGTATTGATAATCATAATTGGTGTTAGTGGACTAAGTGCAAAAGATTATTATATTTATTGCACAGCAGAATCTGAAGATGAAGTGGCACTAATACGTTTTGATGGAAAAACAGCACATGTTGAAAAACGAATTCCTGTAGGTGTTTGGCCAGTTGAAATCGAAGGCCCTCATGGTATTACTGTTTCACCCGATGGTGATTATTGGTATTTATCAATGGCTCATGGTCTTCCTTACGGCCATTTGTATAAATACAAAACAGGAACAGATGAAATGGTAGACCGCGTTGAATTAGGTCTCTTTCCTGCAACAATGGGGATTTCGAATGCTACTGGTTTAATATATATTGTTAATTTTAATCTGCATGGAGGCCATACGGAACCAAGCACTGTTTCTATTGTTGATCCAGAAGAAATGATTGAAATTGATCGGGTTGAAACAGGGATTATGCCTCATGGCTCTCGACTTTTAAATAATGGTCTAAAACACTATTCAGTAGCTATGATGTCAGGGATGCTATATGAAATTGATGCGATGACAATGCAGATTACACGTACTATATCTACTGCGCCACCCAATAAGAAAATGAATGCTCACAGTGGTCACAATATGAAAAAAATGGATCATAGTAACATGAAAATGGGTAAGAATAAAAGGATGTCAAATAAAGATAAAAAGGGCATAGCTGCCATGGGAAAAATGGCTATGGCAAAAATGGACCATAAAATGCCTCCAGAGAAACCTACTTGGGTATATCCACATCCGAATGATAATCTAATTTATGTAGTGAATAACGGTACGGATAATGTAGTTGAGATTGATGTTAAAAAATGGGAAGTAGTCCGAACTTTTAAAACTGACAAAGCTCCTTATAATTGTGAAGTAAGCCAAGATGGAAAATATCTTGTTGTTACTTATAAAGGCGCAGCTAAAACAGGAGTATGGGATTTAAAAACTGGGAAAGAAGTTGCCAAGTTGAAGAATTCACGCAAGGTAACGCATGGTGTCGTGATTTCACCAGATAGTCGTTATGCTTTTGTATCGGTAGAAGGAATCGGAAAAGAACCTGGAGCTGTGGAAGTTATTGACCTACATAATCTTGAAAAAGTGGCTATAGCAGAAATTGGAAAACAAGCAGGTGGCATCACTTTCTGGAAAATGACCGATTAATTATCGTTATATGTAACCGTTAATTTTTTACCCTGTATAGACTCGGTGGTCTTGGAACCGTCAGGCCATTGGATATTGAGATACGTTGCATCACTTTTTATTCCAAGAATTTGGACGGGAGAATTTTGAGACCAGTATCCTGAACCGGATTGAATTTCCCGCACTGGTCCCATAGTACCATCGTTATATTGGATTCTAATCTTTGAGCCAAAGGCCCAAGGATTATTTTTTGTTCCCCGGAGCCTGACTCGCAACCCCGGTTTCGAATTTGTATTTTGAAAAAGTTTTGTTTGGGCGCCATTTTGGGTGACCAATAAATCAATTCGAGCGTCCATATTAAAATCCGCGAATGCAGCACCTCTTTGTTCTCCATAAACTGTAATACCACTTAGGTGCCCTGGCAGAGATGTGAAGTTTCCCTTCCCATCTCCAAGGATGACTAACCCTCTTCCAGAGTCATTCCTGTCTGTTTCTTTTTGAACGGCAAAAAAATTCTGACTCAGGAAAATATCTTCATGTCCATCCCCATTTATGTCAGCCACACCGGCATGCATAGCAGTAGTGATTTGTGCTTCAAATGGAAGTACCACCGAATCAAAGCCATCTCCATTATTGATTAAAACCATACTTTCCAAGGTATTCGCCTCAAGATATGGCGCACTCATTAATGAGTTTCCAAATATTTCACCAAGACTGGACTTGGCATAATTTAGATACGTTTCTTTTTCTTCCCGTACAAATGGCATGGCATTTGAAATACAGGAAAACCCTCTTTCAGGAACAAGATCTTTAAATTCATCATCATAATGCGCCTCTACAATATCCAGAATATTATTATTATCAAAATCGTCGAAATAGACCCTTCGTGGGTGATTTGGTGAAAAATGATATTTTGTATTACCTCCCCAGTTTGTTGCCACAATATCCAAAAGTCCATCCTCATTAAAGTCTCCAGTGGTAACGCCATTCCACCACCCTTTTATTGAGGATAACCCAAGAGATGTTGTCACATTATTAAACTGCCCATCAATATTTTGAAGGACCATTATAGGTCCCCATTCCAAAGCCAAAATGAGATCCGGATCCCCGTCGTTATCTATATCGCTGAAAACAGAACCGGAAACGAGGCCAATATCTGTAAATAAGGCCGTATTGTTTTCATCTGGCTTGAGTTGACCATTATGATTGATATATAAAATGGAGGTAGCGGGTTTTGGATATTGGTTTGGGATAACGCGACCCCCTATGAATACATCCAGATCTCCATCCCCATCCACATCGGCCTGAGACATAGGTCCAGCCATATGGTTTAATCCATTAAGTGTGTACTGGTTTTTTTTTGAATATGTTGAAATATGACTCATTTGTTTTGGGACAGATTCAAAATTAGCCGTTGTAACAATAATCCCCTGATTTCCATCGGAATCCACATGGCTCAAAACAGATGTAGCATCCTGATCTAAATTTTTCACCACAGAAAATGGAATAAAAGAATGACCGTCTGTATTTTCAAAATGATCAATTGAACCTCCCCTTCCACCTGAAATAAAAATATCTTCATCCCCATCCTGATCTGCATCCATCCACATGACACCGGGGCCAAGCTGGCTGAATCGGTTTGGGAGTAGACTTTGGTTAGAGAAATCATCAAAGGGGTCTTCATGATGGGTATGATCTAATAGATGGCTCACATCTTGAAATATAGGTTCACTGTTTTTTTTCACAGCCGCAGGTTTGGATCCATTTAGTTGTCGTATTGTAAAGAGGTGATTCGGTTTTAACGAATCCATTTTTGTGATTGTCCCATCTCGCCATCGGATTTCAACAGACATATGTTGCTCACCGGCTGCAAACACCTGAAGAGGATCTCCACCAGAAAGATATCGCCCACCGGCTATGACTTCCCGAGATTGAATTTCTGGACCGCCTTTAACAATAATTTTTGCACCGATCGCCTGTGTGTTTTTTTTATCACCTACCAATCGAATGGCCAACCGGGGTTGATTGGAATTATTTTGGTAGAGGCCGAGGGGTTGATTTAAACGATTAATCACAATATCTAAATCTCCGTCATTATCTAAATCGGCTGAAGCCATTCCATGAGATATATCCTTTTCGGTACCCAATCCCCATCCATCAGAAACAGTTTCAAACTTGAAGTTTCCCTTATTTCGGAATGCGATATTATTCAATTCCAATGTTGGGTATTCAAAAAGCATTCTTTTATATTCATCAAAGGAAGTCACCGTCGGCAAGGCTTCTTTTTGTCTTTGATTCGAATCAGAATCCTGGACATCATACATGTGACCAGTGGTAATGAGGATATCTTCAAACCCATCCAAATCCACATCCATAAACATACTGGCCCATGACCATTCGGAAGCTTGGGTATGGCTGAATTGAGAAATTTCGCTAAAAGTATGATCTCCGCGATTCAAGAAAAGAGTGTTGTGCATATACTGGGGGCGATTACCTATTTCTCCGATAGATAACGGTGTTGGTGCCATCGTTCCCATTTGGGTCTTCTTCAAAATATGAGATTGGCTCATCATATCTGTCACGAAAAAATCCTGATTTCCATCATGGTTAAGATCAGAAAAATCTACTGCCATAGAAGAATTACTTGTATGGCGAATAGCAAGGTTGTTCATAGCGCGAAAGGAACCATCTCCATTGTTGATCCAAATGCGATCAGGACTCTCAAAATCATTGCAAATATATATATCAGGATGAGAATCGTTATTGATATCTCGGAACTGGGCCGTAAGTCCCCAGTCTCTTAAATGATGATTTATTGGGTTGCCATTTTCATCTGAGAATCGCCTCTGAGTCATGTCCTCAAATTCGAATTCACCATTTCCATTATTTATATAAAAATGATCTACCTCTGCCATTTCAAAACGAAGAAGAATATTGTCTCGAACTTCCGTTTCATAATGTTGATTAAATGGGGGCATCACAATCCAGCGGTTGTTCGTGAGCTCCATTAGGGTGTTTTCAAAACTTATTACAGGCGGAGGAAGGGAATCGCGCATGGCCAACCGTTTGTAATTTGTAATATATAAATCCAAATCACCATCGTTATCCACATCAGCCAAAGCAGAGGATGTACTTCCAGGGTTATCCAACTTGGAAGGCAAAAACGATTCAGTAAATACACCGCTTCCATCATTGATAAATAAACTATTTGGTCCACCTAGAGCCGTCACAATTAAATCTAAATCGCGATCACCGTCTACATCAGCAAAAACAGAACCCGTTGAATAACGAGACCCACACGCGACACCGGCAGGTGTGGTTTTATCTTCAAATACCCAATTTCCTTTATTGATATATAAAACATTCGGTTCTCGGATTCTGGCCATATAAATATCAACCCAACCGTCTCCATTTACATCCCCAAGCGCCACGCCGGAACCATGCATCAAATGCTGGTTTTCTAAAATTTCTTTTTCACCAATTCGATTGGAAGCTGTAATGCCAGTATGGGATGATTTCATCTCTATAAACCCAGATTGCCCATTACCCACAGGAACAATCAATTTTTCAGATTTGTATATTTGCCCTTTCTCCCAATTCGGGTCATTTTGTGTGCAACCATCAAACAAAATTAAAAGTGTGAAGAAGGAGATTATGTTTTTCATATCAACGGTAAAGTTACTGCGTTATAAGGGATGGTGTCTTCAGGAATCGGTATTGTCGGCGCCCGTCATTTTCAATACAATATCTGTACTTTCTTTGAATGATTTATGCTGGATTATAGTTGCTTTGAAAAAGTAATAAAGGGTTAGTATATATAAAATATGAAACCACCATTCGGAAACCTTACCAATGAAAAAAGCGCCATCTATAATCACCATAACCATAAACAAAACTGTTACCATCATTGTGGGTGGGTAGAGTTTTCTTTTAATAGCAAACATTTTTTTATATAGATCTTTTCCTAAAGATGGGTTGGCCTCAAGATATTCTCGAATATTTACACCGGTGCCGACAAAAAAGAACATAACCAATGTTTGGCCAGCAATAAACACGATGCTAACCAATAAATCTAAAGTAATATGGTTTTGTGCCCAAAAATCAAAATAATGATTTATACCAACCATTAACAAACCAATGCCAGAAAGCGCCACCATTACATAAGAGAGTATCATAAAAAACCACATAAACTAATACCTATACATTAAAGTGAAAGTAAATGCAGTCACCATCCTGCACAATATATTCTTTACCCTGCAACTGAGCGAGACCAGCATCTTTGACGTTTTTTTCTGAACCCAAACGAACAAGATCATTATATTTTATAATTTCTGCTTTAATAAACCCACGTTGAAAATCTGTATGAATTTCGCCAGCAGCCTCGGGTGCGGTGGCACTTTGTTTAATGGTCCAGGCGCGAACTTCCGTAGGGCCTCCTGTAAAATAAGTTTCTAATTCAAGGAGACGAAACCCAGCATGAATAAGTTTGTTTAGCCCGGGTTCCGGGAGGTTAAATTCTTCTAGAAACATACTTTTACCTTCGTCATCCAGAACAGCAATTTCCTGTTCGATTTTCCCACACAATCGAATAGCTAGATTATTTTCTTTTTTTGCATAGTCAAAAAGAGCCTGTACGTGTGGGTTCCTTTTATCATGGGTGATTTCACCTTCGTCCACATTGGCCACATAAAGAATCGGTTTTCTGGTTAATAAAAACAATGACCTTATTGTAGGCAACTCATCTTCTTCAGCTTCAAAAGTACGTGCCATTTTTCCTGCATTACAATGCATCTGTAACCTTAAAACAACGTTTAATTCTTTTTCAACGCTTTTTTCTTTTTTTGCCAGCTTTGATAAGCGATATACACTTTTTTCTAGTGTTTCCATATCGGCCAATAGCAATTCTGTTTCAATTAGATCTGCATCTCGAACAGGATCGATCCCACCTTCTACGTGGACAATATTATCATCTTCAAAACAACGGACCACATGTACGATTGCAGCCACTTGCCGAATTTGGCTCAGAAATTGATTCCCAAGACCTTCGCCTTGACTGGCACCACGCACGAGACCGGCGATATCAATAAATTCAACGGTTGCGGGTGTTACCTTTTCAGGTTTAAATATTTTGGTAAGCTCTCCCAATCGTTCATCGGGCAGTGGCACGATTCCCATATGGGGTTCAATCGTGCAAAACGGATAGTTTTCCGCCGGGACAGAGGATGCCGTCAAGGCATTAAAGATTGTTGATTTTCCCACATTGGGCAAGCCAACGATACCACACCGAAGCGCCATATTATATCCTGTTAAATTTTAAGTTATGTTAAAAAAATTGCTTAAAAAGAATCCAGAGCTGGGTCACCGCCAAAATCATAGGTAAGGTTATCAAATAACCCAACTTGTAAATTTTTTGCAAAATAAATAATACGGTCTAACCCTGTGCTTAATTCACCATCTGCCCAGATCATATATTTTCCACCACGACTCAACAACTTTTTTATATCAATTTTGTAGGTAACCTTTTCATGATAAGGACGGACTTGCCCTTTAAATTTTAAATCGCTAACACCCAATGCACGGCCACGTCCATTCCCGCCAACCCAGGTTAAAAAGAACCCCACCAATTGCCACATGCCATCTAAACCGAGGCAGCCCGGCATCACTGGGTCACCTTTAAAATGGCAATCAAAAAACCATAAATCATCGGTTACATCTAATTCGGCAACAATTTCACCATTTCCATATTTACCGCCTTCTTCAGAAATGTGAATAATGCGATCCATCATCAACATGGGCGGTGTGGGAAGTTTCCCCTTTTCTTTGCCGAATAATTTTCCAATTCCACTATCAAGTAAATCTTCTTTAGAATAACTGTTTTTACGGGTCATTTTTTGCTCCTATTCAAACAATAAATTTACCTAATATTTAGAAAAATTAAGACTAAGTTTTCTATCTCATTTTTTTTACACCTCTATCTACCTAAATTAACTCTTTAATTATGGAGAAAAATATGACTGATTGGGTATTATTACTGGGCGGCTCTACAGGACATGGCGCAGCTACCGCTAAGCGATTGGCTAAAGATGGTTATGGCATTATCGCTTTTCATTTTGACCGTGGAGAAGCAAAAAAGATTGCCGAAGAAACAATCGCAGAGGTCAATGAAACAACAGATGGCCGTTGCCATTATTTCAATACCAACGCCGCCGCTGTAGAAACAATGGACGCATATATTCCGAAAATTAACGAGATCACTGATGGACAGCCAGTAAAACTGCTTCTTCATTCTATTGCTTTTGGAACCACCACCAATTTTTTTGGTGAAAAACCGGTAACTCAAAAACAGATGGATATGACAGTTCATGTTATGGGGAATTCGCTTCTTTATTGGACTCAAAAATTATTTGCGACTGATTTATTAGGAAAGGGATCTCGGGTGATGGGACTGACTAGCGAAGGAAATTATTTAGCCATGGAAGGTTATGGCCCCGTGAGTGTTGCTAAGTTAGCCATGGAATCAATTATTCGCCAGATTGGATGGGAGTTGGGCCAATATGGTATTACAGCGAACGCTGTTCAAGCGGGCGTAACACCCACGCGCGCACTCACCAAAATTACAGATCGATGGGAAGATTGGGTAGAGAGCACTAAAAAACGGAATCCAATGAAACGGACAACAACACCTGAAGATATCGCCGGAACAATTTCAATGCTATTAAAACCAGAAGCAGATTTTATCAATTGCTCCATCATTTATTGCGATGGCGGAGAGCATCGCTCCGGTACTATTTAAGCTGGTTTTTTAAATTGAGTTAATTATGAGCCGGATTCTTCGAGTTCGACTCTTTGTTTTATTAATGCGACCAACTCATAATGTTCCTTGGTCGGTTGCATTTGGAAACAGGTCTCTGCTTCCTGAAGGGCGTAACTCCACCATCCTTTTTTGGTATACATCAAAGATAGATTGTAATGGGCTTTACTCAGCGCTTGAAATTCTTCTCTATTTAATTCTTTATATGAATCAGGGTAAAGCCGGGTAACTTCCCTAAACTCTAAGATGGCTTCTTCAACCAATCCTTTCTGTGCATACCATTTCCCCAATTTTAAATGGCGCTGAGGGTCTTCTTTACACCCACTCACAAAAAAAGCAATGGATAGAATTAGGGCGGGTGTTGTTAGACTAAACTTCATATAGTATCCGTAAAATTGCGGCGTGTTTCCTCAAAATTCCAAGGGAAACATTTATGAATTTACAGATATGCTTGATTCATGATGAGGTTCACGAACAAAAAAAATAATTGTCAATAGTCCCGCAAACATTAATACGCCTAAAATGCGGAATAAGATAATAAACCCAACCGTTTCACTAAGAATTCCACCTACGATAATTGCCATTAATATAAAAGGACTCAAAATAGTGTCGATTAATGCCATGATCATTTTATTATCACCCTTTTCACCGGCAAAATCAAAAACGATGGACATGGCAGATGGGAAAAAAGCACCCTGAGCCATCCCTAAGAAAATAAATATACCGTAGACCCAAAACATGGATTGAACCGCAAGTGCCGTTGCAATGGCAAACAAATGGCCTGCAAAACAAAATGTCATGGCGGCTTTATGACCAATTTTATCTCCGATGCGCCCAGCGACAATGCTTCCCAATCCAAAAGCAACAAGACGCGCTGCGGTTAAAAGTCCTGCTTCGCTGATATCAAAATGAAAAATATCCCTGGAATAAACGGCATACAATCCAATAGCTGGGAATTGGGCTGTCAGAAATATTCGACTATAAATATATCTTCGGAAATTCCTATTTATTTTGAGGATTGTCTTTGTTTCATGTATAAAATCTTGAATAGTCCGCTGTTTTTGATTCTGGTCAATTTCTTTTACTCGGAACCCCAAATAGGTAAAGATGCCAACCGTTAACGATATAGAGAGTATTATAAATCCCCAGCCAAAATTTGAAGGAAAAGGAATTGAACTTCCCAACAATTGTTTTACAAGAATACCACCAATAAATCCACCTACGCTATTTCCAATGAAAGATATTCCCAGAAATGTGCCGCGATTATTTCGTTTTGTCACATGTTTTAAAAAATTTGACCAAATTGGAATAATGAGCCCTATGGCTAGTGAATAAAAAATGAAACAAATATAATAAAAAACCCAAGCCTTTGGACCGGTAGGTGCAAAAAATGCGAATACAAACCCTGCAAGTAATATAGGCGGCAGTACAGTCAAGTGCACTTTTATGGTGGCCATTTTTATATTTCGGATGTTTCGTGCCATAAGCGCAGAAATAAGTTGTGGCGCAGCCATTAAAATTGCAAACACACCTGCGATGGATCCCACAACACTGAGTGGTGCACCCAGTAATGTTAAAAATAAAGGTAAAATTGTGGACACATCATTAAAAGCGAAACCTATACCCCAACAAAACTCGTGAACAATATTCAGCCCCAAATTATGACGATGATCACTAAGACTGAGTCTGGCCATTATTTTTTTCTCTTGTTAATAAAACAATGGATCCCAGAAGAAGTACCGCGCCCACCCATTGAGGGAGTGACAAGATATTGCCGCGAATAAACCAATCCAGCGCAACAGCGGAGAGTGGCCAAAACAATTCGTAAACAGTTACATGGCTCGCAGGCAATTGGTTCAACCCATAGTAGTAAAAAAACAGAGCCAATGAACCAGAGCTTAAAACGATTAAAACAATATATCCCCAATGAGAAAAAGTCATGACATTGATAGCGTCATATTCGCCGGTAGAAAGTAAGACAAATGCGGTTACGGAGGCCGTAACCGCCAGTCTCAAGGATGTGACCGTTGTGAAAGATAAACGTTTGAGTGCATGTTTCCCCAACACAGTGGAACTCCCCCAACTGAACGCAGAAAGAAGTGCGAGTAAAGTCGCAATAATGGTTTTATCATTCCAATCATTAATAGAACTATTGCCAAAGGTAACCAGGTATCCGCCGGAAATTGCTACAAAAGCGAATCCAAGAAAACGACGGGTAATTTTTTCTTTCAGGATAATACCGGCTAAGGCAATGGCAAAGATGGGTTGAAGTTTTTGAAGCAAAACAACGACTGAAAGATCAATATAATTCACATAACTTAGTGCTTTGGTATAAAAAAAAGTCCCGAGAACACCACCAAAAATACTAATCCACAAAACGGATATCCACCCACGCTGGCCGAGAGAAGAAACTTCCTTCCAACCTTTAATAAGCAATGGCAAAAATAGTATAGCGCCAATAACATGTTCTAACGAAACAATTAAAAAGGCAGGTAAGGCAAACAAGTTTTGACGTATAAACCCATCAAAACTCCAAAGAAATGCAGCAAAAATGACAGCAAGGGCAGGAAGGTACTTTTTCATCTGGCGAAATTACATCTTATATAGAGGTGGAAAGAAACCGATAAAACAGATATTAAGTCTGCCAACAATTCTTTCTTGGCGGACTTTCCCATGTTTTACCAAACGTTGAAAGTTAAGTATAACGATTAAAGGTTAAGAATCTTCCCTAAAAATAAAACAGCGTTGGAATGATTTTCTAGAATGGCAAAAACAAAGGGACGATTGATAAGAATATTGGGTGTTTTGATTTAAGGGTTGAAAATAGGGCAAAGATCAAAGACCCTACTAATAAAATTCCAATCCCTCGGGGGAGGGAATGAATTAGGGAACCTGTAAAAATGAGTGCGGCGAGTGCCATGGCTGAGACAATAATTATTATCCCGTTTATCGCGCCGGAAATAATATCAGGGATGAAGTTGAAAGGGTTTGGTTCAGACACAGTATTTTTTATTAAGCTTGTCCCCCAAATGATGAAAAACTTGATATATCAATACCAAAAGAACGAATGGCCATACCCCACATTTGTTTTTCTGGCATATTAAAAATAAAGTCCGCGGTCGTTTCCTGAACGAGCCAATCGCCATTTTCAATTTCCCGTTCCAATTGTCCCGACGTCCACCCTGCGTGTCCGAGTAAAAGCCGACATTCTGCATCACTGTTTTGTTTCGAAAGTTCTTCCAATGTTTTTTTATGGCTGGATAGAAAAAAATCATTTGAAACTTTAATTGAATCTTCGGATAGATAATGACGACCGTGTAGCACAATTCCCCTTTCTACCATAACTGGCCCCCCAAAATAAATTTGATCCACGGATTTAAGTATTTCATCCGCATCATCATAAAAACTATCAAAGAGTTCTTTCAAGGCTGGGTCGCTGAATGGTTTATTCACGATGAGTCCCATAGCGCCATCTTTATTATGCTCGCACATAAAAACAACTGAACGATTAAAGTAAGGATCTTGCATATGGGGCATGGGAATGAGGATGTGATTTATTATTGAATTCATAGCCTATCTTATGAAATTGTAAGCGCGAAAACCATATAATTTTATAAATATTCAGTAAATCGTTTTTTGATCACCCACAAATTAAGTTGTAAATTCATGGCCGTCCGAGATTTGGATGAAAATAAACATAAAATATTCATGACAAAGATAGTAGACAAAATAATCATAAAAGGTGCCCGGCAACATAATCTGAAAAATATTGATGTAGAAATTGAGCGCAACAAACTTGTAGTCATTACGGGGCTGTCAGGTTCTGGAAAGTCTTCTTTGGCGTTTGATACTCTGTATGCGGAAGGTCAGCGCAGATATGTAGAATCTTTATCCTCTTATGCACGGCAATTTCTGGGATTAATGGAAAAACCAGATATGGATTATATCGAAGGATTGTCTCCTGCTATTTCAATTGAGCAAAAAGCCACAGCCCGGAATCCCAGGTCCACCGTGGGGACAGTCACAGAAATCCATGACTATATGCGGCTATTATATGCACACATTGGGAAGCCTCATTGTTGGATTTGCAACCGGCCGATTCAACGCCAGACGGTACAGCAGATTGTGGATACAATTATCAAATTTGGAGACGGCGCCCGCATCTATATCTTGGCGCCGGTAGTTCGAGGTCGAAAAGGACAACATAAAGGCGTTTTTGAAGAAGTGCGGAAAGAAGGATTTTTACGCGTTCGGGTGGATGGGGTCATCCACGGCGTTAATGGAAAACTCACGTTAGAAAAAAATAAAAAACACTCTATAGAAGTTGTCGTTGATCGCCTTGTTTTAGAGGGAGATTTTAAAGAGCGTCTCACAGAGTCTGTGGAATTATCATTAAAAATTGGTTCTGGATTAACCATTGTCCATGAACTGCCCAGGAAAGACCATTTGTTTAGCGAACATTTTGCTTGTCCCCACTGCGAAGTTTCCATGGAAGAATTATCACCCAGAATGTTTTCATTCAATTCACCCTATGGCGCCTGCCCTCACTGTGATGGTTTGGGGTCTCACATGGAAATTGATCCCGAAATGGTGGTGCCGGACAAAACGAAATCCCTCATCCAAGGCGCCATTGTTCCCCTGGGAGAACAACCACGGGGAAATTGGTATGGCAGTATTTTAAAAAGCCTCTCCCGCCACTATAATTTTAATTTTACCACGCCTTGGATAAAACTGGATCGGGGAATCCGAGAAATATTATTAAATGGTACCGGTTCAACTAAATTAAAAATGAAATATTCATCTGAAAGATGGAGTGGCACTTATACCGGTGGGTGGGAAGGAACAATTCCAAACCTCATGCGTCGATATAAACAAACCAAATCAAACCATATACGCGATTGGATTGAACAGTTTATGAGCATGCGTCCCTGTCCGGAATGTAATGGTTCTCGGTTAAAGGAAGAGTCTCGAGCTGTAACAATCGGGAATGTTAGTTTGGGAGAATTGTCTTCCTATTCCATTAAAAACACAGGTGCATTTTTTAGATCACTTAAGTTGGGTAAAACAGATGTCACCATTGCCCATCAAATATTAAAAGAAGTTCAAGAGCGATTAAGTTTCTTAATTGATGTAGGTTTAGATTACTTGACCCTAGATAGATCTGCTGCTACTCTGTCGGGAGGAGAAGCACAGCGAATAAGACTGGCGACTCAAATTGGGAGTCAACTGGTGGGCGTATTATATATTTTAGATGAACCATCTATTGGCTTGCACCCCCGAGATAATGGTCGCCTGTTAAATTCTTTGAAAAAACTCAGAGACTTGGGAAATTCGATAGTGGTGGTTGAGCACGACCAAGAAACCATGGAATCGGCCGACCAAATTATCGATTTGGGCCCCGGCGCAGGAGAACATGGTGGTGAAGTAGTGTTTTCGGGTTCTCCTAAAAAGATGCTCACATCTGCTACATCAATTACAGGTCAATACCTAACGGGTAAAAAAGCTATTCTTATACCACCAAACCGCCGGAATGGTAATGGAAAACTTCTCACTGTTACTGGAGCGCGCGGAAATAATTTAAAAGAAATTGAAGTTTCTTTTCCGTTGGGTAAAATGGTTGTTGTCACCGGCGTAAGTGGTTCAGGAAAAAGTACTTTATTGAATGAAACTGTTTTTCCAGTGCTGTCAAAAGAATTAAATAGGGCCAGAGCTTATCCCTTGCACCATGATTCTGTTTCTGGGTTAGAGTATCTTGATAAAGTTATTGAAATAGATCAAAAGCCCATAGGTAGAACCCCCCGTTCTAATCCAGCTACATATACAGGGGTGTTTACTTTTATTAGAGATTTGTTCTCTCAACTTCCAGAATCAAAAATAAGGGGCTATAAGCCTGGTCGATTCTCTTTTAATGTAAAAGGTGGACGGTGTGAATCTTGCGAGGGAGATGGGATAATCAAAATTGAAATGAACTTTCTCCCCGATGTTTATGTGACATGTGAGGTATGTAAGGGGAAGCGATACAATCGCGAAACATTGGAAATAAAATATAAAGGCAAAAATATAGCAGATATTTTGAGTATGTCCGTTGAAGAAGCATTAGGGTTTTTTAAAAATATTCCTCCGGTGAAGAAAAAATTGATTACACTCAACGATGTAGGATTGGGGTACATCCGCTTGGGCCAACAGGCCACCACATTATCGGGAGGAGAAGCACAACGGATTAAATTAGCGACGGAGCTATCTCGCGCGTCAAAAGACCGAACTTTTTATATCCTGGATGAACCCACAACCGGGCTCCACTTTGGAGATGTAAAACTGCTTTTATCGGTTTTACAGAGATTGGTAGATCAGGGTAACACAGTTGTGGTCATTGAACATAACCTAGATGTTATTAAATCGGCTGATTGGATTATTGATTTAGGTCCGGAAGGTGGCGAAGAAGGTGGACAGCTCATTTTTTCCGGAACGCCGGAAGCATTGTCTAAATATCCTGGTTCTTATACGGGATCTTTTTTAAAAACGGCATTAAATGGAAAGCGTAAATAATGAAATCACCCAAAGAACTCGAACAATATTATCCTTATTGGGAAGTGACCAAAGATTTAATTGATCAATGTATAGATATAATGTTGAACTTAAGTCAAAGCGGTCATCCTGGTGGCTCAAGATCAAAAGTCCATGCCATGGTAGCGACCCTTCTTTCTGGTGCCATGCGCTGGGATATACGGGAAGCGGGAAAACGGTTTTCAGATCGCTATGTGTTAGTGGCGGGCCATGCCAACCCAATGGTATATGCTACATTGGCGGTGTTAAATGAAGCCATGCGGATAAAACACCGTCAAACCGGTGATTCCAAGTACCAACATAACAAAGGGGAAGAATTCCAACTGGTTTGGGAAGATTTATTGACGCTTCGCCAGAATGGTGGGTTGCCCGGCCATGCAGAAATGGAAGGCAAAACCTTATTTTTTAAATTTAATACAGGGCCCAGCGGCCACGGTTCTCCAGCTGCTGCGGGTGAAGCATTGGCATTAAAGTTAGCTAAAACATCTGAAGTAAAAGTATTTGCCTTTGAAGGTGAAGGTGGCTTTACAGCTGGCGCTTCTCACGAGACAATAAATTCTGCATGGGGATTGGGGTTGGGGAATCTCGTGTATTTTATGGATTGGAATGACTTTGGTATCGATGCCCGGCCCTTTAGTTCGGTTATGTATGGCACACCAGAAGATTGGTTTGGTTCTCACGGTTGGCATGTAGAGGGAACAATGAATGGTGAGAGTTGGAATGAATTAACTGAAGCATATTATCGCCTTTTGATAGAAAAAGCTGACCCCAATATTCCAAAAGCACTTTATGCCCGACTGCGTAAAGGACGTGGGTATTATAAATACGATAATGCGAGTCACGGCGCAGCCCATAAACGGAACTCTGAATTATTTTGGAAAACAAAACAGGATTTCGCTGAAACTTATAATGTAAACTTTGATGGATTTGGTTCTAATGCGGCACCGACTTGGGAAGGCCAAGTAGACCAGGCTCGATCCCTATTTAACAATGTTTTTTCGGTGTTAGAATCGAACCAATTATTAGTGAATTACTTAACGGATACGCTCACATCTGTTGGCGATTCCGTACCTGAAGAAATTGATGGTTGCAAAATCACCGTAAAAAACCCCGCAAAAGATAAAAACCTTTTTAATGTGAATACCCTCCCAGATGATTTATTTGCCTCTCCGGGAACAATGGCCCCCAACCGGGTTGGGTTTTCTAAATACGCCAGTTATATCAATTCAAAATCTATTGAGGAATATGGACGGCCATTGGTGATTGCCATGAGTGCGGATCTGGCTGATTCAACGAATATTTCCGGATTTGCAAAAGGATATAACGGTTTACCTGATTTAGGGATGTATGATAAAATAAAAAACCTTGAGAGCCCCCTCATGCCTCAAGGAATTACCGAATTTGCGAATGCGGGTATGTTGGCAGGGTTAGCAACGGTGAACTTAAATGAAGATCCATATGAAGAATATAATGGATATTTTGGTGCAATGAGTACATATGGGTCGTTTAGCTATTTAAAGTATGGGCCCATTCGACTTTTTAGTCAGATCGCTCAAGATTCCAATTTTAAAGTGGGAAAACTCATTTGGGTCGCCGGTCACTCGGGTCCGGAAACGGCAGAAGACAGCCGGACTCATTTTGGTATTTTTTCTCCAGGAGTGACTCAACTGTTACCTGATGGTCAAGTGATAAATATACACCCATGGGAGCACAATGAAGTGGCCCCTGCTTTAGCGGCGGCTTTAGCCACGGATATTCCAATTGTTGCTGTCCATTTAACCCGCCCGCCTATAGAAATTCCTGATCGCGAGGCATTGGGAATGGCTACTCACCTGGATGCAGCGAAAGGTGCATATATTATCAAGGAATATGATATGAATCGACCAAAGGAAGGACTTGTGATTGTCCGTGGTACGAGTTCAACAAATTCATTAGTGGAGATTTTACCCAAATTGAAACTGAAAGGACCGAATGTTAAAGTGGTGGCTGCCATTTCTTGGGAGTTGTTTCAACAGCAAACGGAAGGCTATCGCCAATCTACGATTTCGAACCAGGAATGGATGGATGCCATGGTCATTACCAATGGCGCCAAACGATTGATGCATAAGTGGATTGCCAATCGGGTTGTAGAAGAATACAGTATGAGTCCTGATTTCGACAACCGCTGGCGATCAGGTGGTTCTCTGGATGAGATTATTGCAGAATCCAAACTTGATTCAGAGAGCGTTTGGGAGGGGATTAACCAATTTGCCCGTTCGCGCAAACAGCGGTTAGCTTCTATTCAGGAATCTATTCCTGAATAATGCTGCAAAAATTTGACGACCCCCCTTCATTTTTGTACCTTCCACCCCTGATTATGCACGCTTTTTTTCTATTTGAGTTCATAAATGACTGAAATCCATATAACAGACCCGCAACCATTTGAAGATGATCTTGTTGTTGAGAAATCCCTTCGCCCAAGCTCCATGGATGAATTCATTGGGCAAAAGGATGTGGTTGACAGTCTAAAACTCTATATCGAAGCAGCGGGAAAAAGGAATGAAGCATTAGATCATGTTCTTTTATTTGGTCCACCTGGGTTGGGGAAAACAACACTTTCGAATATTATAGCCAAGGAATTAAGCGTAAACGTTAAACAAACTTCGGGTCCTGTTTTAGAGCGGGCAGGCGATTTAGCCGGTGTTCTCACAAACCTACAGGGAAGAGATGTGTTTTTTATAGATGAAATCCACCGTTTGAATTCTGTAGTAGAAGAATATTTATATTCAGCTATGGAAGATTACCGAATTGAAATTATGATTGATAAGGGCCCCAGCGCTCGCAGTGTTCAACTCAACATTGAACCATTTACTTTGGTTGGCGCTACTACACGGCTGGGAAACTTGACCTCACCGCTTCGAGATAGATTTGGCGTTGTGCTTAGGGTAGACTATTATGATCCACAGGATTTATTCCAGATTGTTACACGCTCTGCGGACATTTTGGACGTAGAAATTGATGATACTGGCGCAATGGAAATCGCACGACGATCAAGGGGAACGCCTCGAATAGCCAATCGTATATTGAGACGAACAAGAGATTATGCTCAAGTAAAAGCCCGTGGAAAAATTGATGAAAAAGTGGCCAAAGCATCTCTTGAATCTCTGGGGATTGACGAATATGGATTGGATGATATGGATCGCGCTATTTTGGCGGCCTTGATCGATAAGTTTAACGGTGGGCCGGTAGGGGTGAACTCCTTATCTGTCGCTGTTAGTGAAGATGCGGCAACCATAGAAGATGTATATGAACCTTATCTAATTAAAGAAGGGTTTATTCAGAGAACCAACAGAGGTCGCATCGCACAAGAACAGGCTTATGCCCTGCTGGGAAGAACAATTACTAAAAAACAACAAAGGTTATTTTAATGATACAAAAGAAGAAAAAATGGAAACTGGCAGATTTTGACTACCCATTACCAGAAAAATATATTGCTCAATATCCAGCAAAACGCCGGGATTTAGCAAAGATGATGGTTGTTCATCGTGACACAGGAGAAATAGAACATAAAATATTTTCAAATCTTCCTGACTATTTACGAAAAAACGACCTAGTTATTATGAATAATACAAAAGTGTTCCCAGCGAGACTTTATGCCAATAAAGATCGTACAGAGGCAAAAGTGGAAGTCTTTTTATTGCGAGAATTAGAGAATGATCTCTGGGAAGTCATGGTTCGCCCGGCGCGAAAAGTACGCATTGGTAATAAATTGATGTTTACAAAAGATGTGTATTGCGATGTTATTGATAATACCATTTCTGGTGGACGGGTTGTTCGTTTTGAATATGATGGTCAAGAAATTTATGATGTCATTGATCGGGTGGGAATTTCACCCTTACCGCCCTATATCAAACGGGAATCGGAGCCCAAAGATAAAATTCGCTATCAAACAGTTTTTGCGTCAGAGCGGGGTGCGGTTGCGGCACCAACAGCAGGTCTTCACTTCACCGATGGATTAATAAAGCGCATTCATGATAAGGGCGCTAAAACTGCCTTTACTACATTACATATTGGCTTGGGGACATTTCGTCCCGTTCAGGTGGAAGACTTAAATCGCCACCAAATGGATTCGGAATATTTTGAAGTGAATCCAAAGACAGCGTTAGCAATCAATGAAACAAAGAAAAAGCGCAGACGGGTTATTGCAGTGGGAACATCTACCGTAAGATCGTTGGAGACAGTAGCTGTTTCCGGATTTCAAGTGTCCCCCAAGCGTGGCTGGACGGATAAATTTATTTATCCACCTTACGATTTTAAAATGGTTGATGGTATTATCACAAACTTTCACCAACCCAAAAGTACATTAATGATGATGACATCCGCATTTGCGAATCGTGATTTAATTATGAAAGCATATCGTTTAGCCAAGAAAAATGATTATCGATTCTTGAGCTATGGTGATGCCATGCTGATTATCTAAATATTTAGCAGAGTATCAATTATGAAAATTACAGTTGTCATCCCGGCTGCAGGGAGCGGTAAGCGGTTTGGTGAAAATAAACAACTCAAAATATTGGGTGACCGCCCATTAGTGTTTCATACACTAAAGCCATTTATTGATTCTGAATTAATCAATGAAATTGTAGTTGTGGCACCTAAAAATGATGTGCAGCAATTGAGCCGGGAACTCAAGTCCATGATTTCAGTAAAGTCGGTAATGGTTGTGGCCGGTGGGAATACACGACAAAAATCAGTCTTTAACGGACTGAAAGCAGCGAGTGATTCATCGGAACTCATTTGTGTTCACGACGCAGTAAGACCCTTTGTGACAAAAGAGTTAATTGAAAAAGCAGTAAACGCCTGTAGTGAACATGATGGTGTAATCGTGGCTCAATCATCCACAGATACAATTAAAAAAGTCATGGATGACCAGATTATGGGAACACTCCCCAGAGAAACAATTTGGCGAGCTCAAACGCCCCAGGTTTTTTCTAAATCTGCATTGCAGGAGGCGTTAAAAATGGCGGAAGATGAAAATATCCAGGGGACGGATGAAGCTTCGCTTTTGGAGAGAATAGGCTATCAAGTGGGCTTTGTGGAGGGATCGTCTTTGAATATTAAAATTACAACTGAGGAAGATTGGGTGTTTGCAGAAGCAATATTTAATCACATACAACATGATTAAAACAGGCATAGGATACGATGTACATCAATTGGTTGAAGGTGAAAAACTCATTCTCGGTGGCGTAGAAATTCCCAGTGAAATTGGTGCTGTTGGCCACTCCGATGGTGATGCATTAATTCATGCCATTGTGGATGCCTTGCTAGGTGCGGCTAATCTTGGGGATATTGGGGCATTATTCCCCAGCAAAGACGACCAATGGAAAGGTGCAGACAGTTTACACTTTCTAAATGTAGCTGGAGATAAGGTAAGGGGGGCCGAATTTGATATTAATCATGTTGACTCAGTTATTATACTTCAGAAGCCCAAATTATCGGGATTTATTCCGGAAATGAAATATAAGATAGCCTATACTCTTCAGATAGATGAATCGCAGGTTTCGGTGAAAGCAACCACAACAGATCATCTGGGATATATTGGAGAAAGCAAAGGTGTTGCTGCCCAATCTATTGTAACAATAATTAAAGTTTAGTCATGGGCATAAGTTGCCCCACCTTTTCTAAAGTAAATATCGGCCTGAAAATATTGGGCCAACGCGAAGATGGGTACCATAATATATATACGGTTTTTCAGGAACTGGATTTTGGAGATTCAATCACCATTAAACAAGCGGACTCTGGGTGTACCATATCGTCAAATGTGAATTGGATTCCAACAGATGAATCCAATATTTGCTACAAAGCCTACACAGCATTAAAAAGAAAATTCCCTAAATTGGGTGGCGTGTCAATCCATATTAAAAAATGGATCCCTGCCGGTAGTGGTTTAGGGGGCGGTTCAGCCAATGGTGCTGCTGTTTTAAAAGGGTTAAACAAACTATACAATCTTGAACTTTCAGATGATGGGTTAGAAAAAATAGGGTCCGAAGTTGGGGCCGATGTACCATTTTTCATAAAAGGGGGCACACAATTAGGCGAAGAAATTGGAGATAAGCTGACGCCTCTCCCCCGCTCTGTCGCTGGTGTTTATCTTCTGGTTTTTCCTAACTTATCCATCAGCACAGCTTGGGCATATTCGGGAATAAAAAATAAATTGAAATCGAGAATAGTATTACCTAATTTCGTAGGCTTTTTTAGTGGGGATAACTCCTCACTTGAGATATTTGAGAATGATTTTGAACGGATCGTGATTCCAGCATATCCGGAGATTGGTGCCATTAAGTATAAATTGCTTGAGTTGGGCGCCCGGTTTGCCAGTCTGTCGGGCAGTGGCTCGACTGTGTTTGGGATTTTTGACGAAGACACTTCTGCAAAAGAAGCCGAGTTATTTTTCCATCCCGCATACCAGACCACTTTGGCCAACCCCACTTAAGTCTCCTTTTTTGAATCACATTTTCCAATACAAAATAAGTATTGGGGCGTCGTCTAACGGTAGGACACCTGGTTTTGGTCCAGGCAGTCGGGGTTCGAGTCCCTGCGCCCCAGCAGAAAGAATATGGATAAAAATCTAAAAATATTTTCCGGTCGGAGTAATCCAGTTTTAGCTCAAAAAATAGCTGATTCTTTGGGTATAAACCTAGGTGTATTATCGATCAAAACCTTCTCTGACGGTGAGCTGTGGATTAAGTTTGAGGAAAACATACGTGGTAGAGATGTTTTTATCATTCAACCGACGAATAGCCCTGCTGAAAACATACTAGAATTAGTATTGATTATTGATGCAGCTGTTCGGGCTTCCGCCAACACAGTTACCGCAGTGATACCTTATTTTGGATATGGCCGACAGGATCGAAAAGATAATCCACGGGTGCCGATTTCATCAAGAGTGATGGTTGATTTAATGACAGCTACGGGTGCAGATCGAATCATAACGATGGATTTACATTCAACCCAGATTCAAGGGTTTGCGACTATTCCTTTTGACCACTTATATAGTCGTATGGTTCTAATGGATGCAATTACCAATTTAGGGTTTGATCCAAAAAAATCTGCGGTATTGGCACCGGATGTAGGATCAGCGCGAATGAGTCAAGCATATGCAAAAAGATTAGGCATGCACTTCGCATTAATTGATAAACGTCGATATGCCCCGAATAAGGCTGAGGTTATGCATTTGATTGGAGAATTAAAAGACAAAGATGTTTTAATCATTGATGACATGATTGATACAGCGGGAACTACAGTCAATGCAGCCAATGCTGCAAAAGAAAATGGGGCAAAGAGCGTGACGGCTATAGCGACGCATGCAATATTGTCCGGTCTGGCCATAGATCGAATTAAAGAGTCAGCAATTGAAAAATTGGTGGTGACAGATACAGTATCTATCCCGGAAAATAAAAAATTAGATAATATGGAAATTGTAAGTGTGGCGCAGGTATTTGGAGAAGCGATTCGTCGAGTATATGATGGTGAATCGGTTAGCGCCCTTTTCGAATTTTAAATAGAGGTAAGAAAAATGGCTTCCTACTACAAACTCCCAACTGAAGAGCGGTCTGATATCGGAACCGGTTCAGCGCGTGAGATAAGAAGAAATGGAAAAATTCCCGCAAATTATTATTATCATGGTGAATCAAACCAAAACCTAATAATTGATAAAAAAATATTCCTACATGCTGTAAAATCTGGTCAACGCGTGTTTGAATGTGAAATTAATGGGGAAACGGTTTTCACTATGATCAAAGATGCACAATACCACCCTGTGACAGAAGATGTAATACATATTGATTTAATGCGTGTTCGTCGAGATCAAAAAATGATAGTTTCAATTCCAATTATATTGGAAGGAGAATCGGTTGGTGCAAGTGAAGGTGGTATCGTAACTCAAGCCACAAACACAGTTGAGATCGAGTGTTTACCTACAGATGTGCCGGAAAACCTAATCGCGGATATTTCTGCTTTAGAACTGAATAGTGCCATGACAGCCGTAGATCTCGTTTTGCCAACAGATGTTTCATTGGTATCACCAGAAGAAACAACCATTGTTACGTGCAATCCTCCGAAAGCAGAAGTCGAGCCTGAACCAGAAGAAGTTGAGGGTGAAGAGGGTGAAGAGGTCGAAGGCGAAGAAGCAGGCGATGGCACAACAGATGAAGAAGGAGAAGACGATAAAGATTCTAAAGATGATTCTGATCAGGGGGACACCTCCAAAGAATCATGATTGCCATTATTGGCTTAGGAAACCCTGGTGATAAATATGCAAACACAAAACATAATGCAGGATTTTGGGTGGTGGACGAGTTAATTCGCCGTCAAAAACTGTCCTTAAAGCCCGGAAAAGGTCCGTTTGTATTTGCGCAGCATCAAAGGCGAGAAGCTCTGATGATTAAACCAACGACTGGCATGAACCTCAGCGGTATAGCGGTAAAAGATATAGCTGATCGATGGAATCTTTTACCGACAGATATTCATATTGTTGTTGATGATGTGGATTTGCCTCTGGGCTCCATTCGAATTCGTCCAAAAGGTGGAGATGGTTGTCATCGTGGGATGGAAAACATCATTTATCAGCTTAGATCGGATCAGTTTCCAAGAGTCCGCTTAGGAATAGGGACTGATGAAAATATGCGACCGGCGGAAAAATTTGTTTTGAAACCATTTCGATCTGACGATGAATCGGAAGCAGAATCCATGGTAAAACGAGGAGCAGATGCTTTGGGAAATTTATTAGTGCATGGTTTAAATCATACCATGAATCATTTTAATTCATAATTGAGGAGACATTAAATCTATGAATTCTAACTATATATTTGTAATTGGTGCGGCTGTATTAGCCATGATCTATTCATTCTGGAAAACAAGCTGGATTTCCAGTCAGGATGAAGGCACCGACCGTATGAAATCTATTGGTGCAAGTATTGCCGATGGCGCCATGGCTTTTTTAAAAGCGGAATATCGCGTTCTTGTTATTTTTGTTGTTACAGTTGCCGTTCTTCTTGGATTGGCAAATTCAGGCAGAGCAGATTCAAGCGCTTTAATTTCACTCTCATTTGTTGTGGGTGCCGTTACTTCTGGTTTAGCAGGATTCCTTGGAATGAAGGTAGCCACTAAAGCAAATAACCGCACAACCAACGCAGCAAGAAATAGTTTAGCCGCCGCCTTGAATGTTGCTTTTACCGGTGGCTCTGTTATGGGGATGAGCGTAGTTGGGCTCGGGGTTTTAGGTCTGGGAGGTTTATTTATTTTCTATACCGGCTACTATGGGGATGATGCAGTTTCTATAAAAACAGTTTTAAATGTTATCTCAGGATTTTCTTTGGGCGCATCTTCAATTGCACTTTTTGCCCGTGTAGGCGGAGGCATTTATACTAAAGCAGCAGATGTAGGCGCAGACCTTGTAGGTAAAGTTGAAGCGGGAATTCCAGAAGATCACCCCTTAAACCCTGCAACGATTGCAGATAATGTAGGTGACAACGTAGGAGATGTAGCCGGAATGGGCGCGGACCTTTTTGAATCATATGTTGGATCTATTGTAGGGTCAATGGTTCTCGGTGCCAGTATTTTAGTTATGGGAGGATTTGACTTTAACTTTGTATTACTTCCATTGCTAATTGCATCAGCAGGAATTATTGTCTCGATAATTGGAACTTTTATGGTATCAGTGAAAGAGGGTGGTGACCCACAAAAGGCACTTAACCAAGGAGAATTTGGCAGTTCAGCGATTATGGTGGCGGCTATTTATTTTTTAATTAAAGAATTCCTTCCAGCTGAATTTATTCAGGGGGGGGTTGTTTTTACCAGTATGGGTGTTTTTTATGCAACGGTGATCGGACTGGTTGCAGGCCTTGGGATTGGAATGATTACAGAACACTATACAGGTACGGGGACATCTCCTGTAAAATCAATTACAGATCAATCAGCTACAGGCGCAGCTACAAATATTATTGCCGGATTGGGGGTAGGGATGCAATCTACGGCCATTCCAATTTTAATTTTGGCAGCTGGAATAATGGGCGCCCATCATTTTGCAGGTCTTTATGGAATTGCCATGGCTGCACTTGGAATGCTGGCAAATACAGGTATTCAGTTGGCTGTAGATGCTTATGGCCCAATTTCTGACAACGCTGGTGGAATTGCTGAAATGGCAGAACTTCCAAATGAAGTACGTGAAAGAACCGATAAGTTGGATGCTGTTGGAAATACAACAGCAGCTATCGGAAAAGGATTTGCCATCGGATCTGCCGCTTTAACGGCGTTAGCATTGTTTGCAGCTTTTATGGTTCAAAGCGGTATTGATAGTATTGATATTTCTAATCCGATGGTTATGGCAGGATTATTTGTGGGCGGAATGTTACCCTTTCTTTTTTCATCAATGGCCATGGGTGCTGTAGGGCGTGCAGCCATGTCTATGATCGAAGAAGTTCGTCGTCAGTTCAGAGAAATCCCCGAGTTAAAAGCTGCACTTGTTGTTTTGGGAAAAGGTGATGCAACCACGTGGTCAGAAGAAGATAAAGCAACATACGAATTAGGGCTAACCAAAGCGGAGCATGGTCGTTGTGTTGAAATATCCACACAATCTGCTATTAAGGAAATGGTCCTTCCGGGAATTTTGGCTATTACATCTCCAGTAGCTGTTGGTTTCATTTTTGGCGCAGAAACATTGGGAGGTCTCTTAGCGGGTGTAACCGTTTCTGGTGTTCTTATGGCGATTTTTCAATCCAATGCTGGTGGTGCATGGGATAATGCAAAAAAAATGATAGAAGAAGGGGTTGAAATTAATGGACAACCAGTTGGCAAAGGATCCGACGCACATAAAGCAGCTGTGGTCGGTGATACGGTGGGAGATCCTTTCAAAGATACATCCGGCCCATCCTTGAATATTTTAATTAAACTTATGTCTGTGGTCTCATTGGTGATTGCACCATTGATTGCACAATAAATAGGAGTATTTTATGAGATATTATGAAAGTCTCTATATCGTAAACCCTAACTATGAACAAGAACGTCTTGATGAAGTGATGAAGACCGTTTTTGACAAAATAGGGGAATATGGTTTCTCAATGATTAACCATCACGTATGGGGTAAAAAACGATTGGCTTATGCAATTCAAAAACATAAATATGGGTCATTTATTTTGTTACATTTTGAAACGGAGTCGGTTGAAAACTTGGATCGATTTCAACGGTTTATGGTTCTGGAAAAACCAATTCTTCGAAACCAGACAGTTGTACTCGAAGCACGGCCAGAGGTTCAGGTGGTAGAAGAAATTGTTGATGAGTCTGAAGAAGCGGTAGTAAGTGACACTGGCTCTGATAATTCCGAAGAAAAGAAACCTAAGGAAGAGGTAGTTGAAACAACCGCTATAGAAACAGAGGAGCCCTCCGAAGAAATTGTCGAAGAAGCGACCATCGAAGAGGAGCCTGTTGAGAAAGAAACTTCAGAGGATACCAAAGTAAAGGATGAAGTTGAAGAAAAAGTAGAAATTCAGGAGTAAAAAATGGCATTTCAAAGTAGAAGAAAATTTTGTTATTTTAAAGAAAATAGCATTACGGAAGTAGACTATAAGGATGTAAAATTGTTAAGGCGTTTCATAAATGATCAGGGGAAAATTATGCCCCGGCGCGTAACCGGCACCAGTGCAAAAATGCATAGAAAACTTGTCAGAGCTATAAAACAGGCGCGCAATATTGCTTTAATGCCCTACACCAACATTAGCACTGAGAGTTAATCATGGAAATCATTTTATTACAAGACGTAGACACGCTCGGCACATCTGGTGACATAATTGTGGTTAAACCTGGATATGCTCGGAATTATTTATTTCCACTTGGTTTGGCGGTTCGCTCATCCAAGCGAAACCGAGCATTAGCCGATGAGAAGAAAAAAGTTGCAAAATCTCGGGCCATCCGAGAGGCAAAAGCTTATGAAAATTTGATGAATAATCTTAAAAAGACTGAAATTACAATTGAAGTTGAAGTGGGTGGCGAAGATCGCTTGTTTGGATCTGTCACCAGCCAGAATATTCATGAAGCTTTAGCTGAAAAAGGAATTGAAGTAGACCGACACGCCATTATTTTAGAAGAACCAATTAAAGCATTGGGGATTTATGATGTTCCGGTTAAAATCACAAAAGGGTTAAATCAAGAAGTCAAAGTTTACGTTATCCAAGCATAAGGTTTAACTGTAAAAAAAATAAAGCCCCTGCCGGATATCATTCGGCGGGGGCTTTTCATTTGGAGTAGATTCTATCTATATGTTTAAACAATCATTAAAATATTTCACTCATCTTTATCTGTTTTGGATTGGTTTTTTTACAGTAGAGCGATTATTATTTTTAATATATAATGTGGAAATTTCAAATCTCGAATTTTCCCAACTAATCGAACCATTTCTATGGTCAATTCGGTTAGATTTGTCTTCCGTATGTTATCTTATCTCTCCTTTGTTTCTGCTTTGGATTATTCACCTTTTTATTCCGATTAAGAGATTTAGAATCTACCATAAATTATATTTTTTTATTTTAATACCTGTTTTGGCATTTGGGATGGTTGCTGGTTTAGAGGTATATCATGAGTGGGGCTTTAAAATAAATAGGGAAGTTGTTGAGTATTTACAATTCCCAAAAGAAGCTTGGGCTTCATCATTAAACTCACCGATTCTTTTGGGTTTTGTAATTTATTTTATTTATACCGTTTTCTTTTTAAAGTGGAGTTGGCGAATTGCAAATGCATTACCCAATATTACTTCAGATGCCTCCGGGTTAAATATCAAATGGATAGCGAAAAATGGAAGTGCGGGGATTTTTAGTATTATTTTATTCGGGGTCATCCTCAGAGGCGGACTTCAACAATCCCCCATTAATCAAAGTTTTGCATATTATTCCACGGATACAGCACTAAATGCAGCAGCAGTTAATACCGTGTGGAATTTCATTTATAGTTACTCACGCAAAGGCCAAAAAAATCCATATCAGTTTTTTACAAATGATGAATTGGATGAAATGATTAAACCAACAGAAGACGATAAGCCATTCCCTAAAATATTTACAGGTAACAACCACAATATAATATTGATTGTATTGGAAAGCATATCTTCAGAAATGTTTAAAAGTATGGGTAGCAAAGATCGCTTCACAATCAATATGGATCGTTTAATTTCTGATGGGCTCTTGTTCAGCAACATTTATGGTTCTGAAAAACGGACTGATCGAGGTATTGTTTCTATTTTAAGCGGTTATCCATCACTTCCTCTCCTTTCAGTAGTAAAGCAACCGGATAAATCTAAAACGTTATCATTTCTACCAAATAGATTTAAAAAATCAGGATATGAAACACTATTTATCTATGGCGGAGAATCAGAATTTGCAAACATGAAAACATACTTGTTAAATGCCGGATTTAACCAAATTCTTGATAAAAACAGTTTTAATAAAAAGGATATGAATTCGAAATGGGGTGCCCATGATCATATCGTTTTTAATCGTGCGTTGATTGAAATAAAAAAAAAGAAGGAACCGTTTTTCTCAAATATTCTTACTTTATCTAGCCACGAGCCATTTGATGTTCCCATGATACCAACATTAGAAGGGAGTGATCGCCAAACTTTATATAAAAATTCAGTCATTTATTTAGATCGGTCCTTGGGAAACTTTATGTCTGCTATTTCAAAAGAACCTTATTATGATAATACGATTTTTATTTTTATTTCTGATCATGGCTTCCGAATAGGAGATGCAATCAACTGGTATCCAAGAAGGCATAAAATCCCTCTATTTATTTATGGGAAACCATTAAAAAAAGAATGGCGGGGGAAGGTTGTTTCTGATGTGGGAAGTCAGATGGATTTATCAAAAACAATCTTAAAACAATTTGACATAAATTCAGAAGGATTTGAATTTTCACGAAATTTGTTGTCTGGTTCAGCCGGATCTGCTTTTTACACATTTAATCATGGCTTCGGTTGGATAGAGGATCAACAGTCTCTTGTTTATGATCATGATTTAAAGACAGTAACCTATTTTAACAAGAGTGTTTCTGATTCAATAAATACACATCTATTTAACAAAGGACGCGCCTATCTTCAAAATGCCCTTCAGGATTTTATTGACCGATAATCAAACTATCAGTTGCCGCAAGATAAACCCTGCCGGTATTTTCATCGACTATGTTTGCTGATGTTTCATTTCCGATCTCCAGTTATCAGACTTTTTCCTATGAAATTCCTGATTCATTATTGAAAAAAGTAAAAGTAGGCGTGCGTGTAAACGCCCCCCTTGGCCGACGAAAAGTTCAAGGGATTGTAGTTGGTTTACAGAAAACATTAAAATATAAAGGGCGCATTCGCCCAATTGAATCTTTGGTTGATGACCAACCAGTTTTGGATCATCATTTATGGAAACTGATTAACTGGCTTGCAGATTATTATAATACACCGGTTGGAATTGCTGCGAAAACGGCACTTCCAACCAGTTTGTCCACTCGATATAAACCCAAAACTCAAATGCTGGTAAAATCAACAGGTCAAAAATCTGACTTACCCAAAAAGGCAAAAGCACAAATTGCCGTTTTAAATCACCTGAAGACACAGAATGGTTTTATAGCGGTTCAATCGTTGGGTGAATTTGCCTCAAACCCGGTTGATGTGTGTAGAAAGCTATCTGGAAAAAATCTAATTGAAATCAAGCTTGAACCCATCATTCCTGACTTAACGGGGTTTTCCTTTAAACCAATGTTTAAAAAAATTCGATTTTCCGGCTATCAAAAAAGTGCAGTGGATAAAATTTGCACCTCTTTAGATAAAAATGAATTCACCCCATTTTTGCTTCACGGTGTGACGGGGAGTGGAAAAACAGAAATATATATTGAGGCAGCGCGCCATGCAATTAGTCAAGGTAAAACCGTCATCATGTTGCTTCCGGAAATATCTTTAACACCACAAATTGCTGGCCGATTTAGATCTGTATTTGGTGATGAAGTGGCTATGTGGCATTCAAAGTTAAATCAATCAGCAAGGGCTTGGACTTGGAAACGGATTTGTGCAGGTGATTATAAAGTAGTGATTGGTGCCCGCTCTGCCATATTCTCCCCATTGAAAAATTTGGGATTAATAGTGGTAGATGAGGAGCAGGAGAATTCTTACAAACAAGAATCGCCAGCGCCAAGATACCATGCAAGAGATGTTTCGCTGATGCGAGGCAAAATCCACAATGCAACCGTTGTGTTGGCAAGCGCCACCCCCAGCCTAGAATCTTACTACAACTATATTCAAGGTAAATTCGAATATATTCATCTTCCAGAGCGGTATGGCGGTGCAAAATATCCCCATGTTCATGTGGTTGATATGATGAAAGAATCAAAAGAAACAGATATGTATGGATCTATTTTTTCAAGGATTCTGATAGAAAAGATCTCCGATAGAATTGGGAAAAAAGAACAAGTGATTTTGCTTCATAATCGTCGAGGATTTGCACCTGTATTGAAATGTGCGGATTGTGGCGAAATTGAAACATGTCCTCATTGCCAGGTATCCTTAACATATCACAAATCAGGGCAATTTCTTCAGTGCCATTTTTGTAATCACCTCAAGAAACAATTGCCCACCCAGTGTAGGGAATGTCATAGCCTTACCTTGCAACTGGCGGGAGTAGGTACGCAAAAAGTTGAAGAAGAATTAATGAACCTATTCCCCGAAGCAATTGTTGAACGTCTTGATGTTGATACAACCCGGTCTGGAAAGAATATTACAGAAGTATTACAAAGATTTTCCGATGGTGATATCAACATATTACTGGGAACACAAATGATTGCTAAAGGATTAGATTTTTCGAATGCAACGCTTGTGGGGATTATCAATGGCGATACCGGGCTCCATCTTCCTGATTTTAGAGCAGGAGAACGCGTTTTTCAGCTAATATATCAAGCAGCAGGGCGTTCTGGTCGCGGTCGAATCCCAGGCGAAGTTGTGGTCCAAACCTATAGTCCGGATCATTCTGTGATTAAATGTGCTACCCAGCTAGATTTGAAAAAATATTATAACATCTGTCTTGATGAGCGACAGACTTTAGATTATCCTCCGTTTAGCTGGATGGTCCGATTGGAAATTTCTGGAGAAAATAAAAGAGCGGTAGAGAATGCATCGAAAATAATGGGGCGAAAGTTTAATCATCTACCAAAAGGAATGATATTGTTGGGCCCCGCATATTGTTACCGAGAAAGACTGCGAAATAAATACCGGATGCAAATTGTGATTAAATCTAAAAAGACTTCAGATCCAAATGGCAATAAATTGCACCATCACTTTAAAAAAGTCATTAACAATAAAGATTCATCCAACTTACCTGGGAATATTCGTCTAATTGTAGACGTAAACCCAGTTTCTCTATTATGATTCGATTCGTTTTTATTATTAATATTTTCGCGAGCGGCATTTTCGCACAATCATCGTTCTCAGGGCTTAGTAGCTGGACTTTTAGCCAAACTGTTGGTTTTGCTGGTGGCGGTTATTTGATTACGTCAAATAATGGTTTCCGTAATGGCGCGATGCTGCCAGATTCATCCCGCCATTTTAAAATAGATTTGGTGAAATATCCTGCAGGTATCAACGGTCAATCCATTATGACTAATGGGAAAATAAATGGACATCGACTTGGATTAAAAATAAACAGACTTAATTATGGCATTTTTGAAGGAAAAAATATGGACAATCAACCAACAGAAGATTATTCTGCGGGCGATATTCATATTCAGATGGCATACGCCAAACCATCAAATTCCGGCCGTTTAGTCTTTGGGGTTAATGCGGGCTTTTTTTTGAGTCAAATTGAGCATACAAATGCCAAAGCTTTTACCCTGTCCCCCGGGTTTGTTTTTAATTCTCGGATTGGAAGCATGGGTCTTACTCTTGAAAATACAGGCGTGGTTTTTGATTCATATACAGAAATCAAAGAAAAACTGCCCTCATTATTAGTTACATCAATTGTGAGTAAAATACCAAAAATTCCAATAGAATTTGAAATAGACTATCTTCGAGCACTAAATATTGAATCCCATTTAATTACATTCTCAGGCCTTATCCATTTAAAAAACGGACTTATAATAAAAGGGGGTGCTTCAACAAAAAAATCAGATCAAATGACCAATATTTCATTTATTAATGATTTATTTACGGATATGGGCGTAGGTGTATCATATGAGATAGAGGATATATTTATTGATATAAACTCATACACTTATGGTCCTGGAGGCTTAGTATTTGCGTTCGGGATTTCCGTTAGATATTAACTATAGACTAAACTATTTTAATTATTGATTTGGTAAAATCAATAATTAAATAAGTAATCCCACCCTTTTTAAGAAATTATTTATGTTTTAACTTTAATATTAATAAAAATACAGGAAAAAGACTATGGTTGACATTCGAGATATAAAAATTCTGGAAATTCTGCAAAAAAATGGCCGTTCTACAGCAAGCGAAATAGCTAAAGTAGTTGATTTATCTATTCCAGCCGTTGGGGAGCGTATTAAAAAACTAGCCGATAAAGGGTTGATCGAACGCTTTGTAGCCATACTAAATCATAAAAATGCAGGATTGGATTTAACTGCCTATGTATTTATTGTCAGTGAGCATTCAGACCATTATGATGAATTTGTAAACAAAGCGAATGAGAACATGGAAGTAATGGAATGTCATTCGATTACCGGTACAGGATCTCATCTACTTAAAATTCGTGTAAAAAACTCACAAGCACTTGAAGATTTTTTATATGAAATTCAAAATTGGCCCGGCGTATCAAGGACTCAGTCAAATGTTGTTCTTTCTACATATAAAGAATCTACAGATATTGACTTAAAAACTTTAAAGGAAATACACAATATTACTTAATTAGTAACGAATCTATTGTTTATGCTTAAAAATATTGGTAAATTAAATAAGGGTGTAAATGGCGTATTTTTCATAGAAAATCCCGAGAAAAACACGGAATCAACAAGCTCTCATTAAGAGTTAATAAATAACTCGTTGATTATTATTTAAGGATCGCCCCTCTCGCAAGGCAGGGGCTTTTTTATTTCCTTACAGATAAAAAGTAAAATCATGGTAAAAGAAAAGATATATCCACTGGTAGATCAAAACGCATTCCACGATGCTTGTGGCACTGGATTTATCGTATCACATTCAGGCAAACCGGAGAAGCGAATCCTACCCTTGGCGATTAAAGCACTCCAACGATTGGCGCACCGTGGTGCAACATCGGCTGATAATGAAACAGGGGATGGGGCCGGAATCCTCACGGATATACCAAGGCTTTTTTTTCAAGAAGTTTTAAAAGAAGACCTCAATATTAAGCTTCCATTTAGGCGTCCATTTGGTGTAGCCATGGTTTTTACTACGCGGCGAGAATTCAATTGGCTTGAAGAAATAGCAAGAAAAAAAGCAAAAGAAAACGGGTTTAAAACATTAGCCGTACGGGAAGTGCCCGTCAATGAGAATACCTTGGGGAAAACAGCAAGAAAATTGCAGCCGTTCATTATTCAGTTTTTTTTCACTGTAGCGCAAAAAGAAAACCGACCCATAGAAGCACGCCTATACTTATTAAGAAAATCGATTGAAAAGGAGATCAGGGAGAAAAAGAAAAAATCTTATATTTGCTCATTATCTTCAGATACAATTGTTTATAAAGGTCTAATGACATCCACTCAATTGGATTGTTATTACACAGACCTTACCCATAAAAAGTATATTGTAAAATTGGCATTATTCCATGAACGGTTTTCTACAAATACTCAATCAACGTGGGCAATGGCTCAGCCCTTTCGGATGTTGGCTCACAATGGTGAAATAAATACTATAAAGGGCAACCGTCTTTGGATGCACGCTCGGGAAAAAGTTATTCAATCACAATTTTGGACGGATGATATTGATATACTAAAACCGATCGTAAGTAAAAGCGGCAGCGACTCAGCCAGTATGGATAATATTCTAGAATTTCTGACAAAAAGCGGTCGCAGTATTTTCAGAAATATCATGATGCTGGTCCCCGATCCTTACGAGTATAATAAAATAATACCATCAGCATTAAAGAGTTTTTTCATTTACCATGAAAATTTTATGGAGCCTTGGGATGGTCCCGCTGCATTAGTCTTTACCGATGGAAATTATGTGGTGGCCAAAATGGATCGTAATGGCCTCCGCCCTTTACGCTATACTGTTACCAAGGATGGATTGATTATCATGGCTTCAGAAGCTGGTGTTGTTGACGTTGAAGATAATAATCTTCTGGTTCATCATCATATGACCTCCGGAGAAATATTTGCTGTTTCTCTTAAAGGGAAAGGTATTCTTCTTAATGATAGGATCAAACGTGAAACTGCCGGAGAAAGGCCCTATTCCAAATCATTGAAGCAGCACATGTCTTCAATAAAAAGAAAAGATGTAAATGAAGAATTTGGGATTTACGGCTTGCCAAAAGAAGGGTTTGACCAACGGCTCCGCGTTGCTTTTGGATGGTCATCAGAAGATCTAACGCGATATTTGATTCCTATGGCAACCAGTGGCAGAGAACCTCTGGGTTCAATGGGAGATGATACGCCGCCGGCTGTCATGTCCCAGCACGATCGTCGTTTTTATGATTATTTTAAACAAAGTTTTGCTCAGGTTACTAATCCCCCGATTGATTCAATTCGAGAAAGAAGTGTCATGGCTCTTTTTAAATACTTGGGTTCAGAAAATAATTTGCTGGATGAAAATCCAACTTTTGGTGGTGCACTTCGGATTGAAAGTCCGATTTTATCTCCTCTGGATATTATCGAACTTTTTCATAGAAAAGAGAATTATCCTAACGAAAAAATTTCAACCCACATATCTATAGATAAGGATTTAGATACTCGCTTAAAATCGATAAAGAGAAAAGCAAAGGTAGCTGTTGAGAAAGGGGCAAAAATTATATTTTTATCCGATGAGAATTTGATCGAAGGCAAATTGCCCTTACCCATGCCATTGGTAGTCTCAGCGATTCACCATCATTTGGTTAAATATAAAATGCGAGCCCAGGTATCATTGATCCCCATCTCCGGCGATATTGTTGAAGATCATCATGTGGCAGTTTTAATCGGTTTGGGGGCCAGCGCGGTTTACCCCTATATGGCGTATGAACTGATTCGTGAACACTTTGCCAATGACGAAGACTGGCCCGACAAAATGGGCAATTATCGATATGCACTTGAAAAAGGTCTGCTTAAAATAATGGGTAAAATGGGCATATCCACCTTAAGCAGTTACCACGGCAGTATGCTGTTCCACGCTTTTGGGCTGGATCATGAATTTCTGAAAAAATATTTTCCTTCGATTCAAAGCATAATTGGCGGAATTGGCTCAAGCCAGATTTATAGAATTTTACTCAAACGTCATGATGCTGCTTTTGAATCGGTAGAGCCGGAGTTTATTGAAAAGGGATATTTCCGTTTCCGGCGTAATGGTGAAAAGCACGGCTTTGCCCCTAAATATTTTAAACCAATCGGGCAAAAGGCCCAGCAAAAAGAGGTAAAGTCGACAAAATCAGACGAATTTATTTACCTGCGTAATTTGATGACTATAAAGAGCCATCGTAAATCGATTCAAACAGATCAAGTTGAATCGACTCAAAAAATATTAAACCGGTTTGGATCTGGCGCCATTTCATTTGGGGCTATTTCAGAAGAGTCCCACCGTGTATTGGCGCGAGGAATGGCCATGGCTGGTGCCCGCAGCAATACGGGCGAGGGGGGTGAAATGGAAGATCGGTACAGCCGTACCAATCCGGACAAAGATGTGAATTCGTATATTAAGCAGATCGCCAGTGGCCGTTTCGGTGTATCGGTAGATTATTTAGCCGCCGCTCGTGAAATTCAGATTAAAATGGCTCAGGGGGCCAAGCCGGGCGAAGGGGGTCAATTGCCGGGGCATAAAGTTTCAGCTCAAATTGCCCACGCCCGGTCTGCCACACCGGGGGTGCCATTGATTTCGCCCCCTCCCCACCACGATATTTATAGCATTGAAGATATCAAGCAGCTCATCCATGATCTAAAAGAAGTGAACCCCCGAGCAAAAGTATCTGTAAAACTGGTGGCTCAACCGGGCGTAGGAACGGTTGCTTCTGGTGTTGCCAAAGCCGGCGCAGATATTATTCTCATTTCCGGCGGAGATGGCGGCACAGGTGCAAGCCCTTTGGGTTCTCTAAAGCATACCGGTTTTCCTTGGGAATTGGGCCTTTCCGAGACACACCAGGCTTTGGTAGCCAATGGTTTAAGAGAACAAATAATTCTTCGAGTTGACGGCGGTTTGAAAACAGCCAGAGATATTGTAATGGCAGCCATTATGGGCGCCGAAGAATTTGATTTTGGCACATCGGTGATGGTGGTACTAGGTTGTGTCATGGCGCGGCAATGCCACCTTAATACTTGCCCTGCGGGAATCGCCACCCAAGACAAGCATTTCATTAAAAAATTTCGTGGGAAACCAGAAAATATAAAATATTATTTGGAAGCAATAGCAAAATCGATCCAGCAGCAAATTGCCGAGATGGGCTTTCAAAAATTGTATGACATTATTGGCAGAACCGATCTGTTGGTCATGGATGCCACTGCAAAATCTGTCATAAAAGAAAGAGGATTAGATTTAAAATCCATTATTAATCCTGAGTCGAAGAAGGGATTACCATTGGCGAGTTCATTAAAGGTCCGTCTGCAGGGGGCTCGCAATGATGACAGTCTTGATGACGAAATTTTGAATGAAGTCCGACCTGCGATCATGACTCATGGTCATGCGGTCGTTATCAAAAGTGTGAATAATACGATGCGATCGATTGGTACACGTATATCGGGCGAAATTGCATTCCTTTATGGCAAAGGCAACTTTAACGGCAATATCCAGATACGAATGGGTGGTGCTGCAGGCCAAAGTTTTGGGGCATATTTGACAGATGGTGTTGAATTGCGTTTAAAAGGGGTTGCCAATGATTATGTTGGCAAAGGTCTTACCGGTGGATTGATTTCAGTAAGGATGCCTCTGGCGGTGCGTCGTAAAAAAGGTGAGCATACAATTATTGGGAACGTAGCCCTTTATGGCGCCACAGGGGGACATTTGTTCGTAGCCGGAAGGGGTGGTGAAAGATTTGCCGTAAGAAATAGTGGTGCCGCCGCTGTGATTGAAGGAGTTGGGAATCATGGCTGTGAGTATATGACCCGCGGTGCCGTGGTTGTTTTGGGGGAAATCGGAGCCAATTTTGGCGCCGGGATGACAGGTGGCCAAGCTTTTGTTTATGCGCGCAATAAGGCCATTTCAAAAAAACTGAATAAAGAATATGTGCGAGAAGATGATTTGACCGAAAGTGATATCAACCTCCTTTACCGTTTACTGCGAAACCATGAATTTCATACTGGGTCTGTTATTGCTAAAAGCATCATGGCGGATTGGGAAACGCATCAAGTATATTTTCGTCGGATTACACCCGTGGCATTAGAGATTGTTGATTTCCAAAATATTTATGATATGCAGGTTGCTGACAGGATGGGCGTAATGCTAAACGAGTAGTTTTTGCCTTAAAGTACAAGAGTCTGGAGTCGGCACACCTAAATTATTAATGTAAATTATAAATAAATATTAATTTAATATTGTACTATTGCTTTATATATTTTATATTAATGGCATATATACCTAAATAAATAATGTATTTATACCATTTATCATAATAAATAAAGGATACAGAATCATGAAAAAATCACTGATTTTAACATTAATAACAACTGCCATAACCGCAGTTGGATATGGCCAATCCAGCATTGGGATTGATATTTATAACCGGTATCTATGGCGTGGGACTGATTTCGGAAATGCAGCGGCACTCCAACCCTATCTCGAGTTTAAAAAAGGGGATTTATCTTTCGGAGCCTGGAGTTCTTGGGCTGTGAATAGTGGCAGCGCCAATGAAAATGATATCTATGTTTCTGCCGAGTTTAAATCTTTTTCCCTGACCGTTACAGATTACTTTTTCCCAGGATATGAAGGAGGGGATAAACTTTTCGACTACTCAGAAAAAGCAGGTTCTCACTTTGTGGAAGCCAGTCTGAGCACATCTTTGGGACCCGTTGGTATTACAGCCGGATATTTTTTCGTCGATCCGGATAAATCCACCTACATTGAAGCCAGTTACGGGCCGCTGTCAGTGGGTGCTGGGAATGGGATGTATACAATCGAAGGAGAGGATGAGAAAGATTCTTTCCAGGTTGTAAATGTCGGTCTCACCGCAAGCCGAGAGCAGTTTACGGCAACCTATGTAATTAACCCGCAGCAGGAAACATCATTTCTTGTGTTCGGTGTTAGCTTTTAATCGAGGGAACTCAAATAATGAAAAATAAAATACTTTGGTGTATCTTTTTTTGCATGGGTTCATTACTCATGGCGCAAGATAGCTTGTCTCTTGAGGTGAATGCTTATGCTATAGATAACCTATTTTTGTTTGTCTGTGCCGTACTTGTGTTATTTATGCAGGCTGGATTTGCCATGTTGGAAGCAGGTTTAAATAGCGCCAAAAACACAGTAAATATCCTCTTTAAAAACATAATGGACTTGAGCGCCGGTGCCTTGCTTTACTACATTCTTGGATATGGTCTGATGTATCCAGGTGATGGGAATGGGTGGTTTGCATTTGCAGGATTCGGCGTAAGTGAAGCCGGGGTAGATCCCGCGTCAGGCGCACTCCATCCCCAGGTGGATTGGCTTTTTCAAGTAGCCTTTGCGGCCACAGCTGCCACGATTGTTTCGGGCGCGGTTGCAGGGCGGTTGAAATTTTCAGCGTACCTGATATACTCAGTAGTACTAACGGGAATTATCTATCCTATTAGTGGTTACTGGAAATGGGGCGGCGGCTGGCTAGACCAACTGGGCTTTTATGACTTTGCTGGATCACTCGTTGTTCACGCATTAGGTGGATTTGCAGGATTAGCCGGTGCTATCGTCCTTGGACCACGACTTGGACGATTTGGAAAAAACGGCCATTCAAAAGTTATTCCCGGATCAAACCTTGCGCTCTCTGCCCTAGGCGTATTAATCCTTTGGGTTGGTTGGTATGGGTTTAACCCAGGAAGTCAATTGGCTATCAGCGGTGCTGCCAATACTAACGCGGTTATGCTTATTGCCGCAAATACGACTTTAGCGGCAGCGAGCGGCGCTGTGGCTGCAATGTTAATGGCCTGGTCACTGTATAAGAAGCCAGATTTAACAATGGCCCTTAACGGCGCATTGGCAGGACTTGTAGGCATCACGGCTAACTGTGATTCAGTTACAAATATTGAATCAATTATCATCGGTTTAGTGGCGGGTTTATTAGTTGTTTTAGGTATTAAGCTCTTAAATAAACTAAAAATTGATGATCCTGTAGGTGCATGGCCCGTTCATGGTTTGTGTGGTATTTGGGGTGGTATTGCCACTGGTTTATTTGGCGGGCATCCTTTAGTTGCCCAGATTATTGGATCTATTGTCATTCCAGCATGGGCATTCATAACTATGTTTATTCTTTTTTCAATTTTGAAATCTGTAGATTTACTCCGTGTTTCTGAAGAAGAAGAACTTATTGGTTTGGACATCAGCGAACACAAGGAAGAAGCATATGCTGGTTTTCAAATTTTTACTGTAGAATAGGAGGAATAAAAAATGAAACTAATAATTTCAATCATTCAGCCAGAAGAATTACCTGCTATTAAGGAGGAACTTCTTAAGCGCAAGATTTACAAGTTCACCATCACTAATGCTAAAGGGCAGGGAAAAGAAATTCCCGTTCAAGAAGTATACCGAGGCATATCACACGAAATTACCCTGCTCATTAAAGTGAGATTGGAGATTGCCGTGAATGATGAATATGTAGATGCAGTTATTGATGCCATCACAACTGTGGCAAAACAAGACGGCGACAAAGGTCGCGGAAAAATTTTCATCATGCCTATCGAAGAATGTATACGAATTCGAACTGGTGAAAAAGGTACCACAGCAATTGGGTAATTATGTATATTGCGCCATGTATTTCCTTGAAATAACTAAGAAATGCTTTAATAATATAGGGGATACAGGCGTAATACATAAAATATTAATAAATGATTAGAGGACAAAAATGGGATTAATTAAAGCTGAGTACATCTGGATTGACGGACATAAACCGACGGCTAAACTGCGGTCTAAAACAAAAGTATTTGATGGGCCGGTTAACAATTTAAATGAAATTCCTGAATGGGGGTTTGACGGGTCCAGTACTATGCAGGCAGAAGGGAAAAATAGTGACTGTATGTTGAAACCAGTTAATTTTATTCCGGATCCCATTCGTGGTGGTGATGATATTTTAATTATGAATGAAGTTCGAAATGCGGATGGCTCCGTTCATGTATCCAATACTAGATCCCAGTTGGTAGAAATTGCAGAAAAATATAAAGATGAGGAAGCGTGGTTTGGTATCGAGCAGGAATATACTTTTTTTCAAGGTCGATCTCCACTAGGTTGGCCGGAGGGTGGTTACCCGGCCCCCCAGGGACCATTCTACTGTGGTGTGGGTGCCGATGAGGTGTTTGGTCGAGATATTGTTGAAGATCATATGGAAGCCTGTGTACAGGCGGGAATTGGTATTTCCGGCATTAATGCAGAGGTAATGCCAGGACAATGGGAGTTTCAGGTTGGTCCATTGGGCCCCTTAGATGCATCAGATCAACTTTGGTTTTCGCGATGGCTTTTGTATCGGATTGCGGAGGAATATGGTGTTAATGCCACCCTTCATCCAAAACCAGTTTCTGGAGATTGGAATGGTGCAGGAGCACATACTAATTTCAGTACAAAATCAATGCGGTCAAAAGGTGGGTTAAAAATCATTGAAAAGGCTTGTGATGCATTGGGTAAAAAGCACGAAGAACATATTGCAGTTTATGGCGCCCACAATGAGGAACGCCTGACGGGGCTACACGAAACATGCTCCATTCATGATTTTCGTTATGGTGTTAGCGATCGAGGTGCGTCTATCCGCATACCGATGGCTACGGCAAATGATGGATATGGATATTTAGAAGACCGCAGGCCATCAGCCAATATGGATCCATATGAAGTGTGCGCAGCGTTGATTAATACCTGCTGTTCATAGTATAAAAATCAAATAGCTACTTGTTTTAGAAGGCCTCAATTTGAGGCCTTCATTTTTTTAAGTAATTACGTAAACTCCTGTCACAAAAATGATCTCCAAAAGATGAAATTCCTACCAAAAACAATATTCTTTCTTATTATTTTATCTGCTTGTTCAGAAAAAGTGCCGAGTGAATCAGAAACATGGAATGTAATTCAGGAGGAAATTCTGACACCCCAATGTGTGAACTGCCATTCTCAAGGAACCGCAATCGCCAAACAGTCTGGATTGATATTAAGCGACGGATTCTCATATGGTGCAATGGTTGGTGTGCCACCAAAAAATATTGCAGCAAAAAATGATAATTTGGTTATCGTTAGCAACGAAGGTGGTTTAAAAGGTCTGGGTAAAAGTTTTTTATGGGAAAAAATTAATGCCCACGATAGAGAACATTATTTAAGTGATCATCAAAACTATGGGCAGATGATGCCCCCAGGGGATAATTTTTTAAATGATGGGCAATTACAATTTATTAGAGCTTGGATAGAAGCGGGTGCACCCGAGTTAGGAATTGTCGCAGATGAAAAATTATTATTGGATTCAAACAAGTATAAACCTCCACCCTTTCATCCTTTGGATCCACCGGAAAAAGGTTTTCAGGTGCATCTCGGCCCGTTTGAAGTCCCCCCAAATTTTGAGAGAGAGTTTTTTCATTATACAGATACAAGGTTGAATGAAGATGTTTTTGTGAATCGAATCCAAATTGAGATGAGACCTGGAAGTCATCATTTCATTCTTTACTCATTTGAGCCAGATACAAAATCTGGCAGGTTACCTGATTTTGGTGTTAACAGGGAGTTGCGAGATCCAGATGGTGCGATCCATACCTCAACACTAATAACCATGTTAAACCACCAGTTTTTTACTGGAACCCAGTGGCCCCGTATGGATTATAAATTACCCGAAGGTGTAGCTTTGCGCTTAACCTCAAAGTTTGGTTTGGATCAAAATGCACACTATGTTAATAGATCCGATTCAGTTATTGTGGGAGAGGTTTATTCAAATATCCATACCGTTGATAAATCACAAGTTGAACATATTGCAGAATTATTTGCTTTCTCTAATAGGGACTTTAGCTTGCCACCCAAAAAAGTAACCACCGTTGAGCGAACATATCGCGTGAATAAAGATATGTATATTGGTCAAATGTTTTCTCATGCTCATGAATTAATGACCGAATTTATTGTCAAAGTCTCAGGGGGCTCTCGAGATGGAGAGGTGGTATACTGGACTGACGATTGGCAACATCCACCTATTTTAGAGTATGACCCATTAATTGAATTAAAATCTGGGGAAGGGTTATCACTTATTGCGACATTTGATAATTCAACAGATCAAACGGTTAAATTTGGGTTTCTATCAACAGATGAAATGATGATTGTTTTTGGTTGGTATTTTGAATAAACCGCATTAATCCATTAGTCAAATAAATAAACTTATTGATGAAAAGAAATAGATCGTTTTTATGGTTGGGACTTTTTTTAGCCTCAATGGTTTCTGCTGAAAATAACTATCCGATTATATTGGTTCACGGCTTTATGGGGTGGGGTCGAGAAGAAATGGGGAATTATAGATATTGGGGAGGAAAGGTTGATTTAGAACAATATTTAATAGAAAAGGGATATACGGTTTATACAGCGAATGTGGGGCCGGTTTCTTCAAATTGGGATCGTGCCGTTGAGTTATACTATCAAATAAAAGGCGGCCAAGTCGATTATGGAAAAACCCACTCCGAATTATATGGGTTAGTCCGTGGACCAGAGGAAAAATCCTATAAAGGATTATATTCTGAATGGGATGAAAATCATCCTGTGCATCTAGTTGGGCACAGTATGGGTGGACAGACGATCCGTATGTTAGATTACATGCTGAGAACATCTATCATAGATTCCTCCGGGTTATCCGAAGATAGTGGTTTATTAGGGAAAACTCACGAAGGATGGATTAAATCCATCACGTCAATTTCCACGCCACACAATGGCACCACCCTTTCAAATATTGTTTCCACGGGCATACCGTTTTTACAGGATTTTATTGCCTTAGCGGCTATTGCGGGAAATTCGTTTTATAATTTTGACTTAGAGCAGTGGGGATTTCAAAGAACCAAGAATGAATCATGGGGAGACTATTTCAGGCGAATGAGAGAACATCCGGCATGGGGAACAAAAAATATTGTATCATGGGATGTGAGTGTAGAAGGCGCACGCCAAATGAATTCATTTTGCACCGCAAACCCAGAAGTATATTATTTTTCATTTATTACGAGTAATACAGTATTAGACTCTACTTCTTATTGCCACGTTCCAGACGAAGGCATGTCGTATATAATCAGAGCCAATGCGAGACTGATGGGAATGAAAAAAGCTTTTTTCGCTGATGGGTCGTCAACAGATTCAACGTGGTTTGAAAACGATGGAATTGTAAATAAAATATCTATGTATGGTCCAACAACAGGTTTAAATGGGCCCGATCCCATTACAACCTATCGGAAAAATGAGTTACTCATTCCTGGTCAATGGTATGTCATGGGAGAATATAGGTCAGACCACCGTAAATTTGCCGGACATAGCTTAAATAAAAATGAGTTAAAGATATTTAAAAATATATATTCCAACCATATGGAATTATTGTGGTCTTTGCCAAAATAAGACAAGACAAACATTATGATTGAAATAAAATCTTTTGGAAAACTTGAGTTAAGGGTGGGTACAATTGAATTGGCTGAAGATTTCCCCGAAGCCAACAAACCAGCCTATAAACTGAAAATTGATTTTGGCCCCCAAGGGAAAAAGTGGTCCAGCGCCCAAATCACAGAAAACTACAATATTGATGAATTGCCAGGATGTCGGATTGTAGCCGTGTTCAACTTAGGTAAAAAGAAAATCGGTTCATTTATATCAGAAGTACTTGTTATGGGCACTGAAGATACACATGGAAATATCGTTTTATTAAAACCAGATGCTAAGATACGCGAAGGTTCGTTGGTTCGTTGAGGGTGCTTGTTTATTACAAGATATATTTGTAATATACAAATATGGAATTTGGCGAATTACTTAAACAATTTCTCATCGACCTTCAGTCTCTTTTTCGTACTCATACAAAAAACTTAAATCTAACCCTTCCACAAATTACACTTATGTCATCAATTCCAACAGATGGTATTGACATGACATCCCTTTCCCATAGAATCGGCGTGGATAACAGCACGCTTACTCGACTAATTGATTTACTCATTAAAAATAAATATGTTCTGAAAAATAAAAACCCATTAGATGGTCGATCTATGTTGGTTTTTTTAACAGATTCTGGCGAATTACTTCAAGCGGAAATCGAGAAAGAAGTCGATCGGCTTGGGTCTGATATATTTAATCAAATTCCAATGGAAGATCAGGATGAGGTAAAAGAAATACTATCCACTTTTCACTGGACAGTGACAAAGTATAAAATGAAAAAGTAATTTGTATAATACAAGTAATAATATATCAAAATGGTATAGTTTAAATAAACGAGATCTACCATGGAGAGAATCGCGCGATCCATATAAGATATGGCTATCTGAAGTAATGTTACAACAAACTCAGGTAGAAACCGTTATTCCTTACTATGAAAGATGGTTAAATAAATATCCAACAGTTAATTCAGTGGCGAGTGAAAAGATAGACAAACTTCTAAAAATATGGGAAGGGTTAGGATACTATTCTCGATGTAGAAACTTCCATGAAGCAACAAAAGAGATTATTAAATCTCACAACGGTGTAATCCCTAATCAATTTGGGGTATTTAAATCACTTAAGGGTGTTGGGAATTATATTGCTGGCGCTGTTATGTCGATTGCATTTAACCAACCATACGTTGCCATTGATGGCAATCAACAAAGAGTTATCGCTCGTGTACTTGGTATTAAAAACCTTACTCAAAGAAATAGAAAAAGGCTGAGCTTATACTTATCACAATTGGTTAATTATGGAAATTCCGGCGATATTAATCAAGCTCTTATGGACCTTGGTAGTTCAATTTGTAAGCCCCGAAAAGTTGATTGTACTCATTGCCCGTTTCGCTTAACATGTAAGGCCCATAAATTTAACGATCCTCTTGGATACCCAATAATAATTGCAAAACAAAAAATCCCGACTAAAAGATTTGCCGCGATGTTGATTCGCCATAAAGATAATATTTTTATAAATAAAAGAGCCGAAAGTGGATTGTTGGGTGGATTGTGGGAGTTGCCAAATGTTGAAATTCACAATGGTAGCAAATCAAAGACTTTATTAAAAGAAAAATTAGGGTGTCGATTTGGATGTGAGGTTAAAGTTGGTCCTAAATTGGGTGCAATCAGTCACGCTTTTACACACTTCAAAATGAATATAGATTTATTCGATGGCCAATTAAAAATTAATCCCAAATTAAAGACTGGCGAAAAGTGGGTCGCTTTTTCAGATATAGACCAGTATGCATTTTCTAAGGCAAATCATAAGTTGTTTGAATTGGTTGATGTAAGCAATGGTTAGGGCAATTCTTTCCTTTTTTCTTTGGCCCATATGGTCCATTATATTTTTAGCTGGTGCCCTTGTTTATTCATTTTTTATTTTATTTTTTCCATCACATAAATTGCATCCTCTCGCAAGAATACTTAGCTGGTTATTTATGTTTTTTGGCGGACAGTGGTTTAGAGTAAGGGGCACTGCACCAGATCCAAAACAAGGCCCATATTTATATTTAATGAATCACGAATCTTTGTTTGATGGGTTTATGATGGTGGCGGGTATACGTCATTATTTTACTGGCGTGGGCGCTGTGGAACAATTTTCCTATCCCGTATGGGGATATTTGGTAAAAAAGTATGGCGTTATACCGATTATTAGACAAAAATTGAAAACAGCAATTACTAGCCTACAAACATTGGAAGAGGCGATAAATAATGGGACATCAATGATGATTGCCCCCGAGGGCACCCGGACGCTAACAGGTAAAATGGGTCCATTCAAAAAAGGCCCGTTCCATGTTGCGATAAATACGGGCGTGACAATAGTACCCGTTGGGCTTGTTGGTGCATATAATGCAAAAAGCAAAAACGATTGGCGGATTAGACCGGGTGTCCTAACAACAGTATTCGGAGAACCGATTCAAAAGAAAGAATATGAACACTTAATCTTGAGCGAATTACAGGAACTGATCAGGGAAAAAATATCGACGTTGATCGATCAATAAAGAAGTAGAAATAAATTGATTACATATTATTCAACCCTAAAGTTATTTCATTTAATTGGAATGGCTGCATGGTTTGGTACCGCATTGGTTGTTTCAATTGTTTGGTTCAGAAAAAATATTGGGGACAAGGAATTGATTCTTGATGTTATTACTAAGGTGGAGATGCCCGCATCATTTTTTATCCCGATGACCGGTGTGTTAATGATGATTGAGCAACCATTATGGCTTCAGGTTGGATGGCTTCACTTAAAAATACTTATTGGGCTTGCAGCGGTTGTATTTAGTCATTTCTCTCGAGCAAAACTAATTCATGCAGATATGAAAGATGAATATGTTCGGCAAAAATTCAGCCTATTTCGAAATCTATGTCTCTTAATGTTATTAATTGTTATAATCATTGTAGGTTACAAATAATATACCGATTCGAATTACATGCCTAACATAGAACGCCCACATGAATATTCTTCACTAAAGTCGATTGATGTAAACTCAGAAAAAATTGAAGGAAAATTAATTAGAAAAATTCTCCCAGATTTTAAAATTCTGAATTTTAAAAAGAGTGATTATAGTCCAGAACGAATCAATAATAGATCAGATGAAATAATTCTTTACTCATTCTTTTCTGAGTGGTGCCTCAATTGTCACTATGATGCGGATACATTAAAGAAATTGTTTTCAATTTATAATAAAAAAGGATTAATGATGGTATTAACGATGGATTATTCACATAGAAATCTATCAACTTCGTTTATTGAAAAGTATGGGTTGAATATACCATTCACATTTGGAGAGTTAGATGAAAAGAATGAACAGAAAAGAAACGCTACTCAACTTTATCGACTTAGAAAGACTTTGGGCGATGAGCGTGATTGGGGTACCCCGTTTCATATCCTAATGAAAAATGGAAGTAAAAATATAGTTGGTATTATCATGGGTGAAATTATTGAATCAGAAGTAATACCATATTTAAATGAAGTACTTTCTACCGGTTGGTCTATTTCTAATAAAACTTAAATAACGCCAGCTTTTTCTAGGGCTGTATTCCACCGGTTAGTTTTTTTATCAACTTCTTTCGCATTCATTATTGGTGTATAAACTTCATCTGATTCCAGTTTTATATTAGGCCACAATCCAGTTGTTGATTGAATCAACAATGAATGGACACCCAGAGCTGTTCGGTCTTTCATTATTCCGTGATTTATTGTTAAACCAGTTAAATCAGAAATAAATTGAAGAAGAGGCGGTCTCCCACCTCCCCCGCTTGCCATTACCGCCCGAGGTAATATACTTAAATGTGTTTTTGCCAACGTCCAAATATCATTAACGAGAAATCCTATCGATTCCATACCAGCACGAATAATTTCATTGGGTAGATTATCACCATAACCTTCAGAAATATTTTTAAATTGATCTGTCCAATAGGGCGCTGCAATGCCTGTAACAGAAGGAACATAAACACCTCTGGTCTCGGTCTCTGCGCATCGAAGATGCCATTGCATTTTTTTGTGAGATATATTTAATTCATCTTCCAATGAATAGAATAAAGAGTTACAAGCATTAATGGTTCCCTCAAGTAAATACTGCCTATGGCTAGGTTTAGAAAACAAAACACTACTAATTAACCCATTCACATAAGCTGAGTGTTTACCGGCATTGATTTGGACTGATCCAGATGTACCAAAATTCATTGCTACCGAACCGGTGCTATACCCACCCTGACCTATTAATGCGGCCTGTTGATCTCCAATAACAATTTTTAAAGGTATTGAGTAGCCATTATATTTTATGTGTCCAAAATTGTAATCGGATGACACAAGTTTCGGTAAACAACTATTTGGTACTGAAAATAAATTTAACAAATCTTTATCCCACTGACAGGTATCTAAATTCATCATAGTAAACCTTGACGCAATGGTTTCGTCAACTAGACAGTTTCCCGTTAGATAGTGAGTGAGAAATGCACTGATTGTACCAAAAACGGCTGATCCTTTTTCAACCTTGTTTTTTAATAAAGCTGAATTGTTCAGTAGATGTAAAAACTTTGGGCCTCCAAAATGTGGATTAAGTGGAGCACCAGAAATCTTGAAAATAGATTTGGAATTAGAATGAAACTTTTCAACGATTTCAGCCGCTCTGCCATCCTGCCAACTTAGTGCAGGTGTTAATGGCTTAATTGTTTTACGATCCCAAAATAAAAAAGTGGACCGTTGTAACGCAATTCCAGCAGATGAAATAATAATATTTTTATATTTTGCAAACGCTATTGCTTCATGGATTAATTTTAGACAACTGTGAGCAATAGCAAGAGCATCTCCCTCCACGTGTCCAGGTTTTGGGTTTTTTAACGTATGTTTTTCGTGAGCCTTAAATACCACATGGTTAGTTGAATTAAAAAGAAAGACTTTTGTGGCAGAGGTACCCTGATCTATAACCAGAGTGAGAAATTTATCAGCCAATGGCAAATCAGCCAGAAAGGGTTATGTCGTAAATATCTTCAAACGTTTTGGTCTTTATCATACGAATTGCATCCCACGTCAGCTTTGAGCATACTTTGGCACATATCTGACAACCAATACATTCATCATGGCGAACTTGAACGGGTGGAATTGGAATTCCATATTTTTCAATGGGAGTTGGTTCAATACAATCAACGGGGCAAAATGGTACACAAACCTGACATCCGGTACAATTATCCTCGTCCACCACAGCAATAAGTTTCGGTTTCTTTTTCTTAAAGTTTACCTTTTCTGCTGGGTCGGGTACAGTTTTATAGTGATCGTAGTTAAATTTATTTGCCATAATTAATTACTTAAATTTAGGGTCCCGAAGTTAAAAGAATTTATTTTTTATCACCAAAAGCCTTTTTGTCTATTATAAAAAGTAGTTTAATTTCTCGGATACTATTAAAACACTATTAGGAGAAAATAATGGCCTACATTATTGCTGAACCATGTGTCGGAACTTGCGATACAGCTTGCGTGGAAGTTTGTCCCGTTGATTGCATTCAACCCACAAAAGACTCGTGGGAAGAAAAAGGATATGACGAAAACAATTTAGACGGTAAACTACTTTACATTGATCCCGAAGAATGTATTGATTGTGGGGCATGCGAACCCGAGTGCCCAGTTGAAGCTATTTTTGAGGAAAGCGAAGTCCCTGAAGAATGGAATAAATACATCAAAATTAACTATGATTACTTCGGTCGCGAATATTCAGGTTAATATTTAAAAAACAAATCTTATTTAAACGGCTGTTGGTTTCTCAACAGCCGTTTTTTTTGGTTATCTATGAATAAAAATAAAATATTAGAATTATTAAAAACGGTTAATTACCCAGGTTTTAGTCGAGATATTGTTTCCTTTGGAATGGTGGATAATGTATCTATAGATGGAGATACCATCAATGTTGAATTAAAAATCACCACACAAAATGAAGATAAAAAAACGTCTGTTATTAATGAAGTAAATAAAGCATTAGAAAATACAAATTCGTTTACCAATATCAAGATTACTATTCAGGAAGGCGCCCCGTCTTCTCCACAACCTCAAGAGCCCAAATCCCAAGAGCCGCCGCCGGCTGCACCTTTAGATGGGGTAAAACATATTATTGCAGTTGCGAGTGGAAAAGGTGGCGTAGGCAAATCAACGGTCGCAGCAAATATCGCACTTGGATTAAAAAATTCTGGCCACTCAGTTGGTCTTTTAGATTTAGATATCTATGGCCCATCCCTTCCTATTATTCTGGGAATCCAAGAACAGCCAGAATTAACGCAAGATCGGAAGCTTGTTCCTTTAGACCACTTAGGAATGAAAATAATGAGTTTCGGATTTATAAGCGGAAACCAAACACCTATAATTTGGCGTGGACCTTTGGTAGCCCGAATGACCGAACAGTTTTTTCGTGATGTTGAATGGGGAGAATTAGACTATTTAATCCTTGATCTACCTCCAGGGACTGGAGATGTACACCTTACATTAACACAAAAATTAAAAGTCGATGGTGTAATCATTGTAACCACACCGCAAGATATTGCCTTAGCCGATGTTAGTAAAGGTGCGGATATGTTTAAAAAAGTTCACACGCCAATCTTGGGTGTTGTTGAAAATATGTCCGGTCTATATATTGAGGGTAAGGCTGATAAAGGAAGTCAGGTAACGATCGAAGGTCAAGAATTAATATTGGATTCAGATGGCCAATTTTCTCTTCGAATTGATATGTTTAAACGAGGCGGTGGGCAATCTGAAAGTGATCGATTGAATGTACCATTGTTAGGTGAAATTCCCTTAACGCAGGAGATTATGGAAGCCACAGATGCGGGTGAGCCAATTATCAGTAAAACCCCCAAAGCGCATGTATCTAAAATATATCAATCCATTACTGAAAAGGTAATGAATGCACTGAACTAATGTTCAATTATTTTACTGATATTATTGTCCTTATATTTCTTGGCTTTGCTATTGTATATCCATTTTTTCTTTGGATCGCTCCCCTTAAAAAAATAGACATTGGTTTTTATCGTTTTAATCTTGGCATGTGTTGTATTGTTGGGGCCATAGGTATTGCCTCATTTCAATTTCTTGACTCAAGTTTTATTTCTAAGATATATGTATGGGTCTGGTTTGGTGCATTCTTGATAATTACAGCACTATATTGGAACTCAGATCACATAAACAATATGGTGATTTCATCCCTTGCTTTATTTGGCACAGGTACGATGATAGGAGTTGTGGCCGATATAATTTTTGTCAAAATTTTTCCTGGTACCTGGTTTATTGTTCTATTGGGATCGGCTATTACCGCAGGGGTTTTTTTTGCTATGATATTGGGTCATTGGTATTTAAATGTTGTTGCATTGCCCATCAACTTGCTAAAAAAGGCCACCATAAGCCTATGGGTTTTATTGACAATTCGATTATTTTGGGATTTGGTTTATCTTTCAACTAATACGTTTACAAACAATTTCGGGATATCACGTAGCTTATGGTCATTCATGCTCCAATTTGATGGATTCCTCTTAGCGGTTGCTTTTTTTATGGGGAATATTGTACCTATCGTTTTAAACTTTTTTATCTGGCGCACTTTAACCCTTCAGGCAACTCAAAGTGCCACTGGACTGTTATATGTCTCAATCGTCTCAATTCTATTTGGAGATTTACTTTTTAAATACTATCTGATTCAATATGGATTCTTAGTATGAGTCAACTAGATTGTGAAGTTTGTAATAAAACAAAAACATTTTTAGAAGCGGTTAAATGTGATAAATGTCAGAAATCAAATTTATTTGACTATAGCTTAAGTTTTTCTGAGTGCCCTGTTTGTGGGTGTAATCACCTTTATCGAAAAAAAGATTTTAATCAAGCAATTGGATGTATTATTATTTTAATTGGTGCTTTGTTAGTCCCATGGACATATGGTGTTAGTTTGATTGTTCTATCCATTATTGATTTATTATTATATCGTCGAATCAAGGATTCTGTTGAGTGTTATAAATGTAAAACAGAATATAAAAATATGGCTGTACCAGAAGAGATAAGCCCATTTGACCATCACACAGCGGAACTATATGAATCAAGGGAATAGTAAGAATGATTATTTATTGATTGCCCTCGTCGGAAAGAGTAAATTTACCAGCTGTATTTCAATTGATATTAATGCCAAACCCATTTCATGCCGACATTGTTGAAAAAAGAAATCCTTGATCAAGGGGATATACCCACCCATATTGCCATAATTATGGATGGAAATGGGCGTTGGGCTAAGGCAAGAAACTTACCCCGGGTTGCTGGGCACGGCGAAGGAATTAACTCTGTGAGAGAAATTGTGCGGGCATGTGGAGAAATTGGTGTTTCCTATTTGACGCTCTATACTTTTTCAAGCGAAAATTGGCAACGCCCACGGACAGAAGTTTCTGCTATAATGAAGCTATTATTAGGAACGATAAAAAAAGAAATTAAAAACCTTCATAAAAATGGTGTCAAACTTTCTTCAATTGGAAATCTCGAAGAATTGCCAAAAGATTCTCGTGAAGGAATTCTTAATGGCATTGAAATGACCCGAAATAACAATGGACTTAATTTAATTTTAGCATTGAGTTATGGTGGAAGGCAGGAACTATTGATGGCTATTCGGCGTATTGCAGATAAAATTCAATCAGGTGAAATGGAAAAAGATCAAATTTCTGAAGAAAAATTAGTAAACGAATTATATACGACAAACGTACCAGATCCGGATTTATTAATAAGGACAGGTGGCGAGCATCGCCTTAGCAATTTTTTACTTTGGCAATCTGCATATTCAGAACTTTATTTATCTGATATATTTTGGCCGGATTTTAGGGAAAATGAACTGATAACTGCCATTCTAGATTACCAAGCGCGCCAAAGAAGATTTGGAAAAACAGGGGAACAAATATCTTAATGAAAAAACTAATTCCATTTATTCTTTTGGCCTTCGTTGCTGCACAAGCGCCTCCATCTTTTAAACTTAAAGAGGTGCGGGTAGAAGGGAATAAAGAAACCAGCGAAAATATGGTTTTATATACAGCTGGTTTGCAGGCCGGGCAGGATGTATCTACAGAAGACTTTCGACGTGCAGTAAAACGCTTATGGGAATTAGGCGTTTTTAGTAATATTCAGATTCATTTTGAAGGCGAATCGCCAGAGGGAATTCTTATCTCTATTGAAGTTGAAGAATCCCCAGTACTTGGGAAAGTTATATTTAAGGGAAATAAAAAACTTAAAGACCGAAAGTTTAAAGATAAAATTTCATTTCAGCGTGGGATGCGCATCAAACCGAATTTCATGATAAAAACAATTAAAAAGATGAAAGATTTGTATATGGAAGATGGGTATTTCCTCGCAACAATTACGGGCGAAATGATCCCATCGGAGACTGGAAACGATGACGGCAAACAGGATATTGTTTTTACAATAAAAGAAGGCAAAAAAGTTAAGATTAAGGATATTGTCATTGAGGGGAATGAGAATTATTTTGGTTGGGTTGCGGAAAAGTCATGGATTCCAATGCCAACCACTTTACGAAAAAAATTAACTTTATTTAAACTTAGATGGCAACTGAAAGAAACTAAAATTCGCTCTTGGTGGAAATTTTGGGCACCGGCATTTGACCAGAAAAAATATACAGAAGATAAAGACGTTCTGACTACTTTTTACCGAGACGAGGGATATCGGGACTTCACAATTTTATCTGATTCAATTTATTATGAACCCAAGAAAAAAGGCTTGGTTGTTCATATTAATGTGGACGAAGGAAGCCGTTATAAATACCGAAATTTTACATGGGAAGGAAACGCCTTATACGAAACTGAAATTCTTGAAAAAACTTTAAATTTGAGCGATGGAGACTATTATAGCAAATCTGGTTTTGAAGAAGCCGTTTTTCAAAATGTGCAAAGCCTATATATGGATCGTGGTTATTTGTATAGTAGTATAGAACCATTTTTTACGCCGGTGGGAGAAGATGCTATCGATGTGCATTTCTCAATTACAGAAAACAATAAAGTATATATTAGAAATATCAATATTTATGGCAATGATAAAACTCGAGAAAATGTCATTCGACGAGAACTAGATGTATTCCCCGGTGATTTATTTCGGCGAACATTATTGCAACGTAGTATGCGAAAACTCAATGTTTTAAATTATTTTGATCCAACATCATTGAGCCCTAATGTGATTCCTGTTGACGAAGATGAAATAGACCTTGATATTTCACTTGCAGAAAAATCGTCAGATAAAGCTAGCGCTAATATTGGTTTTACTGGAATTTATGGAATGACCGGGGGTGGTAACATTGAATTCAATAATTTCATGGGTAGGGGGCAAATTCTTTCATTTGGATTTAATGTTGGGACACAAGTATCTGTTTACAACAATTATGGTAAGCCCGGGAAATATGAAAGTGTAGAAATGCGGTTTATGGATCCCATGTTTAACGATACGCCTAATCGAATCGGATTTTCACTGCTATATCGATTTAGAGGTCAGGGCAATTCATTTTATTTTTATCCATTCGATGAAAGAACCCGAGGTGGATCAATCCAATGGGGCCGCCGGTTAAAATGGCCGGATGATTATTTTAGAGCTTACTGGGAAATGTCCTATATAAGAAGAGAATATAGTGGTGATGAAGAAACACTGAGCCAGTATTTTGGCAATTTTCGAAAATCAACTGGTATCAGTTTAAAACAATCCATCAGTCGGGATAGTCGAGATCGAGCTGAATTTCCGACACAAGGATCGAGCGCAGCATGGATATCAACATTTTCCGGAGGAATTTTTGGTGGGGATGAAAACTATCATAAACATGTTTTGACTTTAGATTGGTATACACCTACATTCTGGAAATTTGTTTTAACCAGTTCTTTAAAAATTGGGACCATTCAAATGTTAAATACGGATGATGGTGGTTTTACGTACATTCCACCCTATGAACGATTCATTATGGGAGGCAATGGCATTCCTTATGGGACAATGATGAGAGGGTATCCGGATAATTCTATCGGACCCACAACTTCACAGGGACGTGGAATTGGTGGTAACACAATGTTTAAGTATTCAACTGAATTTAGGGTCCCTTTTTCTGAGAATCCGGTTGTATATGCTATGCTGTTTGCTGAAGCAGGTGGTGTTTGGAACGACACTCAATTGTTATCACCGATGGGGTTCCAAAGGAGAAATCCATTGGAACTTAAACGAGCGGCTGGTATCGGCATCAGGTTTTTCATGCCCATGATTGGAATGCTTGGTTTCGATATGGGATATGGGTTCGATGATATAACAGGTGATGGGAATCCTCAAGGTTGGGAATACACAATTATTTTTGGAAGATAATAATTAAATCAAGGAGTTAAATGTGATTAGACAAACAATGAAAACACTAAGTATTGCAGCAATGATTTTGCCTGTTTTACTTATGGCGCAAAATAATATCGGATTTGTTCAATCCGATCGAATTCGTGCAGAATACGAAGAATTCAAAGATGCAGAAGCACAGCTTCAGTTGGAATATCGACAAGTAAATGCTCAGTATAACTTAATGATCGTTGAGCTCGATAGTATTAAACAGGCGTTTGAAACTCAACGTCTCATGAGTAGCCCAGAGTGGCGGAAAGAAAAAGAAGCGGAACTAATTGCACGCGAGCAATCAATTCAAAAATTTCAAGTCACAATGGTTGGCCCGGAAGGCGAACTTTATCGAAGACAAGCTCAATTAGAATTTGATATTTTATCAAAGGTTAAACGCGCTGTGGATAAAGTAGCTGCTGCAAAAAGCATTGATTTTATTATCGATGGTTCTGTAGCCTTGCTCTATGGAAATCCAACATATGATTTGACAGATGATGTTCTATTTGAATTGCGCAAATACAATGTTTCTGACGATAAAGATTCAGCTAACAAAAAATAATTTCGGTCATTGGCCACGTTAAAAGAGTTGGCCGACATTGTACAGGGGACTGTCGTCGGCAATACCGAATTGAAAATTAAAGGAGTCTCCACGATTCAGGATGGGAAACCTGAAACGATCACCTTTATTGCTCATCCCAAATATCTCAAATTTGTTCAATCCACCCAGGCTGCAGCCGTGATTACCTCAAGTACAGAGAATTTGAAGGATAAAGATGGGATTCTTGTGGAAAACCCACAGTGGGCAATGGCAAAAGTATTGGGCCATTTTTCACCCAAATATTCTATCAATAGAGAGATTCATAAAACAGCTATAATTGCCTCAGATGTCTTGATCGGGGAAAATGTATCCATTGGTCCATATACAATTATTGAAAAAGGGGTGGTTATCGGTGATAATGTTGTTATAGGCGCCAATAATATGATAGATATAGACACAGCTATTGGTCAGGATTCTGAGATTAAAAGTAATGTACATTTATACCCTCGGACTTCAATCGGGAAACGGTGTTTAATCCACTCCGGCGCTGTTATTGGTTCTGACGGATATGGGTTTGTAAGCCAAAAAGAAATACATTTAAAGATCCCACAAAATGGAAAGGTTCTTATTGGGAATGATGTAGAAATAGGTGCAAATTGTACAATAGACCGGGGCACGATTGACAACACAACGATTGGAGATATGTGTAAATTTGACAATAGTGTTCAAATTGCCCATAATGTTACAATTGGAAAAGGCTGTTTGCTGACAGCCCATGTTACAATTGCTGGTAGTACAAAAATTGGAGATTTCTGTCTATTCGGTGGGCAGGCTGGTGCAATTGATCATATTACAATAGGTGATCGATCGGTGTTTGCCTGTTATACTGTTGCAATGAAAAACCTTGTTGGCGGAAAAATTTATTCTGGAGTTCCTGCTCGGGAGATAAAAGTAAAAAACCATCAGGACGCTGTTCATGTTGAGGTAAAACAGTTGAAAAAAAGACTAAAACAGTTAGAAGAAAAATTTATAACAATACCATAAAATGGGTATTATAAAATATCAGCGTACAATCGGAAAAGAAACATCCTGTGTTGGTATAGGTTTACATACTGGTGTTGAGTCAACAATCACATTTAAACCTGCGTCCGAGGATTTTGGTATTCGCTTTAAACGTATGGATGTGGATGGCGGGCCAGAAATACGTGCAGATATTGACCATGTTGTTGATATCTCTCGGGGCACAACAATTGAAGAAAATGGCGTAAGGATCCACACGGTTGAACATGCGTTGGCGGCATGCGTTGGCATTGGTCTGGATAATGTTTTAATTGAATTAACAGAAAAAGAACCTCCAGTGATGGATGGTAGTTCAATTGATTTTGTAGAAGCATTGCTTAAAAGCGGTATCGTGAAACAGGATGCACCTAGAAATTATCTTCATATTGATGAAGCCGTGGGTTACTCTGATTCAGAACGAGGTGTTGATATTCATATTATGCCATCAGATCAGTTTCGAATCACGTTTATGATAGATTATAAATATCAATCACTGGGAACCCAATTCACTACAATGGATCAATTAGAGCAAAACTTTGCAAAAGATATTGCACCAGCGAGGACTTTTTGTTTTTTAAGTGAGGTTGAAACATTAAAGAAAAACGGTCTTATTCAAGGGGGAAATCTGGAGAATGCTGTTGTAATTGTTGATAAAGAAATTGATCAGGCCGAAGCAGATAACCTCCGAGGGTTGTTTGGCATTAAGCAAGAAATTAGCTTGGGTGCGAATGGGATATTAAATGGGAAAAAATTGAGATTCGAAAATGAACCAGTCCGCCACAAAGCATTAGATTTAATTGGCGATTTAGCATTATTGGGAATGCCATTACAAGGCCACATTATAGCATCAAAAAGCGGGCATGCTGCAAATGTCGAACTTGTAAAGCGAATCAAAAAAACGTATGAGAAGAAAATACTTCGCCAACGATTTCGAAAAAGCAATTCAACAGATATTTTATTTGATATTAATTCAATTTTAAGTCTCCTTCCCCACCGATATCCATTTGTTTTGGTTGACAGAATTATTGATATCACACCCGGGGAAAAACTAACTGCCATTAAAAATGTAACCATTAATGAACCGTTTTTTCAGGGGCACTTTCCTAATCAGCCTGTCATGCCTGGTGTCTTGGTTCTAGAAGCCATGGCGCAGGCAGGTTCTTTTTTAGTTCTCAACACCGTTGATAATCCCATGAAAAAGAATATGTTTTTCTCTTCATTAACCGAAGCAAAATTCCGGCATCCAATTGTTCCTGGCGATCAACTACGCCTTGAGATGGAATTAGAAAAGTTTAAGATGGGGACGGCTTTCCTTGTAGGGAAAGGTTATGTCGGCGATAAACTGGTGGCAGAAGGCAGACTAAAAGCTACAGTGGTGGATCGGGCAGGAGCCTGAAGCCATCCACATTCATCCCACAGCAATCATATCGCCAAAGGCGAATCTCGGTCAGAATATATCCATCGGTGCCTATACATTATTAGAAGATAACGTAACGATTGGAGATGGAACATCTATTGGAAACCACAATACCATCTGCCAAGGGACCACCATTGGTTCAAATTGCACCATCTTTCATAATTGTTCAATTGGAGAATCACCTCAAGATTTAAAATATGCTGGTGAAGACACCACAGCAATTATAGGGAATAATGTAATAATTCGTGAATCTGTTACAATAAATCGAGGTACAATCGCTTATGGAAAAACAGAAATTGGTGATCATGTATTATTAATGGCTTGTTCTCACATTGCCCACGATTGTATTGTTGGTGACCATACAATCATTGCAAACTTGGCCACTCTAGGGGGTCATGTTGAATTGGGAGATTACGTCAATTTGGGTGGGGGAGTTTTGGTACACCAATTTGGCAAAATAGGGTCACACTCTTTTATCGGAGGCGGATATCGTGTGGTTCAGGATGTACCCCCATTCATTATCGCCGCTGGTGAACCACTTCGTTTTGGCGGGATCAATAAGATTGGTCTTCAACGACGTGGATATTCAGATGAGACAAGATCCCTTATCAAAAAGGCATACAGGTTTTACTTTATATCGAAAATGAATCGTTCGGATGCAATAAAAAAAATGAAATTAGAATTACCTGCCACAGACGAAATAAATGCAATTATTCAATTTATTGAATCTAGTGAGCGAGGAATTATTTAATTTTAGCGTCCCAGAGATGGGTGTGATAAAAAAATTATCTTTCATTTTTATTCTGTCTGTTTCATTGGGACAATGGACATCCTTTCAAATGGATGAATTCACTTATTCTTCGAAAAAGTCCAACATGATGTTTAGAACCGCAGGATTTACTTCCACCCACAATTTTCCGATAGACATATCTAAAGACGATCGGATTGCGCTGGGATTATCCATGTTAAAAGGAATATCTGAAAATGGATTTCTGCCCATGATTAATGGGAAAATAAACGTATCGTGGAATTTATCCTTAAGAGGACGAATGGCAGCGTATTCCGCCGAAGAAGGAACGACTCAGGTTTTTGGATGGGGGTTATCTTTAAAGCCGAGCAAAGATGAAGAATCATCAAAATGGGTCGTGAATCTAGATTCTGGAAAATTAAATTCAAACAACACAATAATCGTTTCAGCTATACAGGCAAGTATAAACCGCCAATTTGATTTACATATATTTCCGATCCATGCAGGTTTTGGTTTGAATATTTTAAATGCGAATTCAAAATTACTATCAAGTAAGGAATATCAAGGGAAAAAAGAAATTCAAACGAATTATATTAATATCGGAACTAAAATCCCGATTTATGGTTTGAGTTTTATTCCACAAGTGTGGTTTGGATCAGAATACACCATGATATCTTTTAATATATCGAGTACATTTTAATAATGAAAAAAATATCTATACTTGGTTCCACCGGATCGATTGGGGTGAATGCCTTGAACGTAATCGATCATTTGGGTGATGATTATATTGTGACAGCATTAAGTGCCAACAAGAATGGAAAAAGATTGATTGAACAAGCTAAAAAATATCACCCCGCATCAATCGCAATTGTAGATAAAGATTCTGCACAATTTGTTAAAACTGAATTAAAAGAATCTGGAATTAAAATTTTTACTGGCCGAGAAGGTTTACTTGAAATGGCAGGTCGCAGCGATTTAGATATCATGCTAAATGGATTGGTTGGATCCTCAGGAATGGAACCAACCATGAAAGCAGTAAAATGTGGCGTTGATGTGGCGCTCAGTAATAAAGAAAGTTTGGTAATGGCTGGCGATCTTATTACACGAGAAAAGAAAAAAACAGGCGCCCATATTTACCCAATAGATAGCGAACATTCCGCAATTTGGCAATGTCTTTCTGGTGAAACGATGAATGATGTAGAACGGATTATTCTTACGGGAAGTGGTGGCCCATTTCGGACACGACCGTTAAATACCTTTAAAGATGTGACTACCGTAGATGCGCTGAATCATCCGAATTGGGAAATGGGGCAAAAAATAACGATTGATTCAGCGACCATGATGAATAAAGGGTTAGAAGTCATTGAAGCGCGATGGTTGTTTGGATTGGAATCTGATAAAATAGATATTGTCATTCATCCTCAATCAATCATCCATTCAATGGTAGAATTCAAGGATAAGTCCGTCAAAGCACAACTGGGGGTACCAGATATGAAAATACCTATTCAGTTTGCGCTCACACATCCTCACCATGCGCCTGCAATGTGGGAGTCACTTGATCTTATAAAAATTGGATCGCTTTCTTTTGAAGCACCGGATTTAAAAAGATTTCCATGTATTGATTTGGCTTATAAGGCATTGAAAGAAGAGGGTACAACATCATCTGTATTAAATGTTGCTAACGAACAATCTGTTTATCGTTTTTTAAAAGGTGAAATCGGATTCATGGAAATTCCTGAAATTATTGAAAAAGCATGTGAAGCACATGAATGGATTTCTCACCCTTCTATCAACAATTTAGTTTATTTGGAAAATTGGACAATGGATTTTGTATCAACATTTAAAAGCCGGTACATTTAAGCAAGAATTACTCATATTAAATTGAAGAAATAAGAAAAAATAATGACCACTTTAATTGCCACAATCATTTTACTTGGTGTTTTAATTTTTATTCATGAATTGGGCCATTACCTTGCGGCGCGCTCGATTGGCGTTCGAGTAGAGCGATTTTCTGTAGGGTATCCACCTCGTCTCATGACATTCACGTCTATTCCAGAGGGTTGGGAGTTCCGATTATTCTTTTATCGGAAAAACAAAGACGGAAAGTTGCTGTGGGGACCCATCAAGTCAACCACAATTTCTTCACCCGGGCGAAAAGGTAGCGGAACAGAATATTGTTTTGCAGTTATTCCCTTTGGAGGTTATGTAAAAGTGGCCGGAGTGATAGATGAAAGTATGGATAAGACTTTTGACCATAAACCCCATGAACTCATGAGTAAAGCCAAATGGAAACAAATATGGTTTATGAGTGCCGGGGTTATCATGAATACTTTATTGGCTTTTATAATATTTACAGGACTGTCTAATTACATGGGGAAACCTGTCGTCTCTCAGGCGCCAATTATTAGTGAATTACTTCCGGGAATGCCGGCAGATATAGCTGGGTTGCAATCGGGAGATGTGATTAAAAGAATCGAAGGAGAAAAAATATCCTCTTGGGATGAACTAACAACTAAAATCCACAGACACCCAAACCAAAATATTGATCTTCAATATACGAGAGAAAGAATATCAGAGTCGATTTCTTTAAAAACCAGCTATAGACTTGATACCGCTACAGGAGATACGATAGGTGTAATTGGCATTTACCCAGAATTTGAATATCAACCCGTTACTTATTCTGAAAGCATCAAAATGGGAATGGCTACCACGGCGAGAGGTTTTGGAATGATTATTCTTTCGATACGGATGGTTAGCTCTGGGCAAGCATCTATCAAAGAATTTGGTGGGCCGATTATGATCGCTCAATTAGCCGGTGAAACAGCAAAAGCAGGGTGGATTCCCTTTTTATCCCTCATGGCACTTATCAGTTGTAACCTTGCTTTTATTAATGTTCTTCCTATCCCAGGGTTAGATGGTGGACATATTTTTCTAACTATAATTGAAGGGATCATTCGCCGACCGCTCTCTATGAAAATGCGAATGGTCATTCAACAAATAGGCATGGTCTTATTATTAATGTTGATGATTACGGTAATCGTGAATGATGTGGGGCGGTTATTTGGAAATTAAATCCGTTGTTCGTTTAATTAATTTTTTTTAATAATAAAGTCATAGATCCAAATTTCATTTTAATTTGAATCTTCACCGGTAACCGTCTGGCATCTTCACTAATCCATATTTGCATATCACCTTGGTTTTTAAATAAGTTTTTTCCTTTTTGGAAAGGGCGTATAACCTTGCATACAAATGTTCCTACAGGTGAATTAATGATTTCTTTTCCGGTTATTTGTAAGTTGTAATTGACAATATTTTTTCCTTCAAAAGAAGTGAACGACATGATTTCTTTTTCTTTTAACTGAATTGTTCGTAAATAATAAAACATAGAAAAGGGATCCCGAGCGGTAAAATTAATTTTAACATCTTTGGTGTTTGTTCGAGCAACACCTTCATCATAATCAAAGGTGATATCTACTGATTTACGATAGGAACCCTCTCGAATATTTTTCTTTAATCTGTGAGTATATAATTCTTTACTGTCCAGCCATATGTCAATTTGATCGCGAATTTTAAATAATTGATTGGCCAATCCTTTTGTTTGAGCAGAAAAAGACACATGATAAGCATCGTTTCCCTGAATTTGTTCTATTCCAGACACATAAAGTTCTGCCTCTCCCACAGGAATCAAATTGAATTCAGCCGAATATTTTAAGGATTCTCCTGTTTTGAAAGGGACATCTTTTGCCAATGAAATAGATAGAATTAAAAGAATCGGTAAAAATATTTTCAAGGTCGAATCACTTTCAATTTTGATTTTTCTAATTTATAAATTGTTGATCCCGTAGATTGAGGGAGTTCCCCATCGTCAATCAGCAAATCAAACTCACCATCAAACTCGGAAATGATTTCATCTGGATTGTTAAATGGGGGCTGTCCTGATCGATTGACTGAAGTTGTTGTTATTGGGAAGCCCAGCTTATCACACAGGTTTGGACCAAAGGGGTGCGCAGGGATTCGAATCCCCAATGTACCATCTTTTCCCATTATGGAAGGGTGAACAATATCTTTTTTTACGGGCAAAATAATTGTAGTAGAACCACGTAAATACTTTTTCACCATTTCCCAATCTTCATAGGAGATGTCAGTCCAAGAAAGAACAGTGCTGACATTTGGTGCGATGACACTAATAGGTACTGTTCGTCCTTTAATTTTATTAAGACGTTTAATCGCAGAATCATTGCGAGCATCTACGCCAAATCCGTATAGAGTGTCGGTTGGATATACAATAATCCCACCATACAGAATGGCATTCCCGGCAACTTGAAGTGCAAGTTCTGAATTTATGTTAATTCGATCTGTTGATTTTTGGCTCATTGTTTTTTTCTCGTTTTCCATTTTCGATGGAACCAAAAATAATGATCTGGATATTCTCTTATTTTATCTTCAAGCATTGTCGTATAGGTTTGTGTAATCGTTTCTATGGACGCGCTACCATTCAATTCAATTTTATCAAACGAAATAACAACGGTGCCGTCTTTTTCTTTATGGGCGAGAGAAAAAACCATGGGTGCACCAGATTGTATATGGAAACGGGCGGAGCCCTTTGGTGTAGAAGATGGTTGACCAAAAAAATTCACGAAAACTCCCCGCTTTTTGGCATCTTGATCGCTAGCAAGAATAAGCATTTTATTTTCTTTAAGTAATGCATACATATTTTCTATTGAGGACTTTCGATACAAATGTTTCATGCCATAAGATTCCCGAAGTTCCTTAACAAATAAATCTGCACCTCGGTTCCCTTGGCGCTGAATGATTCCCCAAACTGGGTATCCGTTTTTACCCAACCATGACCCTAATATTTCCCACAATCCAAAATGACCAGTAATAATTAGAACACCCTTTCCTTGTTGGGCAGCATCATCAACAATATGTTGATTTTCTACACGGAAATTAAGAGACTCGTATGATTTCGGGAGTGCCAAGAACTCCATGAAATTTGTACTGACTAAACGATAAGATCCTTTCAAAACATTGTTAACCCAAGCCATATTTTTATTGGGGAATGCTATTTTTATATTTTGAATTGCTTGATTTTTTCGAATTGGAATTCGATTATAAACAAATGCACCCAGTTTATTAGAAAAACGTGATCGACTTGAATTCGGCAATCGTCGAAGACGCCGAGAAATCACATGTAATAGTCGATATGTGAATTGTTCTTTGAGATTCATAACTGTTTTTTTTACTTCTATCCCTTAGCAGGTGAAATTACCTATAAATTTGTGTTACCATCATTGTTTTTATCGAAGATAACGGCTAAACTTAGGTGAATGAAGAACCGCATATTATTCACTCTAATGTTCATCGCATCCCTCGGGCAGGCCCAAGTTGTCTATAAAGTACCGATTCATGATACCATTGATTTAGGTCTTCCTCCCTTTATTGAACGCAGTATCCAGATGGCAGAAGCGGATAGTGCGGCCGCAATTATATTTGATATTGACACGTTTGGGGGGCGTTTGGATGCAGCCACCCAAATAAAAGATGCGATTCTCAGCGCTAAAATTCCAACAATTGCATTTATTAATCGTCGGGCCATTTCTGCCGGTGCGTTAATTTCATTATCTTGTGAAAAAATATTTATGACAAGTGGTGCAACCATTGGTGCGGCTACAGCTGTAGATATGTCAGGAAAAAAAGGAAGTGAAAAAGTTATTAGTTATATGCGGGAAGAAATGGCTGCTACCGCAGAAAGCCGGAACCGGAACGTGGATATTGCGAAAGGTATGGTGGATGAAGAATTATCATTTACTCATTTAATGATAGATGGTGATTCGATTGAAGTTCAAGATTTGGAAGGCCGTAAAGAAGGGAAACTAATTACACTCACCACAGAACTATCTTTGAAATACAAAATCGCGAATGAAGAACAAGAAACATTTGATGAATTGCTGATTTCACTTGGTCTAGAAGGCGCAAAAATTATTAGTACGGATGAAAACTGGTCAGAAGCTTTTGTTCGTTTTTTAACCAATCCGGTTGTGGCATCTTTACTAACGACATTTGGATTCCTTGGAATATTATTTGAACTCCAAAGTCCAGGTTGGGGCATACCCGGATCTTTTGGATTGGTTTGTTTAGCGTTATCACTAGGCGCATCTTTCATTGCGCGATTGGCCACCATGACTGATATATTGATCATTTTGGCCGGCGTGGCGCTACTTATATTAGAAATTATTGTCATTCCCGGCTTTGGAGTGGCGGGGATTGGTGGAATTGTCCTCATTTTATGGGGATTATATGAGTTGCTATTGCCTGACATACCGATTGGTCCAGAAGTTGAAGCAATGGCCCTGTGGGGACTTATTATCGGAATTATAGGCGCACTGATTGGATTGGTCTTATTGTTTAAAATGATGACCAAAACAACATTTTGGCAAAAGCTCACTTCCCCTGGGGTAGAAGGTGCCGAGGCTGGCTATAGTACATCAGTGGGTTGGGAAAATTTGGTTGGGAGGGAAGGTGAATCCCAATCGGATCTACGCCCTTCTGGATGGGTCAACGTAGACGGACAGCGCGTTTTTGTTGTCAGTGAAGGCGATTTCATTGAAAAGAATTGTAAAGTTAAAGTCCTCTCGGTTGATGGAAACCGTGTGGTAGTAAGAAAACTGAACTCAAAGGAGTAAATCATGGATGTTATGGGAATTATCATGTTGGCATTTTTGCTAATTTTTGTTTTTCTATTATTTTATTTTGTTCCGGTTGGCATGTGGATTCAAGGGATGGTCAGTCTTGGTCTTGGCCGAATTACCATTATTGATCTGATCCGTATGCGATTGCGAAAAATTTCACCGCGCCTCATCGTGGATGGTGTGATCAATACACACAAAGCAGGTTTAGTTAGTATAAAAACAGACATGCTGGAAACACATTATTTGGCCGGGGGTAATGTGGTCAATGTCGTTTTTGCTTTAATCGCATCCGACAAAGCCAATATCCCATTGACGTTCGAAACGGCTACGGCAATTGACCTAGCAGGACGTGACGTAAAGACAGCCGTGGAAACCAGTGTTTATCCCAAGGTGATTGATGCTCCTCGAGACGGGTTTCTATCGGCTGTGGCTAAGGATGGTATAGAATTGAAGGCCCGTGCCCGGGTAACGGTGCGGACAAACATCCCCGGCTTGGTTGGTGGTGCCACTGATGATACCATTATTGCCCGTGTTGGTGAAGGAATTGTAAGCGCCATTGGTTCATCTACCAATTACGGTGGTGTGTTGGAAAACCCTGATAATATTTCCCGCGCCGTTTTGGAAAAGGGACTTGATGCCGGTACTGCTTTTGAAATATTATCTATTGATATTGCTGATCTGGATGTAGGTAAAAATGTAGGCGCCCAGCTTCAGGCAGACCAGGCCGAAGCAGACCTTCGTGTTGCCCAGGCAAGGGCCGAAACACGTCGTGCCATGGCTGTTGCAGAAGAGCAGGAAATGAAAGCCCGAACGCAAGAAATGCAAGCCAAAGTTGTTGCATCAGAAGCTGAGGTGCCCTTAGCCATGGCTCAGGCATTTCGTGAAGGGAAACTGGGTGTATTCGATTATGTGAATATGAGAAATATTCAAGCTGATACGGATATGCGTGAATCAATTTCTGGTGGTTCAGAAAGTAGTTCAACTCAAGCGCCAGAGCGAGATAACGACTAAATGGAAGGATTAGGTTACTGGGTTTTTTTGGCGATAATGTACCTGCTGTCTGCGTTTTTGAAAAAACGCAAGCAGCAGGATACCCGCCATCAAGAAGAACATGAGGAATTAGACCCCCAAACCCCATTTAAATCTGGTTTTCTACAAGATTTGTTTGGGGATATGAAGGAGTTTGTCAATGAAGCGCAGGAAGATGTTTCAGAAAAATTCGACGTTAATGAAATCAATGAAGTAGTCGTAGAGCCTGACCCTGTCCAGATTCCAGTGGAACAGGATCACGTCGTGTTTGAAGATTTGTCTAACCCAGATTCGGAACCGATTCACAAAGAATTTCAATTTTGGAAAGAACCAAAACAAAATAAACATTCTTTTATTCCGCAATTAAAAAGTATGGATGACTTGAAACGGGGAATTGTGATGAAAGAAATTATAGACAAACCTCGAGCCTTAAGGCGGGCGATCCGATAGGCTGAGATCATTTATTAAACTTTAAAAAAGGCAACCCAACCATTATGACTAAAAATGGTTTAGGCCTTTTGGATCTTATATATTTAAATAAGTCAGAAAAATATATTAGATCAAATTATTGATGAGAGATTCAACCCGTTTTTTGAGTTCACCCTCTGTGTTGTCATTATGAATGACAAAATCAGCCATATTTACCTTCTCTTCTTCCGGCCATTGGAATTCAACGCGTTTTAATATTTCTTCACGAGAGAGTGTTTCTCGGCTTAAGGCGCGTTCCATTCGATTTTTCAAATGGGCTGTCACAACAATGACATAATCCAAATGAGCATCAAATCCGGTTTCATAAATCAAGGCAGCATCAACAATAAAAACGCCATGCTTTTTATGATTGAATACACGATTAAATTCTTTATCAATGAGTTCAAATATATATGGATGAACAACCGAATTCAATCTTTGCTGGTGATCTTCATCTTGGAATGCCACCCGGGCCAATTTTTTTTTATCCATCCTTCCTGTGCCATCAATAATATCGGTCCCGAATTCTGAAATAAGTTCATGTTGAACAATTTCATTTGTTGTAATTAAAACTTTAGCTTCCTTGTCAGCATCCAAAACAAAGGCACCTAGTGATTCAAAATACCGGCTGGCGGTACTTTTCCCACTACCAATTCCTCCTGTGAGGCCCACTTTTAACACTTTAATTTAAAACCTTCAAAATTCGTTCTGTGATTTCAGGAATATCCCCAATACCGTTGACCTCTTTCAATAAGTTTTTTTCACGATAAAAATCCAATAAAGGTGCCGTTTGTTCCCAATAAACTTTTTGCCGTTGCCGGATTATCTCAGGGGTATCATCGCTACGTCCGGATTCTTTTCCTCGGTTGATTAATCGTTGTACCAACTCATTTTCATCAGCATTCAAACTTAGAGCGCAATCCAACGAATGGGATATATTGTTCATTATATTGTCCAATCCATTTGCTTGAGGGATAGTACGAGGGAAACCATCTAAAAGGTATCCACTCTGTACATCATCTTTTTTTAACCTGTTATTCATCATCCCCAATAATACATCATCAGGTACGAGTTCCCCAGCATCTATAAATGATTTAGCTTTCCTGCCAATATTAGTTTTTTCGGCTATTTCATTACGAAGAATTTCGCCGGTTGATAAATGAATTAGATTGTAATGTTCACAAATTCGTTTTGCCTGTGTGCCTTTTCCCACCCCGGGTGGACCTAAAAATATGAGACGCATCTCTCCTATCCTATTTTATCGTTTAAATGAGTATTCCTGCAACGGTTGCTGTAAGCCAGGATGCCAGTGCACCGCCAACCATTGCCTTCGTCACTAATTTTGCCAAATCTTTTTTTCGTTCCGGAGCCATTCCGCCAATTCCCCCCAACTGAATTCCAATTGAGCCAAAATTGGCAAAGCCACATAATGCATAACTGGCAATGATGGCTGTTCGTTCTGATATTTGTCCCTCAGCAATAATATCTTTTAAATCTCCATAAGCTATCAGCTCTGTGAATACAATTTTTTTACCCATGAGCATTCCCATTTGGCCTGCTTCTTCCCAGGGTACTCCCATTGTCCACGCTAAGGGTTTGAACACAATAGCAAGGATGGCATCCATTGATGTGCCTGCAAAGCTTAACAGGTAGTTTACAAGAGCTACTATGGAAATAAATGCCACAAGCATTGCACCCACATTTGCCGCGAGTTTAAGTCCATCCGTGGCGCCGTTCCCCAATGCTTCCATTGCGTTGGAGCTGTTTTGTTCTACATGAATTTTCAAATCACCCATGGTGTCAGATGACTCAGTTTCCGGATAAATTATTTTTGCTATCACCAACGCCGCTGGTGCAGACATGACTGAAGCAGCTAAAAGGTGTCCTGCAATTCCTGGTATATCTGTGAGCCATTTAACGTAGATCGCCAGTACCCCTCCAGCCACGGTAGCAAAGCCCCCCACCATAACAGCCATAAGTTCTGATTGGGTCATTTTACCAATGAATGGGCGAATCATTAGAGGCGCCTCAGTTTGACCGACAAAAATATTGGCTGAGACGCTTAATGTCTCTGACCCACTGGTTCCCATTGTTTTTTGCATGGCTCGCGCAATCCATTTCACGACAAACTGAATAATACCCAAGTGGTAAAGGACTGCCATGAGGCTAGAGAAGAAAATAATAGTAGGTAATGCACGAAATGCAAAATTAATAAGTGATGGATGGAATCCTACATCGGGTACAAATGATGTAAAGAGAAAATCACTTCCTGCATCAGAGAAACTAATCAATTTGGAAATCACCTTATCCAAAAAACCAAATACGGGTTTCCCCATGGGTGTTTTTAAAATAAAGAGGGCAAAAATTAGCTGTAGGCCTAATCCCCACCCAACAATTCGAAAATTAATTTGTTTTCGATTATTTGACATGGCTACCGCAATGCCTAAGAGTGTTATAATTCCAAATAATCCGATCATTTATTCCTCTGGTGGTTTAAAACAATTTCTACAGCGTGCTTCATAAATATCCGTTTCCCCAATGACAACTTGTGCTAAATCTTGTGTTAATCGCTGATTGCAGGAGGCAGGGTTACCGCATTGAATACAAATGGCACGAAATTTATCCAAATAATCTGCTTCGCACATGAGTGCCGGCATGGGTCCGAAAGGCAATCCACGGTAATCAGTATCTAGCCCCGCCACCACCACCCGCTTATTATTGTGTGCCAGTGATTTGCAAACATTCACAATATCATCTCCAAAAAACTGCGCTTCATCAATACCAATAACATCAATATTTTCTGAATTATCCAAAATTTCTTGTGCATTTTTAACCAGCATGGATTCTAATTTTGATTGGTTATGAGATACCACATGGTTCGTACTGTAGCGATCATCAATTTTTGGTTTAAAAATAAGAGTTTTCATTTTGGCGATTTCAGCCCTGCGAATTCGGCGAATCAATTCTTCCGTTTTTCCACTGAACATACTGCCGCAGATGACTTCAATCCAGCCTGCGTTTTTGGGTGTAAGTGTCATATTTTATAAATGGTAAGCACAATCTGTGCAGTTATTTTTAATGGTTTATGATAATATTGCGTTAATTTTTGTTCGAAGAAGGTCAATAGCTACCCTATTTTGGCCTCCTTCGGGTATGATAATATCGGCAAAATATTTAGACGGCTCAACAAATTGTTTATGCATTTGACGAACTGTTTTTAAATATTGATCTATTACCGATTGAACCGTTCGACTTCGCTCCTCCACATCCCGAGACATTCTACGTATAAAGCGAATATCGTCAGGTGTATCTACAAAAATTTTGATATCCATCAATTCGCGCAATGCGGAATAGTGAAGCGCTAAAATCCCCTCGACAATAATAACATGATGGGAGTCAACTTTACGAATTTCGTCCTTTCTCGTATGGGTGGAAAAATTGTAAATGGGCATATGGATTGACTGACCTTTGATAAGACCAATAAGTTGCTGATTAAACAATTCAATATCAATAGCATCAGGATGATCAAAGTTTTGCAGGTGTCTCTCTTCTAAAGATATATTAGAGAGGTCGCGGTAATAAGCATCTTGTTCAATGACCACGACTTCACCCTCTCCGTATTCTGTTAATAAATTTTTAGCAATCGATGTTTTCCCAGAGCCTGTACCACCGGCAATACCAATTAATATTGGAGAAACGTTCATTTTAGTTTTAATTCGTCAAAGGGTTTTGGCAATAATGCGGCGCTGGTTGTTTCGCTCACAAGTCCATCAGCATCACAAATATAAACAGGAATATCTCCACACAATTCCCATATTACTTGTCGACAGGCACCACAGGGGGATCCGCCATTATCTGTAGATACAGCCAACGCTTTAAAATCGGAATATCCTTCAGAGATAGCTGTGAATAACGCAGTTCGTTCTGCACAATTAGTTAGAGAGAAACTCGAGTTTTCTATATTACACCCACCAATGATTTTACCGTTTACAGTTTCCAAGGCGGCGCCAACTTTATAATTAGAATAGGGCGCTCGGGCCTTGTCTCGCATTTGGATAGCTGTTTGAATGAGTTTTGTCATTTTTTTAATGTGCTAAACCATCCCATTGCAGCGGCATATGCTGGGAAAACGGAACTGCCATGTGTTCCATTTGGAATAGTTATTAGTGTAATATCAGCACCATTCGCTTTTAGTTTATCATGGGCAATCACAGAATTATTATAACCAACCGTTATGTCATTCTCTCCATGGACTAACATAATGGGTGCATTGGGGGACCAATCCACTAAACTATTTTTTGCGAATACATTTTTTAATTCTTGTTCTCCATCCCCTAAAAATTCAGCAATAAAATTTTCTGTAAATAATGATTTCATATTGGTAGTTAATTTATCATTTGCTTCTCCTATTGTCTTTGAACCATCCATTAGTTTTGGTAAGCGTTCAGCATAAGGATTTTGAAATAAATCAGTTGCAGGGCGATTTAATTTTTCGATTGTATTATAAGACATATAAGTAAATGAAATATATCCAGGCTGGGAATATGTTTCTCTACTTGTTATTCTATTTGAAACATATATCATATCATGAGGACCTGCCATGGGTGCTGATGCTGTAATAGTAAATTCATCAGCGTATTTTTCTTCAATCAGTTTATGTGTTGCCATTGCAACATACCCACCCTCAGAATATCCCGCTATAAATAATTGTTCGTTATCGTTTATTCCATTTGAACAAAGCCAATTTTTTGTTGCACGAATTTTATCCACAACGGCTTCAGCTACAAATGCGTGTACGTATGGGTGGACAACATCACTAGAAATGCCTAAACCTAAAAGATCAGGGGAAGAGCCGATATAACCAACTGAAGCAACAAACAATGCATCAAAACCCCGCAGCGGTGCAATTGAAGCAACATTTGTTCGTTTTGATTCTGTGCCATGTTGACCAGAATAAATTGGATATTTTTTATTAGAATAATCTTCATCAGGAATATAAATAGCACCGGATGCCTGTCGCGGTTCTCCATCCCAATCAACTGTTTCATAGACAATACTATAAACTTTTACGTCAAAAGTAGGAATTACACCAATATCAATATTATTATCGGCGAGAAAATCATTCATAAATTTTGCACTAATTGTTCCCATTGGGAGGACAGAAATGACATGGCCGCGGCCATCTTCTGTAGTGGCGCAATCTTCTGTTTTTGTCCCTTCGCAGGCAAAAAAGAAAAGGGAAATCAAAAGAAGGGCATGATGTTGTTTGAAACTTTTTTTCACGGAATTCCTCTGTAATTAATGTTCGAATCGAATGAGTTTAAATGCTTGATGGAGCATAATGCCAGCAATAAATCCACCCACGTGGGCGAACCAAGCCACACCGCCGGTTGTATCCAACCCCAAGGAACCCATTCCGTTTGTTAATTGATTAAAAAACCAGAAACCAAGAACAATACTTGCCGGTACGCGTATCGTTGTAAAAAATATAATAATAAAAACAAAAACATGTACCCGAGCGCGGGGAAATCGAATCATATAAAGTCCCAATACACCCGCAATAGCACCGGATGCGCCCACCATAGGGATTTCAGACCCCGGATTCATTAATAACTGGCAGAGGGATGCGGCTACACCACAAATGATATAAAAAAAGGCAAATTTTACATGTCCAAGTGTACTTTCAACATTGTCGCCAAATAACCATAAAAACCACATATTGCCAAGGATATGGGCTATTCCACCATGAAGAAACATAGAGGTAAACATCGTCAATATTGAAAAATCAGATGGAATCAACCCAAAATTATAAATAAATAAGGCGGCTGATTCTGGGTCAGAAAATTGAAATGCAAAAATAAAAATATTTACAGCAATAATGCCATAGGTTACATAGGGGATTAAAATACGGGGGTTGTCATCTTTATATGGAAAAAACATTAATAAACTTTGAATTCAATTTTTTTATTTATTTTATTTCCCGCTCTATCCCGGATGGACAATTGAAGGGTATGGGTACCCAGGGCGAGAGGTCGATCAAGTTGGTATGAAATTATTTTGGATTTGGGCTGATAGGCATAAATCAATGGCTTCTGATCGAGTATTAAATCAAAAGAGGATTCTGCCGGTTCAAACCCGGATAGTGCATCATCAATCTTGAATTCAAATTTGTTTAATTCAAGAGATGGATATTTGCCATGGTCTCCTGGATGCATAGATTGTATCATTGGCGGCATTTTATCTTCTATAATTGCAATGGCGTCAAGGTGTTTGACCTCCCCCGTCAGTACCCGTCGTTCCGAATTGTTTTCTGTTGGGACAAATTGCCACCCTTCTTTTTGGTCATAATAATACAAGTTAATATTTTTTCTGTCCTTCAATTTTACTGGATACCGCAGTCCAACGCTGACGGGTTTCATTAAAGGACGTTCAAAGGGTTGAAGTTGGTAAACGCGGGATAAAAGGGAACCCTTTTTGACAGGTGCATATTTATGCACAGCTTCAATCCACATAAGCGTTGGGCTTGTTACAGAAGATTTTTTTGTTCGGATTGAACAAAAACCATCCTTAGAAACGACCGTGACAGATGTGCCTGGCAAGGCCACTGTATAAGGAAAATCAAAACGAACCTGACGTTCAATGGACCCTTTCAAGATTGCTTCAATCTGATCTACATTTTCAAACCATAGAGGTGGGACGGGTGCGGTCAAATAAACCGAAGGTTGAATCTGATTCAAAGGGATTGTTTCATACTGATATTCTCCCTTTAGTCTTAAAGATACCTCTGCATTCACAGCTTGTTTCGGTTGAATCTGGATATAAACACCAGCGTCTGTATGGGAAATATCCAAGTCCACGTTTACACTTAAATGGTCTCCAGTATTCTTTTTGTTGATCCAATGAATTGGCAGAGATCGTGTTCCCAATCTGTTTTGGGCAATAAACTGGATTACTTTTCGTTTTATTTGTTTTTTAGGGATAGTGATGAGGTGGCCGGTTTCAACTTTCTCAGAAGATAAAATAGTTAATTTTTCATCTGCAAACCCATAAGGTGTAAAAGAATAGGCAACAACCGATTGAATGGGAATTGTAATACTTTTGGGCTGAATTAAGAAAGTGGCTTCTTCATTGGATTCTCTAATTTTTTCAATGATTACTTCAAAAGGTGCCATATTAAAAACAGTCCCGTGAATCACCCGAGTATTTTCAAGTACGTCCATCACAAGGATTTTTACTGTATGATATCCCGGTGTAAGATTGAGAATTCCATTGGTAGAATCTGCATGGATGGGAATAATGGGATCGGAGTCATTTTTATACAGTTTAATGAAGTTTCCCAGATTCAATCGTGCATTGCGGTAATCTCTGATAAAGTTTGCCGTTGGCAGCCAATTGTAATCCAAGCGATCAAATTGAAGGGTGTGATGTAATTTTTTATCAATATAGATTTCAATTCGATGAGGCTGATAAATATTGTTGGCCCCTTGTCGTTTGTCAAAAGCCTTAATAGACAAGCCGAGTTTTCCGGAAATATTGACGGTATCGGGGAAGTGATATTCTCCTTTTTTATCTCTAAATAATGGAAAATTCTGCGGCAATTGATTTCCATTCACCCAACTTTCTTTAGTTAAAGGTGTAAATGCCAGTTCTTCAACAACAGGCGCCAAACGGTCTGCCTGATTTAATCCGTGGACCAATGGATTGAGTGGCTGTCCATGTTCATTCCTGATTTCAAAATGGAGGTGTGGACCGAATGAAAATCCCGTATTACCGGAATAGGCGATTACATCACCTTTGGCAAAACGAAATTCCTCTGATGACAAATAGAAATTGGTAAAATAGGATTGCTGTGCTTTCTGTTCAGCTTTTAGGCGGTCTTCCAATCGCGGGGGAAATTTACTTAAATGAGCATAAACGGCTGTTTGTCCATCATCAAGGGTAAAGTAAATGGCGCGACCAAAACCGGAGAAGTTCGTTACGATTCGAGAAATAAACCCATCACCCACAGCATATACAGGGTGTCCCGTTGTTCCTTTCGTTTTAATATCCAGCCCCAAGTGATATCCTGTGGTTCTGAATTCACCAAAGTTGGAGGACAAATGTTTACCCGTATTTGTTGGCCAAGTATAGTCCTGAGCAGGAAGAATGGTTAAGATAAGCGATAGAGTTATTATAAGTCGCATCGGATAAATTACTGATAAAAATGCCCACCTTCCCAATGTGATTGATTAAAGAAAATAGAGTGGTAATCCTTTATATGTGGTGAAAATCACATTCAGAAATATTCATTGGCTTTCTGTCAAAAAACGCCTTTAAATTGACGGAAGCACTATAATTAAATATGGGGTAAACCATGAATATCAGAAAAAATATTATTATTTTGTTAGTAGGGCTAATGCCTTTGAGTTCGGTATTTGCATTTGTTGGATTTGGATTGCACTTAGGTCAAAATCAATTAGCTATCTCAGATTTCTCGAAAAGTATGGCTACGACCTCCTTCACACGCGGTGGATTTGATAATACATTTGCAGTTGGAGGGTATTTTTATATTGATGCTATTCCATTTATTGATTTAGATGTAGAATTTCAAGCATCAGCGAAAGATTATAAACTGGCATTCAGTGAATCGGTTTCAGGGCAAGGCATTGATAGTGATTTTGGCTGGGCAAGTGCCACGACTTACTTAACGGCAAGGAAAAAACTCATTGGGTTGGGCATCCCTTTGCTGGCCAATGCAAAACTTCATTATGGTGTCGGGTATAATAAACATGTAATCACCCCAATGGCTGATCTTGATATGGTAGAAGGGCTACTCACCAGTGCTTCCGGATCTCTGGAGGACGGCCTTAAAAAATATTTAGAAGATAACACAAAGGATATATCTGGATTTCATCTTCAAGCAGGCTTAAAAGCCAAATTGCTTATGGGCGAAGTAGACTTCATTTACCGCTACGTAATGGCAAAAGACTTGGTGCCGGATTCGAAAGGATTCAGTAGTTTGAATTTGCGTCTTGGACTTACCTTTTAACCTGATTAATTCATTAACCGCAAAGCACGCGAAAATTCGCTAAGAGAAAAAAGAAAATATTTTTAATCTTTTCTCTCTTTCTATCATCATCCTTTTGCGTTCCTTCGCGAACTTGGTGGCGGAGCCTTTTTTGTTTACAATGGTTTAGCTAAAACCACCGTTTGAATATCTTCCCAGATTCGTCCCGACGAACCATTTCGAGCCTCAAATTTTAGAATATAAATCCCAATTCGAGCCGGCTTCCCGTTAGAGCGGAGACCATTCCAGTATAAGAGCCCTTCTTGAGATGAGGCTCTATTCCAATAAGGAGTTGAAATTTTTCGCCCCGTTGCATCAAAAATATTAATGGTAATGGCGGCTTGTTCAAAAGGAAGTTGATAGCGAATGTTGAGTACATCGTCCATGCCATCGCCATCAGGAGAAAATGAGTTGGGGGCAAGGTCAATCCATCCAGATTCAGCCAGCGATTCATAAAAAATGCTATTCTGTTTTCCCGGTGTCATGGCATTCGCATCTACGGTAAGGGCCCAGCGGGAGGAATCATTTGAGATATAATCGGGTCGGAATTTTTCGGTAGATCGTCCTGCCAAAATAGGCCAATTATCAGAATAAACAAGTGAATCAATCACTTGCCCGGTCATATCATAAATGAATATGCCATCGGATGAATTATTCAGAGTTGGCCAATTTTCATTCATAGGAATAACGAATTTGTTCATTTCTACATATTCATAAATAATGGAATCCTGAGCCAATACCAGATATTGATTTTGACTGACCAAAATATCAGGAATAGGCTTTAGCACTTTTGATCGATCCGAAATTGTCCAGTCGCCCAGATCCAATGATTGGGGGAAATAAATTTCCATAAATTCAGTTTGATCTATGTTTGGTTCGGATAAAAACTCATTCAATAATACGGTGCCGAAAGGATAGCTCACTTTCACCGTATCATGGGCCCAATCATTACGGCTGTTTTCATCTCCATCGATATCCAGTTGAATCTCCAAGGGGTGAATCCCCGATGTTATCCCTGGGATGTCTATTTGCACCAAAGATGTATCTCGCGATTGGATGGTTGAGAAGTTTCCGGATGTTAGTTCAACGCTATTTTCTAAAATGGAAATTTTACCGACAAATGGAAGTACACCGGAATTCCTAATCCCAATTTCCATTTGAAAAGGTGTGTTAGGAGAAGGATATAGTGGAGAGTGGAAAATGGAATTCTGTAAAACATTCCCATCAATATTTTGCCACATGGTGACGTTAGGATAGCCCGGAGTCATGGCTATAGAATCCGGTGTTTGTGTCCAATGATTGGCTATGTTGGAAAGAAACGCTGGGCGTTGTTTTTCTGTGGAGACTTCGGACGAAACAGGCCAGGTATCACTATCATAAACAAGACTGTCAATAATATGGCCGGTCATATCATAGATGAAAATACCATCACCATTATTGTTCAGCGCCGGGAAAGATGTTGGCACAATAAAATGCATTTCAGGGTTAGCAAGAGAAACGATATTCGAATCAGCAGCAATGACGATATAATCTTTTTCTGAAACAGTAAACTCAGGAAGGAGTCGCCCCACTTTACTATTATCACTAATTGACCACCCGAAAAAAGATAGAGCAGTATCTGTCACCAATTCAATAAACTCGGACTGATCATTATTGGGTCGTGCCATGAATTCGTTAATATGTACAGTATTCCAATCGTATTGAACCGCCAGTTCAATTTGCCCGGTATTATTGTTGATATTTTGATCGCCTGTTACCAACAGCTCAACGGATAATGTATGGTATCCCGATTGGGGAAATGGCCCCAGATCTAAATTGAATATGGCCGTATCCAGCTCAGATATACTTCCAACATCGGCATTCGTTAATGTATTCCCCAATTCCGAAACCACAATTTCTCCCGTGATGGTATGGATGCCATCATTCATAATACTAGCGGAAAGTACTGTAAAATCTGATTTTGAAAGGTTGCTTTTGGAGAGACGCAAGGAGTTGGCCAGCAGATGACCATCTATATTATAAGGGGAAACACTATTGATTTTTCCTGGTGTACCTAAAGAATCACGGCTCATTTTCCAATTAGAGTGTGTATTGGGTAAATGATTTCGCACGCGTTCGATAGAATATCCCGGTGTAACAATATCGTTCCACCCCAAACTATCGGTAACATTTCCCGAAGGATCAACCAAGTAGAGCGAGTCACTACCCGAGAGTCCATTCCCAATGGATTTGTCATCTACTTTCATCACAACGGTATTGGCAGGGATGGTATAAATCCCGGCGCCGATAGGAAAGTCTCCTTCCATAATAAGGCCAAATCCATCTGGTGGAATTTTGCACCCATTGCTGGAATCTTCGATGGTATCTGTAGAAAATTTATCCCGGAGGAGCCAACCGGTGAGATCCACCGTGTCCGCCGTTGGATTATATAGCTCAACATATTCGTTTGGCGAATCGCTTCCCTCTAAATTATACATGACTTCAGTTATAATTACCTGTCCGCTGATATATGAAACCCATAGAAAAATTGTGCTATATCTGATAAAAACAGTCAGCATATGAGAAAGTAATGTAAAGGTCTTGTATTAAGTTAATAAAATTATGTAATATACTTACGAGTAACTTACGAGGATTAAAGATTAACGCAAAGATGCACCTATCCGAACTTCCATTAAGGAAGCAGGCGGGAAGATGCAAAGAAATTCATGAAAAAAGAAAATTCAATCATGTCCTTATCGGCTGAATAATCAAATGGATTTATCATTTAAACAGCAAAAGTTTTTGAGCTTTGTTCAACGTTATACTGTTGAATACGGTCAAGCCCCTTCCTATGAAGAAATCATGGATGGCATGGGGTTTGCATCCTTGGGGACGGTTCACTGGTATGTCAATGCCCTGACTAACAACGGCCATCTCGATCGTTCCAAAGGACCTAACGGCAAGCGGGCTTTAGCCCTCACTCGTGAGGAGCACGCCACACCGGCCCGCCTGCCATTGTTGGGTTTAATTGCTGCAGGGGAGCCCATTGAAGCATTGGAAAATGCAGAATCAATTTCTGTGCCGCCACCTTTTATTCACCCGGATAATTTTGTACTTCAGGTCAAAGGTGATTCTATGGTGGGAGATCACATTGAAGATGGCGATTATATTATTGTACGGAAATCTGCGGAAGCAAATCCGGGGCAGATTGTTGTTGCTCTCATTAATGGCGAGGCCACACTCAAACGTTATCAACCTACCAATGGCCACGTGGAACTTCATCCCCGTAATCCGGATTATCCTGTGATTATGGTCCATAAAACAGATCATTTCAAAATCAACGGCGTGCTTCTCTATTCCTTCCGGGAATATTGACGTGTGTATCCCACTGTATTTCACCTTCGTCTAAGAGATTTTGAACTGCAGGCCGAGCGTCGCCTGGATGCATCCCTACGCACGCGCCCCATTGCCATTATTTCTTCTCATCATCAAAATGGGACAGTGGTGTCTGTGTCTAAAGAAGCAGAAGCAGAAGGTTTATGTCGAGGGATGAAGGTTTCTCTGGCTCGGCGGATGAGCCATGGCGCCCAGCTTTTGCCCTATAACCCATCGCTTTACGGACGTCTGAATCAATATATTTATTCCGCAGTACAACGGTTTGCTCCCGTCGTAGAACCATCTGGCTATGGGAAGTTTTATTTGGATATGACCGGTATGGAACGCATCTATAAAAGTCATGAGCAAACGGGATCAAACATATCAAAATTGGTTCAAGACCGGGTTGGGCTTAATCCAGTTTTAGGTATCAGTCAAAATAAACTGGTGAGCCGTATTTCCACATCGGTTATTCCCGATACAATTCATCGTATCATGGCTGGGAATGAGACTCAATTTTTATCCCCATTGGGCACGTCAGTCATTCCTACTGTTCACGAACCCACTGTTTGGAAACTGATCAAGTTTTTGATTCTGAACCAAGTGAGACAAATTCAATCACTTGTGAATTCAGCAACCGATGCCCGGCGATTGTTTGGGCGGTATGCATTACCTCTTTCCCGGGAAGTACACGGGCAGGATTTATCCGTGGTGCGTCCCCCAGCCATGAAAGATCATATCGCGGAGCAGACCGTTTTGGCAGAAGATACGAATGACACAACTATATTGTGGTTAGAAGTAAAACGATTATCAGAGCAGGTGGCATTTAAGCTCAGGCAGCGATCCCAGATTGCAAAAAAAGTTCGGGTAGAAATCCATTACACAGATGGGTTTAAATATGAAATCCATGGACAATATTTAAACAATAATGATGCTACTATTTTGACTGAAACATGGCGACTGTTTCAAAAAGCCAATACGCGTCGAAACCGTATCAGAACTATTTTGATAGACCTATCTGGTTTTATGCAGGTGGCCAAACAAATGGAATTGTTTGAAAAAGATACAGAACAGGATCGCATTTCATCTGCTATGGATATTCTTAGGAAGAAGTACAATATGGAAAGTCCTCAATGAACCATGTTTACGCATTTGAATGTCCATTCCCATTATTCCCGAATGTCCGGAACCGCTTCTCAACCAGCGATTCTGACTGCGGCACGCAACCAAGGGATGAACCATCTGGCATTGACAGAGACCAATGGCTTGTGGGGTTTTATTCGTTTTGTCCAGCACGCTCGCGCTGCTGAGATAGAGCCCATTGCCGGCGTCAACCTGATTACCAATCAGGGCGAAGCTATTTTACTGGCAGAAAATCAGAGTGGTTATGAAAACATCTGCCGCGCCACTTCCGCTGTTCACGATAACCCGTCTCAATCTATAGCGGATGTTTTAGAAAAATATTCCGAGGGGTTATTTGTATTGTCTCATGGGGAATCGACCCTTTCTTCTCTGAGCAAAATCATTCCAAACAGCCATTTATTTGTGGAATTGTGCCCCGGCGTAACAGAACGGTTTGCACAAAAATTATCTCAAAAATTTAAATTAGAAATTGTGGCCACGGGGGATGTGTACTTTATCCAAAAAGAAGATGTGTCTGCTCACCGCATATTACGTGCCATCGATTTAAACACAACACTGTCCCAACTTCCGGAAGATACGTGCAAGTCTGATAAACATTGGTTTTGTTCAGAGAAAGATATGGTACGACGATTTCCCAACAGTCTGGAAGCCATCAATAATAGCACCTATTTGGCTGAGCGTTGCAAACGGGACTGGTCATTTGTGAATACAATTTTCCCTTATTTATCCTTAAAAGATACCCGTCGGTCCAACCGAATATTGAAAGAAAAAGTAGACGCAGGGGCACAAAAACGTTACAAAAAAGTCACGACCGAGATTCGAAAACGAATTGACCATGAATTGGCTTTAATTACAACCAAGGGGTTTGCCCCATATTTTTTGGTTGTAGAAGATATTGTGAAGCAAACGCATGCCACCATCGGCCGTGGTTCTGGCGCCGCATCTATTGTGAGTTATTGTTTATTGATTACCCAGGTGGACCCCATTAAATACAACCTTCAGTTTGAACGTTTTATCCACCCCGAACGAAGTAATATGCCGGATATTGATGTGGATTTTCCATGGGATGAACGAGATGATATCTTGGATTATGTGTTTAAAAAATATGGAAACGAACGTACGGGAATGGTCTGCAGCCAGGTCTTTATGAAACCACGATCTGCAATTCGTGAAGTGGCAAAAGTGTATGGGTTGTCCAATGAAGAAATTAATACAATTACCAAACGGATTGGTTGGGTTGCATCCCGGAGGGATTTACTGAACTGGGTAAAAACCGACGCCCGGTTTGAAAATATAGAACTGGACGGAACGTTAGAAATGATCCTGCGGGAAAGTGAAAAAGTAGTGGGTGCTTTTCGTCACCCATCTGTCCATCCCGGCGGCGTGGTGATTGTTCCTGATGAAATTCGAAAATATGTACCGGTACTCACCGCACCCAAAGGTGTGCAAATTGTGGAATGGGAAAAAGATCAGGTGGAGGATTCGGGACTTCTGAAAATTGATATTCTGGGCAATCGCAGCTTGGCGGTGGTGCGGGATACGATTAAACAAATCAATTTGAATTATGGTGAAGCGGAAACAAAAAACCAACATTTAGATTATCATAAAATTCAACCGATTGGAGATGAAAAAACGGCTGAACTGATGAAAGGCGGAAAAACCATGGGTGTATTCTATATCGAAAGCCCCGCCACGCGACAGCTCTTAGCCAAAGCCGGTGTAGTGGATTTTGAACATGTGGTGATTTATTCATCTATTATTCGACCAGCGGCGAACCGTTTTACTCATATGATGCTGGAGCGAATCCACGGAAAACCATGGAAAGTCAAACATCCGGATTTAGATTTTTTAAAAGAGAGTTATGGTATTATGGTATATGAAGAACAGGTGTCTTTGGCGGCGAAGGTCATGGCGGGAATGGGGTATGCAGAGGCAGAATCTTTGCGCAAAACCATGAGTCGGGATTCTATGCAGTATTTGATCAAAAATTGGGAAAAGAAGTTTTTTCAAGGCGCAAAAAAACGGTGTTATGAAGATGGAGTTATTAAGGATGTTTGGGGTATGATTCGTTCTTTTGTGGGGTATTCGTTTTGCAAGCCACATTCCGCATCTTTTGCCATGCTTTCTTTTACATGCGCATATCTCAAAGCCCATTTTCCAGCAGAGTTTTTGGCAGCGGTAATTTCCAATCAAGGTGGTTTTTATTCCCCGTTTGCATATCTCAGTGAGGCACGTCGGTTTGGGATTCAAATTTTGTCCCCAGATGTAAACCGAAGCTGGATGGAGTATCGGGGTCGAGAAAATAAAATTCGCATGGGATTTATGAGTATTCACAATTTGCAGGATAAAATAATCAAAGAAATATTAGATGAACGAAAAGTGGGTTATTTTACATCACTTGATGATTTTTTCATGCGTGTTAATCCCAATCTATCGGATGTTATGGCCCTGACAAATGCAGGGTGTTTTGCTGCATTGGCGCCGGAATTATCTCATCAGGAAATTGCCTATCGCGCCGCATGGTATTGTTTGGGAGAAAATAATGAAAATAATACGGATGCCACCCTGAGTATGGCAAATGGTGACATGGGGCAAAATGCCATGTTTCATCAAGCGCCATATGGTAAGTTAAGCAAAAAAGATCGATGTCAATTAGAAATTGAATCATTTGGATTTCCTATTTCGGAACATCCCTTAGAACCTTATTTTCCAATAATTAATAGTCGCGTACGTAAGGCGAAAGATTTACACAAATACATTGGCCGGACCATTCACTTAGCCGGTGTGTACATTACGCGGAAGGAAACGGCCACAGTAAAAAATCGAGAAGCTATGGAATTTTTGACATTAGAAGATGAAACAGATATTTACGAATGTGTCCTTTTTCCTGAAGCGTTCCAGAAATATGGTGATCTACTGTTGTGGGAAAACCTGTTTATCCTCAGGGGAAAGGTTGAAGAATCGTTTGGCGTCATTTCTGTTACCATCGAAAAGTTAGGGAGCTTACCCAAAATGTTTCGATTAAATCATTCCGGAAGCGTGCCACCACTATAAAAATAGAAAAACTTTATTTCTGAGAAAAACGGAACATCTGCTTAACTTCAAACTTAAATGACTCAGAATTATACAATTATCCATAATGAATTGAGGACAATATGAAAGGAATTATATTGGCTGGCGGCAGCGGTACACGGCTATATCCTGTTACAAAAGTGGCCAGCAAACAGCTCATGCCCATCTACGATAAACCCATGGTTTATTATCCACTATCCACTTTAATGCTGGCGGGCATAAAGGAGATTCTGGTTATTTCTACACCGGAAGATACACCGAAATATGAATATCTACTGGGCGATGGATCCCAACTGGGAATATCCATTTCGTATAAAGTACAGCCCTCGCCAGACGGGTTGGCTCAAGCATTTATATTGGGAGACGAATTTATCGGAGACGATAATGTTTGTCTCATTCTTGGTGACAATGTTTTTTATGGGGGTCAGTTGCCGGAACGTCTCCAAAAAAGTGTTCAAACAGTAGAATCAACACAAAATGCAGTGGTTTTTGGATATTATGTGAACGACCCAGAACGATATGGGGTTGTGGAATTTGATTCGGAGGGACAAGCTGTATCAATCGAGGAAAAACCATCTGCGCCAAAAAGTAATTATGCAGTATCGGGTTTGTACTTCTATCCAAATGATGTGGTCACAGTTGCCAAAGAACAAAAGCCATCTCCCCGAGGTGAATTAGAAATTACCGATGTAAATAAAACATACTTGGATCAAGATCGGCTAAAAGTAGAACAAATGGGTCGGGGGTATGCTTGGCTGGACACAGGCACCCACGATTCTTTGTTGGAAGCCGCCCAATTTGTCCAAACATTGGAAAAGCGCCAGGGAATGAAAATATCTTGTATTGAAGAAATAGCATTTAGAATGGGCTATATAGATAAAACGCAATTGATATCTTTGGGAAATGAAATGGCCAATAACCAATATGGCCAATATTTATTGAAAATTTCAGAAACAAAATAGATGAATTAAATTCTTAATTAAAGACCAAAACCCGTAGTACACACATTCTTGTCTGCACAAAACAAAGTGTGACGACGATTCCGATTAATGTGACTCTAAAAAAGATTCAAGTCGACGTTGAATATCTCTTCTTGTCTCCCGAAAACTATCTAATTGACTGTCCTTATAATTCCAACCGCGAAAAGGATCATCGATACTCCAGTGAATTCGTTCTACTTCACCAGGAAAAGTGGGGCATGCTTGGTTGGCGCTATCACAAACTGTAATGGCAATATCGATGCCAGTATCGAGATAATCATCCACATAATCTGATGTATGATGTGATATATCGATCCCCACTTCTTCCATAATGGCAATACTCATGGGATGCACCCGACTGGGATGTGACCCGGCGCTGAACACATCAAATTGATCAGGAGCCATATCTTGGAGTAACCCATGGGCAATTTGGGAACGGCATGAATTTCCGGTACATATAAAGAGGACTTTTTTCTTGTTTGACATGGGAAAAGTTAGAAACTAAAAATATTGAATGGAATTCCTGTTTTGTAGTGTTATGATATCCTAAATTTTCCCCTATGTCTATTGAGCAGAACGAACCGTTATTCACCAATCCGCTTGAAGCCGTTCGCGGTTTAACGATCAATGATTTAAACAAATACCTACCAGCCGTTCAAAAAGTTGAAGATATTTCAATGACATCTGATCAAATTAAGGATGGCGTATTTTTAGGGTTATGTCTTGATGGGCTTAAAAAGATTCCAGATAGTTCCATTGATCTAATTATTGCAGATCCGCCCGAATCGCCATGGCGGAGTATAAACCAACGTGGAAATCCAATGACGATTCAGGAATATTTTCAATGGAATGAAAACTGGTTAAAAGAGAGTGCGCGCATATTAAAGCCCACTGGGGCGATTTACCTAATTTCCGGTTGGCGTTATTCAGGAATGTATCATTCGCTCTTAAATACGGAATTTCAGATTCAAACTCGAATCACCTGGCGAAATACGACGTCAAAAGATCAACCCAAACCCAATACTTGGATCAATCGGATTTCTGATATTTGGTATGCCACCAAATCAAATGAATTTATGTTCAATCAGGAAGCAGTGACCGAAGACAGCAATCCATTGAATCCCGAGAGTACAATTGAAATGGGTGTGACTAATTTATGGAGTGATATTATGGATATCCAGGTTGGGTCCACGGTTAAAATGGAGGGGGACAAACCGGAGCAATTGATTCAGCGAATATTAACCGCATCCAGTTTTAAGCTAAATTGGGTGGTAGATCCCTTTACACGGAGTGGTGGTGTAGGTGTAATCGCCAAAAAAATGGGGCGAAGGTTTATTGGTTTTGAATCAGATCAAGATCAATTATTAATGGCAATGAAACGAATAGATAAAGAGTAAAACAATGAGTGTTTTTGAACAAATCCAAAGTGATATGTATGTCGCAATGAAGGCTGGCGAAAAAGAAAAAGCAAGCGCTCTTCGTACCACTTTGGCCAAATTAAAAGATAAACGTATTGAAAAACGAGAAGACCTTTCTGAACCAGAAGAAATCAAGGTTCTTCAGACATTGGTGAAACAAAGAAAAGAATCGGTTGAAATGTTTGAAAAAGGCGGCCGCGAAGAATTAGCATCAGCTGAAAAAGTCGAGATTGAAATTATCAACAAATATTTACCACAAATGATGCCAGACGACAAGATTAGAGATATTGTTAAAGAAGTGGTAGAAGAAGTCGGGGCAACCTCTATGGCAGATATGGGTAAAATTATGCCGGAAGTCATGAAACAGGGAAAAGGATTGATTGATGGAAAAACCGCCCAGCAGTTTGTACGAGAGATCTTAGGTTAATGCGATTAAATATTTTTGTAAGAATAATTTATAATTGGTCAAAACCATGGACAACATTTACTGACGGCAAAAGGGGCTGGGCTTCTCAACAGATCCCTATAAACGATTAAAGTGATAGACGCATTAGTTATATTTTTTATCATGGCCATGGGCTTGATTGGGTTTCGACGCGGATTAGTGGAAGAAATGGGACGTTTGCTCGGGCTCATTTTAGCTTCTATCTTTGCACTGCGTTACTATGTTGGATTGGGTTCTTTTCTTATGGAATGGGTTCCTATTGATATATGGCTACTGTTTGTATTAAGCTATATAATCATTTTTTCTGCGGTGCTATTAGTTGCCAGAATGCTTACAAAATTGATTCATTTTTTATTTTTATCGAAAAGTACAAAATGGGCAAATAGGGTTATGGGTACTGTCTTTGGATTAATAAAAGGATTATTGGTTGTGATGATATTTTTTTGGATGGTAGAGCTTTTTCCCGACCGTGAATCCACAAATATTATCATGAGCGAATCCAGAATGGTCCAGCGATTAATTCATGTGCGAAAATCAATTATTTCAACATTTAATTGGCGTGACCCAGTAGAATTAGGTGAAAAAACGATTCGAGAGTTTTTAAATAAGATGGAAGAGAACCGTGGCTAGAATTCCGCAAGAGACTATCGATCGCATTCATGATTCAGCTGACATTCTGGATGTGGTATCCCGACACGTTGATTTAAAAAAACGCGGACGGAATTTCTTTGGATTATGTCCATTCCATAATGAGAAAACGCCTTCATTTAGCGTGGCGCCGGATAAGGGTATTTATCATTGTTTTGGGTGTGGAAATGGCGGCAATGCCGTCAACTTTATCATGGAATTTGAAAAAATAAGTTTTGTGGAAGCACTTCAAGAGTTAGGGGACCAGTTTGGCATTCCCGTTGAGTTTTCTGGGAACGATGAATCCAAAGAGTTTTTTACCCACTTATATGATATTCATCAATTGGCCACAAACTTATATCATGATGCACTTTTTTCAAATCGAGGTGAAGATGCAAAAAAATATTTATTGGATCGTGGGTTAAGTGAAGAATCATTAAAATTATTTAAGGTGGGCTTAGCCCCCGCAGGTTCATCTTATTTATGGAATGCGGTAAAAGGAAAGAATTATAGTCAGGAAGTATTAGAGAAGTCTGGATTGTTTGGTTTTTCTAATAATGATGTTTACGATCGATTTCGTTCTCGGATTATGTTCCCAATATCCAATGCATCTGGGAAAATAATTGCTTTTGGCGGTCGTGTATTTGGAACAGATGATCCCGCAAAATATATGAATTCTCCAGAAACACCCCTTTACAGAAAAAGTGAAGTATTTTATGGACTAAATCTTACGCGAGACGATATTCGAAGAAGTGAATCCGCTATTTTAGTCGAAGGGTATACAGACTTAATTCAACTTTATCAGGCCGGAATCAAAAATGCTGTGGCAGTCTCCGGTACGGCATTCACAGAGACACATGTTCAGCAAATCCGTCGATTTTCCTCAACGGTATATTTGGCGTACGATGGTGATTCTGCTGGGATAAAGGCCGCATTGCGGGCAGGGTATGTATTGTTAAAGGGCGACGTTGAACCCTATGTAATTGAGATTCCGGATGGAATGGATCCTGACGATTGGATTCAGAAGGATGGTGGAAAAGAATTCAAATCGATTGGAATAAAAAAAGCATCCGGATTGTTAAGATTCCATTTAAAGACCGCCGGATTTAAAGATCTATCTTCCTCAAACCGTTCAAATTTAATTAAAGAAATTTTAACAGAAGCGGCAGGAATTTCCGACCCAATTGTTCGCCAAGGTTTTATTAAAACGTTGGCACAAGTGAGCGGCGTAGAAGAGAATCAAATGGTGCATATGTTTTCTCAGCAACTCAGGAAAAAACGCCCAAATTCAAAATCAAAAGAATCCTCCAAAAAACCACAATTATTTACCACAATCAATGCCAAAGCTGAATTGGGAATTATCAAAGTGTTGGCAGGGAATAATACCAAAGCGAAGGAGATCATTAAAGAAAAGTTGGATTTGGATCGGTTCGATAATGAACAATTGAAGAAATTGGCCCAATTATTAATAGACAAAACCCATGTGAACCCAGCAGAAATTATCACTTTTTATGATTCTGCTGAAGATCGGGATATGATCACCCGAATTCTCATGGAAGAAGATGAAACAACGGAACCGCTTCAAATGGCAGAGGAATGCTTAAAAACCTTATCTAAAGTATCTGTTAAAGAAAAGATTCGCGAACTCAGAATAAAAATTCGCGAAAAAGAATCCGATGGTGAAGATACATTAGAACTGATGAAAGAAGTTGTAAAACTGCAAAAGGAAATCAATGGTTAGGTTATTTATATTTATTTTTTTGAGCACCTTTATAAGTTCTCAGGAAATTGATTGGAATGAAAAACCCACCCCAATTACAGCGTTGCATATTTTTTGTGATACAGAGGGGATTCCCATTTATGTAGATGGCATTCAAGTGGGTGCCTCACCGGTAAAATCTCCTATACAAGTGGCGCCAGGTTGGCATCAAGTGAGCTATTTCCCTCCGGAACTATCGGCAAATACAAGTTCAATCTCCCAAAATAGAAAAATGCGAGATATGATAAAGTTGGCTCGGCAAGATGTGTTGGTCGAAGAAGGAAAAACAATTCGAGTGGTGTTGAGTTATCGTTCGATTGAAGCCGCGGCCATGGAATATGAGACAAAACTATCCAGTAGCCGATGGGTAGGATTGGGGATGGTATTTACCGTATTTAGTCTCATTGCTTGGGGATTGATGTAAATGAAACGGTTCATGATAATAATAATGGTTTGTGCTGGATTTAGTCAACCGGATTCAACTGTAAAGATTTTTTCTACGGATCTCATGCGAACCAATATTCTTACAGGGAAACCCAAAGAGTCTGTGAAAAAAAACGAAGCCCATTTTCGGGCCGTATATTATCCATCGGGAGAATTGAAAAGTGTAGAATTTTTCCCTGCTAACTGGGATAAAGGGCGGAGAAAAAAAGTAAAATCACCCAATAAGTTGAGATTGTATTACCAAAAGTGGAATCCCAAAAAACAGGAACTTTTAGAAGGAATTACCAAAAAAAGCGCAAGGGGGGAATCCCATTATCGTGCGACTTTAGATGGAAAAGGCTTGGTACAGGATGTGGATTACTTCAACCGCTACGGAAAGATATTGTGGACCTATCATATGCGTTGGAACGATGAAGGAAAATCGACAGAGTATGATATAGAATTTTATTCAAAGCGCAATTTATCAGAACTGAATCAAGAATTGTTTGCCCCGGATTTAAGTACAATTCGCCCAGGATGGATGGCAAGGTATCAATTAAATAATCAAGGGGTAACGCAGGGCGTAAAAGTATTCGACCAGTATGAAAATTTGTATTATTTTTATCAGTTCAACTATGGCGAAAATGGACTCAGGTCTAAATATTATCGGGCAGATTCAGTATTGGTTGGCAGCCATACGGTGCGATTTGATAGTGATAAGAAGCCGGTACGGTTAACCTATTATAATGAAAATGGGATCATGAAAAATGCCATTGCATATGAATATCCAAAAGATGCTGAAAAAATCATATCTCAGATGAATAATAAAGGGCAAGTCATTGAGCGACGAATTATTCCGAAAAAGGAAAAATAATAAGATTTTTCCACATAACAGGTTTTGATAAAGGATTTATAAAATGAAAATTTTAGTAACGGGCGGCGCCGGATATATCGGATCTCATGTGGTATTGGCCTTGTGTGAGGATGGGTACAATGTGGTGGTGTTAGACGACCTTTCTTCAGGGAATAGAGACGCGGTGGATGACCGTGCCGTATTTATTCAAGGATCAACCTTAAACAATGATGATGTAGTAACTGCATTAAATGGGGTGGATGCGGTAATTCATTTAGCCGCATTCAAGGCAGCGGGAGAATCCATGATAGACCCGGGTAAGTATTCCCACAATAATATTACAGGCACAATTTCTTTACTCAACGCAATGATAACGAATGGCGTGAATCAATTCATTTTTTCTTCTACGGCAGCGGTGTACGGTTATCCAAAATATTTACCTATAGATGAAAATCATCCCGTTGAACCGATTAATTATTATGGATTTACCAAGCTTGAAATTGAACGAATATTAAAATGGTATGGCGATTTGAAAGGGTTGAAATATGCGGCATTGCGATATTTTAATGCAGCTGGATATGATCCCCAAGGCAGGATTCAATTCTTAGAAAATAATCCGGCGAATTTAATTCCCATTGTGATGGAAGTCGCATCGGGAAGGCGAGAAAATATGAATGTTTTTGGCAATGATTATGATACCACCGATGGTACCGGCGTCCGGGATTACATTCATGTAACAGATTTAGCATCAGCTCATGTGAAGGCCATTGAATATTTGAAAGCAAATGACAGTATTACTGTAAATCTGGCAACAGGAGAAAGCCATTCTGTATTGGATGTCATCAATAAGACAAAAGAAATATCTGGGAAAGAGATTCCCTATAATATTGTGGAACGTCGTCCCGGTGATCCGGCAGAATTGTATGCCGGAACAACATTGGCCTTTGATCAATTGAACTGGAGAGTAAAACATTCCGATTTGAACGCACTGATCAAAACGACCTGGCAAGTTTATAAATAAATGAAAGACAATCCATTTATAGGGCTCGCCGGTAATATCGGTGTAGGCAAAACAACATTTACAAAAAAAATGGCAGACGTTTTTGGCTGGTCTCCTTTTTATGAATCTGTGGCTGATAATCCATATCTCAGTGACTTTTATGGTGATATGAAGCGCTGGAGTTTCAATCTTCAGATTTATTTTCTACATCACCGGTTTAAAGCGCAGAAAGAAATATTTGAATTAAGCGGTGGTGTGGTTCAAGATCGCACCATTTATGAAGATGTAGAAATATTCGCCAGAAATCTTTATGAAATGGGCCGAATGGACGATCGTGACTGGGAAAATTATCAAAACCTATTCAGCATTATGGCGGATTATTTACGTAAGCCGGATTTGATCATTTACCTAAAAGCGTCTACCGATACACTTCAGACACGCATCCATTCTCGTGGTAGAGATTATGAAAATTCAATCGACCCCGAATATTTACACCAATTGAATGTAGCTTATGATCAGTGGACCAACGGATTAAAGGATATTCCAGTCCTGAAGATTGAAACAGATCAATTTAATATTTTTAGAGACACAGACCAATTTGAGTCCATTTTGGATCAGGTTAAAACCCATTTACATTAATTAATAAAAAACCGAATTGAAAAAAGTTAAAGACTTAAAAATAAAACATTAAATTCCTTGCCCATTTTGGGCCCATAGCTCAACGGTTAGAGCACCGCACTCATAATGCGTAGGTTCCAGGTTCGAATCCCGGTGGGCCCACACTCTCAATAAATACGATAAATTGACGAGAAACCCTCCTTAATTGGGGGGTTTTTTGTTTGTATATATAATGACTTGATTTGACCTGTTTTGACAAAAATTTCGTACAAAACTCGTACACGGTTTAGAATATTTATTTAACCCAGAGGCGTTTCATTTAATTGTTCCACTCCCCATATTTACCACCGTATGCACCCATATCATTTCTTGTGCCATCTATATCATTATATTGAGCATCAGGATGACCTTTATCAATGCAAGGAGAGTCGCTTTGTAACTGAAAATTGCCAAGATTTTCATTAAGAAATTTTGGGTCAATCATTCCAAGATTACCTACACCTGAATTTCCATCAGTTATGCCTACATTATAATCTGCTTTCCCAAAGTCATTATTATTATGACTTACAAGATTTGAGAGGTCGGTGCCACCAGATAGAGGTGAAACTAAATTTTGGTGGAATATATTATTCAATATAGTCGAATTTGCCTTATGGATATAAACACCACCACCATATCCCTGCCTTACCTGATTGCCAAGGATAACATTATTTACTAAATCACAAGTGGAGTTTTCCGATATATGTACACCACCTCCAACATATTCTGAAGTGTTACCGTATATTAAATTATTTTCAATTACACAATCATAGATGCATTGAATACCGCCGCCACCTCTTGAATACTGATTCCAGGTTGTTTCATTATTTGAAATAATACAATTTCTAACTGTACCACCATAAATAAGGACTCCGCCACCACCATTATCAGATGCCAATCCGTGTTGTATTGTAAACCCTTGCAAGGTAGATTTTGAAATTGCAATAACCCTTCCCTTAACATCACCATCAAGTATTACATTTCTCGCACCACCTATACCAATGATAAATAGGCTATCATAATTGGTAAAGTTGAGATTTTTGACAGTATATGTCCCCGCGTTTACCGTTATTGTATCACCAGCATCTAAATATTCTTTTATTGAATCATTTGCGATAGTTGAAAAATCTTGAGGAATAATAATATTGGTAATCGTAACTGTTACCTCAACCGAGTCACTTATAGAATTTCCCTGAAGGTTATAAGTAGTGGCTCTTATTTTATGTTTTCCCTCTAAATCTTTAATACTCTTCCATAAGTATTCATAAGGTTCTGCATTATCAGTAAGTCTTAAATCATCATCAATGAAAAACTCAACCTTGTCTATACCCATTTCATCTTGAGCATCTACAACTATGAGAGTTTCTTTACCTACATAAGTAGACTGTAGAATAATTCTCCCAGTTGGCGTATAAACTTTTTCCTCTTCTTCTTTTTCTTTGTCCTCACAAGAAAAGAGAAACAACAGGAGTAATATGGTCCAGAGGCGTTTCATTCTTTTATTTCGCCATCTTCCTTATAATAAATTACTTCACCAACAATTTCTCCCTCTTTAGCAGTATACTCACAATACTTATTCCCACTTCCATAGAAAATTGTAAATATCCCATCTTCTTTACCATTCTTAAAGCTTCCGTCCATATATCTTATTCCATTATCAAGGAAGAAAGTGTGATTTCCATTTTGAACAGGTGGATAAGGGTCTGAAATTTTTGGTTGTCTTTTCAACCACTCTTCATCTCTTACGCAATCAATTAAAGAAAAATCAGGCCCATTACATCTCTTATAATAATATAAATTTGATAGTTTACTTGTTAATCTGTACCAGAGGTGTTTCATTTAATTAGCAACTATTATCCTGGATGAAAACACTCCCGCGTGCACACAGGAGTGTTAGTTGATTGTAGTTAGTTTTTACTACCAACTGCATCCATCACTGTAGCCATCACTGTAGCCGCAACTGTAGCCATCTGACCATCCATGATTATAGCTACTATACCCATATCGATCTTCAGTTACTGCTTGATAATAAGCGCCTGGATTATAGATACGTTCACCGTATCCATTTCTTAGATTATTCATTTTGAACTCCTTTTTAGTATCTATTATTGTACTGATTATAACCGTATCTATCTTCTCTTACTGCTTGATAATAAGCATCTGGATTATAGATAGGTTGCCCGTAACCATTTTTATAGTACGTCATACTGAACTCCTTTCGTTATTATTATTTAAATACCAAGTTTGATTCCATTTCATGGAATCATTGTTATAACCAGTTTTAACTGGTTCATTTCCAGGACAATAGAAAAAACTATTGTCTTGGTGATTAAATAGGGGGCCCATTTTAGGCTCCTTTCTTTTTATTATCTTTTGATTTCTCATCCTTAATAGATGAGCTATCATTATTTTCAGTTGATTCAGATTTATCTTCATCTAAATCATTTGAAATCTTTTCATCAGATAGTGTTGATGCTTTATTTATCAAATTATTTATATCCTTATGAGTTTCATCTTTAACATCATCCAAGTTTTGAAACATCTCTTCTAATTGATTAAGAGTTTCTAGCTTTTCCTTGACTCTATTAGCTCTGGTTTCCTCATTGATCCCTGATATTTTTTCTAACGCAGGATCTTTTTCAAGATCAATGGCAAGACTGTTAGAAATTTCATCTATTTTATCAGCTAACCTTGCATAAAGTTCTAATCTTATGGCTTCATAGCTCTTAACTGAAGAATTTTTATGCATAAATGAATACATCTTTTTTATGAGTCCCTCAACAATGCTGATATTGAACTCAAGTGTCTTTACTATTGGCTCAATATCTATTTTTGAAAAATCATCTCCATAATTCATTATATGTAAATCCATTTTTATTAACTCACTAAAAAGTCCACTCATGTTTTTAAATGCTTCAGATTTAATATCAGAGCTTATACCTGTTGATTTTGCCGCTTTTTCTAAGCCTTTCATCTCTTTCTCATCCATCATGTTATTATTGATAATATCTTGAAAGATCTTAGCTCGTCTTATTAAATCGTTATAATAACTTGAATGCCCAGTTAAATGAGATAGACAATCTTCAGCGGCCCTTGGATCTGTCATATATGGATGCATTGTCATTGTTTCTTTGATGTCATCAAACACTTGAAAATCAGGTATTAAATTTTTTCCGCAACCCATACAGTATTTATGTTCAGGTCTATTGATGGGGCGTTTACAATCCCCACATTCATATATGAGGGCGTCCCCTGTAATGGGGGAGAATTTATTTTCCCCACCCTTTCTGTCTTTTATTGAATATGAAAGATGTTGATAATCCCATCGTCCATTATCATCAATAGAAACTTTCACTTCTGATATGGAAAGCGCATATGAAACCCTATCATTTTTCTTATCATCTGATTTCCAATCAGTACCTTCAATTAAGTCATCATAATATGTCTCTAGTGCATCAGCAAGCGCTCTAACGGCTTTTTCACTGGGATTCATGTTATCTTTTTCTATACTAGCTATAGTTGATTGACTGTATCCTGCGTTACTGGATATAGCCTCTTGTGACCATCCATTATCTATTCTGATCTTTTTTATTTTTTCACCTATTTTCATTTTTAATATCCTTTTATTTTATGGTTAATTTATTTTTTGCGGTTTTGAGGGTGGTAGCGAGATAAAACCACCCTCTTTATTCGAATAACCGCTAACACAAAATTTTATTTTATTTTTGTAAATCATGACTGGAAGCTCGGATGGTTTTATTATATGGTCCAAACATTTAACGATTACTAATATTAGTATAAATATTAGTATAAATAATAGTATTATAATATTTATTAATTTATAGAGGGAAGATATTGAAGATCAGTATAAATATTAGAGCAAATATTTTAATAAAAAATTGCTTATTTCTCTAATTATTAGTAAAAAATGACAATATAATAAACAAAAAAGCCCCCGTGAGGAGCTATTTGAGCCAGAGGCGTTTCATTTGGATAGCATTGGGTGAACTATTTTTTCCTCATTTCTATATACACTTTTTTTAT
>Ga0209041_1000046_pt1 | contig 111386 bp, 93 predicted proteins | sample SaaInlV_100m_DNA_4_FD_184647 | JGI IMG/M metagenome (GOLD analysis project Ga0209041, IMG submission 184647) | Marine microbial communities from expanding oxygen minimum zones in the Saanich Inlet - SI037_S2LV_100m_DNA (SPAdes) (version 2) | ecosystem: Environmental > Aquatic > Marine >... | reverse complement strand
AAACCATGAATGAAACAGCAATGGAATAAGTTGTCAAGACATTTGTGAGCGATATTAACCAACCTCCAAGAAGTGGCGCAATGGGAAGAAAGATTAGAGAACCTACTGCATCTAAAGAATTTACTCGACCTCGGAGATGTTGATCTACGCTATCGGACATTGCTGTCCTCCAGATTACCATCAAAGAGCCTCCTAGAATACCTTCTAGTAATACGAATATTAATACTGCCCAAAATGGAATTGGCATAGCCCAAAATAGCATACACCATGCAATAGCCCCTATGAAAATATAGAATACCAAACCTCTTTTTTCTTTGGGAACTGGTCTAATACCTGCAAAAGCAGAACCAATCATTGCACCCGCTGCGCCGACTGCTCCAAAAATGCCATATGACCGAGCACCCAAATCTTTCGATTCAATCAAGAAAGGAACGCCTATCTCTATCATTGAGTCCCAAAAATGCCAAAACATGAACATTAAGATACCCGCAAATAACCAAGGCTGGGTTCTGACAAATGATATCGCTTCGGATATCTCTTCACGAAGATTACCTGATGTGTCCTCTCTTTCTACAGGAATTTCAGGAATGGTCCAAAGGATTCCTGCGCTAACTAGGAATGTAAATACATCAAATAATAAACAAGCTTCGAGATTGAAATAGAACAATAAACTAGTACCAACTAAAGGGCCAATCATCCATGCAATTGTCATTATTATGCCATGAATTGAATTCGCTTCGGATAGTAAATTTTCGTCAATTAAATCCGGTAATAAGGCATTTTCTGCAGGAATTGAAAAAGCAGATATTGCACCCACTGAAAAAGCCAGTAATAATAATGTAGGAACTAAAGGAAATGAAAAGAGAAGACAAAATATTGCAATAAAGACTATTCCCGCTTCAACTAAATCTGCCACCAATGCGACAGTTCTTCGAGGTAATTTGTCCACCACCATTCCAGCATACAATAACAATGGTAAATGGCCGAGAAAATATGCTGTCAGTAAATAACCATAGGCAGTTGGTCCTCCGGATTGAGAAACTACCCATGCAATTGAAATAAAGAATATAGAATTCCCCCATGTATTAATTCCTTTTGCAATAAGAAAGCGACGAAGGTAGGGTTCACCCCAAGCTTCTCGCATACTCATAAATGCGGGCGTTTAGAGTCGCCCTTTCAACTATTGCAATATAAAAATACAAAGTTAACACTAATGCGTAATAATGGCGGACCCACCGCGATTTGAACACGGGTTTAAGGCTCCGCAAGCCCCAGTGATATCCAGGCTACACTATGGGTCCAATGAGCGTTCGAAAGAAGACCCCTGTTTAATTCCGACGGTTGAAAGTTATATGGATTCATAAATCCAAAGGAAGGATTGTTTTCCAACTTGGCTGCGCTAGTTTCTTTGATTTAGGACCATCTCTTGGATTAGGATGTCTATGTAAAAGAACACCATGCATACCTTCAACATTGAATTTAACTCTTAACTCGACCATTCGATCTCTTTCTACTATCTGCATCATCTCAGAGTCAAGTTCGAATGAGGTAGTAGAATCATCATCATCATTATTCTTGATTAGAAGAGTCGTATTATCAATCTCTGCTCGAGGAGAGAAATCATAATCTCTAGGATTTTCCATTATGACCTTCAAATCGGCAATAAGTCGATCTCGAATTGAGACTTTAGTTATCTCCATCTCTTTGACCATAGTAGGGCCACGGAGAATTAGTTGAAAGGCCTTCCCACCAGTAGGTAAGAATTTAGGCACCAGTTTCCATGACTATTGGTATTAAAATTACAAACTCTACTGATAAATCCCAATCATTACCGGTATCTGGATCAACTCCGTCAACTGGTAAATCTGGGTCACATTGATCTGCTGATATTTCCCATATCCAATCCCCTTGACCAAATCTTTGCCCTGGTTGGTTTAGCAAATTACTAACTATGGTTGCTGATGAATCGGATTGTGTCGTATAATCGCTTGCAGGTCTTTCATTCATGTTATCAAGAGAAATATATGCAGTCGCATTTTCAGTAATATTATCATGGTTCGTGGAAGTGAAAGTCGACCAACCTGTCAATGGTAAATCGAGATATAGTGAAAAATTATCTTCTGGCCACATTATTGGAATAATATCTCTAGCTAGAGTTAATGTTGCATTAAAGTGAATTATTCGGGCGCCTAATCCGGGATTATGATCAAAAGATACTGTGTCTCCTTGTTCGAGATATCCGGACCAAGAAAAATCAATGGTTTTCTCTTCCCAACTTACATAATAATTTCTTGAAATAACCATAATTGTCCATTCTTGCGATGAAATTCCGCCTTTATCGTCAATGACGGTTAAGATTCCAGTATGATTTCCCGGCTCTGAAAATTCAACTTCTATAATCGCATCGTTAGCATCAGCATCTCCTGCTGGATTACCATCTCCATCACTATCAATCGTTTTATCAAAATCCCACATATATTCAAGTGACCCCCCATCTGGATCAAAAGAACTAGATGCATCTATAATTGCAATTTCACCTGTTTTTACATATCCTGGGATCTCAATCTGAATTGTAGGAGGTGCATTCACAAATACGCTAATTGATATCGAATCTGATTCTCCATTGTCGTTGGTCACAGTTAATTCAACTTCAAAACTTCCAGGGGTTAGAAAACGATGACTAATAATTCCAGCTTTGGTCATTCTGGTTTCTCCATCTCCAAAGTCCCAAGTATAATCCGTGATTATTGAAGGAGAAGGAGTTGTTGATTCTCTAGCATCAAAATTTATTACTTCACCTGCATTAATTTCAGATACTCCAGTTAAGGACGAATTTGCATCAGATGTTATTTCAGCAGTCGGAGTCGTTGATGAAAGACCGGTACATCCAGAAATTGAAACCAACAATATCATACAACATACAGAGAAGGTAGCAATCTTAATCGGTGTCATCGGACATCTGTGCGTAATAAGCCATTCATAGCAATGTTGGATTATTGCACCTAATTATTAAGAAAACAGTATGATTGAAAAAATGCGGATAGATGAGTTCATGGATGGTGCCTCTTTCGACTAGTTGTGTCTGGAGAGATTTTTGCTGGCTTTAGAGTCTTGGGGTTTGATCTGGAGACAACCGGATTCGATGTGAGAAGGGAACGCATTGTCGAATATGCTCTTGTAGGAAGTGAAGTAGATGGCAGTCGCATAAATTTACAGTCATTAGTAAACCCTGGAAAAAGAATACCGATTGATTCAACTAATGTGCATGGAATTAAAGATGTTGATGTTAAAAATTCAGGTGACTTTTCGGAACATATTACGAATATCTCTAGAATGATTGAGGGTGCCATAATTGTTGGGCATAATGTAATCAAATTTGATTGGAAATTTCTTGAAATGGAATGCCTAAGAGCTGGTGTTGAAGTCCCAAGACCACGTGCAATAATTGACACATATGTGATTGCAAGAAAATTAAAAATACCGGGGAGACATACACTTGGCATACTTTGTGATAAATATGGAATAAATCTAGAGAACGCCCACAGAGCTGATGCTGATGCAGGCGCTACACTATATCTATTATGGGAAATTATGAAATCGTATCCTAGATTTTTCAGAGGAACTATTGATGATTTACAAGACTCTCTTGCAGGGATTAGAAATCAAGATATTCTCGGTCCAAGTTTAGTGGATCTAGAACCAGTCAGTGGTTCAGGAGGTAATTTGAGAATCAATAACTCAAATATTGTGATTGCTTTTGGGAAATATAAAGGTAGAACCTTAGAAGAGATCAAAAAGAAGGATTCTCGGTATTTAAAATGGTTATTTTCACCATCTAGCCCTATACCAAAATCAGTTTCAGAAGAATATAGTAGGAAATATCTAAATTAATTCACTCTTATTGATTCTAATAGGGGAGACCATTTGAGAACTTCACTCCAATATCCTAAATGTATGATTTTACCTTCTGCACGTGCACTACCAAGGTATATTGGGCCATCATATTCTGAAGATATTAAGTCAGAAATTTGCTCGAATGCACTATCTTTGAGAAATCCTCCAAATCTTATTTCGGATTCGGTAACCTCTCCTTCATCTCCAGCTGCAATTTGTCTTTCAAATAGGGCTGCACCTGATGTTTCATCGAATCGAATTAATTTAACAACTTCATCACGGAACATAGTAGAATCGGAAAGTTGACCATTGTTTCGAGCCACCCACCAATCAGGACACCACGCTTTGAATTCACAAAAACCACATACATTTGGCCCTGGTGTTCCAAGAAAAGGAGATTTTGTGAGTTTCATCATTTCCCATGCTGTTCGAGCATCGTCCAATACCGATTCACCATCAGCAGAGTATACTTCAGTATTAGCAGAATACCACCCTTCAGCAGTAACTAGGGGATGTTCCGGTGTTGTTTCTTTTAACAAATCTCGATAAAACAACAGTTGCCTTACCACTCGTTCGTTGAGATCTTTTTTAGGAGGTTTTCCCGTTTTTAAATCTGCAACTATCCAGCCTTTAGATTTACCATTTACATCTAAATCATCGACTAATAAGTCCAACCTTCCAATTAATTTTCCATCCTCTGAAGCCAAACTACCTTCATTTAGCAATAAAATAGATTGTAGATTTTTCCAATCACGAATTGAAACTTCGGAAAACTTTTTTTTGTCGAGAGAAATCCTTGTAAAAAGAATATTTAATGCGCCAATAAATCCTTCTCGGGCTTTACTAATTAGATGAGGTTTCCATTGAGGCTTTCGTGGAGTTTCTAAAAATAACTTTTTTTCTATTTTCCAGTGCTTATCTAAAATCTCTTTCATAGATTTTGATAACCATTCTGTCTCTAGATCATCTCTGTCTGTAACATCAAGATTACATATTTCTTCCATTGAATTATGTATGGCATTCCCTAACGAAGCAGGCATACTTGCTCTGCGCGGTAAACGCTGTCTAGATAGCCAATATTTTCGTGGACATTCTTCAAAACGATTCCAAGAAGAAGGTGACAACTGGTGTGAAATAGGAATTCTTTCCATTTTTTTTCAACCCGCCTGATTACTTGATGTTATGCTCGGGATGACATAAGGATTAACACCATCGGCCGGTTACTGTCTAACAATGACGTCGCAACCTGAGGTTCAAGTTGATTCCGAAATTGATGTAACAGGAGCCCTCGTGGTCAATTGTTTTCCATCGCTGGGTTTTGTCAGCAGTATTGTTGCGCATTACTTAGTAGATAAGTTGGAATTAAAATTAGTAGGAGGCGTGAGACATCCATCATTACCTGCTGTTTGTTTAGTTCAAGATGGAATGCCATTGCCTCCATTGAGGTTCTACGCAGGTGAACCAATATGCAACATGGAAGAATGTAATAAAGTGGTTCTAATCGCTTCTGAAATACAAGTCGCGCCTGAATTATGCTTACCACTTGCAGGGTCTCTAATTGACTGGATAAAAGAATCAAATGCGAGTGCTGCAATAATGATAGATGCTTATTCACCTGGAATTGAAAATAAACATACTATCTTTGATGAAGATGATTCAGATGGGTCTTTACTAGGTATAGGGGCCATTGAAGAATCTCATAAAATACTAAATGATCTAAAAGTCCCTCTCCTAAAACAAGGAATTGTTGGAGGGATGACGGGAGTAATGATGGGCGAAAGTAGGAGAAGGCGAATTAATACTGTAGCTATGTTAGCAGAAGCCTCCGGAGAATTTGGGAACGGTTCGATACCGGATTCAAGAGCTGCAGCTAGAATAATTAATTGTTTAGATAAGTTACTCCCTGCAATACAATTAGACTCAGAACCATTGTTAGAAGAGGCGCAGAGAATCGAAGAACAGATTAGAGAAATGATGGCAGCACAATTGAATCCTGGTGCTGAAAGTGTAGCAGGTGAAAGTTCGAATATGTATGGATAATTAAAAATCCATCAAAGATTTTTGAATATTAGTAGAAGAGGCTTCATTAGGTTTTTCTGATTGTAATAGTTTACTAAATTCATCTTCAGTAAGTATTGTAACACCTAAATTTTTAGCATTTTCTAATTTGGAACCCGAAGATTCTCCTGAAATTAAATAAGTTAGATTATTAGAAACCGACGAGACTACTTTACCTCCATTTGATTTGATCAAAAGTACTATTTCTTTTCGAGGAAGTGTCAGAGTCCCGGTTATGCAAAAAGTGCTTCCATTTAGATGTCCGACAGATTTTGATTTCAATTCTGGAGAAATATATAATTGGTTAGAAAGTTCTAATACTGAATCTATTCTTAATGCCAGACCATCCAGTATCTGCCTTGCTACCGTTTCACCCACGCCATCAATTTCGGTTAATTCCCTTACTGCGCGATTATGTTTGTACAATATGCCTTCGTTATCTCGACCAATTTCTTCATTTCTTAAACTCACTAATTCTAATAGATTTTCAATAGTTTCAACCTTAGTTGCTACAGAAGTAGCTATTTCAGGACCTATTCCCGGTAATCCGAAAGCAGAAAGAAATTTTCCAAGAGTTAAATTTTTACTAGATTCAAGTTCTTTGATTACATTGGTTGCGGACTTAGTAGCCATTCGTTCAAGACTGGATACGTCTCTAATATTGAGGCGGTAAAGATCGGGAAGAGATTTTACTAGACCTTGAGAACATAATTGTTCTGCTAATTTCTCACCTATCCCATCCAACTCTAGTGCCCTACACCAATACAATATTGTTCTCTCTAAACGAGATGGACAATTTAGGTTAGTACAACGAATAAATGCGCCTTCTTCTATTAATTTAGTGGAACAGCGTGGACATAATGAAGGGATTAAAATAGACGTATGAGGTGGTAAATTCTCATTGAAAATGTCACCATTAGAATGCGTTCTATTTTCTAAGTCGGATGGTTCGGCCTTATCGATTACCTCGATTATTTTAGGGATTACATCTCCTCTTCTAACAATTCTGACCTTGTCACCAATAGAAATCATCAATCGACTTAATTCACCCGCATTATGTAACGTCACATTTTCAACTGTCACTCCTGAAACTGCAACAGGGGCTACTCGAGCAACGGGCGTTACAGTACCTGTTCTTCCAACTTGCCAATCAACATTCATCAGAACAGTAGTCGCTTCTTCTGGAGGGAACTTCCAAGCCAGGGCCCATCTTGGATGATGTGCCGTCATCCCTAGTAATTCTCTTTTAGATAGTAAATCTAACTTTATTACTACCCCATCTATTTCCCATTCGGCATCTTTTCTTTGATTAGTCCAATGTTCTGTTATTGAGATTATCTTCTGAGTAGTTAAATCATCATCATTTGCAGAGGCAACCGTATTTCCAGCTATTCCTATACCTATTTTTGAAAGCCAATCATTAGATTCAGAATCAAAAATAAATTTTGGAGGTGGGGGGCTGTCTGGGTGACGGTTATTATTATCAGGAAATTTGACATCATAAGCTAGAAATTTTAGATCTTCTGCACTAGCTTTACCCGATTGAAGAGTTTTTTGACGCAGACATCCTGCGGCCAAATTACGAGGATTAGGGGCGATAGAGGAATATTTTTCTCTAAAAGTCATTAATGGCATAATTACCTCGCCACGTATATGGCAATCACCTTTCCAACTAATTGATTCCGGGACATTAGATATCCGTCGTGCATTTGCTGTGACATCTTCTCCTCTAGTCCCATTCCCTCTTGTTGCCGCTCTGACTAATCTGCCTCTTCTGTATTCTAAGGAAAGTGCTGAGCCGTCAAGTTTCGGTTGACATACAAATTGTCGCCCTTGTGAAGTAGTTTCACTGACAAAATGCCTAATCTCATCAATTCCAGTTGCTTTATCTAAACTTCTCATTGGAAATAAATGGTCTACTTTCTTGGACCCCGGTGTGGAATCTGAACCAACTCTATCTAGTTGAGGATTTAGAGGGTCTAGATTCTTTAATTCCGACCATAATAAATCGAATTGTGCGTCTGAAATAATTGGCTCGGCCTGATTATAATAAAGGTCAGAATGGTATGATATTTGGCCTACTAACCAAGAAACAAGCTCCTGCTTGTCCATACCTGTTGGGCGCTCATCGACCATACCTATTGAGGAGAGGCAGATGCCTTGAACATGCGTATTGAGACATTAGAATCACATTGCATAAGCTGACACTTTACTGGTGGGCCAGCCAGGATTTGAACCTGGGTCGCGCGACCCCCAGCCGCGAAGTATAGACCAAGCTAACCTACAGGCCCCAAGTGTTCTACGGGGGTACTTATTTGTTCAAAACCCTAACTTAACTGTAAACTCAGTTCTCTCGAGCAATGCTGAACGGTGCTATCTCATCGATCAAATCGATATGAGCAACGAACATTCGACGGCAGCAATACCTTTCAATACCAAGATTATCTAATGTAATCTGGGGATCTTCACCATTTACTACTGCTTCTTTGTATTCTTCGTACTTGTGTGCAATAACTTTGCCACAACTCCAACAACGGACTGGTATCAACATATCTTTTCACCTCATCTGTAAGATTTTTGCCATTTGGCACGAGCACCGCGGCCCATTTGATGCTTGGGTTCTTTGCGTCTTGGATCGTTAACAAGAAGGCTACGGTCAAATCTCAAGTATTCTTCACGTAATTCATCATCTTCGCCTGCTTTACCACGGTTCCATTTCACTAATCCTCGGGCAATAGCGGTCCTGATTGCGTCAACTTGACCCATCTGGCCACCACCCTGCACATCTACAACGATATCTACGCCTTCAAGACGGTCCATTGCTTCAGCTATCTGAACTGGTTCGAGTGCTTTGCGGCGAGCAAGTGTTGGTTCCATAATATGGATTGGTTGACTGTTGACACGTACTCTACCTTGTCCTTTACGAACTGTCGCACGAGCAATTGAAGTTTTTCTTTTACCACTAGTTTCAACTGAAATTTTTCCTTTCTTCCTAGCCATATTCACTGACCTCCCCATCGTGTAGCGTCTACGCCAAGTGAAGATGATATATCACCAAGTCGTACGAATTTTACAGGTAATGGACGATCTAAAGCAGATGTATCGCCCCAAGTATGTCCATCTGGTAATTCATCACCAGAAAGATTTGCTGGAGATCCAATCATTACTCTAAGGTCTCTAACTGCATTACGACCACTACTATTCTTTTGATAAGGAAGCATTCCTCTAACAGTACGCTTCATTATTTGGTCTGGCATTCTAGGAAAGAATGGTCCTTTGCGAGGATGATTTAATTTATACTTAAAATCATAATCTGCTAAAACTCTAGAGCGTGGTCCTGAAACAATTGCATTTTCTGCATTCAATACGATAATTCGTATAGGGTTTCTCGCTTTTCTTGCTGTTAGTAGTTGCTTTGCAACTACGCTAGCAAGTCTTCCGAGAACCTTGTCAGTAGCGTCATATACTATTGTACCTGATTCATCCAAGGATTCTCACCCCCGCTCCTTCTGGGTTTTCGTTCATTAGTTCACGGATCGTGATTACACGGCCGCCTGCGTCTTCAATTTTAGAGCGGGCTCCAGTACTTACACTGTAGGCGGCGACGTTAGGCTTACCTGCTACTTCACCACTTCCTAGCAACTTGCCAGGAACGAGGACCATGTCTTCGTTCGCAGCGTATCGCGATAGGCGGCTTAGGTTTGGTTCAGCCCAGTTGCTGCGACTGGTTTCCAGACGCAGAGCAACGTCTCGCCATAGTGCAGAACCAGTTGACCTGCTCTGGGCCTTCAAATCACCGATTAGGGTGATTAGGGCCGCGTTGGTCTTTCTGTTGTTCTTACTCATATAACTCCCTCGACGTTTCTTGGGTATCGCGGCCACCTGACGACCTGTTATGAATGCTACTACTGAGCAAAGGGCTAATTCGTGCCACTGCGGCTAAGGTGAATGTTTCGCTCCCCACAATTGCTTGCGGAGGCGAACAAACCTAAATCACAAAGAAAATCCATCTCTTTGTTCGTCGTCATCGATACCAGCAATTCGAGTTTGTCCTTCAGAATCTACAAACTCTCCTGCTTTAACTACTGAACCATAAAGATTTGATTCAGTGACTGATGTACGATTCAGCATACTTTCACCGAGAGCGTTACTCAGGTGGTTGATTATCGACTGAAGTGATTCGATTGCTCGATCTCTTTGGTCTGCGCCTATTTCGTGGTCGGAATATCTTGCTTCTTCAAATATTGAGAATAAGATATCTAGATCCTCGGGAGGAGTTATTCCACCAAGCATTGTATTTACAGCATCCTCGAATTCACGAGTTGTTTCGTATACTTTCTTCATAGCACCACGGCCTCTGAAAAAGCGGACTAATTGCTTATAACAATCGAATATAGTAGCTATGTAATCATTAGAAGCTTTCAGTGACATCAATGAATCTGTTAGAATTCCTCGTATAATCTCGATTCTTCTTCTCTCGTTATAATTTCTGTACATTATTGCACCAATTAGAAGAACAAATGACATCATTATACTCAAAACTGTGAGAACTCTAAATGACCAGAAATTTGCATTGGAAGTGTCTATGTTTTCTCCAAGATATATCATAGGTGTACTATTCAGGAATTCCTCTTGGAAGAATGAAGATTCTTGGAAATGAACTAATATTCTCCATTTGCCATCAATCGCATTTTCTTCACCTACACTGTCTCCAGCAACATATTTCCCTTCATATATGAAACTAAAATTCGCTTCACCTTTTTCATTTGTTACTGAGTACTCGACATTGTTAGTTACCCAACCTGTACCATTCCAGAACTGTCTAGTGAAGATTACTGTTTCACCTTCTACAGAAACATCAAGACGATCTCTCAATATTGAGACTTTTCCAGTTATCTCATCACCAACCTGGTAACCAGATGAACTAGCCCAATGATCTTTCAATAAGATGTCAACTTTACTTCTAACGAGAACTTCTATGTCTTCATATGAGCCGTTCACAACAGGAGTTGTTTCTGCTTTACACCCTCCTGGTAATTCTTTAGTTGGTTCATAGGCGATTCTAATTGTTCTAAATCCTTCTAATTTCTGACCGCTTGGTTCAACTCCCTTTCGACTAGGATTATCATCAGGGTCACCAGAATACCATTCAATTTCGCCAGTACCATCTTGAGTAATAGCAGTTGCGAAAGGCCTTGTATTCGTTTCAGGATCTAAGTAGATATTGAGACATTTACCGCCGACTGGGTTGCCATTAACCTGAGTTAACATTGCGTCAATATGGAATGATTCTTTCAAGTAAAGTACTGGGAATACAGAGCCGTTCTCAAATCTATAAGTATCAATATCTGTTCTAAATGGACCTACTTCTTGGACACTCATTGTTGAGTTCGAAAATACAGGGAAAAATTTAGTTATACTTGAGTTGCTATATCTATATTGATCACCAGTTTCATATGAATAATAATTCACTGTAACTTTTGCTTGACCTGCTTGTATATCATTCAAAGGACAGACTATTGAAAAGAAACCGTTAGAGTCAGTTACTCCGCCATTACATGCTTTGACACCTAATTCAGTACCGACCATTTCGTATTGTACTTGGATCGGCCTATTAGACAAATTAGTATCTAATTCGTCTACTAGTTGTCCTGTAACTGTCATTGGCTTATCTATTGGTTGACCTGTTAGTTGATCGATTTCAGAAGTATATACAATCTGATTGTCAACAGTTAATTGGGTTCCACCAATCAAACTAAATCCTTGACCATTATATTGGAATACCTTACGATAATGATCACTGTTCAGTACCTGAGCACAAGGGTCCCAGGCTCCAGATATAGTGAGCATTTGCTGATCTATTGGATCACAGCCTTCATGAGGTAGGTTTTCTGAAAACCTAATTATTACATTAACCGGTCCGAAACCATCAGGGAGGAAAGACAGCGGGTCGTCTCTCAATAACTGAGGGTCTAACAGCATCGCATGATTTATTGTTCCTGCATTAGGACAAAGTGTTTGTACAATCTGACGATGTACTGTTTGATCGAAATCTACCCCTTCGAGTATCACTAATATTTCGCCGCCGTTCTCATCACAGCCATCTAAAAGCTCTCCTTTATCCTTGACTGCTGCTGTACGGTTATCATCTGTTACTTGTGCTGTAAATTCCCAATAATCGCCACTAGACAATCTGTTTTCGGTAGTACTTTGGAGGTCGATATAAGTCCTAGATACAACCCAAAGATTGATTCCTGTTGAACTACCTTGGCGATAAGTATCTCCAGGATATGTAAAGTTCAAAGAGAAATTACCCAAATCATGCATCTCATCAATTGTTAAATTAATTTTGAAAACACCGTTTAAATCAGTAATTGCGACGTCGCTACTTCCATCGGCAGACCATGTATAATTAACTGGGGCATCTCTTACTGGTTGATACGCATTATCAATCACTCGGGCTTCTATAGTAGTATTCTGTCCACGATATAATCTAGGGATATTATTTAATTGGAAATCTGTTGTTCCAATAACTGAGACATTTACATACGCCCCTGTTGGTGCAAGGACTGCTGATTGATTACCAGTAAAGTAATAATTTGAATTAGTAAAGTCCGCACGTATACCAAATACTCCAGCTGGATATTGAGAATACCATGTCCAATTGTAATCGAATAATGCTTCGCCATTGACCATATCGGGGACTCTAGCGAATCCGGTTTCTTGTGCTCCGGCAAATACACCGTTACCATCGACATCTACTTGCAATGCCATTGCATCATGAGGCCATGCAGTCATTGTTCTATTCCAAACAGTACCTAGTACTCTGAATGTTTCTCCAGTGAACATTTCAGGTACTATCTCACAACGGATATCGCTTGTAGGATCTAATGGATTGATTGGGCCACATGGTGGAACATTGAAATCACCTCCATTTTGCATAGCAATAAACCAATGAGTTCCATTGGAAGAGATGAATGAGCGTAAATTTGCTGCTTCACCGGTTAATCCTTGAGGAGTCCCATCCCAAAGCATTGGATATTGCTTACCAAGACTCACATCACTGTACTCTAAACCTGCATTAGCTAGAGAAGGAGCATGGAATAAAGCCCTCCATGCGCCGAAAGATGACCCTGTGAATTGAGTGGAATCATAGAAATATACTGGCCTAATTGAAGGAGTTATGATGTCTGCTTCAACATACATTCTGTGCATAGATCGTATAGCGAAAGAATCGGTCGTATCGCCTTCAAGATATGGCCATGGCATTTCAGCACCTAAATCTGGACGTGATTTGCCAATGAACATATAATCTCCAATTGGTAAACTTGTATTTGTGTATTCATAAAGTCCAACTACACTGTGTGTTTTTGATGTGTTATCCCATACAATTTCTTCATACGCACCTGGTATCATACCAACACCATTATCAATTGTTGAGTTCCATTGTACCTGTTTCCAAACACCTTGGCTGCCACCAGTTTGAACGAAGGAAAGTGAAACCCAGCCGTTAGAATCGGCTCTGTAACCATACCCATATCCATCGAAGACTGTAGGATGAGTAATGTTACCAAATGGGCCCCCATGAACTGTAAATGAAATAGGAGCATGTGATAATTTATTATCAAAAATGCCTCTATCCCAATCGGCCGCATAATGAACCTTATAATCAACAAACAGAGGTTGTTCATCACTTCGGAAATATGTCCACGCCACATAATCTATCGTTGTGTTCGCTCGAACTTCAGTAGGAACTGGCTCAGTAGATGAACCATCATGAATGAACATTTCAGTTACTTCCGCGTATACGTGATATGTTGTATTAGAACCTACAGGTAGATCTTCTGGGAATAAGAACTGACCCACAACGAATTTACCATTTTCATCAGTTAACACATCAACTGTTTCGACTGCAGATGTTCCATTTCTAATCCAGGCAATATGTACCTGTACTGGTAGATTTTCAGCGGCAGTAAATACGCCTTGTTCCAAATCTAACCAACTAACATTTCCGCTGAATTTAGCAGCATATAGGTTATCTAACCATAAAACATCAGGTGAGTTTAAAGTAATTCTAGTCGGTATTTTATCATCTTCATCCAAGATACCATCATTATCACTATCCCAATCTGAAGAGTTTCCGTCTTCTTCCTCTAACTGGTCCCAATCTGAATCGGTTCTATTATCTGTATCATCATCATTATCAATTGCGTCGGGGCCAGTACTTGGGTCTGAAGGGTTTGCAATACCCTCACCAGTACCGAAATCATCGTGATCCCAAGGATTGGTTGAAGGCGAGTTATATCGAGATGGCCAAAGCATAATCTCATCTTTGTCCTGCATTCCATCTGAATCATCATCTAAATCAATATCGTCTCGAAGACCATCATTATCGTGATCCCATGGAGAGATAAATGGAGTCGCCGAATTAAGCTCTATTTGGTTTTGTATTCCATCACCATCCCAATCAGTATCTGCCCAATTGGGGATACCGTTATTGTCGTGATCCCAAGTCATTTGTTCTTCTCCGATAAAACATAGAAGTTCTTGGTCGACGTCTAGTACACCATTGTTATCATCGTCAGGGTCTTCTCCATCTGGAATTCCATCATTATCATTATCTACATCATAATATTTAGGATTCAACAGGCCTTGCCCAAGAACTCCTCTATCATGAACCGCCTGATACCAGCCATCCTCATCCGGGTCCGTATCAGTACCATCGTCATCATTATCTTCACAATTAGTGCCTATGTAGAAATTGCCTGGAGGTAATGTTCCAGCGTCATCATCTAAATCATCGTTGCTGTCTATTTCAAAATAATCCCAAATACCGTCTGAATCGTCGTCAATATCCCAATGGTCGTATACACCATCGAAATCATCATCTAAATCTGCTGTATCATTAAACATACATTGGGGTTCCATATTACCAGATACTGGGGCGCCACAATCGTCATCCGGATCTACGTCATTGTTGAGTAAATCAGCCCTTTCATCGGGGAAGAAGTTTGCATTAGAATCGGCATTCCACTGGAAAAATCCATATGTTAAACCAATGTAAGCAACCCATAAATCTCTATTATCTTTCATCTGATTATAAGAAACGGCCGCTGTTGGGCTCACTCCACTAGAAGGGTCGAAAGTAAAGTGGAAGCAATTCTTATTGCAGGTCCAAGCACCTTGGGAGTTACTGCCATTGTAGGGACCATCGCTATAATCTGCAGATGGTCTCGTACTGTAAGGGTAGGTATATTCTACTTGATTGGCACGAGTTGGAGTCACCAATGGAGCTCCGAAGTACCAAGCATAGAATATACCACATTCATGATCTATTGCCTGTGGTGCTTGTGGAACATATATCCAAAATAATGTAGCCCCACAAGTATTGTCATCAAAACTACCGCCCATTTTAATATCATTAACATCTAATACGCCGTCGTTACCTTCGTCTTGATCCCACCAATCTGGTAATCCATCACCATCTTGATCAACGTCTATTCCATTAATCAAAGAGTCTCCGTCAATATCGATGTCAAAGTGATTTCCTCCATTATACGGGCTCCATTTTTGGATTACGTGCCAGTACAACTCAGGAATCTGTCCACTAGCTGTTGGGTTTGCTTCGTCGAATCCATTATAATCCAATACGAAACCATTTTCTGAAGTAAATGGATTGAACATCCATGTTTGGTTCCAATACATTTCGTAAACAATTGGGAATGCATATAGTTGATCGTCTTCCGAACCATCAAGAAGGTCACCATCACTAGTTGGATAGCTGTTGTCGAATGGGTCTGTAGCATCTAAATCTTGAATACCGCAATTTCCATCATCTGGGTCATAATAATCAGAAATTCCATCATTATCATCATCCCAGTCTTCATCATTCGCTAATCCATCACCGTCTACATCTGTATCAATATCATTGGGGCCATCATCTCGATATTTTGACCCATTAAGCAAGTGTAAATCGTTATCATCATCAAGGTCGCAGTTGTCATCAATATCTAACCAGTCAAAAATTCCATCATTATCATCATCAATATCTTCCCAATTATTTATACCATCTTCATCCCAGTCATTGAAAGCCGTGTAAGACTTTCGCTTCAAAAAGCAATTATCATCTGGGTTTGAGGGATTGGGGTTAGTAAGACTTGGACAATCCCAAGTATCTACTGTACTTTGAGGAACGGTAGGGAATATATCTTCTTCATTTATGATTCCATCGTTATCTAAATCCCATGGTAAATCGCTGGCATCAGTAAGCGTTCCACCCACTGTATTGTCAGGTACAGGTACTCCTCCTGCGTCGGTATCTAACCAATCCCAAACTAAATCATAGTCTTGATCAATTACTCTGTATCGGTCATCATCAAGATCTCTGTCATAATCTATCTCGCAATCGATACCAGGCGTCAGTATCTCTCCCGTATAGAAATTTTGAGATTTGATAGGATAGTCTCCAATTGTATCTGCATTAGTATCGGTTTGAATACACGTATCTAATAGACCGTCGTTGTCATCATCAACATCATACATATCTGCCAATCCATCATTATCATCATCAGTATCTGATGAGTCGGGAGAACCATCATTATCATTATCGGGGTCTAAGAAGTTAGGTATTCCATCGCCATCTAAGTCTCCATCAATGATAGAGGAGAACGCTTGTTCCAAAGGATGCCATGCTTTTTCTCTTTCAACGAAATCAACACCACCTACAAAATCTCCATAATAGTCACTACCTGTATATGCTGATTGTAATACTGATATATTTCCTGTTGTTGTTTGAGAAAGTGCAATGTTTTGGTATGATATTTCTGCTGAAAGGTTAAATTGGTGGCAAAAGGTGTAAGCAGCATCACAAGGGAATTGGCTTGTACCTAATGGAGCTGGAGATATTGGTAAACTGGAAAATGCTGCACTTTGGGCTTGAACGGAATGATCTTCTCCTGCAGGATCTTGGTTAACCCAAATAATCGTATCACCAGTTTCGATAGTAATATTTTCTGGAACTAGAATGCCAGCATTCCCCATAACTACAAAATGAAGTGTTGGTCCAGAATCCCATTCTACCCAATCATTCCAAAGATTATTTTCTGTTATGTTTGAGGTTATTTCAGAGTTCCAGGGGTGTGCATCCCACAGATCTGCAACTCCGTCATTATCATCATCTAAATCAAAATAATCCTGTAAACCGTCGCTATCAAAATCACAAGGCCATGTGAACTGGTCAATTCGACCGTCGTTATCATCGTCTTCATCAAAAGAGCCTGCCCCGGAACCGTCTACGTCATCATCCGTAACGCCATCATTATCATGATCCATTAAGTTTTGATCAATTCTGTAACCAGTACCTACTTGAGTTTGTGTCCAAGGATGAACAGTTGTAGGAATAACATATCTATCTTCGGTATTATTCTGAGGATCTGCACCTTGAGACCAGTCTATTGGCCCCTCTAATAATCCGTCATTATCGTCATCCCAATCGAATTCGTCCTGTATACCGTCGTTATCATGATCAAAAGGATCTGTGCCATAACAGCCATCAAATCTCTCAATTAAGTCATTGATTCCATCGTTATCATCATCTAAATCATTCAAATCTGAAATTCCATCGTTATCGTGATCTTCAGTATCTGTCTCTTCTAATAAGAATCCGTAGCTAGGATCTAAAGCTAATGCAGAAGGGTCTGAAACTTTACCGTATACTGATAATGGATCGTGATACATTGGGTCGTTGAATGCTGGATGGGCGAATGGATTTTCTGCCCCTGGTTGAACTTCATTACTCTCAGCCATTGGTCCATTGGCTGTATCTAACTGTTGAAATGCAGTTCTCTGGACCACCGGGGCCCACTCAGATTTTTCTTCGTCATATGGTTCAAAATCTTGGAATGAATACATCTGAGTACTAAATAGCATAATGAATACCATGAGTCCTGCAATAATGCTTTTTCTCGTGCCCTCTACACCTATGTTTTTTTGTAATTTACCTATCATCGTGACCACCGAAGTATGTTTCCTAAATCTGAATTACTTATCAACGCCACCCTGATAAATTAACAGATGTATCAACACGATGTTTTAGTATCATAGTTCAACTAAACCTTGCATTAAAATGTAGGATATTCTTCGGCACATTTAATGATAGCATTAAGGACAGTAATGAATTCGAAAATTCATCGCGCAACAGTAACAGAGGCTGATGTGAATTATATAGGTTCGATAACTATAGATTCAGACCTAATTGAAGCCGCAAATATAGTCGAGTGGGAAAAAATTGAAGTGCTGAATATTACTAATGGTTCACGCCTTCAAACATATGTTATTCGGGGAGAAAGAGGTTCTGGAAAAATATGTATTAATGGTGCAGCGGCACATCTAGTCCACCCTGGGGACTTAGTAATTTTAGTCACCTACAAAAGTATTGAAGAACAAGATTTAGAAGGGTATTCGCCGACTATAATTCATGTTAATAGCTTGAATGAAATCATTGAAACTCATTGATTATGCACGATGATAAGGAAGTCCTTTGATTATCGTACATGAACGATATAATTGCTCTAATAAAACAACTGCAGCTAGTTCATGAGGGAGAGTAATTCTACCCAACGAAAGCGATTGCAAATCGCCTCCATAAATTCCAAATCCACCGGGAGGTCCCACTACTAAATGTACTGAATTATTAGAAATTCGCCATTCCTTCATTTTTTTTGAATATCCTATGCTATCAAGATTTTCTCCATTTTCTTGTAAAAGTATGACCGTATCTTTTCCGGCTTTCTTGATTATATTATCAAGATATTCTCCCGGGTCGGTTTGATTTCTATGTTCAATAATTTGAACACCATCTGAATTTAATCTATTGGCATAATCGGAAATGGCCGCACGAAAAGATGAATCTTTGGCTTTTCCGTGTAAATGAACAAATACGCGCCCCACGGTTATCCGATGAGGAGGCGCTCTTTCATTGATTCGCAAAGCATCAAGAAAGAAGACCATTACGCGAGTTCGATTAAGATGGGTTGGTGGCCGTTCAAAAAGAATAAAAAAATCCTCCATGAAGAACCCCATATCAAAGGAACACGCCTCTGGCTACAGGATTTAAGAGAGATTTCTGAAAAGAATTTTGATAATTCTGCTGAAGGACAGCGTTTAATTCGTCAAATGCAAGTAGAATGGACTGATGCCTACAAGAAAGGTGAAGTAACGGATGAACTCTTATCAGGCTTGGATAGAAGAGCATTTAGGCTTCTAAGATCAGATACAGATGAGTGGTTAAAATGGTTAGATAACGAAGATTTTTGGATGCCAGGTTGGGGCATTGAATCAATGGAGTGATTGTAATGTGGCCTTGGATTATTTTATTTGCTGGGATGGCAATAACTGTTTTTTGGTATAGTAGAAAACAACCATTTCCAGAAATAAGTGGAAGATTCGCAGGTATTTTGTTATTTGTTTCGATTATTCTATGGCTATCAATAAATGCGCCGAGAGGAGTTGAAAATGATTTGGTTCCTGCATATCTTGCCTCTATCGTAGGAGGGGGGGCGGTAATCTATGGAGTGATCAAAATGTCATTAAGTAATGATGATGTCATTGTCGCGCCTTTTGGAGGAATTTTATTTTGTATAGGTTCAATAACGCTACTTTCAGAAAGATGGTCGGATGCTGACCAAATTGAACAAATAGGGTCATTTGTACTCGCATCAACTTTGGTGATTCTCGAGATTTATCTAGTATTCAGGGGTTTGATTATTGGTGTTCAAGGCATTTCATGGTCTAAATCCGGTCTAAGGCAAATTAGTAGAGGATTGATTCATGGAAATAATGGCGCCATTGCTCATTTTGAGAAATCTTGGGATATGGATGAACAATGGATTAATGCAATGAGTCATGCGGCATTAGCGCTGATTTATGAAAAGGAAAATAATGAATCGGCAAGAACGGAACATATTGTACAACTGGAGAAAATCGGTGGGTGGGGATCTGTCGATGAATCATGGACTGAGACCATTAAAAAATACTTAGATTTAGATTAATGAAAAAGACGATTATTCATATTGTCTAACCCTATCCGAGAGCATAGTATGGTTCGAATTACTAAGGTTCACACAGGTGGCGGAGATACTGGTAAAACATCTCTTCTTGATGGAAAAAGGGTCGGGAAAGAAAATCTAAGAGTCGGTGTTTATGGTACAATCGACGAATTAAATTCACAAATTGGTGTTGTACGTATGGAATTAAATAGAGCCGGAAAAACAACATATTCTAATGTCGCCGATGAAAAATTAGGGATTATTCAGCAAGAGTTATTCGACATAGGAGGAGAGTGTTCATGTTCTCCTGGCTTGTTACCTACTCAAATGGCCTTAATTGGAATGGAACAATGTGATCGTTTGGTCTCTGAAATGGATGAAATGTTAGAAGATTTATCTCCCTTAACATCATTCATTATGCCTACTGGTTCTGCACCAGTTGCGACAATGCATGTTGCTAGAACTATTACTAGACGGGCAGAGAGAAAAGTGTGCGAGATAATATCAATAGACGGAGAAGATGCAATGAGGACTGAGATAATTTGTTATCTCAACCGCCTATCAGATTGGTTGTTTGTCCTAGGTAGGTGGTATTCATCAAAGAACGGAGAAGAAGAAGTTCTATGGACACCTCTCGGAAAAAGATAGAGGTGTTCTAATTGGGTATCGAATCAGCTGGATTCGAGGGCGCTTTGATTAGTCTATCTTTGATTGTCGCAATTGGTGCTCAAAATGCCTTTGTAATAAGACAAGGACTATCTAATCGTCATGTTCTTCTTGTATGTACGATATGTGCTTTCTCTGATGCCGTATTGATTGGTCTTGGCGTTTTTGGATTCGGAGAATTCCTCTCTAACTCTAGCAATATTGCTGAAATTATCGAATGGATGGCTATTTCTTTCTTAGTTATTTATTCAATGATGAGATTTCGGGCTGCTTGGAAAGGTAATATGCTAGAAATTGAGGATACTGATAATGTATTCAGTGCTAAAAAAACAGCTATGATTACCATGGGCTTCACATGGTTAAATCCCCATGTTTATCTTGACACCACAGTTCTGTTAGGTACTGCGTCTCTACAATTTCAAGGGGATGAAAAAATTGCTTTTGCAATAGGAGCTATGAGTTCTTCTTTCATATTTTTTTATAGTCTAGGCTTTGGTGCACGACGTCTTGCCCCACTTCTAAAAACAGAAAGGGCATGGAAATTTATTGATTTCTTTATCGGCATAGTAATGATTTGGATAGCGATGGGGATTTATGCGAATTAAATACGATGAATTGATTTAAGGTAGCCTTTAGCGGAATTTAATAATTCGATTTCTTGGTCGAAAGTTACTTGCTGAATAGCTTCATCGAAAATAAGCCACATATAGTTCGTATGTTCATGAGAAAGTTTGACATTCAGCTCATCTGTTTCCGCTAAATACCAGAATACTTGCTTTGAAGTAGGTACACCCTTCAGTGAGAAACTATATTCTGTCCTTGAACTCCAACCATCGATTAAAGAGACTTTAGAAATACCTGTTTCTTCTAATAATTCCCTACTTGCAGTAGAAAAATGATCCGAATCCGAATCTTCTACGTGCCCCTTGGGAAAACTCCAATGACCTTGCGGATATTGCAATAAAAGAACACTGTCATAATTGATTAGAATGAATCCGCATGATGTTTCCATGACTAACCGGAGAAGTCATCGATATTCAATTAATGGCAGAAGAAGAATACACAAACACAATTGAATAGGTGCGTAGAGTTGCATAATATGTCCGACGAAGCGTTGGCCCTAAATATTACAAATATCATTACCGATAGTGATCTTGATGGGGTTGTAACTGGTGCAATATTAAGGAGATGGTGGCCAAATGCAGACATAAAATTTGGTCATCCAGGGAATCTAAGGGCAGGTATGATGGACCATTTGATAACTCGAAATACTGCAATATGTGATTTGCCGAGACATCCCAAATGTGGACTAAGCATTGATCATCATCAGTCAAATAAACCGATTGATAAAGGCGACTCTGAAACAGTAGTATTGTGGGAAGAAACTCCTAGTGCAGCAAGAATTGCATATAACATATTGAAAGAAAAATTGGACTTGACCGATTTAACAGAAATGATGGTTTGGGTAGACAAATTAGATGGTGGGTCGATTACAATTGAGGAGTTTATGGGACATAATCCTGTATTATGGTTAGGCAGAATCATTGGTGAAGACGAAGAAATTACTATGAATATCCTTGAAAATATACAAAATAAAGTTCCTGTAAAGGATATTTTAGAAATTCCAGAAATAAGAATAAAATTGGAGGAGAGAAGGGAAAAACAGGAATATCTCGGTGAAATAATTTCTGAAAATATTCAAATTATAGATAGATTAGCTATTGCCAGATTAGAAAATCTCAAAGTAAGATCGAATGGGTATCATGTAACCGCAATCGCCGGGAAAGAGTGTGACGCCTGCCTGGTAATTCATGGAGATATTGGGGCTGGGTTTGATGAAGAGGGAAGTTACCCTCTTTCTGCTTCATTCTATACTAACTCATTCATACATAAATCAGGAGGGGTTTTTGATTTGACTAAATTAGCAACTAGATTTGATAATGATGGAGGGGGCCATGCTAATGCATGTGGTTGCCGGATCAAATCGATAAATAATGGAGCGGTAGTAAAACAATATGTTACTGAAGAAGATATTCAAAAAAATATTGATGAATGGATAAATATGTGGTCTCAAAGATAAGTGAATAGGTATAGGAAACCTAGGAATGCATGGATCATGATAAGATAGATCATTATGTCGCTTAGTCTTCCATGCAAATTACTAATTTTGGCAAAAGGTTTTTTCTCCAGACGATTTTTTCTAGCACGTAGCCCTAAATGTCTGAGATATATCATTAATCCGAGCCCTAATAGCCCCGCCCAGCCATGGAAATGATTGGGAATTAAATCTGATATGCCTACTTCTCCATTGATTATTTGGAAGTAAAATATCTTCGATAAGAATGCAAGAGAAATTACTCCGATGACATAAAAAAATAGTTTATTTCCATTTTTTTCATGATTTTTTAATTCTTTTTGGCGCTCTGAACCCTTTAAAATAGTACTTTTTTGGCGCCATTTTCTCTGATTAATAAATAGCCAAATCACAGCCAATGCAGACAATGGGTGGAGGAGAATAATTGCAGTGGCCACAACCTCCATGATGAGGGCTGAATCATAACATATCTTGAGTTCTCGCTTTTCTTGTCTTACATATCAAGGCGGTGTATTCATGTAGGGGGGGCATGGGGGCGATTTATCGGAGAGTTTTCATTTGGAGCAGTACCTTCTAGATTGTGTTGAATCTTTGCAATCAGCAGGGTCTGATGAAGTTGCAAGGAAAAAGGCCATACAAAGACCAGACGGTTGGGAGCTATTGCATAAAAATTGGAAAGCCCTGGCGATTCTTGTTGCTGAGAAAATTGCACCTGAAGCAGTCGATAAAAATGATTTAGAAAATAATTCTAAAAATAGGAATGTTTCAAGGAGAAGAAGAGGGAGCAGAAGAGGCGGTAGACAAGCAAAAAGTGGCTTTGACCTGTTGCCCCCACAACAAGTAATTAATTCCGATGAAACTGCTGCTTTCAAATTGGCTGTGTTAATTGCTCAAAAACATAAAATGAATACTTGGGAGTCATCTTTCGATGATCAAATGAATTTACTAAGGGTCGAATGTTCTCAAGGAGTTCATCCAGTTTGGAGTAGATTAGCAAGAGAGGCGCCACTTTTTGCTGAATTAGAAAGATTCGAAATAAAAGAAGAAGAAAATATTCTGATAGACTCTAAAGAATGGATTAATGCATCTAATATTGACCCTAAGAATAATTCTAGTTTACTAAAATGGTTAGAAATGGATATGCCTTTCAAATTAACACCCGCTCAAGAAATTTCTTTAGGGAAGATTCGAAAAGACTTAGCAGGAAAGCCTAGGCCTAGTTCTTGGCCTCAAATTATGAAAGGTAAACTTAGGGGTTTGCAAGAAGAAGCGGCTTTATTGGAATCGATATTACTACTCAGCGCTAATTCTGATGATGCAATAAATGTTTTAGAAAGCATACAAGATAATGGGAAATTAATCAAAGTTGTAGAGAAACAAATGAATTTGAATATCATTCGAAGAAATGAAAATGGGGCTTTAGTTGAATCATTAACTCAAGAAGGAGACGATGAACTTGCTTTGACTATACGAGTAGAAAGTTGGAAGCGAATTGATGATATCGATCAACAATTAAGTATAGAATTATTGGAGAAGGGGAAGATTCTATTAGAGCAACATGATGAAAAAATACCTTCTTCATTACTTTGGAGGATTGGTAAAATTCTATTTGAAAAAGAAGAATACGATGAGGCAATTACATCAATAGAAGACTTATCTCTAAATAATTCTGAAGAAGTGATTTTTGCTATTAAATTAGTCTCTAAGATATATTCACAAAAATTAGAAAACAGTATTATCGATACTATGAAAGTCTCTGAAGAAGAAACCGTTGTTTTCGCTATGAGATGTGAAGATGCTCCAATTCCAATTCAATTAGAGGCTTCAAAAATACTTTCTAAACTAGATTCAATTAGATACACGGATGAAATATTATCTGTCCTCACCCGAACCGCAGATGTAGAAGGTTTAGCAGAAAGTATGGCGGGAGACGAGTCACTCGCCTTGGCCTATCCTTTCAGAGCACTGATGGTTTGGCATTTGATGCCTGCTGAAAGTGGCATTAACAAAATAGAAGAAATAATTAATCTAAGGAAAAAGGCCCTATTAGCTCTTGAAGATTCTGGAAGAGATGATGTACTTTCAGATGTTTCAATATCCTTAATTTCATTGCTCGGCGGGGTTTCATCTGATATGGAATCAATACATAAAATACTAGATTCTAAATCGATAGTGAAACTTAATGAAGTGAGAAGGGCGCTCTCAGCAGAAGGCGATGGAGTTGTGAAAAGTTCATTGATTGAATCATTGAATGATTTTGTAATTAATACTGAAATGACGCCTCTCAATAAAAGACTATTTGCATCTCTAATAAACTCGCTTTATCTGAACTCTGCGGCAATGCAATTACAATCAGGAAATGAAGAAAAACGTAGTGCGGCACTACTAACTTTGGAACGACTAGCTGGAAAAGAAGATAATACAATAAGGACAATTAGGGTACTTACAAATCTAGTAAAAGAGCATAGCATAGGTATTGAATCTCTAGAAAAATGGTATAGAGCTTATGATAAGGACTCTGCAGAGTATCAAATTATCAGAGCCGCTTTGGAAAAGGAAAAAGGAAATCGATTGAACGCGGCGAGAGCGTATAAAGAAGGTGCGCTCAAAGTTAATGATGATTATGAAGAGTCGTCTCTAATACTCAGAAAAGCAATGATTGAGTACGCACATGCTGGATCCTGGAAAGAAGCTGTGGATTTATTAAATCAGAATCCTGAATTAGAAACATTACTAACTCAAAGATTTCAATTATATTTACGAACATGTGCAGATAACGCTGCAGGAAACACTACTTCTGCGACTAAAATGCTCATTCACTTTGTCAGTGAAGAAGAAAAGATTGAAAGCGAAGAATATGATTCTGATTTCAATAAAAGGAGAAAAGAGGCTTTAGAGTTAATTCAAAAATATCCTGATGAACACAACCTACCGGACAAGAATTTCAAAGGTAGAGTTAAAGCAGCACTATTGAGTTTAGAGAAATCTGGTAATGGTAGGCAATCCGATTTAGAAAGGCGTTTCCAATTAGAATTACACAAAATGAAAGATATCTATGAACTAACTCTGTTAGGCGAACAGATAGCAGAAGAAAATCCACTTAGAGGAATTAGAAGATTCGAAGAGGCTATTGAAACTGGATATTTCAAAGGTAGAGAAGTAGACCGTTTGAGAGATACTCAAAGAGCAGTTTTCGTGAGTCAAAGTGTAAATATTCCTGTCAAAGATAGACGAACTCTGAAGAATTTAGGCTTAAAACCATTGATATTGGTTGATACGAATATACTAATTCATGCTCTAAAGGATGACTTGTTACAAGAGATTTCAAATGATGATTTCGGTTCTTTTGATTGGTCTGTTGAACGTTCTTTTCACATGATGCTTAGAAGACAGGGGGGTAAAGAAACGTTCCTTTCAATACCTCCGGCCGCACTCGGTGAATTCAAAAATCGTACAAAAAATCCCGATGTCGTTCTAAATTTGTTCCATGACGTTTACATCGATAGGAAAGAATGGAAAAAGAAAATTACTTCTAAGTTTCTCAAAGAAAGAGTTACCAAGATATGTGAATCTTTTTCTACTTGGCCTCAGGAAAAATATAGCAAAGAAAGAAATAATATTCCGTTGGAAGAGTTCCTTGAAAAACATGAGAAGATCTTCGACTTAGTTGATGAGCAAAAGAGAAGGAGGTCGGAAGAGATACCCCCTCGTACTGAGATAAATGGAAAGGACATTTATCCTGAACGAGGAGATATGGATATTATGTGCGATGCTGCATTACTGGCTTCTTCACCTCTACAAGAAATAGGAAGTATTCTCGTAGCAACTAGAGACTCTGATTTTAGATTAGTATCTAGGGCTTTAGAGGAAGAATACGGGTTCGGTGTAGTTTCCGATGCACAGCAATTGAATTCACGAATAAGATAATTTCTATATTTACATATGAGAAATTAGTGCATTTCCGAATTCAGAACAAGAAAGTAATGTTGCATCGTCCATTAAACGTTCAAAGTCATACGTTACTGTTCCAGCTGAAATCGCGCCTTCCATGCCCTTGACAATAAAATCTGCAGCCTCATCCCAGCCCATATGGCGGAGCATCATTTCAGCAGATAAAATCAAAGAACCTGGGTTTACTTTGTTTTGGCCCGCATACTTAGGCGCAGTACCATGAGTTGCTTCGAATATTGAAATACCCGTATCATAGTTGATGTTTGCTCCCGGCGCTATACCTATTCCACCGACTTGAGCTGCTAATGCATCGGAAATGTAGTCACCATTGAGATTCATTGTTGTTAAAACTCCATATTCTCTTGGTCTTGTAAGGACTTGTTGTAACATTGCATCAGCAATAACATCCTTGATTATAATTTGATTTCCTGTTTTGGGGTTAGTCATAGTGCACCAAGGGCCGCCATCTAGTTCTGTAGCACCAAATTCATCTTTAGCTAATTGATATCCCCAGTCCCTAAATCCACCTTCGGTAAATTTCATAATATTTCCTTTATGAACTATAGTTACACTTGGTTTATCTTGATCGATCGCATAATTAATTGCTGCTCTAACTATCCTAGAAGTTCCTTCACTACTAATTGGCTTAATTCCTATTCCGCTAGTATCGGGAAATCGAATTTTAGTAACTCCCATTTCTTCCTGAAGGAAATTTATTACTTTATCGACTTCTGGACTTCCTGCTTCCCACTCAATACCTGCATATACATCCTCACTATTTTCACGGAAAATTATCATATCTACATCTTGCGGTCTTCTAACTGGACTAGGTGTGCCTTCATACCACCTTACTGGACGCACACAAGCGAAAAGATCTAATTTTTGACGTAATGCGACATTTAAACTTCTAATTCCGCCACCTACTGGTGTCGTTAATGGGCCTTTGATAGAAACTAAACCTGTCCTCATAGCATCTAATGTTTCGTTAGGTAGCCATTCTCCAGTCATATCAAATGCTTTCTGTCCTGCATATACTTCATTCCAATGAATTTTTTTTGAATTAGAATATGCCTTTTCTACAGCTGAATTCACGACATTTATCATTACTGGAGTGATATCGACTCCGATGCCATCGCCTTCAATATAATGAACTAAAGGCTCATCAGGGACTATTAATTTGCCATTTTGGATTGAAATATCTGCGCCAATGGTCATTGCTCTCAGAGGGGGCAGTTACCACCCATTGATGAAGCCAACCCTTCTGCCATAACAAGAGGGCGCTTGGATGAAAGGGATTGTTAGGTGGACGACGGGAGAGGAAATAGAAGGTGAAACTGAAAGTGGAAAGATTACTCATTTTCATAGCGATACTGCTGCAAATCCAATGCAAATAGTCCTACAAGCGCATGGAGCCTGTTCACTGATTGATGTAATTGATGGGTTGAAGCATAGAATGGAAAATGTTAGGGCTATGTGGATTGAACTAGAATCTGATAGAGCACCCGAGAGGCCGAAGGTTTTCACTGCTGTCAGAATGAAATATATTGTTGAAGGAGATGTTCCGGAAAAACTTGTAAGAAGATTAATCGCGCAAAGCCATGAGAAATATTGCTCCGTCGGAGTAATGATAACAAGATCTGGCGCTACATTAGATTGGAGTCTGGATTTAAGGGAATAAAATGCGAAATTTACATTATTTCTTTGTTTACCGTTTACTATATTAGATAATAAAAATGGCACAAATATAGAGAGCCTTTCCTCAAGTATTAAACACCCTCTATTCGGAAGGAGAATTCCCTTTAGCCGGATAAGCCATTATCGAGACAAAATAGGGGAGGATTGTGATAGTATGCAAACTAAAATAAAAGATAAATCTAAATCAATAGAAAACCATGGAATTAATGACAATGGAATGGTTGTTGAAAGAAGATTTACTACTGCTGGAGAAGATCCTTTCGATTTATTCACTTGGATCTCTATGGATGTTGAAATAAGAAATCCAGATGGAACAATGGCTGATTCCATAAAAGGTGTTGAGTTTCCCTCGGGATTTGAAGGAGTGCCCGGAAAAATTGCCGCTCAGAAGTATCTGAGAAAAGCAGGAGTGCCGGTTTATCTGCGCAAGGTGGCGGAAGACGGCATTCCTGTCTGGCTACAACGTAGCGAACCCGATCATGAGAAATTACAAACATTAGACGCGGATGACAGGTATACTGGAGAAATCCACGGTAAGAATCTGTTTAGAAGATTGGCAGGGACATGGACATATTGGGGATATAAGTATGGATATTTTGCTAGCGAAGTAGATGCACGGGCATACTTTGATGAAATGTGCTACTTGATATCTAGTCAAAGATCGGCGCCAAATAGTCCTCAGTGGTTTAATACTGGCCTAAATTGGGCATACGGAATTGAAGGGCCAGCACAAGGACATCATTACGTCGATCCTTCTACAGGCGAATTATGCCTATCTGAAAATGCATATGAACACCCTCAGCCTCACGCCTGCTTTATCCAATCAGTAAGTGATTCTTTAGTTGGTGGAACTAGTTCAATTATGGGGTTATGGAATCGTGAAGCACTTCTTTTCAAATTTGGGTCAGGGACTGGTTCGAATTTCTCGAATATTCGAGGGGCGGGAGAACCGCTTTCTGGAGGTGGAAGCTCATCTGGGCTACTTTCATTCCTAAAGATTGGAGATAGAGCTGCCGGTGCGATAAAATCTGGAGGAACTACTCGTAGAGCTGCGAAAATGGTAACTTTGGATTTAGATCATCCAGATATTGAAGAATACATTGATTGGAAATCTAGTGAAGAAGAAAAAGTTTCAGCGTTAGTTATTGGGTCCAATATATTACAGAAGCATGCAAATTCATTGATGGAATCAATTTGGGCACATGAAGATGATGATAATAGACTTGATCAGTCTCAAAATCTCGCACTAAGGAAAGCTATTGTTAGGGCAATTAGAGATAGTGTCCCTCAGCCCCATATTCAAAGAATCTTAGATTTGGCTAAACAAGGCTGGAAAGGTGTTGATTTCGAATGTTTTGATACCGATTGGCAAGGAGAAGCATATATGTCCGTTTCTGGGCAAAATAGCAACAACTCTGTAAGAGTCCCAAATTCTTTTATGGATGCTGTAAAGAATGGTGAAAACTGGAATCTAGTATGGAGAACTGAGAAAGATAAAGCGGCCGAAGAAGATCGTGAGCCTGCTGCATGTAAAGTCCTGGATGCTGGAGAATTATGGGATAAAATCGCATATACAGCATGGGCTTGCGCTGATCCAGGCGTTCAATTTGATACTACAATCAATGAATGGCATACTTGCCCAGAAGGTGGGAGAATAAACGGTTCAAATCCTTGTTCAGAATATATGTTCCTTGACGATACTGCTTGTAACTTAGCCAGTATAAATTTACTACATTATTATGACTTAGATAATCAAACATTCCAAATTGAAGATTTCAAGCATAGTGTTAGACTCTGGACAGCCACTTTAGAAATTAGTGTATTAATGGCGCAATTCCCATCTGCAGAAATTGCTCAGAAATCCTACGATTATCGAACCTTGGGACTTGGTTACTGCAATATTGGCTCACTTTTAATGCATATGGGAATACCATATGACGACGAAAGAGCATATGCGATTTGCGGGGCTCTAACTGCTATTATGTGCGGAGAGTCATATGCAACAAGTGCAGAAATTGCATCAATATTGGGGCCTTATCCAGATTATGAAAGAAATTCAGAACATATGCTAAAAGTTATGAGAAATCATAGAAGAGCAGCATATGATGCTCCTGAATCTGAATATGAAGGTTTAACAATAAAACCAAGAGGAATAAACTCAAAGAAATGCCCCCAAGATTTACTTATTGCTGCAAGAGAAGCATGGGATCGAGCATTAAGAGAAGGCGAAGAACATGGCTATAGAAATGCGCAGACGACTGTAATCGCCCCAACCGGTACCATTGGACTTGTGATGGGTTGTGATACTACAGGAGTTGAGCCACAATTTTCTCTAGTACAATACAAAACACTAGCCGGTGGAGGATCACTTAGGATTATCAACAAAGGCGTAACTATGGCTCTTAAGAGATTAGGCTATTCTGATAAACAGACGAAGAATATTGAAGAATTCGTAATGGGAACAAAAACTTTGATTGGCTGCCCTCATCTATCTATGGAAAAATTAGATGCGTTTGGATTTTCTAAAGCACAGATTAAGAATATTGAAACTAAATTACCTGATGTGTTTGATATAAGATCTGCCTTTTCACCGAGCATACTTGGTAAGGAATTATGTATGGGCGCACTTGGAATGAGTCAGGACGAATTTAACGATGATTTCTTCGATGTTCTTGGTTCTCTAGGACTATCCTCCGAACAAATAAATGAGGCAAATGACTATGTTCTAGGAAGAGGGACTATCGAAGGTGCTCCTGGCCTAAAGGATGAACACTTGGCAGTTTTCGATTGTGCAACACCAGGCGGAAAATATGGTGTGCGCTCTATTGATTGGCCAGCACACGTACACATGATGGCCGCGGCACAACCGTTCATTTCTGGAGCTATTTCTAAAACAATTAATATGCCTTCGAATTCAACTGTATCGGAAATTAAAGAGGCTTATGATTTAAGTTTCTCAACTATGATAAAAGCGTGTGCAGTTTATAGAGATGGCTCGAAGCTATCTCAGCCATTAATGAATCAATTAGTTGATTCAAGTGCTCTACAAGAAGAAGATAATGAAGAAGTGGCCATAGTGCAGAAAATGGTTGAACAGGTTGTTGAAGCTTTACCTCTTCCTGAAGTAAAAGCTCAACCCCTTGCAGAATCGATGGTGCATGACTATATCGCTTCAAGGAGGCCTTTGCCAGATAATTGTGAAGGAGGCAGGATGAAGGCTAAAGTAGGTGGGCACACCGTATATCTAAATCATAGTTCTTACGAAGATGGAAGGCTCGGAGAAATTATGTTAACTACATCGAAAGAAGGTGCTGCATGGCGATCTATGCTGAACCAATTTGCAATCGCTGTATCTCTAGGACTTCAACATGGAGTGCCATTAGATGCGTTTGTTAACTCGTTCACGTTCCAAAAATTCGAACCTAGTGGCATGGTTATGGGCGGAAGTGGCCGTGTAAAAATGTCATCTAGTATAGTCGATTATATATTCAGAGAATTAGCGATAAGATATCTTGGTAGGCATGATTTAGCTCACGTTTCACAAGAAGATTTAGATCCATATTCAATAAGTAGACCTGAAATTACTGAAGATGGTGTAGTCCGAAACAAAGGAGAAATCAGAGAGGTACAACAAACTCTTGGTGCTTTTGAAAAGGTAGAAGATTCTGCTACTAAAACGAGAAGAGTTGCAAGAGAAAATGGCTTTACAGGAGATGTCTGCACCGACTGCGGGAGCAGCCAAATGGTTCGTAATGGGACCTGTTTGAAGTGTAACGCGTGTGGCGCGACTACTGGTTGTTCTTGATCAAAGAACCAAGTTTTTTGTTTCTGAAGTTTATTCTATTAAATAATTCATCATGTGAATCTGGACTTAAGTCGAAGATATTTGAAGATATTTTTACAAACGATTGTTGATTTATTTTTGCTAATTCAATTAGCATACCAGATAATTTCGATTTCGACTCAGAATTACATGAGACCCATGCAATAGGGATCAAACTATCATCATCATCTGGATTCATAGAAAGATAATGCCTAATTCCTGATTCTATCAGCCTCTGAATCATTCTAGTATCTTCATTCTGAAAAATTGTCTTTGCCAGTGAAATAAAAGTATATTTTTCTAAACGAGCTAGGGTACCTAAATAACTTGTAGAGAGGACTCTTGTATCAGAATCTTTGTCATTGAGTAACTTTTCTAATAGTATTTGAGTGAATTTATAATCTTCAGAGCCTATTCTTGACAAATTAGAGGCTAGATTTCTTCTCAATAAAATCTGTTCACTATTACATATCTCAAATAATATTTCTTTAGACTCTTCAGAGTGGTGTGGAAATAGTAAAATTGCTGACATCACTAAATTTTCAGATGCATGTTCATTGCTATCTAATACTAGATTTTGTAACCTTGCAGGGATATTTAGTAGATTAGAAATATGCCCCCCTACAGATAATCTTTCAAGCCAATATGGTAATACCGTTCGATGATCTATCTCGTATAATTCTACTATGTCTAAAATTGAATTTGCTGCCAGAACCCCGCTAGGGTGAGCTATTTCTTCGGTGAAATTGCCTCCAGTTTCCCCATTCCAAGAAATATGATGGGGGCCGGTTGATTTGATTGAAAGGTTCCCTGGTTGACGTGCAATTATTATTGAATTGAATAGTGGGAAGCACTGGGCTTCTGTAATCTCACTGCCTCTCAAAATTAAGCCTATAAATACACTAATAGCAAGATACCAACGATCTGTATCGGGAGAATTTTCATCCAGTGCTGAATAAAACCAATCTTTTATTTGAAGTATCAAGATCTGTTCTGCAATCATTTCAGAATGTTTCGTTAACCATTTTTCGCGTTCTCTATCTGGATCTATATGCCGTTTTACAAAATCTGGTTCCTCTTTTTCAATTACTTGTTCTAAACGATAAAGAAATCCGGCTGTATCAACTGAAGATATTCCCAAGGCTTGCTGGATTATTTTTGATAACTCTGTAGGAGGTCTCGCAGGAAAATCTGGAAACTCTAGAGGAGGGTTTGGTAGAGGGAGGAAATCAAATGATAGACTAATTGATTCTATCAAAAGATTGTTGCAAATTTCCCTAACGAGGGCCTTTGCCTCTCGTCGTGCCATTATGTCACCGAATTATATTTCAAGTTCGATATTCAGATTTTGAATTAATTCCTTGTATCTATTTCTGATTGTTACTTCGGTTACTCCGGCAACCTCTGCTACTTCTCTTTGGGTTCTACGTTTACCGCATAAAACACTAGCAATGTAAATGATTGAGGCAGCGATACCGGTTGGTCCTCGACCACTGGTTAATTCTTTTTCTTGGGCTGCGGCAATTAATTCATATGCTTTTGATTGTACTTCAGCATCTAGATCGAGACCGGAACAAAATCTTGGAATATAATCTTCAGGCTTAGTTGGAGGTATCTTCATTTTTAATTCGCGGACCATGAAACGATATGTTCTACCTATTTCTTTTCTACCTGTACGACTTGCTTCGCCTATCTCATCTAATGTTCTCGGATTTTGACATTGTCTGCATGCGGCATACAATGAAGCAGCGGCTACACCTTCAATTGAACGACCACGAATCAGTCTAGCTTCAACTGCTTTCTTGTAATTAACAGCAGCAGACTCTCGAATCGACTTAGGTAAATCTAGACGGCTTGCCATCCTATCTAGCTCTGCTAGAGCCATTGCAAGGTTTCTCTCAGTTGCATTGCTAACTCTTGATCTTTTTTGCCATTTTCTCATTCGATAAAACTGTGATCTGTAACGTGATGAAATTGATTTACCTGAATAATCTTTATTTTGCCAATCAATATCTGTCGAGAGGCCTTTGTCGTGTAGCATTACAGTCATTGGGGCCCCTGTACGTGCCCTCTGATCTCCTTGTTCTGGACTGAAAACACGCCATTCTGCGCCTTGATCGATTACTTTGTCTTCAAGCACCAACCCACAGTCTTCACAAACGACCTCTCCGCGAGATTCGTCTCGATTTAGATTACGGCTTCCACATTCGTCACATTTTACGGTGTCTTCTACAAGATAATCTGCCATCCCATCACATCCTCTTTCCTAGGAAAGGTAAAATATCCCGAATGACGATGTTATTTAAGGTTAACATATTGATGAAGAATTAAAAAGTTGTTAAAATATAATTTTCTTGGAAGTAAAAAATTGAGAATGGTGATATATTAGCTGAGTTTGGCAGGTATGTTTGGGGAGTTATGCATGAGTGAAGAAAGGTGGCCAACATCGAAAATTTCTCTAAATTCCCAGAAGAGAGTATTATTTTTGACAAAAGACCTGCGACTTATACAAAGGCAATTGTATGAAGGATTAAATCTGAGAATGGAGGATTTAACTATTGATGATTTATTGGATGACATCAATACAGATGTCATGACGCCAGCATGGGTCTGTTTTGATTATGACCCAGCTAAAATCGCAGAAAATGCATATGCAGGGTTATTACACGAGGGGAGGCGTGTTTTTGAGTCGCGGGCACTCATAGATGGAGGGTTTGAGGTAATAGTCTCGGGACATAGAAAAGGAACGGGGTCCAGTAGAGAAACGGCCCCTCAATGTGAAAAATGGTCTGGGATAAAAATTGTTATTGCGGCATCATTTGCGCCTATACATGAAAGAAATAATATTAATCTTGGCCAATTAATGGGCGATCATGATATATTAAAAAGATTACAAAATGGAGAAAGTATCGACCTACATGAGTTTACAGAGAAATACGACCCCGTAACTAAATTAATATTAGAAAAGGGTGGGATCTTTCCTTTTGCAAAAGAATTAAAATCTAATAAAATAAAACTTCCAGAGGTTAACAAAATACCACATCCAATGACAATTGCAGAAAAAATAATTTCTAATAAATTAATCTCCAAAGATAAAGGCAGGGGATATCTGAAACCAGGAGATGCTGTTCTAGCATCTGTAGATGGAGGCTATTCTCATGAATTCACTACAGCCCAAGTTCATGAATTTTTGAAAATAGAGTATGGAGATAATTATTCAATACCAAATCCGCCAAAATTCGCAGTATTCGAAGACCATTTGTTATATGCGACTGGCGTGCCTAGATTTGGAAAATTTAAAGACAAAATTCAAACACTGAGAGATTTACAAAATACATTTCAGAAACATACTGGAGTTAGAGACTATTCGGCAGTGAATGGAGTTTCTCCAGGGATTTGCCATCAAGTAGCCAGAGAAGAATTTATCGATGTTGGAGATTTTATTCAGGCAACTGACAGCCACACCTGCATGGGAGGAGCCAGTAATGCTCTAACTTATGGCGTAGGATCTACAGAATATGCAAATTTGATTCATAATCAATTCGCATTCGTGAAGGTTCCTGAGAGTATCAGATTTAATCTGGTGGGGCGTTTGGATCCTGGTTGCACAGCAAAAGATGTAATATTACATATTTTATGGAAATATGCGGCTAATTCTGAAACATTAGATCGTAGTATGGAATTCGGTGGCCCGGGCCTCTCTAGCCTTTCAATGGATGAAAGAGCGACTTTGTGTAATATGGCTACAGAATGCAGTGCTAAAACTGGTATTTGCGACCCGGATGATTTGACGATTGAATGGTTAATGAAAAGAAGACAAGGTTTGACCAGGGAAGAAATCTATAATTCATTTGTTTTTGCCGATAAGGATGCAAAATATGATGGAGGCATACATGACATTAACTTAGATGATATTCAACCCATGGTGGCTCATCCGGGAGATCCAGATAAGGGGATACCGTCGGACCCTACAAATGGAGCTTATATCAAAGATTTAGGAGTAGTTAATATCGATATAGCCTATGCAGGATCTTGTACTGCTGGTAAAGATGATGATTTCGCGTACTATGCTAAAGTTACAAAAGCGGCCCTTGATGCTGGATTAAAAGTAGCAGATGGAGTAGAATGTTATATTCAATTTGGTTCAAAAACAGTTAAAGATCTATCTGAAAAAAATGGATGGACGGACATGTTCGAAAAGGCTGGAATTAAATTAATCGATCCCGGTTGTGGTGCATGTATTGGCGCTGGCCCTGGTGTCAGCGACAATGATGAACAAGTTTCAATCTCTGCTATAAATCGTAATTTCCAAGGTAGATCGGGGCCGGGGAAACTATACCTTGCAAGTCCTCTAACTGTTATGGCCAGCGCCTTTACTGGACAAATTACAGCATGGGATCCTGAGTTATTTTCTTAATGCCAATATTCCCATAACTGCTGCTGCGAACCATGCTACTTCCAAAATTAAGAATGCCCACTCTGAAATGAGATATGCCCTTATTGCTAGAAGACCAGAACCAGATGCCATCAGAATAAGGTATGTTGGAGCCTTGCTCTCTAAAATATCTCTTGTCTCTAAAAAAAACGCACTCAAAATAAGTATCATTCCGAAGTAGGCAACTATCTCACCATGTGCAAAATCAACTATCTGCTCTATCATGACGATGCTATAATCATCAAAAATATAGTCTTTCGTCCTAATTCTAAGCGCATCCTTCAATAGCCCAAGGAGTTCGGCATCGTTCATCACAAGTTGGCCCCAGGTCATTAGGACATGGGAGGACCAAGTGGAGAGATTGAAATGGTAGATGCACGCGATATTTCTAGTAAACAAAAACAAATTGCCGTGAGTGAGTTTTTTGAGAAAAACAAACACTTCTTAGGATTTGATTCTCTACAAAGATCATTAATCACAGCGGTTAAAGAAGCTGTTGACAATTCATTAGATGCTTGTGAAGAAGCAAGAATTCTTCCTGAAATAAATGTTAAAATTAACAGACTAAAGGGTGACGATATAGAATTAATTTCGCAAGATAATGGCCCGGGTATTCCGCGGGATGCTATAGAAAATGTATTCGGTAAATTTTTGTTGGGCTCTAGATTTCATGCAATAAGGCAAACTAGAGGGCAACAAGGTATAGGAATTACTGGTGTAGTGATGTATTCTCAATTAACTACAGGGGCTAAAACACGAGTGATATCAAAGATAAAAAACGATTCATCGGCTGTTTTTGTGGAGTTGGGTCTAGATACTAGGAAGAATAAAGCTATCAAATCTAAAGAAAGGCGCGAAATTTGGATAGATCAAAATACTGGGGAAGAAGTGGTTCATGGATTGAAAATTGCAACTATAATGAAAGCAAAATATCAACGTGGAAAACAGTCTGTATTCCAATATCTAAGAATGACGTCGATAGTTAATCCGCATGCGACAATTTCCCTCACTGTCAAAGATAGAGATGGTGAAATAATAGAGGAAGCAAGGTGGATTAGAACAAGTGAAAGGTTACCGAGAGTTGTAGAAGAAATAAAACCGCATCCTCACGGGATTCAATTAGGGACTTTGCAACGAATGTTGAGGGAATCTGAAGAGAAAAGAATGACTTCATTTCTGAGGCATAATTTCTCAGGAGTAAGCATGAGGGCCGCTAAAGAACTATTGTCGTCATCTGAAATAGAAGAAGTTAGAAATCCTAAAAGAATTAGTTCTGAAGATGCAAAAAAACTAGTTGATGCTTTTCAGAAAATAAAACTCTTACCCCCACCAACAGATTGTTTATCGCCAATAGATGATTTATTGATTAAAAAAGGCTTGTCGAAAGCTATTGATTCAAGATTCGCATCTACAGTTACAAGGTTACCTACAGTTAGTCAAGGAAACCCATTTCAAATTGAAGTAGGTCTTGTTTTTGGAGGAGATTTGTCCGCAGAAGGACCCATCGAAGTACTAAGATTTGCCAATAGAGTTCCTCTAATGTATCAACAAGGAGGATGTGCATTAACCAAAGCAATTGAGTCTATTAATTGGAAGCAATATGGACTAGATCACCCAGGTGGAAAGGGCTTACCTAAAGGTGCGGCGGCAGTATTGATACATTTGGCCTCAACTAATGTTCAATTTACTAGTGAGGCGAAAGAAGCTGTCTCAGATAACGAAGAAGTTTCTGCTGAAATTAGGAAAGGTCTTTTGGAAGTAGGGAGAGGTTTGAAAAATCATCTAAAGAAAAATACTCAAAGAAAGAAGGCGAGAGAGAAATTCGAATTGGTTAATGTTATATTACCTGAAATCGCAAAGAAAACCTCGAAGATATTAGGGAGGGAAGAACCAGATCTGGCTCCCGTGATAACTCAAATCATGAATGCGGTGTTCTGTGAAGAAGAGTTAGGGTGGGACAAAGAGAAAAAACTGGCTACTTGTTCAATTAAAATTTTCAATTATACTGCTAGGGCCAGAGCGTATACAATACTGCTTAAATGGCCAGAAAGTGATATGGTTTCAATTGTAGAAAATTCAAATGGAGGAAGAAAAGAGGCGAGAGGAATCTGGGCTTGGCGTTTAGATACTTTGAATCCTGGTACATCAACAACTATTCGTATAGCGCTTTCAGGACTTAGTAAAGGTGACTGGACAGATACAGATGTGTTTTTCAGAGGTAACGGGGATATCATTGGAGCTACGAAAATAGATGAGAAAATACTAGAAGAAATTCGTAAGACTGAGGCATTGAGTGCCGTACGAAAAGAAATCCATGAAGTAAATAATATTCCTTATGATATTACTGAAGAAAAGGTTGCACAAGTAATTACTGATAGTGATGCCGATCTAGAAAAAATAGATATTTTTAGCAAATTTGAGGAGGAAGAAGTATGAGTAAGATTGGTCAAAGAAAGTCAAAAATGGAAGTTAAAGAGGCTTTGAAAGGAATAGCGGCAGAGATGCATAATAAGATGGAAAGGGGAGTCCCTCCATCTATGACTTTACCAGTTAGAGCGAAAACAAATATTGGTTTTGATAATAAATTAGGAGTCTATAAATATGGTAAGAAAAAGAGCACAAGAGATGCAACTAGTTTAGGTTCGGCCAGACAATTACTACGTTCTTTGCATGTCACTGAATTTATTGAACAAATGATTGACTCTGGTAAATCTTCTACCTTAAGAGAGATGTACTACATCAGTGAAGGGTGGGGGCACGGTAAATTTGGTTCGCAAAATGAAAGTAATAATTTGGCTGAAGATTTGGAAATTGTTACAAAATGCCTACGAGAAGATTTCAAACTAAGACCGGAAGAAGATGGTGCTAGAATAATTGGTAACGTCACCTTTGAAGAAAGAAACCGAAAGGGAGATTGGATGAGGATAAATTGTAGAGACGATGTGGGTGATTCAGGATATGGAGTGCCATATAATGTTGAGTCAGAAAAATTGACCTTGATAGATGAAGATGTTGATTTTATAATGGCTATCGAAACAGGAGGGATGTTCGACAGACTTGTAGAAAATGGATTCGATGAAGAAGCTAGATGTGCCCTAATTCATCTAAAGGGTCAGCCAGCAAGATCTACAAGAAGAATCATGAAAAGAATGAGTCAAGAGTGGAATAAACCAATACTTGTATTCGCTGATTGTGACCCTTGGTCATTTAGAATATTTGCAAGTATTGCATATGGGGCTATTAAAACTGCTCATATTTCGGAATATCTAGCAACAAAAGAAGCAACATATTTAGGAATTACAGCTGATGATATTTTGGCATATGATTTACCTAGTGATGAATTGACTAAGCAAGACTTAGGCGCATTAGACTCAGAATTAACTGACCCTAGATTTAATACTGGATATTGGAAAGATCAAATAAATTTAATGAAAGAAATTGGTAAAAAGGCAGAACAGCAATCTCTCGCCAAATATGGACTTGATTTCGTAACTGATACTTATCTTCCAGAGAAATTGGCTGATATCGGTTTAGCCTATTGATAGCCAAATGTGAAATGATAATACCCGTTGCTTCTAATTATGGAGGCGCGTGCAAAACTGTGGATTAAGCGATTGACTGCTATTTCCTTAGTTCTAATTTTAGTATTTGTAACCTCTTATTGGAAATCAACTGAGAATATCATTGATAAAATGGATATAGATAATGAAGAAAATTATATTATTAAATTAGAAGCTGGAGAGCAAGGAAATGTAGATTTATCTACAATTGGATACTATATGGCTCTCAGAATAGATGGTAACGATTCGTCTCCTGAACTAAAATTAACTGACATAGGAGGAGTAGAAATAGAAGGGCAAAAACCAGGCTTAATTGAGTCCATCAATAAGAGACCTGACTCTCAGGGAAATTTAATTTATGATCCTATTAGGGTTTTTGAAATAAGAGATGATGGGGAATACAGTATAGTAAATGAAGGAAATACTACGCTTTGGTTAATTGATGATTTTAAGATTCAATCAAGTTTGTTATCAGATGGGTGGATTCTGATTTCTATGATTAGCTGTTGCTTAGGCTTTCCTCTGGGTATTATTACTTTAATTGGAGCATTGATATTATGGAGAAGAGGGAAACGAACCCCGGAAAAAAATATCATAATACGAGAAAATATCATGACAACAGATGAATTATTTAAGAAACATAATTTGACTGTAGAGAAGGAGATTCCTGAGCCATTTATTTCTAGTGAGAATATTAAACTGGAGAGCCCTGAAGAAAAATATCATGTGGTTCCTGAATTGAAAAATGAAGAAGCCGATAGCTCGGAAGAAGAATCTGAAAATTGGAAAAAATGGGATAAAGGTCAGTAATTTCCATCTGAATTAGATATGAACGATATAAGTTGGGTTTTTAGATGTCAGCCCACTACCCAACTCCGGGTTGGTAAGTAATGGTGGACTTTGATGAGGCCATAGATATTCTTGAAAATCGAGCAAGAAGAGATATTCTTAGGCATTTAGTTAAGGAACCACATTACCCATTGCAACTTTCTGAACTACTAGAAATAAGTCAACAGGCTGTTATGAAACATGTAAAAATATTGGAAAAAGCCGGTTTTATCGATTCTCAAACGGTTCCGTCGGAAAAGGGTGGGCCGCCTAAAAAGATGTATAAAGTAAATCAATCGTTTTCTTTGAGACTTGATCTAGGGCCAGATTTATTCAGGGCAGAGCATAGACAGATGCCTGCTGGTGGTCCAATGAGATTATCTAATAAATTACCAGCTGAACTTGATTCATTAATTGACCGCCTAGGTACGAGGAGGAAATTACCAATGTCAGAAGCAATGAATCTACTTTCTCAATTAGACTTGGTCTTGGAAAAAATTGATGATCAAAGGGATGCTATAATTGCTCTACATCAACAAGTTATGAATAAAGCCTCTAAAGGAGTATCTGAAAATTCTAAATCTTATGAAGAGAGGATAATGGCTAGAGAAATGATGACACATCCGCGGAGACCTTTGGATTTGGATGTTTTTTCACAAAATATACGGATCCAACCTTCTGATGCACACGAAATAATGGAAAATATACGAGATCGTCTAATGAAAGATTTCGTAACTAACGGAAATAATTTCGTTTCCATCAATAAAGACACACCGCTGCCTTGGTGGCTAGTTCGCTAATTAATATTAGCTAATTCTTTTCTTCTTTTGTTTCGATTAGAATTCCAAGTCTGAATCGTCGTCTTGATTTGATAACATACTGCTCTTTTCAGCAAAACTATCCAATGCTTCCATCCTTCGGCCATACATAACTACTCCAGCTACGGAAATCAAAGCAAATGTTGCACCTAGAATTATTGCAGGCACTGAATAAGTGGCAATAATTTCGACTCCAACGTCAAGTGCGCCATAATTTGAACCCATGTCTCCAACAGATTCGTAATTATTACGTTCGTCCGTTTCTACAATTATGTTGTCTGGATCAACTACGACTACAACCTCGTGCGTTCCTGCTTCAACTAAATATAACAGAGTAATAAGAGGCGGTGAATCTCCATCTGATGTTGGCATTATTGCTTCGATTAATTGGCGATATACAACATTAGATTCATCACAACCATTCTTCTTTATCGAACTAACTGATTGATCAACACATAAAATAATGTTAATATCTGTAGCATGGGAGTTACCCTCATTTACGATCTCGACACTGACAGGTAACATATCACCAATTTTTCCTTTTGTATCTCCTACGATAGTTCGTTGAATACGCAAATCAGGTGCCCTTAATCTTAATTCTAAGACTTGTTCGTTGGTATCACAATTCGGGCGGTAATTATCAGGGAATCCATCTTCATTCATATCAATTGTACAAGAGTCTGTCCAAATTGGGGTTTCATCGAAATCTCCACCGGCTTCGGAATCACCGAAACTTGATTTTAATTTTATTCCGATTTCCCTATCTGCTAATGCAGCTGAAGGATCTATTGTCACTATTGCAACTAGTTGTAATGTAGTGTATGAAGGCATTTCAGGCAATGTTATTCGCCCCTCATAAGATCTAAAACATCCATTTGTTGGTTCTGGGTCACCAGCCATAAGTACTACGCATGGTCGCTCTATTGGGTATTCGGAACCGAATCCTTCCAATAGTGCATATTGAATATTCCATGTACTAAGAGTATTGAGCCCTGGGGCCGTGTCCCAACCAGATCCATCAACAGTATGATTGTGTACTGTAGGCTGATCTGCTACGTTTCCGAAATTAGTCACATTCATTGTAAATCTAACTACTCTTCCAGGAGCTGTTGTCTTTATTCGACTCTCAACCGTTGGATCGATGGTTATTCTCATATCATGGAACTCGACTACCTCGATTTGCAGAGTAACTAAATCTCTAATTTTACTTCCTTCGAAAGTTTCTTCACTAAGTATCTCGATTACTACAGTGTATTGCCCTGCTAATGTTTGTTCTGGGACATTTATCATAATTGGAATTTGTTGAGCTTCATCGCGATCTAATTCCTCGAATAATATACGTGGAATTACAATATCCCAAACGTCTGAATTACCATCTTGATCGGTTATTGAACTAATAGCCATATCATAACGGTCTGCTCCATTACCTGTATTCTCTATTGTAGTATCAAGCTGATATTCTTGCCCGGGGTACAGAGAGAGTATGGTTTCAGTTGTGGCATCTAAATCATATCTTTGTATGACATTTGTGACTAAAACAACAGAATCCCTAACCTTTGGAGCGCCATCTAAAGTCGCTTTAACAGTTACAGAATCACCTATTCCCGCTGTTGCATTGTATGGAGCGCACATTTCTGCAGTTACCTTGTAGGGCATATCAACCACAGACCAATATCTAGGTGAATCCTGTGGAATACTATTTCCCCCGGGGGCTTCTGAAAAGTCTAAATTTACCGTCCAATGATCAAATCTCCATGTTTGTTCGGAGACTTCCTCAGGCTTCTCATCAGGACCTCCTGGTGTCGTGAATACTAAATGACCAGGGGTAAAATGCTTTGTTACATCAATTTCGAATTCAGAACATTCACCTGGCAATACATACTGAGTTGTGTCTCCTAATTCAAATACAATATTTCCAGTACTCTTAATTGAGACGTTTACCCATAATTCAAGAATATCAAAAGTACCTTTGTCTACTGACAACACAGGTTCCCCGGTCGACCAGCCCTTCAGATATACAACAAAGGTCCCTGGTTCTTGTGACGTGGGTACATCTATCTGTAAATTTCTAGTCATTGACTGACCGGGATCTAAAGATAGTGAAGTAGGGAAGGTAATCCCCCAACCGAAAGGTAATGCCCATTCTGTTTGCCCTTCCAAAGTAGTTGGATCGTAGAAAGCAAAGGTATCGTATACATTTCCTGTATTTGTTATAGAAATTGAAAATGTCGCTTGCTGACCTTGTTCAACGTCAGCTTGGAAGTGGCTCGTGTCTAATTCAATACCATGAACAACATCCATCAGAGTCAACGTTATCGCTTCGTCTCTTATCGCTGGATCTTTGTATGAAATTGCTGCCACTTTAATTGAAGCCAACTCATCTTCGTTCGCTTGGTAAATTGTTGGTGCGCGTACCCTCATATACAACGAAATAGCCTCTCCGCCCTGAAGAGATACTGGTGTGGAATCAAAAATTGGGGTATGATTACTAGCGAAGAATATGCTGGCACTCCAATTTGTTGGTACACCCTCAATTGCTAATGAAAATATATCTGCAACTAAATCCGCTGGACCTGGCGTTGGATTAGAAATTGTCATATTGTATGTGGTTTGTTCACTTGGCTCTATAGTGTGATAAAACGTCTCAGTATCAGACAGAGATACGTCTACTAATCCAGTTAAAATGTGAACATAACATAATGTGTAAGAACCGCCATTGTTTTCATCACTGCATTTGTTTGTATCTGACCAACCGACATGTGCTCCACTCCCCATATCATTAGCAAAAGCAGGCGGTTGACCTAGTTCTGGAAGGGCTGGCGAATTCGGACCTAATTTATCGGATTGCCATTCAGTAATTGGAATTAATTCCCATGGGTCGAAGATAGAAGATGCTATTGAATTAAGTGGGAAACCTGAAGGATAGTCATTATTTGTATGATTCAAACGTGAATACATTAGCGTTTCTCCCTGTGTTCCATTATAATTATCAAGCCATGTCAAATGGACATTATCGAACGAATCCGTTAGTATGGAAGGCATGTGTGAGTTTGCACTAAATGGCCTGTCAGGAGCTATGCCCTCATAACCTTCAACATTAGATATTGCAGCATCTGCGATTTGTTTTATGGCAAAGGAAGGGAGTCCTTCACTGACACCATCCCATGCACCTGCAGAACTTAATCTCAAACGTGTATAATAGATTTCATAATTTACATCAATATCGAAACCATAAGCTCTGCCGTCCATCCAAGTTAAATGAGTATTTCCAGAATTGTCGATTGCAATTGCCGGATGTAAACTATATGCATCGTTTAATGTAATCCTAGTGTCGTTAACGACTACTAAATGCCCATAGCCAAGTGCATCTGGTGAAGCCCCTAAATCTTCATAATATGAATCTGTATTCTCATCTGCAAAAGTACCCGAGTCACCTTTACTCCAACCAGGAGAAGGAGATTCTAATAGGCCAAGAGGATCAAGTACTGTAAGGAAAATCTCTCTAGAATTATTAGTTGAAAGATAAACTAATGCCTCAACCATTAATTGCATTTCTGCTTGATTAGCTGAACCTGTTGGGAAACTGTACATCATACCTTCAGCATTAGTAAGTGCTAATGTCGCGCCGCTACATGTTCTAGAATTAAGGCTTGTAAAACCATTAGGGCATTGCGCTAAATCCATCATGTGAGATCCTACCTCAGTAGAGCCACTGCCGAATCCTGCAGCCATTAGTGGAATCGGGATAATTCCCGCATTAACGCATGCATTATGCGCCTCTAATATCGATTGAGTGTCATCGGAATCTCCTGCAGGGTCTCCACCATATGGTCCTTCATCAGAAATCGGTATCACAATTTTTGTTGCATTGGGATTCCATTTATGATCTAGCATTGTTGGCGGGTTACCTGGTACGTTTCCTAAATTGTCGTGCCAAGAGAAACAAGCCCAAGTCGATGCGGGGCCCCAAAATTCACTGTAATACCCTCCATCTGTTGGAAGATCTATAGCTCCATTCGAATACACAACTTCTGTTAATTCACGTATACCTCCTGAATCATCATTTGGTTGTAATCCTAAAGCCGTTGTTCTCGGGCCTTGGTTTCCACTGCCGCCCGTCGAATAAGCAGCGGCACAGTTTCCACTAGTTGCAGCGGATGGCCAATTACCACTCAATGCGTAAAGTGTCTCATAAACAGTCATGTTTGCTCTCTCAAGCATTGGTTTCAGACCTTCGAAATTATAGCCGCTAGCAAATGATCCTCCATAAAATACAGCGCACATGTCTGCCCATTCTGCATTCATTGAACCTGAAGTATCGATTGGGACTACCATCTCTACCTTACCTCCACGTGTATCATCCCAAACCACTTGGACGTAATCGTCGAGATCTACTGCTACATCTGGGTGTCCTTTGTGCCCAATTATAGGCGTAAGCAGTGTTTCATCAACTGCTACTATCGCAGTCCTAGCAACGACGTCGGCTTCTATCATTGCATAGTAAATCTGTGGTTGTTGGTAATATTTATCCAATTCTTCGAAAGAATCTTCCCAAACAATATGTGCATTAGACTCTGAATCTGTGTCGATTGCGGGCCAATCTCTATTTTGTGTATGACGAGATACTTCAAAATCGTCAATCACTGAAATAGACGCATCAATGGCTATACTGCCATCGAGATCGTCTTGAGATGGATCCACTACTGTGTATTTAATAGCCCAATTTCCTGCTCGGTCCGCCCAAACAATATGGGCTCTGTCATTATCGTCTATTGCAATATCTGGATGCCATGCTCTACTTTGTCCAGCGTTAGAAATTTGTGTAGCTTCAATTAGTGTCTCACCTCTAGCATCAACTAGTTTGTAATACAGGTGCTGAGTATTTCGGCTCCAAACGAAATGGACATTTCCTTCTGAGTCGGAGTCAAGTGCGACCATTCGATCATTTTGAGCGCCCCCGTTAACGATTTGGACTGCGTCTGTAAGTACAACTTCGCTTGCTGTAACTTGTGGTGCGGCCATTGCGACAAATAAACTCATTAACATCAATGTAACTATCATTACGCTAGTTCTTTCCTTATTCCTATTCATGATTCTCACTCCAGCTAACGCTGTAACAGCTTACTTTGTTGATTCACTATACTTAACCTCGACCCTCTCGGGTCATTTTTAAATTTCTTAATCGGATAGGAATTATGCCCATTCATCTCTATCGAAACTTCGTCCGAAACCACCCGTTTCATCGATATCGATATTCATTTTTTCTTCGTCTGCAGAAGAACCTTTAGAGGTTTTTTCTAATTTCTTAGATATCCAATCATCTACTGGCCCAGGCTTGCCAATTCCCGGCCCGTATCCAAATTTAATCTTATGAATAAGTGCTAATTTAGTGAGCCAAACATGCCTCATCGTATGCATAAATTCATTTTGAGTTAGTCCATCAAACCAAATCGGTCTTGAAAGATTAAATGCTTGAAGGGGGCCTGGTGTTTCATCTTTCTTCCCTATATGGAGAACCCAGTCTAAATCTGCTTGAGTTAAAAGAATTCGAGTGTCATGCAACCAAGTTTCCCAACCATGTTGATCAGTAGAATAATGATCTTTCATCTCTGATTGTTGTCCGTCATCAACGCGAGTTATGGAATATATCAATACTAAATTTCTATTTTTAGGTATAACGATATTGAATACATGCGCTGCCTTTGTAGGTGGATAACGAACATGTAAATGAAGGAAGTTTTGAGGGTCTTTTACCTCTCTTGTTTCTAGTTTTTCACTACTGAGCCATTTCCTAATAGCGTCAGCGGCCCCCGTCTCGTCCATAGTCACTGATTACCACCACCCTATATGAGAAGTCCTAATTGTGAATTCAAATTCTTTATCAATAATTCAAACCTTGCACCGTCTTCGGATTTAGATAATTCTGCCCTAATTAGTGCAGTACTATAATCCGACCAAAGGTCATATCCTCGCAAAAATATTAATGATGAAAAGTAGAAGCTAAAAATAATAGTTACAACAGCAACGATACCTGAAATTGAAAGTAAAGTTAAATCAGATATAGCTATTACTAAAATAGATATTAATGGCCAAAAGAAGATTGGAGAAAAAATTCCTGCCAAAAAGAAATATGTAGTCCTTGCATCTTGGCCTTCATCGCTTTTTTCCGCCATGTAGCGGGCAAGAATTGATTGAATTCCAGACCCCAGAATACTGGGAATTAATGTAAAGGTCATCAATAATAGGCCTATTATCGCCTTGATTCGAGATTTTAAATTTAATTTTTTCAGATTATGGTTTGCTCCTATTGAACTACAATCAAGATTATGCGAGTGAAGTATTTCGGCGGCTTCAATGGCTTCGGGAAGAATCTTTTCAAGATTAGAATTATCCTTATTATTGGCTCTTATATTTCTTGTCGAAAGCACTTCTTCGCGGAGAGTAGTAAAGGGTTGTTGATTATTTATGGCCTTAAGATTGGCAATTAATTTCAATGCTCTAAATGTTTCCCAATTCGGAGAATCGGGAGTCAAAGGCGAAATAGCGTTAAACATTTGATCTTTCAAATCATGAACTGCTGAAGAGGAGGGTTCAATCCATTCCCCTGACGCTAATCTGGTAGATTCTGCCTTATCAAAAACCAAATTTATTTTAATTGGTTTGGGATATTCTACAAAACAACCGGTTCTGAACCAGTAATGCGTCCTCCAATGAAGGCCCGTTGGTTGGATTACCGGTGGAGGATTCCCTCTCTCATTAGCTATTGCTGCTGCGACTAAAGCCGCGCGAGCCGCCCCTGTTCTTAGTGCATGTAATTTTGAATCTTGGTGAGATTTGCCTTCGGGCATTATTACGGACCCATGGCCTCCTGCCAAACAATTAGCAATTGTTAACATGCTTCTATCGTTAATTTTTCTGGCGAATTCGGGGTCCGTTAATCCAGCCTCTATCTCTGCTTTTCTTAGAACGGGTTGTGCACCATTTCTACGTGACCACCATCCAATAATCGGGCCCGTGATTAAATCGTGCCGGCCGAGAGATATTATACGCTTTTTTTGTGTCTTAATCATTACACCGGCATCTACTAATCCATTGATATGAGTTGCCACTGAAATTCTTCCCCCAGAATTTGGAGGGATCTTATCAGATTCGAAAGTACGGAATATTATCGAAGTGCCTGATGAAATCATTATTCGAAATATTTGTCCAAAAAAGTAATTTCCAGGATGACTGCCATCAAGACTATGTGGGGCTTTTTCTAACTTTTTCCGATTGAAATTATGCGCAGCCGCGGATAATTCTGGAAGAATTTCGGGGGCGCTGCTAGAGTCCGTCACATACCTTCGAATTAGTATCTGGTTGAGAATACACCGGTTACTTAATTGATTTTTATGTAATTAAGGGGAGATACTCTTCATTTTGGATTCGTCGCTCTAACCAAATAGGGCCCCCAGGTAAAATTGAAAGGAATCCTCCTAAAATCACAGCACGTATATTCCATTTTTGCTGAATATATCCCATACCAAGTAAGGCAATATAAATTATCCACAGGAATCCATGGATGGGCCCTATGATTTCGACGAGGATTTCATTTCCGCCGATATATTTCAACGGCATAGCAATGAAGAATAAACTAACTGCCGAACCGCTTTCTGCGATACCGGCCACATTGAAAAAACGCATTTATTTTCCTCAATTAACGTGTTTCATTCTGTTGCAGCGGATTCCAGAATACTGAATGCCGCATTTACTTGTATCGCTCTAAGGAGTTCAGTATTCATTGCCTTGGATTCATCTGTTAGCCCTATTTGAGTATTCTTGAGTTCCTTTATGCCAGATAATACAGACTGATTAATACTATCCATATTTTTCGCCATTGCTAAAACTTTCTTTGAAATTTCTTCTACAGAAGGGCCATTTGATGAGTAATATTTGTCAATTTTATTCGATGTTTTGGTTAATTCTTTGGATATTTTCTCACTACCGCCAAACTGTACTGTTTGAGACCATTTTCCAGCATCACTACCTGCTGCCTCTCCTGTAACTAGATCTTCTAATTGTAAATTTCCTGACAAATAACCTTCTCCATGCATTCCAGTATTTGCAGAACGGCCTGCTGCATAGAGGCCTGTGAACCACATAGTTTCAGAATTGAAAGTGACTCTGCCCCTATCATCAATTGGAGCACCCCCTAATGTAAATGCTACCGTTTCTGTGAGAGGTATGACATCTAATAATGGATTCAATCCGGTTCTTTCTTCGATCCTTCGGATGGTCTGAGAATACCATATTTGAGCATCCGAATCTAAACTTCTCAAATCCAGTACACAGCCCTCATCTGTCGTATTTTCACCAGGAATAATATCTTGCCCTGACTCTGTCCTATACCTCCCTCCTGCACTAAGAATATCGATAGGAAGGTGGAGATTTGTACCTCGGACAGTTAGTTGATGCTTAGGGATGTTTGACATACCTTTGAGTTTAATACCTGCTGAGGCAGCTAGCGCAGATCCTGTCCCTGGTCCTTCTGACAAATCGGACCAAAGGCCTTGATGCCCTGCTGTCGCTAAAATTACTGCTTTTGCTTGTATTGCAAAAACCTCACCTGATTGTGAATTTAGTACTGTGATCCCTCTTACTTGCTTATTGTCCATAACTAAAGACAGTGTTTGTAAATCAGTTCTCCTGACTATTCCTCTTTTCATCACTTGTTCTTCTAAAATTCTTGTTACTTCTCGAGAGGTCGAGTCTCCACATCCCACTAGCCTAGGTCGAGTATGGCCGTTTCCTGCCGAAGCGAACGGTAAGCCGCCATCTCGTCTTTGAAGCACTAATCCCCAATTCTCTAATTGCGCTAATACATCAACTCCTTTCCCACATATTCTCGCTATAACAGATTTATCTGATGAGTCTCCTCCTAGTGAAATAGTATCATCTCGATGAGTTGTTGAGTCTACTTCATCAAAAGAAATAGCAATGCCACTAACTGGTGCCGCTCCGGTTGCAGAACCTACACTCCCACTGTCTATCACAATTGGTTTAGTGCCTGCATCGGACGATGCTATCGCTGCGCGAAGGGCCGCTGGACCGCTACCAATAATTACAACATCCCAAGATTCCATGTTCTCTCGGACTCTTCGAGAAGATTCCTTCTCAAGAAGATGACGCCCGTGGCTGTATCCGAAAATTAATTATTCAGATACAGAAAGTGCCAATCTACGAACTTCTTCTGCTGCATCCGCCATTCTAACTCCTGCACTTTCTGGATGTAAGCTGGATGTCAAAGTAGTTTGTACAATTGTCGAAGAAAGTGTGTTGCCATCATCTCCATTTATTGTTACCTGAACAGGATGTGGGCCAGATACAGTACTAGGCCATGCCAGGCCTATCCATAGTACTAATGCAGAATCTAACAATCCATCCAAAGTAACTACTTCTTTAATTCTAGTTCGCTTACATGGAACTCTGAGGGTTTGAACCTCTGGTTCTCCGTGAGCTGTTACTATTTCGACTTCTATGGTCATATCAGAATCGCCCCCATTATGGACCATAACAAATAAATCTGACTGTCCATCGGAAGATCGTGGAGGCAAATCCAGATCTGTTCTCCATTTGTTTTCACTCAAAGTTAATTCGCCATTCTTTGATGCGTCATGTAATCGATCTATCAAACGGAACAAACCCGGTTGCCACGCTCTGGTATGAGCTAAGAGACTTTGAATACTAACGATATTTATTTTCGCAGTAGTATCTGTCAATTTATCTAAAGCTGATATTTTGTATACTTCCCTAATCGAACTCATCATCTCCTCGGAAGTTAATAATCCTCTATCATTCAAATGTAAAGCAGTTAACATATGTTCTAGAGCAGCAGACGGCGAATGCCCGTCTCTGACTTTTTCTTCTAACAACATTGTCCAATCATCCCAACTTCCTGCCGTTTCTGGATCTAAATGGGCAACTAAAACGTCTGTTAATACCCTATTCAAAACACTCTCATGTAAAGTGGGGGCATGTAAAGAAAGAAGTGGAAACTTATTCGAACGCATAGGAATTGAACCTTCTAAATAGAATGTATTTAGCCAAGATATGAAGCCAAGTATTACTGAAAAACTAACTAGTATTTGCCCTAATACATATCCTGTTTCGATTTCCCATACTGCAAATAAGGATAATGCTGATAATATTGCTGAAAATAGCCTTACTCTTTCTCTTAATATCCTCTCATGGAGCGTATTAAGGATTCTTTCAACTCCTGGATATGCTTCCTTAGACTTGAATCCCTCAATTCTTAATTGTAGTCGATGTCTAGCTGACATTTTGGCAAACAAAGATGAAAAGTGCGGGGGTAAAAGAAGAATCGAGAGTATTGAAAAAAATATTATTGCTATCTCAACCGACGAGTATTCCCAATTTGTCAATATTACGCCGGCAGATGCAGGAGCGGCTATTGAAAACCAAAACCTAATCGAGGGCATGTATCTAATCGTTGAAACTTTAGTCCAAAATTTCCTTTGTGAATCGATCCTAGCAATTCTTTTTGAGTAGGCTCTCGATTTATTTGAATTGGTTTCAGGTTCCGCCGCATAAGGGGTTGGTAATGCTACTTGGGGACCCTTCACGGCACTACGAGGTATTCAATATCCTTGATGGCATCGGAAGATAATGTCAAAAAATGCAGTTTTGACCACCCTTACATTTCTTGAAGCACATGCTCTCGCAAGGCTGGGCGATTAGTGTAGTCTGGATATCACCTTGGCCTCCTAAGCCGAGAACCCGGGTTCAAATCCTGGATCGCCCGCCACTATGAAAAGGCCAGCCCGTGGCTTCTTCCAGCCTTAGCAACTCTATGGAGGAAATGTTCGATTGGGATTCTAGCATGCATGGAATTTCTTAAATTCGTGTCGCAATCAGCCAATGCATCCAATATTTCGCAACGGAGTTCATCTGTAATGGAGAGACGCCTTCCTATCGCTACTTCGTGTATTTGAGAAACTACATCATCCGAATCTAATCCATGCTCATTCATTAACTTGTCAACCTCAGCTATTGCTCCGGTCAAGATTTTTCGATTTTTACCGTTCTGTTTTTCCCATTTCCATTCTACTACTTTACCTCTTAATGCTAATTCCAATAAATGACGTCCTGCCTGAAGTGTCGTTGCCTGGACTAATTTGTGTACAGCTGCTCGGTCAGAAGTTAACCCCCTGGAACTTAACATTTCTAGTGTGAATATAGATTTTCGAAGATTCCCTGCACAAACATATACTATATCTCCAATTACTCCTTCATTTGGAGGTATTTTTTCTTTCGCGCAAATTGATTCCAATATTTCCGTCAATTGAGGCTTCGAAGTGTAAGGGATTCTAATCATTTGAGTTCTCGACCTTAGTGCATCGATTATTCTGCTTGGCGCTCTTGCGACTAAAATAAACCTAGACGCGTTACCTACTGTTTCCATCATTCTACGAAGATAGGCTTGTCTTATATGCCCTAAATGGTCGGCATCTTCTAAAACAATCAATCTACTTACTGGTAATTGTCCTTCTTTCAATTCTATTTCTTTACCCGCTGGAGCAATGTCCGATGAATTTGTTGAAATTATATTTCTATCGAATGCATCTAATGACATTCTTCCTGCTAATGTATCGGATGAATCTATTCCTCCGGGCCTTAAGAAATTCTCGAATTTAGCCATTGCACCGCTTGTCCTAGCCAAATCACGGCACTGCAAAACATGAGTAGTGGCGCGCCAACCAGGTCCTAACATTTGTCTGGCCACTAATTTCCAAGACGCTGTCTTACCAACACCTGCTGGCCCTGTGATTAAAAAATTTGGAGGGGTTGCAGAAATACTAGCTGAAGTCAAAGTCTGGCGTAATTTTTCAGGTATTGCCAATCCCTCGAATGTTTGAGGAGAATGTTCACTCAGCCAACTCGCCACGCCTTAGCGTCGAAGAGGAGGGTCTTGAACTGAACGTTTCTTATTCTGCTCTCAAAACCTTGTGTCTACCACCTTTACGTGGTTTTACAAATATACGATATCCGCATGATCTGCAGGATTTACCTGTAGAGCCAGCTTCTGACCAAGCTAAATGGCCACATCTAAGGCATTTGTATCGAATTTCTAAAGGGTCCATAGTGGACTCACAATGTGTGCACTTTGGTAAATCGGTTTCGCTCCAAGGTCTTCTATCAGTTCGGTTACACTGACGACATTTGTGAAGTATCAGTTTCTCAGCGCTCTTAGCCATTAAACCGGCCGACCAGCGCTCCCTTCTTCAATCTGTGGTTGAATTACTGAGTATCACGAGCCCTCAAACAGACATTAACAAAGTTCTCAAAAATCTTGCCACCATACTCGGAGTCATTCACTTCTGGGTGAAATTGTAGACCAAATCTATTCTTTTCTTCGTTCTCCATTGCTTGAATTGCGCAATTCTCACTTACTGCAGTAATTTTGAATCCATCGGGAGCAGTTATTACTTCATCGTTATGACTTTCCCAGACGCCTTGTTTATCGGGAGTATTGGTAAATAACTCCCCGCCTCCATCGATTAATTCAATTGTAGCAGCACCAAATTCTGGATGAGGTGCTTCTTGTGATTGACCGCCATAATATCCTGCCATGAATTGATGCCCCGCGCATATCCCTAGTATTGGCACCTCTAATGTCAAATATTCAGCACAATTACCTAATTCTCCAGTTAATCCTACTCTTGCAGCACCGCCTGAAAGAATTAATCCATCCACCTTTCGTAAATCTGAAAGTGGTGTTTTATTTGATAAGATCTGGGTTTCGACACCTAAGTATCTCAGCATTCTCCATTCTCTGTGGGTCCATTGGCCGCCATTGTCGATAACGTCGATTACCAATTTCTCCTCTGACATAACCTAATCGAGTAGCGAAAGGGTCATGAATTATCCCCTGAAATGACTTCTAATTCGAAACCCCCGATAGAGTGCGATTGAAATACACGACCTTTGTCGTAACGCTACTGCCCCGATGGTGTAGTGGCCTATCATGCAGCCCTGTCGAGGCTGCGACCCGGGTTCAAATCCCGGTCGGGGCGCCACTTAAACAACTAAATCAAAGAGTCTGTAAAGAAATTTATTAATTTCGAACGATACTCTTCTGAGTTTTCCCAGGAGCATCTAAGTGCCATCTTTCGCAATCCAGGCCTCAAAAGAACATAATCGTAGAGCACTACTATAATCTCTTTTAATTTTTAATTTCGGCCGAGGTTTACCTGAGGCAATTGGTGGAAGGATTTGGTTAATTTTTTGATTTACTAAGGGAATTTCGGATTCTGCAACTATTACTCTACCTCGTATCAGTGAAATGTTAGTTCGATTGAGTAAAGGTACTAAATTAGGGAGAAATTCTATTGTTCGGTGTGGTAAATTAACTAGGACCAAGTCCCACTTTCCGGAATATTGAGAATTTTGAGAAAGTTTTGTTGCATCCTCCAATCCAACTATTCTATCTTCATAATATCGTTGGAGATTCTCAGATTCAACCGGGTAATCTCTTTTATCCCATCTTTGAAGATTCTCAAATAATAATTCGATGGCGGACGAATTCAAATCGGAAGCAAGCAAATCTCCGACTAAGTCTTCTTCTGCAATCAATGTGGATAAAGCGGGACCAACTCCACAAAAAGGATCACATATTGACAATGGACGACCCAGTTCTGCGCGTAATTCTTTGGCAAAACTAAGGGTCTCCAGTCTTTCTGTTTGGAGTTTGGTAGAATAATAAGCAATCCTTGGATCACAAGAAATATATCTACCAGATTCTTTAATCAGAACTTTTGTGTTAATGATTTCAGGAGGGATTCCTTCGGTATATATGATTGAATCTTTTCTACCCCCGATTGGTTCTAGTTCCCTGATCCTAAATTCTCCCATCACTCCGCCGTCGGATAGTATCAATCTTATCGAAGGATGAGAAAGCAGCTTTGCTCTCGCGATTTCTGATTTATATGACTTGATATTGTCATCTATCCTAACAACCATCATATCTCCTAGAAATTCGTGAGAAGAGGGCCAAGATTCTTGATATTTGTTAACTAGTTCTTCGCCAATAAGTTCTGTTAGATGATTCCACCAGTCAGTATCTACTCTTTCATCGGCTTTGCCCTCACAAATTATGATTTCAAAGACCGACAATGATTTCGGAAGTTCGGCGTCTGTTGATGGAGAGAGTGGAATTAGTCTCGATAAGCCATCATCTGATGAGAAAATTCTCTGCCCTTCAGCTAGCCAATTATTCTCTGTAATTAAAGAGAGAGCGCCCTCTACTTTTCTATTCGGTACTAACAAGTGCCGCATCATGTTCATCATGTGCAGAAGGCTAGGACGCTTCACCATGACGGAGACAAGTTTGCCCGCGGGCCTTTGGCTTGTAGGGCTAGGACCGGGCAATTTAGACTACATGAGTAAATATGCTAATGATATTGCAAAGTCATGTTCTAAACGTTATTTAGAAGGCTATACTGCAATTTTACCTCCAAAACAAGAAGAAAAATTAGAGTCTTTGATTGGTAAATGGGAACGAATGATGAGGCCTGATATCGAAAATCCTGAAGAGTTATTAAAAATGGCTAAGGAAATTCCTGTTGCTCTCTTAATCGTGGGAGACCCTATGCAAGCAACGACACATATCGATTTAGAAGCGAGGTGCGAAGAAATGGGAATTAATTTTAATGTAGTTCCCGGCATCACTGCAACGGCACTTGCAGTTTCTCTATCTGGGTTGCAGTCATATCGGTTTGGAAGGCAGGTTACCATTCCTTTTTCTTACGGTGAATATTTACCACATTCGCCTTTGGAGATGATTTGTAAAAATTATGAAAATAATTTACATACACTTGTATTACTAGATTTAGATCCAACGGGAATGGGAGTAAATAATCCAAAACCAATGAAACCAGACGAGGCAATCTCACTTTTAGCAAGAATGGCGAGTAAAATTTTGGAAGAAACTTCAACATTTGAGATATTAAAAAAACCAGTAGATGAATGGGATGGAATTTTATTGACTGATATTTCTATGGTAGAGCAAAAAGTTACGGCTGGAAACTTATCTCAGCTTTCTAAATTAAAAGAAGGATGGATTCACTGCATGATTATACCGTCGAATATGAATGACAATGAGTTAGAGGCCTTTGAAAGAAGGAAAAATTGTTGAGCCTTGAATCGACGAACTCAAGCGTAGGAATCGTTTCGGTAGTTTGTATAATATGGCTGGCCCTGCCGAAGTTAGTTTTCCTGGCGATAAAAATCGCAGAAAAAAGGTGAGAGTAAGGGGCATTAAACAAGCATCTAAACAAATTCAAGAAAGATTAGAAAAAGACTTAGATTCGTTAATAGAAGATCCTTTGGTGTTTCTACCAGAAATAAAAGTTGGTTTAGGAAAACCTCGAAGAGATATGATGGCTGCTAGTTTGAAAGAAATAAACTATGTTGCAGCAAAAAGACACGATAGAAGATGGTTAGCAAAAAGAATGGTGAAAAGAAGAGGTTGTGTGATATCTCGCTCATTGGCTGGAAGTCTGTTAGCTGCGTTAGATGGAGACCATTCTACTGTATCTGTATTCAACAATCCTGTTTATGGATCTTCTAGTTTTATTAGAAGAGGTAATGGTAAACAATCACACCAAGCAGGGATTCAAAACTTCAATAATCATAAACTTAGATTATTAGTTTGGGATGATCATGCAAAATCGGGGCATTGGTTTTTCTCCTGGAAAAATGGATTTGAGTACACAGGATTATCTCCTTTAGCGCCAGATGATTGGATTGAATCTGCTCTAAACAATGCTTCAATAAAATTTTCTGGTGACCAAATAAGGTGGTCTAAAGGTTTGGACGAAGAAACTGTTACCAATGAGGTATTTACTGACTCAGGGTGGCTTAAAATTACATTTCAAAATGGTGTTGTTGCGGGGTTGTCACAAAATTCTCTCTCAAAGCCTGATGAAGCTTTTATCCCCTCAATTGCATTAACAATGCTTCCACCTAAGATTTCTGAAATTGTTGAGGCAGAATGGATTTGGAGGCCGGCGGGATGGCCTGAAGACAAGCCCCTACCTCCAAAAGGATTAGAAAAATTAGATGAAATAATTTTAGCCTGGATGTCTATGACTTTAGAAGATTCAATTTTGGCTAGAGAATGTAGAACTAGTATTCTCAATTCTATAGAAGACGGTTACGTATGTGGGACTAATTGGTTTGATAGTGAAGGGAAAAATGAATTATTAGAATTTTTATCGGGTAGTGAAAATGAAAAAGAAGCTGTTTCTGTGATACTGGATAATTTAGATTCAGGGATACATGTCAGACAGGACGGTCAGACTTTCGATCTAGAACATGAAGTTGTGCGATTTGAAGAAAGTTCTTGCCATCCACTACTGGTTTCTTTGTGGGAAGAATATGGAATGGTTGTCCTTGAACAAATGTTCAATTTAGATGGAGAAAAAGCAGATTTAATTTACAAAAAACAACTACAGAGAAAGCAAGGTTTTGGCGCTTTCTTAAGAGAATTGGGGGCGAATCTTTCTACTGCTAAGAAACTCGATTTGTTACCATGGAAAACAAATGAGTTGCCAGTGCCTCTAAACTTTGCAGATAAATTAATTCGAAAGGCAGGAGATCATGGTATTGCTTCTACGGTTTCAATGGCCAGAAAAGGTAATGGTTTGGAATCTGCTATGGGTTGGGCTTGGCTAGTTGTTCATGATAGGACTGAATCAGATGCATGGAGGTTCGATTCGTCTTCACGGGACAAAGGGAGTGATTGGGTTCCAGCTCTAAAGATGCTATGGGATTCTGCAGAAAAAATATTACTGAAGAATCAAAAAGATGCTAGAGGAGATTACATTGTTGCTATGGAGAAACTTGCAGAAATCTCTGGAGCTGGTAAATTGTCTAAACCATAGGGCAAATTTTCAGGCTAACACTATCCAAATTGCTACTGCTAGTAAAGAAGAACCCATGATTCTGTTAAGTAATTTAGCAGATTTAGGCGTAGAAAACAACTTTCTCAACTGAGTGCCAAATGCGGCCCATGACATCACTGCCGGGAGCCCAAAAATCAAATTGAGAAGAACAAGCATGGCTTTAGCAGCAAATGTTGCTCCGAATAGATGACCAAATTGAGTCATTAAAACTAAAAAATGTATCCATGCTTTTCCATTGACTATTTGAATTATAGAACCAGTTTTTATTCCTAGCCTAGAACTCTCTTTTTCATCATCTGATAAAGGAGAAGATTTCCATACTTTGTAACCTAGATAAGCAATATATCCTGCCCCCACATACGTTAATAAATCAAAAAAAGACTGATTTTTTTCTATGAATACTGTCGCACCTCCAACAAATAATCCCAATGTTGACCAACCTATTGCCATGCCCATGATCAAAGGTAATGTATTTCGAAACCCATATTGTGAACCATGCGCAGCACAAAGGATATTATTTGGTCCAGGAGTAAAACACATCGGTACGATAAAAACTAACGCCGCAATTAGAAGATCGGAGTCCATTCGAATCACTTAAGCACGAGACTCTAATAATTCAGATGCTGCAAGTAATGCTTGTTCGATATCATTCCAGATATCTTCCACATCTTCAATTCCAACGCTCATTCGAACAAAACCAGGTATCACACCTGCTTCCATCCTAACCTCTTCTGGGACGAACATATGGCTTGAATTAAATGGGCATTCAACAAGACTTTCAACACCGCCAAGACTTGTTGCTTCTAATGTCATTTTCAGAGATTTCATGAACTTTAGAGCGGCTGCATCGCCACCTTTCACCACATAGGCTAACATGCCATTTCCTTTTGGCATTATTTTCTTTGCTAATTCATAATCATCATAGTCTGGTAAAGAAACATGATTTACGCTGTGAATCATTGGGTGTTGAGAGAGCCTCTTTGCTAACTCTGCCGCATTTGACGTATGTATTGGCATTCGAGCGTGTAAAGTCCTCATACCTCTTTCTAACAAATAGCACATATGCGGGTCCGCTGCACCTCCAAAGTGTACTTTCTTAGGAAAAATCTGTGCAATTAAATCTTTCTTGCCTACGACAAATCCAGCTATTAAATCTGAATGTCCTCCTAAGTATTTAGTTCCCGAATGAATTACTAAATCGAAACCATGTTTTACAGGATTACATCCCCAAGGAGATGCGAATGTGTTGTCTACGACGGAAATAAGATTGTGCTTTTTTGCTATTTCTGCCATTGCATCTAAATCACAAACTTTCAAGACTGGATTGGATAATGTTTCAACATATATCATTTTGGTATTTTCTTGAATAGCGGCCTCATATGAAGACGGGTCGCGCATATCTGCCATCGTAACTTCTATGCCAAAACGAGGTAGATCATCTGTTAGTAGACCATAAGTTCCGCCGTATACATCGGAGCTAGCAATTATATGATCTCCACTTGATAATAATCCGAGCAAAGTGGTAGACACCGCTGCCATCCCACTGGCGAAAGTCTCTCCATCTTCTGCACCTTCCATTGCAACTAATTTTGCAGCGACTGCTTCGGAATTGACACTAGATAATCTAGCATAGAGCATTGCGTGTTGAGCACCTGCTGCCCAACCAGCATATCTCTCGTCTGTTAAATGATAGGTAGATGATAAGAAAACTGGAGTATTTACTCCACCACCTATTGGATTCGTACCAGAATGTACTGCTTTGGTTGCGAACTGTTTGTCGGTTTCATCACTTGCCATATATGTCGGAAGAGGTATTAATAAATCAACTAAACGGCGATTAATATTCATTGTTGTCGAGAAAACGACGGAGGGTTTGGGATTTATCGACTTTTTGACGGAAATATTAACAAAGTGAGTTGATGTCGTCGATTTATGCCTTTTTCGAATTTAGACGCTAAAGATGCTGGAATTTTAAAAATGTTAAATCAAGATTCTAGAGCGACGACTCAGGCAATTGCTGACGCTTTGGATATGCCAAGGGTTACCGTGCATGATCGAATTAGAAGATTACAAGATAAGAATATAATCGATAGGTTTACTGTTGAAGTAAATCGTAAAGAATTGGGGTGGCCACTTCACGGTTTTATATTGGCTAATTGGGTCGGGCAGAGAGATGAAATTGACCGGCGTTTTGTCGCGGAAGAAATTTGTAAAATGCCATTTGTTGTTGGTCTCCATATTGTCACAGGTCAGTGGGATTTTATTGTTGAGGTAGTAGCAAAAGATATGGCTAATTTAGGAGATTCTATACTTGACCAATTGTCAAATATTGAGGGGGTTGGGCACACACAAACATTAGTTTCATTTTACAGCTTTTCTGGAGCTGCTAAATCTTTGGGTTAACCTTTTTCTCCGGAATACTCCAAAGAATACTAGTAATTTGTAAGCATAATGCTACTATTGGCCCTATTAATATTGCAAATATTATCGTACCAATACCAAAAATCCCGCCTAATTGCCAACCTATTAGAAGTGCTAAAATTTCTATTATTGTCCTCACCCTACCTATTGGTACCTTTGTAATTCTTTGAATTCCTGTCATCCACCCATCTCTTGGACCTGGCCCTAGATTTGCGGTCAGATAAAATCCACTACCTATTCCAACTAAAATTGTCCCAATTAATACCTGCGATATCTGTAATATTTGTTCTTCAGGATGAGGAAGAATGGGTTCCATTACATCTATTGCTACAGCAATTAAAATTGCATTTAATATGGTTCCAACACCTGGTTTTTCTTTGAGAGGTATCCATAAAAATAAAACTACAACGCTAACGATAAACGTTGCTTGGCCTATTGTACAGCCTAATTGGTTAGAAATTCCTTGCGCTAATACTGTCCAAGGCGCAACTCCAAGTCCTGCTGCTATAATTATGGCATCGCCTGTTCCAAATATCCATAAACCTATTATCAAAATTACTAAAGTTTTTAATTTTGGACGCGTGGACATTGGATTGTCAGAACTCCAAGTGGTCGTTGGAACTTTTTTAGCTAATTTAAACAAAAATTACTCACCTTTCACCCAATTAGAATATTCTTTTGTAGATTCGGTTGGCCAACACAATATTTTGGGGAGATCATAAGAATGTTCAGACTTAATCTTCGAGATGACCTTATCTTTTGATTCTGCAGTGGTGAATAATTGAATTTTCCATTCTGGGTTACTCTGTATTTTACCTTCCCATCGATAAATTGAGGTTATCTTTTCTATGTTTACACATGCTACTAATTTTGTATCGATCATTGATTGACTCCAATAGCCGATTTCTGCTTCGTTTAACTCGCCGGATAGTGTTGTTTCAACAATGTACACTGTATCTACCATAGTATATCGTAAGCCGCTTTCTAATATAGCCTATAGCATATATTCAATTCCTGTGTATGCTTCCGAAGTTACGGCGAGAAGATGGACGAATGGAAAAAACCTATTGATTCAGGAAAAATTCCTGAGTCAGGGGCACATTTTGATGTGATTGTTGTTGGAGGGGGGCCCGGCGGGTCTGCTGCTGCTGCTTACAATGCTTTGAATGGTTGTAAAGTTCTTCTTATTGAGAAAGAAATATGGCCAAGAGATAAAATCTGTGGTGACGCAGTTGGTGGAAAATCTCTTTCCCATGTCAAAGAATTAGGAGTTTTGGATATGATTGAGTCGACTCCTCACTATGTTGTCGATTCTATAGTATTCGGCAGCGCAAACGGAGCCGAAGTACGTGTCATGCTTCCCGAAGAAGCGTATGAAAAAATGGGATTGCAATCTGGTTATTCTTTACCAAGAATGCAATTTGATTATATGATGTTTAAGAGGGCGCAAGAAATCGTCAGAGAAAACGGCGGTGCAGTAATTCAAGGATTTTCTGTTAACGAAATAAAAGTAGAAAAAACCGAAAACGGGCATAGAATTATTGGAATTACTGGCAACGTTGGAGGCGCAAGATCCGGTAATGAAAACATGTCTTTCACTTCTGCCATTACTATAGGCGCGGGTGGTTATAATTGCCCTGTTTCTCGAGTAATTACTGAATTACATGGTGAGGACCATAGAGATGATGATCACTTCTGCGGAGGATATCGTGAATATTGGGACAATGTGGAAGGTTTAGGTGGAGAAAAAGGAGCTATTGAAATACATTTCATAGACGAAGTTTTGCCTGGATACTTTTGGTTATTCCCAGTACAAGGAAATAGAGTTAATGTCGGAATTGGTATGTTAATTTCTGAGCATAGAAAATTAAAAGGAGACAAAAAGAAATCTTTGAAGAAAATACAAAAATGGGTGATCAATGAACACCCTAGATTTAAACAAAGATTTGCTAATTCGACTTTGGTCCCAGGGTCGGGAAAAGGATGGCAATTGCCTTTCGGTTCTCCGAGAAAAAATCCATCACCCCTCTATCAACCTAGAAGATCTGCTATGGCGGGGGCAATGTGTGTAGGGGACGCTGCAAGTTTAGTAGATCCATTCAGCGGAGAAGGGATCGGAAACGCTTTACTGTCAGCAAAATTAACTGCAACTCATTTTGATAAAGATCTTCACAAAGAAGGTTTTACTGAAGATGCCAGTATCGAATATATGGTCGCGCTATGGGCGGCTTTAGGATCGGAATTAACAAATTCAAAAACATTACAAAAAGTCATGAAATGGAAACTTTTGACTAATTGGTTTGTTAAGAAGGCGTCAAAGAAAGAAGAGATTGGAAAGATGATGTCAGAAATGATTGCTAGTAAAGAAAGTCAGACAAAATTATGGAGTCCATGGTTTTTGATGAAGACATTATTACTTCCTTAGGGGTTTTATTTTATGCGAGCTTTAACTTCTGATTTAGAACATATAGAAGCAATTTTTCTTGATTTAGATGGGACCATATATATGGGAGATAATTTGATAGAGGGCGCTATTGATTTTCTAAATCGTATAGAAAAGAGGGGGATAAAAAGATACTTTTTATCTAATAATTCAAGTAAATCGGTCAATCAATATTTGACAAAATTAGAAAAAATGGGGATACCGGCTAGTAAGGACGAGGTGTTACTTTCAACACATGACCTATTGTCCTGGCTAAAATCAGAAAATATCTCAGAAACATACCTCGTTGGAACAGAAGGAATGAGGATGATGTTAGAAGAGGTTGGAATAAATACGGACTCAGATGATCCTCAATTTGTAGTATTGGGATATGATACGGAAATAACTTATGAAAAGTTAACTAAAGGCTCTATTTATTTGCACAAAGGAGTGCCTTTGGTGGTCAGTCATCCAGATATGGTTTGCCCCTCTCCTGATGGAGGTTTACCCGATACTGGGGCTTACATGGCATTGTTCGAAGCGACGACTGGGGTCGTACCTACGCACATATGTGGAAAGCCTAATCCTGGAATGATTTTACATAAAATCAATGAATTGGGCTTAGATGTAGATGCTTGTGCAATGGTTGGAGATAGATTGTATACTGATATGGAAATGGCAGACCGAGCTGGGGTACATGGAATTTTGGTTCTATCCGGAGAAGCAACAAGAGATGATGCTGAAAAGGCGCCTCAGCAACCAAGTTTGATTATTGATTCTGTATCGTCTCTGTGTTAATCGATTATTGTTATAATCAGTCATCCCAGTTGTTTTAATATCAAAAGTAATTCGGGCCGCTATGGAAGGAACTACTGATCCCTCTGTTTTACAAGGTAGATTATACTACAAAATTGGTGGTTTTGTTTATGATAATGCTAAAGTTGTATTAATTGCTACTTTACTATTAGGAGTTGGGCTTGCTGGGTTAATCACTTTGGAACCTAAATATATCGAAGGGTTCGGCGAAGGTGATCTGGAATCTGTTCATGGATGGGATGCTATCGCAACGGGTTTTTCTGATGAAAATGAAAGTTCTTATGAGGTTTTTTATGTTCTCTTTCATCACCCAAGTGGAAACTCTAGTGCCGCAGAAGTTAGAACGGCAATGGAAGAAACTGTTAGGGTGTTCCAAACTAATGAAGATGTTTCAATAGATTACCCGTGGTTCACTAATGAGGCAAATAAATCGAATCTAATTAGTACAATTGATGAATCTTGGTCTAGAATACGCGTACAAGTTAACTTAGATAGAGAAGATTCAAAGGTTTTGCTAAAGGAAACTATTGAGAGTTTAGATTTACCAGAAGATGCCCCCGAAGGAATGGAAAAATGGGTTACTGGAAATTTGGCTATTGATGTTGTATTCGACTTAACCCTTGAAGAAGAATTAATCAAAGCTGAATTGATTTCTGCACCCCTTACCTTACTTATCTTACTACTCGTGTTTGGCAGTCTTGTTGCGGCTGGTTTACCTGTTCTAACTGGTATCTACACGGTGATTGCGGCCGTGGGTATTGTTACGGGCCTGACATATATTTTTGATGATATTACGATTTATGCAAATAATATTGTATCATTATTAGGTATTGGGTTGAGCGTGGATTATTCATTATTCATAGTTAACCGGTTCAGGGAGGAATTACGTAGAGGAAGAGACCATAGAACGGCAATTGCAATGACTAGTGCAACTGCGGGTAGAGCTATTTTCTTCTCTGCAATGACTGTGATGGTTGGATTAATGGGTATGTTGTTTTTCGAAAACACTGGCTTACCATCGCTGGGTTGGGGGGGCATATGTGCCGCACTTGTTGCTTTGGTTTCATCAGTAGTTCTTTTACCGGCGATATTATCCTTATTAGGAGACAGAATAAATTCATTGAAGGTTCCTTTCTCAATGACTGATACTAACAAAGATGATGGTTTTTGGTCATGGATTGCTGAGGGCGTAATGAAACGCCCTTTGTCAGTACTGGTCCCTGCAGTAATGATTTTACTAATCGCTGGTTCTCCTTTTCTTCAAGCGGATTGGGGCATAACCACATACAAGGCTTTGAGCCCAGATGATGAATCGAGAAATGGTTTAGAACTGACAGATGTTTATTGGCCCGAAAATACTGGGAATACTGCTCAAATTGTTTTTGAAATTGAAGAAAATGTCGATCCTTTCTCAGAAGAACATATTCGTAACTTATACAATTTTTCAAAAGAAATTATGACTATCGAACATACTAGTTATGTATACACATATGCGCATTTTGATTCGTCGATGAGTCAGGATGAGGTGATTGCGTTTTGGGATCATTCTGATGACGGAAATTTGTCTTCTGAAGACGCATATGTTCTAGATTTACAGAGAAAATACCACATTGAAAGTTCTGTAGGAGATAACGTAATTTTAGTAATAGTTGGTATAGAAGGGGAACAATCCAGTGAAGATTCTAGAAATGTTGTAAACAGTATTCGGGCTCTTGAAAGTAAGAATAATCAATTCGGTAACCAGAGCACTGTTAATGTGGCCGGCATTGCAGCGTATAATCAAGACATTTTGGATGCGGTTGCTGAAAACATGCCAATTGCTTTGGCGTTTATTCTGATTTCGAGCTATATCCTTATCTTCTTACAAGTTAGGTCGGTGGTTTTACCACTAAAGGCGCTAGTAATGAATGTATTATCCGTCAGTGCTTCGTTCGGAGTATTAGTATGGATTTTCCAAGAAGGTAATGGAGCAGAATTACTAAATTTCACACCTCAACCTATTGATCCCACTACTCCTGTAATGATTTTTGCAATTTTATTTGGATTGAGTATGGATTATGAAGTTTTGATGTTGTCAAGAATCCATGAAGAGTGGGAGCGAACTAAGGATAATACAAAGGCAGTAGCAGTCGGATTGCAAAAGAGTGGGAGAATAATTACGTCCGCAGCTCTAGTTATGATAACTGTGTTTTCTGCATTCGGAATTTCTTCAGTTGTCCTGATGAAACAATTCGGTTTTATGCTTGCATTGGGCGTTGCCGTTGATGCTAGTATAGTCAGAGCATTGGTTGTCCCTTCCACAATGCGATTAATGGGCGACATAAATTGGTGGGCTCCTAGTTGGTTGTCAAAGAAGGATGACCGATCAGAGGAAGAGTAAGTGCGCTAAGTCGAAGTGCTAGGCCTGTTTCGAAAGGGTATGGGCGCTGATCTCGTAGTAGTTACTGGAGCCAGTGGATATATCGGAAGCCATGTTGTTTCCAATCTATTATCTAAAGGAAAAAATGTAAGGGCAACTGTCAGAGATGTAAACGACCCCGAAAGGGTCGAACATCTCAGAAATCTAAAAATTGAAGAGACTGGTAGTTTAGAAATTGTAGAAATGGATCTTTTCGATTCTAAAAGCGTGGATTCCGCCATGACTGGAGCGACTGATGTCATACATACTGCTGCTGCTGTAATAGTTCGATCAAAAAATCCTCAAGCAAAAATTGTTGACCCGAGTGTTATTGGTACAAAAAATGTGATTTCTGCGATTGAGAAAAGTGGTACAGTTGAAAGATTCGTTCATACCTCATCTACTGCAGCAATCCGACCTGAAAAATGGGAAAATGGTGTGACTCTTACGGCTAAAACATTCGCTTCTGATGCAACTTTAGAAGAGAATCCTTACGGTTTGGCAAAATATAGTGCTGAAATGATTGTAAGAGATTGGCACGATAATCTAGAAGATTCGGAGAAAATAAAAATGATTACTATCCACCCTTGTATGGTCTTTGGACCTCCACTTTCTTCGAGGCATTTGAGTGGTTCGTTATCTGTAATAATGATGCTTATGAGAAGAGAATTGCCATTAATATTGCCCATGCAGATAAATATAGTAGATGTGAGAGATGTTGCTGAAGCTCATGTGAGAGCGCTAACAATGGGGGAAAATAAGGGAAGATACCTCACTGTTGCAGGAGAAATGATGTGGGGTGATATTTCTAAACTTCTGAAAAAGAAATATTCTAACAGAAAATGGCCAATTAGACAATTGCCCTACTTTATTGCATTGATAGTTTGCGCGTTTCATCCAAAAGTAAGTATTTCATGGGCTAAAAGACATTTGAAAAATAAATTGTATTGGGATGCGACTCCGGCTGAAAATGATTTGGAAATGAAGTGGAAGAGCCTGGATGAAACAATAATTGATACGATTCCGAATATTATAGATAATGGTTGGGAATAACTGTACTTACACAATGATACGGTGTATGTTTTATGCTATTGTAAATTCGGAAACATATGCGTACTCTTACAATCATGATCGGTTTACTGATGATTGTTCCTACTTTATCTGGCTGTTTCGCAGGAGAAAAAATAGAAAATATTGAAGAAAGTGGGCCTTTTTCTTTTGAAGAAGGTGAAATTTCAATGACGACTTGGTATCATTATCCAGGTACTGTTTCTAATCCAATCGCTGTTGATGCTACGAACCCTGATGCAGTTTTAGGTGCTAATTTATCTGTAAATCTTTCTGGAGATAATGTCCCATATTACGCATCAGGGACCTATTATGGGACAGGTTGGGATACCTTCGAGCCTACTCTCGGCATTACCTCTTCTGGAGCTATATTTTTTACAAATTATAATGGATTGGGAGATGGGACGCATATCATTCGTTCTACTGATCAAGGTTTGAGTTGGGAGGATGTAGGTCCATTCGGAATGAGTGACGATCAAGGACAAACACCTAACTCTAATGATCCGTATCTTTATGTTGATAAATTTAATGATAAATTGGTTAAATTCGATATGCACGCTCTTACTGCTATGTTCGTTGAATATTCTGATGATGATGGAGAAACTTGGAGCACCCCTTTCCCAGTTGAAGGATACTATGCGCCACAGGATCATCAGAGTATTGCATCTATGCCCCACTCTAATGCAATAGTTGGGGATGTCGTATATGTTTACTGTATCAATACTGGTTCACCTGCTGCTGGCGCGCAGTGCTCAAGATCTCTTGATGGCGGACATACTTGGGATGCTCAACAAATAGGATACCCTACAGAGAGCTTTGGCAATCAGTGCTCTGGCTTACACGGGCATGTTGCTGGTGGTTCGGATGGTTGGGTTTACCGCGGTAATCCTTCTTGTGAAGGTCCGGCAGTCTATGCATCCAGCGATGGAGGGTACACTTGGAGTGAGCATACTATTACCACTGAAGTTGGTATGCAACAAGGTTGGCATTCACACGAAGTTGCTACCGCTGTTGATGAAGGGGGAAATATTCATGCTACTTGGATATCAACTGATCAAATGATTTGGTATGCTAACTCCCAAGACCATGGTGAATCTTGGGGGAGTCCTTTGATGGTTTCAGCGCCTGGAATAAAAGAGACCGGTTTTCCAACAATTTTTGCTGGAGATTCAGGTAGAGTAGTAATTGGATATATTGGAGAAATGAACGATGTCACGGCAAATAATAGCACCTCAGGAGGAGTTGGTTGGGGTGGCTACATGGCAATTATGACTGATGCATTCAATGATGTCCCACTGATTACTAGTATAGCAGTAAATCTTCCTGGAGACCCATTAGATGATACGTCTGATTGTGGTAATGTTAGATGTGGTGGCTTCGGAGATTTCATAGATGTTGAAATTGATGATGAGGGGCGACCTTGGGTGGCTTTAGCGCATAATACCGCTGGATTTCAAGAGGCTATTATTGGCACATTCGTGACTGGTCCAGCACTTTATGGTGATTTGATTAGCCTGCCTGAACTACCCCTTGGAGGTAATTCAACTCTAAAGATGTCGTGATTTATTATCCGTTATTCTGATGTATGCAGTGCTTTTGCGAGTGTTTGTGCGTACAATAGCCGGTTGCTTGGTCCTGCTTCTCTTAGCCCCGATGATATCTGGTTGTTTTGCGGAGAATGCGGTCGAAGAAATCAAAGAAAATAGTCCCTTTGATAATCTCTGTCCAAATGGAATTGCTAACAATACATGGTACCATTACCCCGGAGCTATTAACGCTCTAGTTGTTCCACATATTACTAACGGGACTTCGGTTTTACAGGGCGAAAATATCCCTATATGTACAGAAGGGACATATTACGGCATTGGATTTTCAACTTTCGAGCCCACTATTGGAATTACTTCAAAGGATAATATCTACATGAGCAGTTATGGGAACGGGGTTGCTGGTGCGACTGCGATTATTCAATGCAGTAATCTTTTCCAGATGACTAATGTTTCAGATTATACTTGTCAGGATGTTTACTCTCCTACGTTAATTCCAGTAGGGAACTCCAATGATCCCTATGTATACGTAGATCCTTGGACTGATCGAATAATGAAATTTGATATGCACGCACTATTAGGAATGACGGTTGAGACTTCAGATGATGAGGGGGAAACTTGGTCACCATTCCCCACTGGTGCTTCAGGCACTTCAATTCAAGATCATCAAACAATTGCTTCTTCTCCTTATCCTGCGCCTTTACATCCAACAACTTGGGTATTTTGCATCAATGGAAACTGGCAGTCGCCACTGTGCTCTTCGAGTTTTGACGGAGGGTTAACTTGGACGCAACAGGTTCCAGGTGCTCCGGCGAATTGTAACAGTGGGGGTTTGACTGGTCATATGGTAGGAGCTAATGATGGTAATTTCTATAGAGGAAATCCTAGTTGTGATGGAGAAGGATATTCGATTTACAGGTCCACTAACGGTGGTCTGACCTGGACTGAGCACGAACTCCCCACTGATGATACCGGTACAGCTGCTACTTGGAATGCGGAAGAAGCACAAATCTATCCGGATGAAGAAAATAATCTACATGCCATGTGGATGGGTGTAGACGATTTACCATATTATTCATACTCTTTAGATCAAGGAGATTCTTGGAGCGGGCCGATGATGATAGCTCCTCCGGGCCTGAATGGAACCGGTTTTCCTGCTGTCGCTGCAGGAGATAGTGGCCGTGTTGCCTTTGCATATCTTGGAGACACCGGAGGAGATACTTGGAATGGCTATATTTCTGTTATGACCGATTCGTTTAGTGACACGCCTCTAATCACCACCGTTCAAGTGAATAACTTTGGTGACCCCTTGAGTTTAGAGCCTGGTTGTGGATACAATAGATGTGGAGGATTTGGTGATTTCATAGATATTCTAGTCGACAGTTATGGAAGACCCTGGTTCGGCCTTTCTCATAACATTGGAAATGGTATTACCGACGAAGGGATATATGGGACTATGATGCTTGGTCCAAGCCTCAGGGGATCGACTGTTCCTCTGAATCCTTTACCAGAAGGTGGATTTTCGACTTTGGCTTGAGCTCAGAACTCCGTGGACCAAATTTCAATACCTTGTATAATGAATCCTATTGCAAATATCAGCATCGCAATTCCGCATAATGATAATGCATTTTTATACATTTTAACTGAAATATTGCCTCGAGTTTTGTCAAAAATATATGCTATGAAGGTCTTGACTAATATTATTGAAATTAAGAATGATAGAGCGTATGCAATAGGGGCTAATGGTTCTTCCTTAGCGGCAGTTGCCATCAAAGGCCCACCAATCAAAAACCAAAATACATACACGTTTGGGTTCAATAGATTTGTCAAAAGTCCTCTTTGAAATGCTCCTTTAGCGTCTATAAGTAATTCATCACTAACTGGAGGCTGTATTGAAAAACAGTCAAACCCCATCTTGATAAGGAATATTCCCCCAACTATTGAAATTGTAAAAAGTGCGAATGGTTGAGTGGCAAACCATCCTGCGGCGAATAGACTGATGATTACTAGTGGGCCGTCTGTAAATATTGGTGCCGCTGCCGTCCAAGCACCCGCTCTAAGGCCGCCTGAAAGTGTCTCCTTGATTACCATAGTAAGAAGAGGTCCTGGCTTAATTCCTTCTACAATGCCCAAAGTAACGCCGGCTAAAGCCAATGCCAATATTAAATCAGTTTCCATATTGTCCTCATCGTCTTGATGCTATCTTAGCAAGAAGATTAAGTATCTCAACATATAACCAAATCAGAGTTATCATTAACCCGAAAGCTGCTCTCCACTCTAATTGTTTAGGGGCGCCTCTTTCGACCCCTTTCTCTATAAAATCAAAATCAGCAACTAAACAAAGAGCCCCTATTCCAATAACAAACAAGGAAAAGGCAATTCCTACTGGGCCATTTCCATGAATTAAAGGTATTTCAAATCCTAAAAACATACCAATAAATGATGCAAGATATATGATTAATATAGCGCCTAAAGAAGAATAAACTGCAATAGCAAGGTTCCTATCCCATGAAATTAAGTTTGCTCGATAAAGCATTAACATAGATCCTAAAATTGCGAAAGTTATTGCTGCTGCAATTATTCCCAATCCTGGAAACTCTACTGCAGTCTCTATGAAAAATGTGAACCCTCCTAAAGCAAGGCCTTCAAACCCAGCGTAGGCACATATCAAAACCGGATTTGTCGATTTAGTAAAAATTACTATCATTGCCGTAATAAATCCTCCGAGAAATCCTATAACCGCAAGGCCAGGAAAAAGAGTATAGGTCGCTATTGCCAAAGTTGTTGTAATAACCAAAAGTATGGCAGTTTTTTCCACTGTTCCCTCCATAGTCATCAAATTAGAGCTTTCATCCCACCAGGAAGCTTCTTGATAATTCGATTTATCAAAGGTAGAATCTGAAAGCGTGGGGTTCCTTGAACGGTACATCAATACGTCTCAAAGGGTAGTCATACTCAAATCTTAGCCCTACAAATACTAGTTTAGTAGTTCTTTAAGGTGTAATCCTGTGTAACTGCCCTTCACCTTGACTATTTTTTCAGGTGGGCCTTCTGCCACTATTAGTCCACCTAATTCTCCTCCTTCAGGGCCCAAATCTATGACCCAATCCGCGCATTTAATGACGTCGAGATGATGCTCTATTACTATCACTGTATGTCCATTTCGGCGTAGACGAAGGAGGACCTCTGTCAGTTGGTGGACATCGAATAATGAAAGTCCTGTTGTCGGTTCATCTAGAATATAAACAGTGTGACTTCTGGTAGGGCGGTGTAATTCTGATGCCAGTTTTACTCGTTGGGCTTCTCCACCTGAGAGCGTTGTTGCTGGTTGCCCTAATCGAACATAACCCAGGCCTACATCCTTCAAAGTAGTAAGAATTCTATGTAGAGATTTTTGGTTTTTAAAGAACATTACTGCTTCGGCCACTGACATCTCTAAGATTTCTTGGATTGTTTTTCCCTTCCACTCAACTTCTAGGGTTTCTCTTGTATATCGCTTACCTTTACAAACATCACAAGTCACCCATACATCAGGTAAAAAATTCATCTCTAATTTTATTGAGCCTGCGCCCTTACAAGATTCACATCGGCCACCTTTTACATTAAAAGAAAATTGACCTGGCATATATCCTCTTTCCTTTGCCATTATTGTTTCAGCGAATAAATTCCTAATATGTCCGAATGCCCCGGTGTAAGTCGCCGCATTCGAACGCGGGGTTCGGCCAATTGGAGATTGATCTATGACAATTGTTTTGTCTATTTCTTCAAATCCTTCGATACTATCATGCCGCCCAGGGGATGCATCGGTACCATGTATTTCACGAAGTAGAGTGGGGGCCAAGGTAGAGGCGATTAACGAGGACTTTCCTGAACCTGAAACGCCTGTGATTGCTACTACACAACCAAGAGGAATGGAGACATCTATGTTTTGTAAATTGTTTTCTCTGGCTCCACGGATATGTAACCATTTATTTTCTTCGGGTATTTTTCTATCGTCTGGAATTGGTATACTTTTCTTTCCAGACAAATAGGCCCCAGTTATACTTTCATCATTAGATAATAGTTCATCTAATTCACCGCTAACTAATACTTTACCGCCTTCTTTACCGGCGCCAGGTCCAATGTCTACAAGCCAATCTGCTTGTTTGAGAGTTGCCTCATCGTGTTCAACTACAAGTAAGGTGTTTCCTAAAGTTGTAAGTTCTCGGAGAGTTGCTAAAAGTCTGTCGTTATCTCTTGGGTGTAAACCTATACTGGGCTCATCTAAAACATACATTACTCCAGTTAATCTTGTACCAATCTGAGTAGCTAATCTAATTCTCTGTGATTCTCCTCCTGAAAGTGTACTTGCTCGACGGTCCAATGTCAAATAATCTAAACCTACTAACGCAAGGAACCTGAGTCGAGCCTCTATTTCTTTGATTATTTCCGTTCCAATAAATATTGAACGTTCAGAAAGTTGATTTGTCATTGTAATTATTTTGCTACTTGGTTTGTCTCGACCTAATTTTTCCCACGTATCATCTAAATCTCCAGCCCGCCAATATTGAACTACGGCTAGTGCTTCTAAAACACTGCAAGAGGATATTGCAGGTAATGAAACGCCTCCGACTATTACTTTACTAACTGCATTATTTAATTTCTTACCTTTACAATCAGGACATGGTTCATCGTTCATAAAAGATGTCATCCTAGACCTTGTTCTATCAGATGAAGTTTCATTATAAGTTCTGCGGATTCTATTGAATACGCCTTCCCACGGCCTCATCATTTGATACGACGAGCCCTTTTCAGACGTGAATTCAAAGGATATCATCGTACCCCCCGAACCATAAAGTAAGATATCTTGTTCGTCATCGTTCAAATCTCCAAACTTCACATTAGAAGGGATGTCATAATGCTCGCAAACCTGTCTCATTTGACTCTTATACCACCCCGACATCATCGAAGATCTGAATGGACGAATGCATCCTTCTTCTACAGAAGCGGTTCGATCAATGACTAGATCCGGAGAAAATTCTCTTTGCACACCTAGTCCTTGACAATTTGGACACGCCCCCAGGGGATTATTGAAAGAAAATACTCTTGGTGACATTTCAGGTAGAAAAGCGCCGTGTTCAGGGCAAGCAAACTCTTCAGAATATGGGATTATTTGGCCCTTTTCTGTTTTTTCAGCCTGTTCGTTTCTACTGCCTTTACTCTTTGGCTTATCTAAACTTTCGATTGCAATGGTTCCACCGCCTAAATGTAATCCTGACTCTATTGCTTCTGTCAATCTTTGTCTATTTGCTCGATTAATTTTTAATCTATCAATTCTAACATCAACATCATGCCTTAGATTCTTTTCTAACTCCGGGGGATTTTCAAAATTAGCCATACGGCCATTAATTTTACCTTCTAAGTATCCTTGTTCGACTAGTCCTTTGAATAAATCTACATGCGTTCCTTTTCGATTACGAATTGTAGGACTCCAAATCGCGATCGCGTGTTCTTCAAAACGCCACATTGCGTCATCTACTATTTCTTGTACAGTTCTTCTTGCTACTTCACGGCCGCAATCAGGGCAATGTGGGATTCCCACTCTTGCCCAAAGTAATCTCATATAATCCATAATTTCAGTTACTGTCGCAACGGTGGATCTGGGATTATGACTACCTTGTTTCTGATCTATACTTATAGCGGGGGAAAGCCCCTCTATCGAGTCGCAATCTGGTTTTTTCATCTGGCCTAAAAATTGGCGAGCATATGAGCTCAAACTTTCTACGTATCTTCGTTGACCTTCGGCATATAGAGTGTCGAATGCGAGGCTAGATTTGCCTGAACCTGAAACTCCAGAAATAACTACAAATTTCCCCCTGGGTATTTCTACATCGATATCTTGAAGATTGTGTGTCCTAGCCCCTTTGACTTCAATCCAGCCATGATTAGATGCTGCTTTTCTCTTCTTGGAAACCATCTTCTACGCACCTCTGTATGGTATTCGAAATATTGGCCGCCCTTGAAGACATGTATTCTTTTTTCTTTCAATCTAACCAAAATGCTTCTATTATCTCACCGATATTAGCATCAGAATTAGGTGGTAATAAAGTAACGCCATTGTGCGCAACCATGCTGTGAATATTTCCACTACCTTGGTGAGTGTGTGTGGTCGCAATTAGGCCTTTCTCGCTATTAGTAATTTTTATTCTACGTAGACAATGTTTTCCTGGAGCGCCTTTCACGTTGTCCATCATTTTTACATGTACCCTTCTACCTAAAGAAGGCCTTGATTCTTCATCTGTTTGAAAAGATGCCCTAAACCACGGACACACAATCATCAAGAATACTAAATGACTGCTTACAGGGTTTCCAGGTAATCCAAATATTGGCGTTTTTTTCCAATTTCCAAAAATAGGAGGGCCGCCGGGTCTCATTTTAATCCGCCAAAAATTAATTTCCCCTTCCAGTTCCATTATTTTTCTGACAATATCAAAATCACCCATTGAAACTCCTCCGCTGGTTATTATCAGATCACAGTTTTCTGCAGCCTGGTTTAATGAGTCTCTCAATATATCGAGAGAATCAACAACTGCCGGATAACGGATTGGAATACCTCCCATTTTTCTAACTGAATCGGCTATTCCAAAAGAATTAGATTCGTATATCTGCCAATCATTTATTTCGGAGCCAGGGGGAATTAATTCGTCTCCGGTACTAATTATTCCTATAACCGGTTTACAAAACACAAGAATGCAATCATACCCCATTGTAGCCGCAAGAGAAACCGAAAATGCATCCATAAAATGTCCTTTTGAAAGTAAAATTGCTCCTTCTGAAATATTTTCTCCTTTTACACGAATATAATTTTCTCGCGCTGGGCCGGAAATTATTACTTCATTTCCATATACTTCACTATCTTCTACCATAACTATTGCATCCGCCCCTGGGGGAATTGGTGCCCCAGTCATTATTTTACACGCTTCTCCGGAACCAATTGGAGGCGGGGTCTTCCCCCCTGCTTTACTAATTCCAACGATAGATAAAGTGTTATTTTTATCGAATAGAATATCTTCTTTTCTGACTGCCCAGCCATCCATTGCGGAATTATCGAAACGTGGGTCATTTACTTTCGATACTAGGGGCGCGGCTAAAATTCTTCCATGAGAATCATCTAAATGAATTGTCTCGGCAGATAGTTCCTTTCTCCCTTTTTGAACTAAAGAAATTGCTTTTTCAAGACTTATTCCTCTCTCCATAGGTATATCGAGAATGTCTAAGCACATGAATAATGTGTTTGAATCAGTAATGGTGTTCTTCAAATATTATTATTAATTAGGACACATTGTGTTTACGGAATCCGAATTTTTGATTCTTCTAGCATTATTTCTTGTTGCATTACTATACTCGAGTGTCGGCCACGGGGGAGCTTCTGGGTATTTGGCGGTATTATCCTTAACTATTTACGGAGAATATGATAGCAGTTGGCTAAAACAGCACGCTTGGTGCCTAAATTTAGTGGTTGCTAGTATAGCCTTTTATCACTACAGAAAGGCGGGATTTCATGTTCCAAAACTCACATTGCCATTTATTCTAGCGAGTATTCCATTTGCAATTATTGGAGGCTATATGAAGGTCGATGGAGCAATTTATGATACCCTCCTTTCTATTACTTTGGTATTGGCTGCATACAAATTATTTCAGACGAAGGAAAATAATAATGAAGAAGACGTTATTGTTCCAAATTACTCAACTGCTATTCCAGTGGGTGGAGGAATTGGCCTAATGAGTGGTTTCATTGGAGTTGGTGGAGGAATTTTTCTCTCGCCTATAATTTTACTAAAGAAATGGGCGACACCCAAAACTGCAGCTGCCACATCCTCTCTTTTTATATTGCTAAATTCTATTTCCGGTTTGTTCGGTGCGAGTATTTCCGGACAATTAAAAATCGATTTTGAAATCCTCTTTCCATTTGTTTTTGCAGTGTTGGTCGGCGGTTATTTAGGTTCAAAATATGGTTCACAAGTGGCGCGTCAATCTGCAATCAGATATCTACTAGTATCAGTATTAGTTATAGCTTCAATAAGAAGAATGACTATGCTTTTTGTTTAAATTATATTCCAACCATATCGGAATGTCCGCATTCTGGATAGGCGCAGATGACTTTGTAACGTTCTCTTTTAGGGCGGGGAATTTTCATTGTCGAACCACACATCGAACATTGGTGAGTAACTATTTCAGGTTCAGTTGGAGTCGGATCTTCGTAGTCTTCAAATGATTCCGCCATTGCTGTCCAGCCTATTTGATCGGTGTAAGTATCTTCTTGATCTGTTATTTTCTTTTGCCTGAGCCCGAGTTTTGTGTTTATCTTTATTCTTCGGCGTTTTTTCTTCTTAGGAGCCGGTTTTCCTTTGGGTTTTCCTTTGGGTTTACCTTTGGGTTTACCTTTGGGTTTACCTTTTGGAGGAGCCGTTTTTTTCTTTTGGGGAGGTGATGGAGCCTTAGTAGGTGGTTTTGGTGGAGATGGAGCCTTGGTAGGTGGTTTTGGTGGAGGTGGAGCCTTAGTAGGTGGTTTTGGCGGCATCGGAGGCTTTGTCGGAAGGGGTTTTGGTGGCCTTTGAGGAGGCTTTGGTGGTGGTGGTGGAGCCTTATCTGCCATGACTATCCTCTATTGGCAAAGCGGGTGACTCTTTCAAAGAATCGGGGGGGTAGTATCGTTTTGGAAATACTATGCAGGGTAATTTAATAGTGATTCACAAGGAGTTGGATGTAATTTTTCTCTTGCACCGAGTCCTTCAAGTTCGATTACAAATAAACTACCGATGACTTCGGCTCCTTGGAGTTCGCAGAGTTTTTTACATGCTTCAACAGTTCCTCCGGTTGCAAGAAGATCATCTATTATGATAACTCGTAATCCAGGATTAATTATATCGTTGTGCATTTCGAGAATATTTGAACCGTACTCTAATGAATATTCTACTTGAATCGTAGTAGATGGTAATTTACCCGGTTTTCTCACAGGAATGAATCCCACACCTAATTTGGCAGCAAGTAAAGGCCCGAAAATAAATCCGCGGGCTTCTGGGCCGACTATTGCGTCTGGCACCCAATTATTATGCTTACAAATATCGAAAAACATTTCTGTTACTTTGTTGAGATATTCTCCTGAATTTAGCAAAGGAGTTATGTCTCTAAACATTATTCCTTCTATTGGAAAATTTGGAATTGTTCTAATTTGTTGTTTGAGTGATTGTATCGTTTCTTTATCAAAAATTGACATACTAATGCACCCACAATAGAGAGGAGGCCCCCGGACCCCTTGGGGCCCGAGAACTCCTTTTACGTTATTCTACTCAATCGTTTAATCCGATCTGCTCGAATATCCAATCAAATGTTGATGTGTCTCCAGGACCTAGGTAAAACATTAACATTAGAATTGCTAATGTTCCCATGATCTTGTTGATTTCATCGAATTTGCCCATTCCTGCTTTGATAGCTACGTATGAGATTACACCCCATGCGATACCATCCGCTATTGAATAAGTGAATGGCATCATTACCATTGTTAGGAATGCAGGTAAAGCGATTTCGCCATTATTCCAATCAATATCTGCCGCTTGTCTCATCATCATAGCACCGATAATTACCAGAGCACATGCTGCTGCGAATGTTGGGATCGCTTGGAATATATTCGAGAAGAATAATCCTGAAAGCATCAGTACACCTACTGTAACTGCTACTAATCCAGTCTTGCCGCCTTCTTCTACACCGGCTACTGACTCAATGTAAGTTGTTGTTGTGCTTGTACCGGTTAGCGCTCCAACAATTGTTGCTGCTGCATCCGACATGAATGCCTCGTCCGAGTTCATTAACTCGTCGTTTTCATCAACATATCCTGCTTGGCGCCCTACTGAATAAAGAGTTCCAGCAGTATCAAAGATATCAACAAAGAAGAAAGTAATCATGACTAATAAGAATGCTCCCATTGTAGTGCCGCCATCTGCTCCAACATCTCCTAGTGCACTTATTGCTGCACCCATTGTTTCTTCTGGTAACCCTACAAAGCCAAAGTCCAGCGATGGCCATGCTGCGTTAACGCCTGCCCAGCCTGCTCCTCCTGCTGCAAAATCATTGTACGGGTCGTATGCTTTTGTCGCCCATCCCCAAACTGATGCTCCTAAAATACCAATGATAATTGCACCTGGTATTTTTCTTGCCATCATTACAGCAATTGCAATCAATGCAACCATTGATATGAATGCACCGTGATCGTAAGTGAATGCCTCCGTAGTTGCTAAATTAACTAATGTTGCTCCATCATCTTGGATCCAGCCCATTTCTCTTAGCCCAATTATTGCAAGGAACATTCCAATACCTGCTCCGGTAGCAATTTTTAGGTCAGTAGGAATTGCATTAATCATTGCAGTTCTCCAACCTACTTGAGGAAGAGAGATTATCATGAAAAGAATTCCTTCCACGAATACTGCTGCCAATGCTACATCCCATGCGACCCCCATTGCGCCAACTACAGCGAATGTGAAGTATGCATTGAGCCCCATGCCTGGTGCCAATGCAAATGGCAAGTTGGCCCAAAGACCCATCACCATACAGCCGACGAAGGCTGCTATTGCTGTTGCGAATAATGCGTCGTCATAGGGAATTCCCGTTTGTCCGAAATTATGCAACATTGCCGGGTTGACTATCAGAATGTAGGCCATTGTCAAGAATGTTGTTAATCCTGCTCTCAGCTCTCCATTCACGGTACTTCCCGCTTCTGTTATTCCAAATTGTTTGTCTAATGCGTCCATATTTTTTTTCATCTCCTGTTTTTCAATCATCCCAGACATATGTCCAGATATGTTTCCATTAGACACACGGCCTATGAATTGTTCGGAACCCTTGATTCAAGAATTAATATGTATTGGAGTGCCGTTAACCGGCAAATGAATATTGATTTTTTCACTCATTTCGGAAAAAATAACATCTCTACTCTCTTCTGGTGCATGAAATAGAATCATGCTTTGGGGGTTACATTTATTGGCAAAATTACATAATTCACTATGTCCAGCGTGATTAGATAATTGAAACTGGGATACTTCTAAATCTATTTGAGTGATGTTTCCAAATATACTTATTTTACCTTCATCAAGTAACTTTCTTCCTCCAGAATTTTCTGCTTGATACCCCGTTATTAAAATCCCATTTGCTTGATCGTTTCTAAGGCGGTTGAGATACCAGAGAGCAGGCCCTCCATCGAGCATTCCACTTGTGGTAACTATTACGTCGGCCTGAAGTGCTTTCTTTCGGTCGGATTTACTAGAAACTTTCTTCGTCCATTTCCATACTTTGGCTAATGAATCTGGATCTCGGATATGCTGAGGATTATCAAACCATTTTCTTGTTAATCTAGTGCCCATACCATCATAATGCACATTTAATTCGGGCGCCTCTCTGTGAAGAATTCGAAGGATGTCTTGTCCTCTTCCAGAAGCAAATGCGGGCACTAATGCAACCCCTCCTCTTTTGACTATTTTTTTAACTGAGGCTACAAATCTACTTTCCTCTTCCTTTCGGTCGGGGTGATTCTTGCCTCCGTATGTAGCTTCCAAACACAAAATATCACATTCAATTGGTTTAGCCCCATATGTATTGGGACTATCTCTCGTATCTAGATCTCCGGACCACAATATTCTGTGCGTTGGGGTTACAATTTCAATCATGCATGCACCTGGCATATGGCCGGCTCGATGAAGTCTACATTTCCATTTTCCAACATCAAACCATTCTCCATATTCATGAGTTACCCATGATTCCAATGCATACTCTAGATCTCTTTTATCCCAAGAAAGTGGGTAACCTTCAATCTTTGATACTTTGTAAGTATCTCTCCACATGATTTCTGAAACATCTGCAGTCAAGCTAGTACCATGAAATCTAATATTATTGAACCTAGTTAACCAAGGGACCATACCAATATGATCTATGTGACTATGTGTGATTATAGCGTCAGTCACCGATGGACTTTGATCTGGGTATTTTGGGGGTCTCGTCGGCGCTAATCCATAATCTATCAGAAGTCTTGTTCCTGTGTTATCCTCAATAATACAACCGACATTACCAACTTCGTCACCCCCTCCAAGAAAATGAAAACGTATACCATTATCCACTGGTTCCGATGGATATTTGGTAAATTGTCCAGGATTATACAACACCATGACACGGCGAAGAGTACTATGATGATGAGTGTTTGGCGTCCAACCCCACTATTTCCATTGCAAACACATTCTATTCTATACATAATGAAAAAATGCATCCCAATGTTTATTGTCTGCCTGTTGTATACTTAGATTGTCTATCAAAATCTATTACAAAATTAACATTTTATTAAAATCTATTACAATATTCAACTTCCAGTAGAAACAAAGGGGTTGGGGACAAAATTGAGAACCTACACCCCATCTTGCGAGACATGACAAGGTTGCCAGACTCAATCTTTGTTGTAGATAATGATCGTTGTTTTGGCTGCGCCGCTTGTGTTTCACTATGTCCAGTAGACGCTTTAGTTCTTGATGATATTTTAGCTATAGTTGACGAACCATCTTGCACGCATTGCAATTTCTGTATACCACATTGTCCTGTACACGCTCTTTCAATAATAAAAATAAATATTTGAGGATGAATATGAAATTTGCAATAACTAGATCTATAGATTTAGAAAATAATAAAATAACTTGGTCAATAAACCCCGAGATATTAAGAATATATTCTTATTTGTTTTTCTGGATAATTGTAGGGTGTGGATGGTATTTTACAAAACATCACTCAGATGTAGATTTTCATAATAATATTTTAATTGATACATTCGGTTCAAATAGTATTTGTTTACTTTTTGATCATCCTCCTGGAAACTATCTCTTACCCTCTTTATGGGCCATAAACTATCTTTTATTGACTTCTTATTCTCTTTCATGTTGGTTGCGAGTTTATCATGAAAAGGCCTTAAATCATGTTGAAAATAATCGTTATATCTTTTTTACAACATGTACTATAATAGAAATATTTTCCTTCACCGTTTTTAGCACAATTTTTGCCATAACTCCAGAAGAAAATGTGGCAATACACACCCTCCCATACACATTCTTAATCATTGGATTATCTATCTTGAGTGCAAAGAATTACATTTATTATCAGTTTGTCACACAGTTAACAGAAAAAGAAAAATTTCAATCAAAAATCATCACAAGTATTCATATTTTAGTGAGTTTATTCAAAATCATATTCCAAATTTTTGCAATATTTCAGCCTAATATAATCAATGACGAACTCATCTTATCTACAAATGAAATATTGAGTATTGTATGGATATTAACTGCAGCTGTAATTCCAATTTATACCTCATGGAAATTAAAAGATCGCGCGGGAGATTTAGAATTTACAATATCTCCCAAATTAACACCATTCTAATAAAATATTACAACCACCCGCTCTCTGTGCAACCTACTGACATAGTAACTCAATCAAAAGAAATACATGATTGGATAGTGGATAAAAGACGAATAATTCATAGAAACCCCGAATTAATGTATGAAGAATTCGAAACGAGTAAACTAGTACAAGACACTCTTTCAGAATTAGATATTAACTTCCAAAAAGACATTGCAATAACGGGAGTAGTTGCCACATTAGGGGACGGAGACGGTCCCTGCGTTGCTTTGAGGGCAGATATGGATGCTTTACCTATTCACGAGGAAACAGATATTGATTTTAAGAGCGAAATAGATGGAAAAATGCATGCATGTGGCCATGATTGTCACACGGCTATGTTGTTAGGAGCAGCCCGTTTATTAAAACAAAATGAAGATAAAATAAAAGGGACAATAAAGTTAGTTTTCCAACCCGCCGAAGAAGGCGGCGCCGGTGGAAAAATGATGAGAGAGCAAGGAATTTTAGAAAATCCAAAAGTTCAACAAATTTACGCATTACATGTTGCGGGAACGATGCCTATGGGCACATTAGCATCTCGCAAAGGAACTCTTTTGGCAGCGACATCAACAGTAAAGATAGTGGTAAAAGGAAACGGAGGGCATGCCGCCGCACCTCATGAGACAATCGATCCGGTAGTTACGGGTTCGAAGATAGTAGTCGAACTTCAAACAATAATTTCCCGAGAATTAAATCCTCTAGAATCAGGAGTAATTAGTATTACAATGACTAAGGGAGGAAATGCGTCGAACGTAATCCCTTCTACAATGGAACTCCAAGGAACGATACGTTCACTAACTCTTGAAGGCATAAATAAACTTCAAAAAAGGGTCAAAGAAGTAGCAGAAGCGATAGCAATTGCAAACCGCTGTGAGGCAGAAGTGACATTTCTAGGAAATGACTATCCTCCAACAATAAATGATGGAGATTGCTGGGAATTAGGAAAAGCTTCGGCAATGGAAATTCTTGGAGATGAGAAAGTATCAGAAATGTCCCCTATTATGGGGGGAGAAGATTTCGCATATTATACTCAACAAATACCAGGTTGCTTCTCTTTCATTGGAGTAGGCAACCCCGAAATAAATGCTGTGTATGACGTCCACCATCCTATGTTCAAAGTTGACGAAGAAGCTCTCTCATTGGGCACCGCAATACACGTTAACAACGCTTTAAAAGCTCTAGATTCTTTAAGAGAAGATTGATATGAAAATAGCAATAATAGGGTCAGGAGTAGAAGTTTTCTGCTGCGGCCACCGCTTATTAGATCTAGACCCGGAATTAGAGTTACATATATTTGATGAAAAAGCAGAATCAGGTATGTACGGAGAAGAACCAGGAATTATCAAAAATTGGCCAATAACTCCCATTGCATGGTGTGGTAAAATGTATAGCCAAATGCCAACACAAAAATCATCCGCAGTGAGATATTCATGGTTTGTGAAATCTCTTTCTATAATGCTGGCAAAAAGAGATACCACCTTCCATTTAAAATCCCGAGTAACAAAAATTGGAGAAAACAACGTTCATTTTTCCGGAGCAGGGGTCTCTGGAACAGGAAAAATGAAGTTCGCCAAAATCATTGATCTTAGAAATAAAAAAGATGAAAAGAAATGGTTTGGGGCGATTTCAAACGAAATTATTGAAGGAGAAATCCATGGAACTAGGTCCGATAATACTGTTGAAATATGGTCTGACAAAGGAGAATTAGAAGGCAATTTTATCCAAATAATGAATTGGTATGGCAAAAACCCTAAATCAGCAATTTCTGAAAGAGTCCAATTGGGGATAGAGACGGCCGAATTAACAATAATTTAGTATTATTTTTGTAAAATATTAGATGCCTAGTGCAGTCACGAGAGAATATGAACGGAGTCGACAGTCAGACATTGGAGCATGTTTGCAACCCAAATGAAAAGACTCGACACGCTATATTGATAGATCCCGCCGATCAAACACCAGATACAGCAGCTAAAAGAGCGGTTGCTGCAGTAGCCGCGGGGAGTAAAATGATACTCGTAGGCGGTTCTAGCGATACAGACATGAAAAATGTCAACGAGACTGTAATAGCGATTCAAGAAGCACTCGAACTGGTTGCTTGGGCATCTTCACAAGATTCTGATTTAGATGAGAAAAATTGGAAAGTACCAGTGGTTCTTTTTCCACAGGGCGCAGCTGCATTGTCACCCGCCGCAGATGCAATAACTTTCATGATGCTGATGAACAGTAAATCTTCTAGATTTTTGATCGAAGAACAAGTAGCGGGCGCCCTATATATCAAAAAAGCGAAAATCGCACCCCTTCCTATGGGGTATATTATTTGTTCACCAGGAGGGAAAGCAGGAGAAGTAGGGATGGCAGATTTGATTCAGCCGGAAGAAACAGAAAGAGTTTCGGCGTATGCAGTAACTGCTGAATATTATGGATTCAAAATAATATATTTGGAGGCGGGCAGCGGGGCCGAAAATCCAGTATCTCCTGATCTAATAAAAGCAGCAAGAGAATCTTGCAACCTTACTATTGTAGTTGGCGGGGGGATAAGAAATGGCGAAACCGCAAAAATAGCCGCCGAATCGGGCGCTGATTGGATAATAACCGGAAACTTGACCGAATCATTTGACAATGCCGACGAACTCCAAGAAACCTTAACGGCTTTTATCTCAAAAATGATTAGTTAAGAGTCTTTTAAGGACGAAATCAATCTGTCGATTTGTGACTCCATGTCAAGAATTAATATCATATGTTCTTCTTCTACCTTCAGAAGCCGTGCATTTTCTTTTTGTAATTCTTCAAGACGAGAGTCAGAATTATCCGTTCCATCAATTCTTCGAATTTTTTCATTTTCTAATTTTGCCTCTAATTGTCCACAACGCATCTTCATAACTCTCAATTGTTCTTCGAGATCGATTATCGTAGGGCCATCTCCTTGTTCTAAATCCATTGAGGCTAATTCTAATTCTAGAGCGCGTGTGCGCTGTCTGGAATTAGCTAATTCTTGCTCTATACGTATCACTTCGTCCCAAACAGATATTACTTCTTGAACTAGCTTTTCATTTGGAAATTGTGCCAACCTTTCCTCCAAAGGAGAATTGTCTTTCTCCGATGAAGAATCTAGATTTGAAGGCGAACTCATCAATAATCAACAAACATCGAGGCTAATACGTTCTTGAACCTTGAGTAAAAATCTACCCATTATACGTTGATATTTGCAGATTAACAGTTTTGCCGTTTTTCGTCGCGTTTATATCAAAGTCAAAGTTCGCCGGCGATATGAAGGTATATCGCGCAGTAGGATTCTTCCGTCAAGGAAAGACAAACCAAGACTTCTCAATGGACTTAGTTGCACCCGATGAAGACGGTGCAAGAGAGAAAATAATGTCGAACTTTGGAAGTCGCCACGGAGCCAAGAGGCGCGAAATTACTATCCAATCTCTAGAAACAATAGACCCATCTGAATCAAGCGCGCCTGTTGTATTATCTCATTTTAGAAACAACTGATACGGAATTTCGTTTTTTGTACGATTTACCGAGGTTTAACTAACTTCAACACGTAACTCTGAAATGACATTGGCCTCAGGACCACTTGTGCTGAAGAAAACTTTCATGCGCCAATACTGGCGTATTCAACAAAGCCAAACTCTTATCTCAATGGGATTTTGGATTACCACACTCACATTACTCATGTGGCCATATGTTAGTTGGCGATTTGAGTCTGACACCGAAATGCTAGCCGTTCCGATGACTTATTGGGGACTCGGGGCAATTGCATTTTCAGTCTTAGCCGTTGTTCTAATAATAGGGTGGACATATGATGTATTTCTAGGGCTATGGCGGGAACATTTGACAGTAGTCCAGGAAAGAAACCCATTTACTACATACAAAGTAAACGCCCCATTTGGTATGTTATTAGCCCAAACCAATACAATATTGCGTAAATTATCTGAAGAGGATGAAGACATAAACCGCCATTGTGACTTTGTAGATCGCTGGCTAGAATGGAATTCAGAACAAGAGATATGGGCAAGAACCATGTCCTCTTGGAAAGAAATAGTTGGAGAAGAAGACCCATATTTATTCCATCTTAGTGAAGAATCTAGGGACAAATTAGAATCTGCCGCCAAAGAAATGCAAGATTTCTGAGCAATGGGGGGCATAAATTTTGGATTTAGAAAATATAGTACATATTGCTGAATTAGCAGGCGACGCAATACTAGAAATATACGGTAAGCCAGAAACAATGAATATTCAACACAAAGGAGACAATTCGCCTTTGACTGAGGCCGATTTAGCGGCACACAACATAATTGTTAGAGAATTAAGAAAGATAGACAACACTCCAATTGTTTCAGAAGAAGGAAATGAAGGAGACCCAATGTCAAGTGATACTTGTTGGTTAGTAGACCCCCTAGATGGGACTAAAGAATTCATCAAAAGGAATGGAATGTTCACCGTAAACATTGCTCTAATGCGCCGTAAAAAAAATAGATGGAACCCAATTTTTGGAGTTGTTCACGCCCCAGTAACAAAGACAACATGGTTCGGAGGCACCGTAAAACCTTCAGAAAGAAGAGGCCCCGATGGCTCGGGTTTAATGATGGTAAATCCATCTTCACCTCCTTCGCCAGTACGTCTTGTAGCAAGTGGAACACATCGAGGAGAGAAGGATGAAGAATTTGCTAAAACATTAGGGAATTATGATTTAGTAAGAATGGGTTCTTCATTGAAGGCATGTATAGTTGCAGAAGGATCAGCCGATCTTTACCCACGTTTTGGCCCCACATCTTGTTGGGACATTGCAGCTGCCCATGCTGTAGTTTCAGGCGCCGGAGGAATTATACTAGGCCCAACAGGAAAAACATTGGATTATGACTTAGTAGAAAATGTTCTCAATCCTTATTTCCTTGTAGCAGCAGATAACAGATGGACTGAAGATTGGGTCTCCCATCAGTGAAATTATATTCTTTAATTTCATTGAATGAAGACTTTCTTGTCTCCTTTTCCACAATAGCCCAAAACCCGTCGATGTGAAATAGCCCATATCTTACGCCATAGTCATGTCCCACCTCGACGCATTAGAGGCGGAAGCAATCCATATCATGAGAGAGGTGGTTGCTGAGGCTGAAAATCCAGTTATGTTATACTCAATTGGCAAAGACTCTTCAGTCATGCTCCATTTAGCGCGAAAAGCCTTCCATCCAGGCAAAATTCCATTCCCAATAATGCATATAGATACAATGTGGAAATTCTCAGAAATGATTGAATTTAGGGACAAAACTGCTAAAGAATTAGATCTCGATTTAATAGTTCATATCAATCCAATAGGGAAAGAAATGGGGATGAACCCATTCACACATGGTTCATCTAAGCATACAGATATGATGAAAACACAAGGCCTGAAACAGGCATTAGACAAATATGAATTTGATGTAGCATTTGGTGGTGCCAGAAGAGATGAAGAAAAATCAAGAGCCAAGGAAAGAATTTTTTCATTCAGAACGTCAAAACACCGATGGGACCCAAAGAATCAACGGCCTGAGTTGTGGAATATTTTTAATTCACGAAAGAACAAAGGTGAATCAATCAGAGTATTCCCTTTGTCTAATTGGACAGAGTTAGATATTTGGCAGTATATCCATTTAGAAAAAATACCAATAGTTCCACTATATCTTTCGAAAAAGAGGCCTGTTGTAGAAAGAGATGGGGTGCTAATACTTGTTGATGACGATAGGCTACCTTTAGAGCCGGGCGAAAATCCTATGATGAAAAGCGTTAGATTTCGAACATTAGGATGCTACCCTCTATCGGGAGCAGTGGAATCCGAAGCCACAACATTACCAAAAATAATTCAAGAAATGCTTCTTACCACAACGTCTGAAAGACAAGGTAGAACCATAGATCATGATAGTAATGCATCAATGGAGAAAAAGAAACAAGAGGGGTATTTCTAATGTCTCATATCAGTAGCTTAATTGCCACCGACATAGATTCTTATCTCAAATCACATGAAGAAAAAAGTCTTTTGAGATTCATTACATGTGGTTCTGTAGATGATGGTAAATCAACACTAATTGGACGAATGTTATATGAATCCCACATGCTTTTTGACGACCAGTTATCTTCTTTGAAAATAGATTCCAAGAAAGTCGGGACCCAAGGAGAAGAGATAGATTTCGCTTTACTAGTCGATGGTTTAGCAGCAGAAAGAGAGCAGGGCATAACAATAGATGTAGCATATAGATTCTTTTCAACAGATAAAAGAAAATACATTGTTGCAGATACGCCCGGGCACGAAGAATATACGCGTAATATGGCAACAGGGGCATCAACAGCCGATGTAGCAATTATATTGGTAGACGCCGAACAAGGCGTTTTGACTCAAACACGAAGGCATTCATTCATCGTCTCTATGGTCGGCGTCAAGAATGTATTATTAGCAATCAATAAATTAGATTTAGTTGAATATTCTCAACAAGTTTATGACGATATTGTTTCCGAATATCGAGAGTTTGCGGATAGCGCATTGGACTTAGAATCTATAACTCCAATTCCAATATCTGCATTAATGGGAGATAATGTAGTAAACAAGAGTGAAAACACCCCCTGGTTTAATGGACAAACAATAATGCAATATCTTGAAACTGTGGAAGTTTCTAATCAAAAAGTACTCCAATCATTTAGAATGCCGGTGCAATGGGTGAATAGGCCAAACTCAAAGTTTAGAGGTTTTTCTGGTTTAATTGCCAGTGGAGAGATAAATACAGGAGATGAAGTCAGAATACTTCCAGGTGGCAATACCTCGCGCATCAAGAGTATAATCACATGGGAAGGAGAACTTCCTAAAGCAAAAGCGGGAAAGTCTGTAACAATTACTCTTGAAGATGAAATAGATGTGTCAAGAGGAGACATAATAGCTCCATCCACAGATCCTTGTGGAGAGGCGGATCAATTTCAGACACGCATATTATGGATGAATAACGATGCAATGATGCCGGGTAGGCAATATCTACTAAAATCAAGTACACAATCTGCTACATTGACTTTAGGTAAATTGAAACATCGAATTGATGTAAATACTCTTGATCTTCTGCCCGCTAAAACGTTACAGCTTAATGAAATTGGAGTTTGTAATATCTCTCTTGATAAGAGAATTGCTTTCGATTCCTATGATGAAAACCAAACAATGGGGGGCTTCATTATCGTAGATAGATTATCAAATAATACAGTTGGCATGGGCCTAATCGATTTCGCACTCCGTCGATCAGAAAATATTCATTGGCAGAAAATGGATGTTTCACAAAATTCTCGTGCGGAACAAAAATCCCAGACCCCTCGGATAATATGGTTTACTGGATTATCAGGTTCAGGCAAATCATCTATTGCAAATATTTTAGAAAAGAAATTACAATCCTTAGGTAAGCACACAATAACTCTTGATGGAGATAACATACGTCATGGTTTGAATCGAGATTTAGGGTTTACCGAAGCAGATCGGGTTGAAAATATTAGAAGAGTCGGAGAAGTTGCAAAGTTAATGCTCAATAGTGGATTAATTTGCATTACTTCTTTCATATCACCATTCGAATCCGAGCGTGCTATGGCGCGCTCATTAGTTTCTGAAAATGAATTTGTAGAAGTTTTTGTAGACACCCCTTTGTCTGTTTGTGAGGAAAGAGATGTCAAAGGATTGTATGCCAAGGCACGTTCCGGAGAGATACCGAATTTTACAGGAATATCATCTCCCTTCGAAGGTCCAAAGAATCCTGAAATTAGAATAGATACTACAAAAATTTCTGCCGAAGAAGCGGCAAATCAGATTATTGAATTTATTACAAAGCAATAATATATCTACAAAAATGACATAAAACAATCTAATAGAAGATTCCGACGCCTTCTTGACAGACGACAAGCCCGCAAAGTCTGATGAGTGCAGTTGATCAGGCAGAGTTACAGCGTATTGCACAACAAGTTGACCTCAATCGTCAAAGAATGGAATCTATTGAACAACAAATGAAACGCCTCGAGCAAATAAGATTGGAACAGATGCAAACAATAGAAACATTGTCTGCAATACCTTCCACTGGGGCTAAAGGTGCGATGATACCACTTGGTGCAGGTGTACAAATTGTAGCCGATATCCCGGCCGAAGCGGGTGCAGTAATAGACATCGGGAGCAGGGTTCAAGCGGAAAAACCTAGAACGGAAGCAATAGCAATACTTCAAAAAAGAACAGAAGAAGTACTGGGAATAATGAATAAGATGAAATCTGAATTCGATTCAATAGAAGAAACCACAATTTCTTTGGCGAATATTTTCAACAATCAGATAGCTAATCTGCAGGCAGATACTACCCCCGTTGAAACGGAAGCAATAATTCCTCAAAAATCACTAGAACCTGCTAAAACCTCTCGTAAGAAAAGGAAACGTGGTACAGAATTAACTCTTGACGATTAGGTGGTATTGTGGGATTATTTGATAGATTCAAAAGACAGGCCAAAGAGGCAGTCGATACAAATAAAATAACTATTCAAGAAGGAACACCAGAAGCAGACAAGATTGTTCAGCAAAGAGAAGAGTTACTTGCATCAATTCAAAAGTCCAAAGAAGAGAAAACACAGAGCTTTGATGTTGAAGAATCAGAAGTAACAGAAGAGCAGTGGGACGATTTTACAGAAGAATCTCCGATAAATCCATTTTCGAAAGAGCAAGATAAAAAATCGAGAAAAATAGCCCAAAAAGCAAAGAAAAAGGAACGTTTAAATTCAATAAAAACTCCTGAAAATAAGCCAATAGATAGAATGAAAACAACGACTGGAAGAACATTGGTGGCTACGGCTAAAAATTTTGAAATGGATGTTTCAGTTGCTACCGTTAACAAAGGCGGCCAAATAATCCGAGGCGGCCCAGTTTTAGATGAAATAATATCTCAACTCGAAGAAGAGTTATTGCAATCAGACATGGGGCATTCTGCTGTTATGGAAGTAGTAAATAATCTAAAAATCAATCTAATAGGTTCGAGAATAGATGCCCGTAAGGGTTTAGATAAAATTGTAGAAATGGTAGTCCGAAAATCACTTCAAAATCTTCTTGAAGCAGGTTATTGGGATTTTGATAGAACCATTCAATCATTCGCAGCAGTGGAGACGCCAGTTTCTATTATGATAGTCGGAGTTAATGGTACAGGAAAAACGACAACTACTGCAAAGATAGCTCACAGGTTAACAGAGCAAGGTTACTCCGTAGTCTTGGCTGCAGCCGATACATTCCGTGCCGGTGCAATAGATCAACTTGCAGCTCATGCCGAAAGAATAGGAGTCAGGTGTATCAAAAGTCAAAGAGGCGGTGATTCGGCAGCAATATCTAGAGATGCAATTGAAAGTGCTAAGGCCAAAGGCGATGATATCGTAATAATCGATACTGCAGGTAGGATGCAAAATAAAACCAATTTAATGGAAGAATTACGCAAAGTTCACAGAATAACTAAACCTGATTTAGTGATATTTGTTGCAGATGCATTAGCCGGAAATGATGCAGTAACCCAAGCAAAAGAGTTCCAGAGAATTCTAAATTTTGATGGAGTTGCTCTATGCAAACTCGATACAGACGCCAAAGGCGGAGCCGCACTTTCGATAGCCCATGCAACGGGCCGACCAATCGTTTTAGCAGGAGTAGGGCAAGAATACGTTGACTTGAAGGATTTCGACCCTGAATGGTTCTTAGATTCTATCTTAGATTGAACCTTATGACCGCGTCGTTCATGTATAATGCCCCTTGTGTGCCGTTTGAAATGTCCCGAGTTGCCCTAATCGTAGTGGCCAATTCTATCAACGAAGGAAGAATTCGAGACATAATGTCCCGTCGTGGCTGGGACGTTGAAGTTTGTCATGATGGCGATAAAGCAGTAGACGAATATGTCCGAATAGAACCTGATTTAGTTTTCCTTAGCTTAGATTTACCCACTATGAATGGACATATAGTTGCCCTTGAGATGAGAGAGACGGATCCTTCATCAAGAGTGGTTTTCGTATCTAGTAAAGCGAGATTGTCTATGACGATGGATGCAGCATATTCTTCTGGCGCTGTTGCAACACTTGTAACTCCTATAACATTCGACAGTCTTGAAAGGAAATGGGAAGAAATTAATTCAGATATTCCGGAAGCCCCGGGGCTTTCCGACTTAGACGCATTGTACCCAGATATAGAGGAACCAGAGCCAGAACTACCTCCATTACCTCCTCTTCCTTCATTGCCTCCTCCTTTAGTTATCGATCCAATAGTAGTAAAGCCCAAGTCCAAGAAACGAAGTAAATTGAAGATATTAATACTCACAATATTGGTTATTAGTGGCGCTCTTGGCATTGCAAATTATCTAGATTATATTGATATTCAGGTATATCTAGATGAAGTTTCAAGACTCTTCGATTAATAGCGCCGGCACCGAATCAACAAAAACACTCCCTTCGGGTGCGCTTGTTAAGACTTCAACTTTAACAGAAGAATCAGTCAACAAAGTCTCATCATTATTTTCTAGCCGGTAATTTAACCGCCATCTTTTCAAAATTTCTCTAGCAATTATTATTAGAGTAAGTAAGGAAATACACGCTGCTACAAACCAGTAAATAACATCTAGAATTAATGACATTTATTGCCCTCTTTGAATTAAAGCATCCCAAGATGCTTCAGCATAGAGTTTTGCTGCAACGCTCCTATTTTCTGCCCTATGTATTCCCGAACCTACGATTATAATATCCGAACCGGACATAATACTATCATGCGGATTACCATATCGTTGTCCCATTTTTCCTGCGCCATTATCTAAATTAATTCCAGGCGTCCATATCATTTGTGCATCTCCTACTAAGCTCCTTAGTTCGGCGACATCATCTGCGGAACTTCCGTTTCCGATATATCCCAAAACATGTGGAGACGCTTTACCAGTTGAAATCGTTTCAAGCGTGTATTCATTGTTTAGTAAATTTCCACGACTCGACATCTGAGCCAATAGTAAAATACCTCCAATTCTTTCAACATCCGCCCAGCCTGCAGCAATTCCGTCGACAATATCAGGCCCAGAAATTCTATGTGCTGTCACAATATGTGCCCAAGATCGTATGTCATGTATTCCAGCCATTTGCTGCTGAGAAATGTTTCCAATATCTGCAAATTTCCGATCTTCGAATAACAATAAATCATGTTCTGCCGCCAAATTTGTCAAAACTGACCATTCTTCAAGATTGAAGTCTTGTATTAAATCTACATGAGTCTTCAAAACAGCAACATAAGGCCCCACTTCTTTGATTAAATTAATTAATTCTGAAATAGATGTCATATCTGCTGCCAAACAAACTAAAGATTTCTTTTTAACTGCAATTTCCATTATCCGATGAGAGAGAGGATTTGCACAATTTTTCCAACGCATACCCCAGACTGCCTCAGGCTCCATCATGCTAATCACCCACTAGGGGTTTGTCAAGTCTTCGCCTAAAATGTTCTTTACAGGCCTACGGCCTACACCGCTTTGTTCATTGACGAGTTGCTACGGGGACAGTCTATAGGGTGCCGGAATATGGGGAGTCAGATGGAGATATATAATTTCGAAGTTACTACTCGTGACATAGAAGGATTGACTGATGCAAGAGGAGATTCAGTCAAATCGATGTTAGAGTCAGACTATGGAGTACAAGTAAATAATGTGAGAGTTATTTTAGGCTATCAAGTCAAATCAGATATGTCTTTAGAGCAAGCAACTAGGTCTATTTATGATTTATTTGCAGATCCTATTATTGAAGTTGGAAATTTAGAAAACTCTCTTCTTGACAACAAGAACTTATTTTCTGAGGCGCCACAAATTGCAATAAAAGTGGGATTTAAACCAGGAGTTACAGATAATGCGGGCCAAGCCGGATTAGACGGTCTAAGAACAATTTTTCCAGAAATATCATCTGCTTCGCAAGTAGCTACAGCAATGACATACTTGTTCTGGGGAGTTCCCGGCGACATTTCTCCTAATTGGCTTTCTAGTAAATTACACAATCAAATGATTGAAAGGTCTAGTATATCTGATAGCAAAGATTGTCAAAAATCAGTTTGGCCTTCTTTGGATTTTCCTGAAAGGCCAAAGTTGACCCAAAAACCATCTGCAACAGTAAATCTTGAAGTCAGTGATGAGGAATTGATACAGATTAGTGAGAAAGGATTATTGGCATTAAATCTCGAAGAAATGAAAGCAATTCAAAAGAATTATCGCGATCCAAAAGTACGTGCTGCGCGGGTTGAATTGGGATTGCCCGAGAAGGCACCTACAGATGCCGAATTAGAATGTCTTGCACAAACATGGTCTGAACATTGTTGTCACAAAATATTCGCATCAAAAATACATCATGTTGATTTTGAGACAGGTGAAGACACGTACATAGATTCATTGTTCAAAACCCATATTATGAAACCAACATTAGATATTCAATCAGAAGTAAATTGGTTGCTTAGCATTTTTCACGATAATTCAGGAGTCATCGCTTGGAATGATGATTGGAGCCTTTGCATAAAAGCAGAGACACATAATTCACCCAGTGCATTAGATCCATTTGGTGGTGCAATGACTGGTATCGTAGGAGTTAACCGAGATATTCTAGGTACAGGATTGGGTGCAAGACCTATCGCTAATACAGACGTCTTTTGTTTCGGCCCACCAGATTATTCGGGGCATATTCCTGAGGGGCTATTCCACCCCTCTCGTGTATTCAGGGGCGTACATGCTGGCGTTAGAGCAGGAGGAAACGAATCAGGTATTCCTACAGTCAATGGTTCAATCGTATTCGATGAACGATATCTTGGGAAACCTTTGGTATATTGTGGAACGGTTGGTATTATGCCGAGATTACTGCCTGATGGCCGAGAAAGTCACGAAAAAACCCCTCAACCGGGCAATATAATTTACATGGTCGGAGGAAGAGTGGGTAGTGACGGAATTCACGGAGCAACCTTTTCTAGTCTTGAATTAACTGAAGACAGCCCTTCTTCAGCAGTCCAAATAGGTGATCCAATTACTCAGAAGAAAATGATTGATATGGTTCTCGAAGCGAGGGATTTAGGATTAATCCAGGTCATTACAGACAATGGAGCAGGGGGGTTGTCTAGTAGTGTAGGCGAATTGGCAGAACTCACAGGAGGTGCAGATTTAGATCTCGCAGCGGTACCTTTGAAACAGCCCGGATTAAGTAAGTGGGAAATCTTAGTATCAGAATCCCAAGAAAGAATGACAATCGGAGTGAACCCGGAAGATTGTGAAAAATTTGAGAAACTAGCTCAATTACATGAAGTCGAAGCAACAGCAGTTGGAACATTTACTGATTCAGGCGCATTCGTAGTTCGTTTTGAAGACGAAACAGTAGCACATCTTCCAATTTCATTCTTGCATGACGGCTGTCCACAATTGCAGTTAGAATCTGAATGGCGAACGCCTGAACACGATCCAATATTATTCCCAGATGTAAATCATATTGAAATGGGAGAGATTCTTTCGCGATTAATGGCTAGACCCAATGTAGCAAGTAAAGAATGGTGGGTTCGATCTTATGATCACGAAGTTATAGCACAATCTGTAATCAAACCATTTTGTGGGGTTAATCATGATGCGCCTGGAGACGCAGCGGTAATTGCACCCATACAAGGAGGAACTCAAGGCGCAGTAATCTCCAATGGAATAGTGCCTCGATATTCAGATATTGATGCCTATGCCATGGCAGCAGCTAGCATAGACGAGGCTCTACGTAATGCAGTATGCGTAGGGGTAGATTTAGAATTAATCGCTGGACTTGATAATTTTTGTTGGCCCGATCCAGTAGAATCAGCAAAAACTCCAGATGGAAGATATAAATTAGCACAATTAGTTAGAGCAAATAGGGCATTAGATGAAGTATGTAGAGCATATAATTTACCATGTATAAGTGGCAAAGATTCTATGAAAAATGATGCTACATTAGATGGTGAAAAAATCAGCGTACCTCCTACGCTTTTGTTCAGTTTAATTGGCAATCATTCAGATGTAAGAAAGGCGGTATCTAGTGACTTCAAACAAGTTGGAGACATGATATATCTTGTAGGAGAAACTCATCAAGAGTTAGGTGCTAGCGAATTAGCTTTCATGCTACGTGATGAATCAAATGGAGAGAGTGGAATCGGAGGCCGAGTTCCACAGATTAACACATCTAGGAATTTATCACTCTATCACAGTCTGACGAAAGCCATGTCAAATGAACTAGTTTCTAGTGCTCATGATTGTAGTGATGCCGGACTTGCGGCTGCAGTAGCAGAATGTTGTTTTGGATGTGATTCAGGTACCGATTTAGATATTTCAGATATATTCCATGCCGATATTAATTTGAATGACTGGGGTGCTCTATTCGGTGAGAGCCTTGGTAGGATTTTAGTTAGTGTAAAACCAGAAAACTCCGAAAATTTTGAGGCTTCTATGGAAGGACATGAATGTAATTACTTAGGTAAAGTGAACTCAGGTGACAACATAACAATTTCAAACCAAGGTATCCCTATATTGATCGCTTCAATGTCTGAACTGAGAGACTCTTGGAAAAATACCTTGAACGGAGGTGTAAATTAATGATACCTAGGGTGGCGGTTCTTTCCGGTTTTGGAATTAATTGTGAAACGGAAACAATGGCAGTTTTCGAAATGGCTGGAGCTAAAGCAGACAGAGTACATGTGAATAGGTTAGTCAACGGAGAATTGAATCTAGAAGATTACCATATTATGGCTGTACCAGGGGGCTTTTCCTTTGGTGACCATTTGGGAAGTGGTAGATTGATGGGTAACAGGCTACGCTTTGGTTTGCGTGAACAAGTGAGAAAATTTGTCAAATCCGGTAAACCAGTAATTGGAATATGCAACGGCTTCCAAGTACTCGTGAAAATGGGATTATTACCTGGTGACGACGATGTTAGTTTAACCCAAACAGCATCTTTAGCACTGAATGATTCAGGCCATTATGAAAACAGATGGGCGACTTTAGAATTTGATTCAGAAAGTCATTGTATCTGGACAAAAGGAATGACAAGAATCAGAGTTCCGGTTCGGCATGGTGAAGGAAAATTCGTTACAGCCGATAAAAATCTCCTTGACGATTGGGGTGAAGGCGGCCAATTAGTAGTAAAGTATGTAGATCCTTCAACCGAATACCCCTCATCAACTGATGAAGTATTGCCTTATCCGATCTCCCCGAATCAAAGTTGGAGAAATATTGCGGGCGTTTGTGACCCATCAGGTCTAGTATTCGGTTTAATGCCACACCCTGAAGCCAATCATTCGACTTGGTTAGGGGCAACATGGACTAGAGAAAATATAGAGCATGGCGAAGGAGAAGGCATGAAGATTTTCAGAAATGCTGTAAATTATGTTTCAGAAAATTTTGATAATTAAAATAAAAATATTCTTGCAATAGAGATCTATAGGAATTACTATGTCGACCCGTAATGCAACTGATGTTTTCTCAGAATGGGCACTTATAGATAGAGACGAAGGCATGGAAAGTGGGCACGCCAAATCAGTTAACGAAATGCTAAATATTGTAATTCCAATGCTAAAAAAACCATTCTCAGCAATAGATGTAGGTTGTGGAAATGGTTGGGTGTGCCGAAAATTACAGGCATATGAAAATTGTAGCAAAGTAGTAGGGATTGACGGGTCATCCGAAATGATTGCTAAGGCCAAACAAAAGGGCACTGGAGAATTTCATCTGTCAACACTACCCGGATGGAAACCTTCTCAAAAGTTCGATTTAATTCACTCTATGGAATTTTTATATTATTTGAAAGAACCATTGGAAATGCTCAAGATATTGTTCAATGAATGGTTAGAAGACCAAGGAGTTCTTATTGCAGGCGTTGATCATTATTTAGAAAATATTGCAAGTCATGATTGGCCAAAATCTCTCAATGTACATATGACTACATTGAGTGAAGAGCAATGGAAACGGGGCATGATTAATGCAGGTTTCATAGACGTCGAAACACGACGTGTAGGCATAAAATCAGGGTTCGTAGGTACTTTGGCGATTTTTGGCCGTAAACCTTGATTTTATTCCCCAGCTTCACGATTCAGTTGCAAATATCCTGTAATTAAGATAGGAGAACCGAGTATGGCGCAAAGTGTCACCCACTCAACGAAATATGCATCGCCATTCACTGAATAACCGCCAGCTCCAGATACAAATATCATTGAGGCGGCTGCAACCATTGCTAGTTTTGCTTGGGTCTCCCCGTCTGTCAAATACACCATCGCCAAGAACATCAGAGCCATGGTGACATTCCATAGCCCAAATACGAATAATTCTTGATTTACGACTTCAATAAATGCTGTTTCGTCATCTCCATCTAGGGATTCTAGTAAGTCCGGGTACTCAGTTTCTGCGTGATCAGGTCCTCCTGCAAGCCCTGTCATTAGAGGGCCGAGTCCTAACAATAATAGTAGAGCAACCGAGGCTACAGTAACCCAAGTTTTTGGCTGTGAAAGTGCTTCTTTGATATCCAAATCACTCGCCATCCTTGTGAAGATAGCCAGCAACCCCAATTAGTGCAGATAATGAAAATATGATAATCATTAAAGTGTGAGAACCCGAACCATATCCACTCTCATTGGTCAGATACATCATCCCTCCTCCCATGAAAACAAGAACAAAAGCGGATGCTGCCATTGCCATTTGAGCCAAGGCCTTTCCTTGAACAAGTAATCCCGTTACAACAGCCATTCCAAATAGAGGCATCATGTGAAGGGCCCACATTTGTTCGTATTCAGCATCATGTTCTGCAACATTATCTGCGCCCCACATATCTTCAGCCATTTGGTCCCCGTCTATCACTCCAAAAACAGACATCAATAGCATAAAACTCCCCAAACCAATTAACATTTTCTTTGGGTGCAATATAGTTTTAATTTCCATTTTCAAATCTCCTTCATCAAGTATCCAGTAACTCTCATGAATTCCAATTGTATTGTGCCTTTATAGTAGTATCTAAACGCATAATAATCAAGAAAGTTGAATGGTTTGAACGATTTCCCAAGGGCATGTCGGACCCAAACATCACAGTCAAGAAAGACACAACTGTGATTGAAGCGTTGTCATTATTACACCCTAATGCCAAGAAGAATTCACTGCGTAGAATGGTTGATCATGGACGTGTAAGATCAGACGGAATCAAAGTTACACGTGCTAATGCCAAAATTTTAGCAGGAGTCACAATCACAGTTCTTTCAAAGTTTGATGGCGATGAAACAGTTGGAAAATACAAGTCCTCCATCCCAGCGCCTGAAGTGGTTTATTCAGATAAGTCTGTTATTATCGTAAATAAACCAGCCGGATTGTTATCTGTTGCTACTGATAGAGGCGAGGCGGACACAATGTTTGACAGAGTATTTGCATGGGCGTGGGAGAATGGTAAAACTCGAGCCCATCTTGTTCATAGATTAGATCGAGAAACCTCAGGATGCCTTATTTTAGCGCGTTCTTCTGAGATTAGAGACATGCTTCAAGACCAATTCAAAGACAGATCAATAGAACGAATTTATCATGCGGTAGTTCACGGAAAGCTTCCTGCAAAATCAGGTATTGAAACAGGACGAATACAAGAAATGAAGGACAAAAGAATGAGGCTTGTACCAGAAGGCCGTCGTGCAGGCAAATCCGCAATTACAAATTGGTCAGTAGAAGATACAGGCCCAGAACACAGCCTAGTTCGTATCAAAATTGACACAGGTAGACGTGCTCAGATTCGTTTACATATGGTGAACTTAGGCTGTCCAGTAATTGGCGATACAAGACATGGATTCGGCAAAGCAAGTGTTAACAGATTATGTTTGCATGCATCTTCTCTCACTTTTGACCACCCTAATGGTAAACGAATGAAAGTTGAAAGTCCTATACCCAGGCAGTTAATTTCTGAACTTAAAAGACGCCTTGGATAATTATTCTTCTTCAGTAAGGTTAGTAATTATTTTAGAAGGCATATACAATTTTACCAAAATTGCAGCGGCAATCGCCATAACTCCCATCACTGTTGCTGATGCAATCATACCTTCCATAAATGCATACTGTGCATTTTCAATTAATGTGAGCCCGAGGATATTCCCGCCTTCTATGAGTTCGGCACCGATTTGCATTGCTGCAGGAAACGACTCTAGAGGGATATTGCCTAAATCAAGACCAACAGGCACTTCCATATTTCTTTGATAATATTCATTCAACACACTCCCGCCTATCGCAATACCAAGTGCTCCTCCAACTTCTCTACTGGCGTCATTAGTAGCGCTACCAACTCCTGCTTTATCCGAAGGTATGGAATCCATTACCACTGTTGTGGCAGGCGCTAGAGTCAAACCCATCCCAAATCCAAGTAACAGGAAAATACAGGCCAGTCGAATATATTCAGAATCAATTTCTACAGTAGTAAATATCGCCATAGCAGCAGTCATCAACACTAATCCCATTGAAATGACATTATTACTTCCAAATTTAGCAGACAACCTGTCGCTATTAGCCGCAGCGGGCATGAGACCCAAAGGAAGGGGCAGGAATCTCACAGCCGCTTCTAATGCAGTATGCCCTCTTACTAATTGAAAATGTAACATCTGAGTAAACATGAATGAGAACATCACGAAAGAAGCCAACATTATTGCAATTAAACCCAAAGAAAAACCATTAAATTTAAAGAATCCAATTGGCAACATTGGATATTCAGCCTTTCTTTCCCATTTTACAAACATATAAGTTAAAATTATTCCCAATCCACTAATAAGAATCATTTCTGAACTCGTCCATCCTAGTGATGGAGCTTCAATTATAGCGTAAAGAATAGTCCCTAAGGCGGCTATCGATAATACCGCTCCAACCGGATCTAAAGGAGTCTTTTTACTATCCTTTGAATTGGGTACAAACATTAATCCTAATGACAGAGCCAATAATATAATTGGGATATTAATCAAGAAAACCATCTGCCAATCATAATTTTCTACAGCCCAACCTCCGACCAATAATCCAATAGGTGCGCCAATTCCTGCCATCATCGTCCAAATTCCAATGGCTTTGCCTCTCTCCTCTCTAGGGAAAACAACAATGACAATTGACAATGTAGCTGGCATAACTAATGCTGCACCAAACCCCATGGTCGCTCTAGCCATAATGACATCATTCGAAGAATCCGCATAAAATGCAGCAGCAGCAGAAGCCAATCCAAGTAAAACCAATCCCAACTGCAAAGCTCTTTTTCGGCCAAATCTATCTCCTAATGCACCCATAACTAGGAGCATTCCTCCAAAAATCAAAGCATAAGAATCAACTATCCATTGCAAATCACTATTATTAGCCTGTAAATCTTTAGACATTTCAGGTAATGCGACATTCAAAGTCACATTATTCAGCATTACAATTACAAGACTCAGACTCATAATACCGAGGATAATCCAACGATTTTCGTGCGTCTTACTTACTTCCATAACATCGCCATCGAATAGTACTTTTTCAAAACATAGGTTACAATATTAGCACCGCCTCCGATAATCATGGCCAATCGGTTATATGCACTTTCTATGTCTTTGATGATCATAGTAGTTAGTATGTCTGGATGTATATTTTCAGAGCCTTCTAAAGTAGGTAATTCTGACCAAGGAGATACATACCCATCTATTTTCGATCGCCATACTTTGGATTGGAAAGATAATCATACTTTTTCTTACACTCTTGAACAGGGCCCATATTATGCACTCGATGTTCAAGAGGCACTAATTGAAGTGGATACTTCAGATGTTTGGGAAACAGGGCCTGAAACCTCAGAAGTTCATCTTTCATATTGGTTACCAAGTAACACTTTAGAGGGCGAAACAGTCCCTGTAATAGCTGTTATAAGCCCGTATTTTTCATATGGTGCTCAAGGAGATGAATCAACTCCAACCAATATCGTGAGTGCAGGCCGTGGCGAATTCATTTTTGAGAATTTTATCCCTCATGGATATGCCTTCGCCCAGGTTGCTGTGTTTGGTACGGAACTTTCCAGTGGATGTTTCGATTATCGTGGAGCAGGAGAAGGATGGGGAATTCACAATGCTGTTGAATGGCTTGGCCAACAAAACTGGTCAAATGGAAATGTAGGGCTATATGGCAAGTCATACGAAGGAGCGACCCAATGGGAAGCGGCCGCTATAGGAAGTGAATATCTCAAGACTATAGTTCCTATCTCAGGAACCACTGCATTGCATCCTTTGCTTTACAAAAATGGAAGTGCAGAAGCTAGAAGTCAGGTTATGCACATGAACTATTTTTCAAGTACTGTTGACTATAATGAAGATGACTTAGACAATGTATGCCCCGATATCGTAGAGGGCCTATTTGCAGGCCCTGTAACATATGGAGCGGGCGAACTAGATCCTTACATGTCAAATTACTATGATGAGAGAAGCCATATCGATAAAGCGTTTGAAAATTGGAATGGTAGTGTTTACTGGGTGCAAGGATTACAAGATTGGAATGTAGATCCACACCAGGTTTTTGGCGGCCCAATAGGAGTTAACTGGTATCAGGAGTATATTGATTCAGGATATGAAATAAGGGGGATTCTTGGTCAATGGGAGCATAACTATCCCGATCAATGGACTAAACACAATGCTCAAGATAGTGGCTATGGAGGAGAAGCAATACACAACATGACTCGGTGGGATTGGGCTCAAGATTTATTTGAATGGTATGAATATTATTTGAAAGGGAACGGACCCAAGCCAGAGGCAATTGCGCAAGTTCAGAGAAATGATGGCGAATGGCGAATAGAACAAACATGGCCTCCAGAAGATTTGGATTGGTATACTCTTCCATTATCTGAATGCTCTAGTTCAGGCGCATTCACAGGGGGCGGAGCGCCAGTAGTTGGAGGCGGACAAACTGTCACCACTGTTTGTTCAGCCCTCTCTGAAACAGAAGATTTACAGATTTCAGGGCTTATTAGATTACATTTAGAAGCAGTTGCTACTATGGATGGCGGCCAAATATTTGCTGAATTAAGAGATTCAGAAACAGGTATTAGATTGGGGCATGCAACCATGGATATCCGATATCATGCAGGAGGTTATGAGCCTCAAACCGTGCTTCCTTCGCAGCAGGTAACAATGATGATGGAGTTCCAAGCTATAGACGCGATATTACCAGCAGGGCACGGAATAAATATTGTGTTCACAGATACAGGTGAAGATTACTTAGCGCCTGCATGTGGGCCTAGCTGCACAGTTCATATTTTACCCTCTTTGTCAGAATTACAAATTCCTCGAATATATAGAGATTCAAGTGATGTACTAATCACTCCACAAAGTCTCGACGCAGCAAATAATTAATAGAATTATAAATATAAAAAATATTCTTTCCCTCTTTCTTCGGTATAATCGATCATCTCTTTGTCCACGTCCGATAGTGCAGCAGTAGCCAATTCTCTCATTGCAGAGCTGATCCAGTCAATTGACTCGAAATTATTCAATTCAAACCAACTATAATCTTCGATTTCATCATTGTCAATAGTTACATCTGCCGAATCATAATCAACCAAATACACAATAAATATTGCAGGAATATTTCGTATGAGGCACTCTCTTACGCCAATTATTTTCTTTATGGTTCCACTAATTCCACATTCTTCTTCCAATTCTCTCATTGCCGCAAAACTTGGCAACTCGCCTTCATCAACAGTTCCTTTCGGCATCCCCCAGCGTCCTTTTTGAGGGCCTGAGGCCTCTTTTACCAGCAGAATCGCTTCATTTTTTATGAGACAGGCTGCAACACCTAAGTCCGTTAGAATCGCTCTCATATTATTTGTCAATGAATAATTTACTTATCAAATCCTGTTTTTATATGTTGATACACGGACATTGGTAGGCTTCATTGCTAGTAAGGGCGTCCTCCAAAACATGTCATTGCCACGGCGGGCCATGGAACAGATGGGATTTTCCATATGTTGCTTGTCTTGTGATGCTCCCGATATTGCAGGTAGTCAAAGATGTAAATCCTGCATATCATCTCATGTAAAAGTGAGAGACAAGATTTCTTCAGGTCCGGCAACAACAAAGGCAGATAGATTATCAAGAGAATTTGTTACAATGTTAGCCAACCCACTTGATTTTATTGAGAATTCAGAACATTCTGTCACGATGACCTATTACAAATCATTAATCGATGCACACCAAGGAACTTCTCAACCGAAAACCGCTAAAGAAGTCAAAGAAAGATTCGAGGCACAAAGAAAGAAAAAAGAAAGGTCCCTAATACGAGACGTAGCAAGTAATCGTAAAAGAACACCAGAAACGCTTGGGCCAGAAGAAATTGAAGAATTGTTATCGAAAATAAGTGACAAAGCTCCCGAAGCACCGGATTCTTTTTGGGAGGAGTTACTTGAAGACGTCAACGACCTATTAGAGGAAGATTGAAATTACGAGCATTCAAAGATGATGCTTACAAGGAAGTGGGTAATATGACAGAAAAACGAGACCCTCGTGCTCGGTGGTTAGATGAAGATCCATTTGAAAATATCAATAATAATTCTAAGACACATACTCGAGCAAGAGATGATGGAAATTGGCGAAAACCACATATTCGTGTCGTTGCGGCAAATAGTACAGGCCAACCTTTCTTCAGAGTTTTTGGAACCCAACAATCTCATAAGATACCTATTCACAAAGGCTCAATTTGGCATTTTTCCAAAACTGAAGTTGAACATCTTTCTCAAGCCACGATTGCATTTACTTTGGCATTAGCGTTTATGTCTACAGGAGGAATTTTTGGAGCAATCTCAGACCCTTATCAATTTATAATCGGTGGAGCAAAATATTTCTTAGCATTAACTCCAGCTTTTGTTTTGCATGAAATAGCACACAAGATTGCCGCAAGAAATTATGGTTGTTGGGCAGAATTCAGAGCTTCCCCAGGAGGGTTGAGATTCGGAGTAATATTAGCCGCTGTATTTGGAATAGTATTCATGGCCCCAGGAGCAGTTATGGTTGCGGGACATACAACAAAATCACAATTTGGTAAGATAGCCTTAGCAGGTCCTGTAACAAATGTCCTACTATGGATATTGGGGTTGGGTGCAATATTAATTGGCGCTACTGGAAACTCAATCGTTGCGCTTATTATCGTACCATGGATGTGGGGAAATGCAGTTCTAGGTACATTCAACATGCTTCCATTGGGGCCTCTAGACGGAAAAAAGATCAAGACTTGGTCTGAGATTATCTTCTATGTTTGGGGAATTATCTGTGTCAGTCTGATTTGGTTTAATTTCAAATATTTAAATGGTTTAATTGGATAATAAAAATAGTCATCAATTGAATAATTGATGTATCGTAGCAGATGAAAATAATTGAACTGACAGGGAGTAAACACAGAGATTGCTACGATACAAAAGAAAATTCTTCTTCAAGTGCATTAACTTTCACCCGTCATGAGTCAGAAATAGCTTCTTATAATAGCAAGAAACATAAAACCGCCATTAATTCCAAAAATTAATTCTGGCAACAATTCAATCTTCGAATTGATAGCTAATATTAGAATTAATATAGATTGAAAACCATATCCTAATAGTGACGAAACAGTCAATTCAAATGATAAATCTTTACTCCCCTTCCCAACTATGAAATCTACAATTTGATCTTGCCAAGAAAACCCGATAAGATATATTTTGTGAAAGAAATCTACATGCTTCTGTTTTTCCCATGGCTGAGCTGTAGGGCAAATTTTTTCATTTACTCTACTCGTAGTATCTCCCGAACCAAGAATTCTTGCACGAACAGAGAAGTGGTTAAACAAAGAATATTGAAATAAAACAGCTAAGATTAGACTACTAGTAAGCAAATAATTCCAGTTTAAGAATTGACTAAACGCATACATTACTAGAATCAATCCTATGGTATCGGCAACAGTATCCCAATATCTTCCAACATGCGAAGGTCTCTTTCTAATTCTCGCTAACTCTCCGTCTATAGCATCAATCACTCCTTTTATTACAAGAACAATACATCCTTCTACAATCATTTCTTCGAGAATTAACCATGCACAAAAAATAGAAACAAATAGATGAAAATGAGTTACCATTAATACACTTACAGGTGTTTTTTCTAATTTTTTAGCGAAGAATCGAGCAATAGGTCGCCCCCAATCAGAAACATCGATAGCACGACTATCTCCGTATTTCCCAGTCGCCATATTTTCACGTCGTTTTGTAAATAAAATCAAACTAATGAATTCAACACTGGCTTTTCATCACAATGGAAGAAAGTCATCAATGCCCACCATGTTATCATATCAAGGCTATTTACTAGATTCGCAACACCAGTATTTTCTTCACCATAGTCTTTACCTGTGGTATCCATCCATGCTTCCATTTCCTCTAGAGTATCGCAGACTTGGTGATAGCACCAATAACCGTCAACTAATCCTCCGAACCCAATAGTTACAACGTCTAAGTTATCTTGAAAACTAGCATGGTCGCTCCTCGCTGTTGTATCTTCATAAACAATGATTTCAGGTCTATCCATATCTAACCAAACACTAGTTTTCCATGTATCAGCGGAATAGTTAGTACCCACAAGTGTGCCCATTTGTTCTTCCAACCCAAGAGCATCAGAACCTATCCAATTGGAGAGACCAACCATTTCCGGTTGATCTAATCGGTCGTGATTAGGTCCAGGACCAATATAGACTCTCATCGGCCATACTTCGGCATCTTTAGGGTATCCATCCTCATCAATAGCTGGATCTGGATCTCCATGAGGAGCCCCTCCACCTCCTGGCCAATTAACTCCAGCCATATCTAGATTGATGTAGTTAGTAATGGTCACATCAGGATTATCTTCGCCAACATAGTATTCGGTCCAATAATCCGAGCCTCTTTTTCCGCCTTCCTCACCTGACCAAAGACAGAAAACCATAGTTCTCCTACTCTCAAAATCAGCTAGTGCCCTTGCAGTTTCCATAACCATTGAAGTGCCTGCTGTATTGTCGTATGCTCCTACTCTAGTCCCATATGTCCTTTCACCAATTATATGAGGGTCTAATAGCACTCCATTGACAGGAGGCGCAACATCAAAATGTGCTCCGAAAACTAACCACTCGTTCTGAATTTCTGTTCCCCATTTATATGCACAAATATTGTATGCTTCTGGATTCTGAGAACCAGTAATATCTGTAAATTCAAATCTATGACCTATTACTTCTAAACCAAAACCCGTCATTTCACTAATTAGGTATTGAGCAGCATCTTCGTAAGCAGGGTTTCCCTGACCTGCCCACCTGTCGTAATAGCCTTCTTTACCATCTACAATATCAAAAGAATCAGTGGGGTCACTCATTTCAAATAATCGTTCGTATACACTTCTTCCATCAACGATTCCAGTAGAGTGAACTCCGCCTTCATCTTTGGATAGAGACATTACCCGATTAATTGGTATGATTTTTACAATTACTGAACCACCAGTTTCAGAACTATGGTTTACTGTATCGAATGTACTATTTTCAGAAGCCGGAACTCTTTCAATTCCATTATTCGAATTATCTGTATCTCCCCCTCTGCTTATCCAAGTCATCCAAGACTCACCTTGATCTCGAATCGGCCAAAAATCTCTCCCAAGCTCTCCGATTATGACGACCATATTTTCAGTTCTTGGTGGCGCTAAAATTGACAATGTGACAGAATCCCCTTTTTGTAAATCAATAATTGTAGAGTTTTGAACATAATTGTTACCATCTTCGATAATTAAGTAAGGAACAAAAATGGACATAGGACTAGAGGCAGATAATACCATATTTTGGAAGAAACCACCCTCCAATGATGCTATATTAACTTCTAAATCGCTTTCTCCAGGCATATTCTCTGAATCAGCAAAACATCCAGTTAGTGGTGCTGACAACATCAGCAGCACGAGTAAACTGGCGACGCCGGTACGTTCCATATTATTCGGAACCACAACATCTTGTTGAACTAAACGGTTTCAAGAATCAGAATAATTATTCGGTGGTAAAGCTACCAGGGTCTGTAATTTGTGTTTTCTTAGGCTCCTTCAAGGTCAATGCGAAAATTCCACCTAGCAGCAGGAAGAATATCCCGCAGCAAGCTGTACCTATTCCTCCAGCGGCTGCAAAGATGCCGGTTACCGCCTCTCCAATTTCCTCACCCAACACTTCCCACATTGGAACAAGCTGATAATCTTCATTTGACTCTATAGTATATTCGCCAGCATTATAGTTCCATGTGGAAATAGTGGCCATATGGTGCCATCCATCAGGATCATCTTCCCATCCGTATGGTTTTTCACCATCTTCTTCACAGTTGATAGTCACACGATCTTCTCCAGATTCATTTGTCATAGTGAAAGTAAATTCATCACACCTCACGTCGTCACTAACCATCACAATCATTTCTTCACTGAATGAATAGGTTGTAACTCCAGCAGTTCCGCTAAAGTCACTTTTTTCCAATACGTCCCAATCTCCGGCATCACTTAAGCTCGAACCTCCAGCAAAAGTCAATCCAACTCCGGCCAATGTAATCAATAATCCAAGTCCAAGAAAAATCTTCCCCGCTATGTGCATAAAATGCCTACATGTACTTGATTTTAAAAATTAGACCTATTTTCTTGCTATATTTATCCAGATTCTAATATAACTATTTAGTGTCAAACACTATCTTAAAGCCAGAGGGGAAGAGTATGAGCGATATAGTTAGAAGAAAAGAAAGTATTACACAGGATTTTGAAAAGAAAACGGTAAATGGTTTTGTTGGTTTATTTCTACACATAATTTTTGGATTTTTTAATTTATTCCTACTTATTATTGGAAGTGCACATCCAATCCTCGGTGCAATGTCATTCCTTATTTTATTAATTACCGGGCCTTTATGGCTTTGTTATTGGAATAGTTACGTCACTATTGGTCCAAATACTGCCGTAGCGGTACAGTTCTTTGGTAAATATGCAGGAACTGTGAACGAAGAAGGTTTTCACTTCTTCATGAATCCATTATATAATAAGCAAAAAATTTCTTTACGTATAAGAAATTTTGAATCTGCTAGATTAAAGGTAAATGATGTAAATGCCAACCCTATCGATATCGGAGCGGTCGTAGTTTGGAGAGTATTTGATGCAGCAGAAGCTCTTTTTGAAGTCGACCACTATGATCATTATGTGCAGATTCAAAGTGAAGCGGCGCTTCGTGCAATGGCAACAGCATATCCATATGACATAATTGAAGATAAGGACATAGGGGGAATATCATTATCCAGCCATCAAGAAGAAATTGCTGAATTACTTCAAGCGTCAGTAGAAGATCGTCTGAAGCAAGCAGGCATAGAAGTTCTTGAGGCGAGAATAAGCCATCTTGCTTATTCCCAGGAAATCGCCCAAGCCATGCTCCGTCGCCAGCAAGCTAGCGCAGTAGTGGCTGCAAGAAGCGAAATCGTTAGAGGCGCAGTTGGAATGGTCGAAGAAGCATTAGAGCAACTTAGTGAGAAGAAAATAATCGATCTCGATGAAGATAAAAAAGCAACCATGGTTAGTAATTTACTAGTTGTTCTTTGTTCTGAAACAGATACCACGCCTGTAGTTAATACCGGAACAATATATTGATTTTTATTCTGGTGCAGAGGACAGGATTTGAACCTGCGAAGCACTACGCACTGGGACCTCATCCCAGCCCCTTTGACCACTCGGGTACCTCTGCCTTACAATTACCCAAATGCCTTACATATATCAGAATGGCGAAACAGACAGTAAGTATTAGTAAGTATCTAAGCCATACTTTTGCGCCAGAGGAACTTCCTCTCCTGTCTTTGCATAATAGTACATTGAGGCTTTATTTACAGCATCACAAGCAGTGAAGAAAAGACTGGATATTGCTATACCTATTACGATTAAGATGAAAGCTAATGCCGCGCCAATTTCTCCAAAAACAAAGAGTGGTAAACAAACGACAATAATAGTCAATATTACGATAAAATTAATTATTCCTGTACCCGCACTAGCAACAATATTTTCACCCCAAGTTTTCGCGAATAATTTTGGACTTTTTTCCATGCTTTCAAACACTCCACTTTTCTCTAGAACAATCATTGGAACGACAAAGAACGTAGTCATCCACCACGCAAACCGAATCAACTCAGCAATTATTCTTCCAATTATGGCCACTATTATATTATCAGAACTTGCCATCCCTTCAAAGAAGCCAATAATTACGCCCACAGTACCTGAAACCAGTCCCCAAGCAAAGATCTGAGGTAGACATTTCATCGCTTGATTAATTCCATAAAAGAAACTCGGATTTCTACCTGTAGTTAATCTCTCATACGCACTGGCAACTATAGCAGCATTCCAAAAAACTGTGATTATAGATACAACGAAATAACTCA
>Ga0209041_1000043_pt1 | contig 114692 bp, 122 predicted proteins | sample SaaInlV_100m_DNA_4_FD_184647 | JGI IMG/M metagenome (GOLD analysis project Ga0209041, IMG submission 184647) | Marine microbial communities from expanding oxygen minimum zones in the Saanich Inlet - SI037_S2LV_100m_DNA (SPAdes) (version 2) | ecosystem: Environmental > Aquatic > Marine >... | reverse complement strand
TATTGCCCATACTAAAAAAGTTGGATTTTTGTTTGCTTCAATATTGAGCGTCCCTCCCATTGGAATGCTTCTTGCATAAGCATCTTGGATAAGAGAAAGATCATCTAGATTTGAATTCTCTAGATCATAGCCAGCAAAAAATCTCACTTTCATTCTAGGGCCACTGGTTGCAAATGTTTCTTTGCGTCGCAAGGCATCATAAATAGCCTCACGAGTGTTTTCTTCTGCCCAAACTCCAGCAAGACCTGATGCAGCAAATTGAACCAATCGGTCGCTAGCTGAAAAATAATTTTTTCCGTCTACTTCCTTTAACAAATTTGGTCTTAAAACTTTTAAGAAAGTTCCATAAAATCTATTGAATGGGATAGAGCCTCTTAGTTCAGCTGTGCCGTCTAAAAGACCAATTTTTGAAAAAAACAATTCCTCACTATCTGAAGGTCCGCCAACATGAGAGTCACTCGATCCTATTAAGCCAAATTTATATGGATTGGTCAGACCTTTTTCAGCAAGAGTCAATCCTCTAAGATATGCATCTCTGACATAACCTCCCCTTAAATTACTAACAAGTTTTTCTGCCTCCACTCCAGTTTTAGTTTCAAAAGCTGCCCATTCATCATTTTTAGAAAGTAATGGGTGGGTTTCTGAGGTACCTTTTACCTGTGTGATTTCAACTAATGGCTCATTAAGAGAGCGATTATTAGCATACTCTTCATCAATCGGCCCACCGTTATAATCATTGAGGGAAAATGAAGCTCCACCAGAAATGTTAGTATTATGAGGAATAGCTAAACTCTCGACTCCATTTGATCTCAATCGATTCATCCAATTCCATAATTCTTCAGGATCTTGGCTGTCATTTCTTGTGAAAAGTTGCGCGGGCAGGTTTTTAGTATCTTTAAATATGACGTTTCGATGCAAATATTTATTGTAAAGATCTAAGCTGGGGGTATATTCGTATGCTGCAAAAGTAGTAAAAGTGCCTGGCACATAGGCATCATCAGTTGCCTTAATAGTTTCCTGCCAGACCGTTCTACCAACCTCTAATATAAGCGATCCATCAATAGTTCCATCTGCAAGCCCTTCTCTAACTTTTTCACCAAAAGGCCTAAACAAACCGTTTCTTTTAATAAGAGAAAAAAATCCTGTGCCCCCTGACTCATTTAGATTGTGCAGAGGCTTGGTAAATTCATACTTTGAAAACTCAGAAGTGGTATCAGCTGCCTCCTTCATCAATCCCATAAATACGCCGTGATCAGTTACAGCATAAAAATCTAAAGGTTTGCTTAGTTGAATGAGGTACCCACTTGGGTGTTGAATTGGATAACCTTGTGCATACTTATATGCATCAGCAGGTGTGCTAATCGTGCCAAAAGTATAAGCATCAAATGAGTTTTCTGTATGAACATGCAAATCGCCATAATAAGCATTTTTATTTGGGTTGGGTAAAGGTCTAGATTGAGGTTGAGTTTCTATGATTGGCCTATCATGCAAGGATACCTCTGTATTTTTAGAATTATTAATATCTGAGCATCCTCCAATAGTTAAAAATACAAGGATCAAATACTTATTTTTATTCTTCATCTCACTCTCGCTAAAAATTATAATTTAGAAATTGCTTAATCTTTTAGCAATGATGCTGTCCGCTTCACTCATAATTCCATCAATTAAGTCTTTCACAGTTGGAATATCATTGACCAATCCTGCCACCATGCCACATGACCAGGCTCCGACCTCCATTGTGCCTTCATGCATGATTTTTGGATAAACTCCTGCTACCTCATCAACAATGTCCTCAAATCTTAATTTGTCCCCTAGCGCTTTCTCCTTCTCAATTAAGCGCTCAACAGCTTCGTTATTTAGAACTCTTTCTGTATTGGTCAAAGAACGCATGATTAACCTAGTGTCTAGTTCTGATGCATTTACAATTGCCTCTTTTACATTTTGGTGAACAGGTGCATCTTGGGTGGCAATAAATCTTGTACCCATATTCATACCTTCTGCACCTAAAGCCATGGCCGCGACCAAACTTCTTGCATCTGCCATGCCGCCTGAAGCTACAAAGGGAATTTCAAGCTCATCAGCTGCACGAGGTAAAAGAATAAAATTAGGAATATCATCTTCGCCTGGATGTCCGCCGCACTCAAAGCCATCCACTGAAACTGCATCACAACCAATAGATTGCGCCTTTAATGAATGTCTTACTGAAGTGCATTTGTGAATCACTTTAATGCCTGCTCCTTTAAGAGCCGGCAAATACTCAGCAGGATTTCTGCCTGCTGTTTCAACAACTGGGACACCCGCATCAATAATGACTTGAACCAATCCTGGATAATCTGGAGGAGTAAGTGAAGGCAAGAATGTCAGGTTCACAGCAAAAGGCTTATCAGTCATTTCTTGGCAGCGAGCTATTTCATTGGCTAACTTCTCTGGCGTTCCCTGTGTTAAACCGGTAATAGTGCCGAGTCCACCTGCGTTAGATACCGCTGCAGCTAATTCTGCGAAGCCAACGTGGTGCATTCCACCTTGAATAATAGGGTGTTCAATTTCAAATAGTTCTGTAATTTTAGTTTTCATAGTCTCTCCTTTTATTTCATGTCCACTGGGGTTAAGAAATCTTCGTATTGTTTTTGCAATCTTTGCATGCCTGTTATCCATCTATCTCTGTCATTACCCTTTCGTGAAACATACTCAGCGACTTCTGTGTGAGGTAATACTAAAAATTTTTCTTCAGTGATGCATTTTAGAACTTCTTTCGCAACAACATCTGGCTCCATCATTCCATCCACGCCAGCAACTCCTGGACCTTGAGCGGTCATGGCTGTTCTAACTGCTTGAGGACACAAACATGAAACACCAATTCCCTTTTCTCCATAAGTAATTTTGACCCATTCAGCAAAACTTACTGCAGCTGCTTTGGTAACTGAATAACCTGCTGCTCCTAACTGAGTTAAAAGCCCGGCTGCTGATGAAGTATTCACTAAATAGCCCTCTCCTCGATCAATCATTTGAGGCAGTACATGTTTGGCTGCAAAGATATGAGATTGAACATTCACATCCCAAATATTCTGCCAATCTGATGCCTCTACTTCAAAAAACCCTGGCACGCCACCAATCCCTGCATTAGAACAAAAGATATCTGTGCCGCCAGCATGCTCATCTGCCTTTTCGATCACATTAATAATATCTTTTTCATTGCCAACATTGGCTTGAACAGCAATGCCATTAACTGAATCAGCTGTATCTTGTGCGCCATCAAAATTCATATCTACCGCAATAACTGATTGAGCTTTGGCTTGATGAAAAGCCTCGCATAGGGCCTTTCCAATTCCACTTGCAGCACCGGTTACAACAACTCTTTTATTTTTTACATCCATTAATTTATCTCAGTAACAATTATTTCATCTGAGTCTAATGGTAAAACAACCATAGTGCCATCTTTAGCTGCACTCCAATCTTTCCTAATATCATTGACCCCTCGAAAAAACATTCTTTCCATTAAATTATTTCTAGGCGCTGGAGTTAGATGATAGAAAATCAAATGATCAACATTGGCTAAATTAGCTGCCTGAGCTGCTTCAATGGGTGTTGCATGATAAGTCTCAATATCATCTAAGATTTTTACTAACCCTTTATTATCAGCTAGAGCTTTTTTCATAATAGCTAGTTGATGGTTTGCTTGAGCTTCATGAAACAGCACATCAGCATCTTGAGAATGAGTGATAAGATTTTCACTGTAAGAGGTATCACCACTGATAACAATTGACCTGCCTTTGTAGTCAAATCTGTAACCTAGAGCTGGCTTAACAGGATCATGAGGCACCCTAAAAGCTGTGACCTTCAAACCATCTTGATCAATGATAACTGGATTGGATAAATCTACTGGAAAAGTATTAAACCCAGCGATATCTCTTGGCGCTACTTCATCACCATGATGCTCATGTCTAAATTGATAATCAAGTTGATATGCAGCTTCAAAACCTTGAGTTACTAACTCAACACCCTCTGGGCCATAAACATCCAATGATTTTGTATGAGAGGAATTAACCCATGTCATTAAATGAAGATCTGCAAGATCTGATATATGATCTGAGTGAAGATGAGTTAGTAGAGTACCGCGAATCTTATTTGTATCTATCCCCCAATTATTGAGATTATTTGCACTGCCATCGCCAATATCCACAACATAATAATTACCGCCTGCATTAACCAGGACACATGTTTGAGCCCTTCCAGGAGATGGGAGTGGCGATCTAGACCCACACACAACAGCGGATAATGAATTATCATTTAGATCAGCAGTTGAGCCACCAATGCTTTGAATAATGCCAAATAGTAGGCGATCTTGAACAGCTGGAACTCTTGTCAAAATTGATATCAAAACAAAGCCAACCAGACCAATGATAAACATATATTTAAGCAGCTTCATTATTTCAATTCTCTATTGCAATCTTTGAGCTTACAAAAATTAAAAATAAACCTACAACTATCTCAACAACAATTGCTGACATTACAAATGGTGCGCCGTATAGCAAAGTTGAAAGCGTTCTATATAAAGCTGCTACCAATAAGAGTATCGATGGTGCATAGAACCAATGACGAGTTGTTGTAATCGCACCAATTACTGTCATGGCACCTACAGTAATAAAGAAACTTCCGAGGTCTCCTATCTGAGTGCTAAGCCCTACTCCTTCCAACAAAGGCATACCTAATGACTCTGCAACATTTGCTGGGTTGATGATCCATTGGAGTCCGTTTAAAAAAAATAAAATACCAATAAGACCAGCCACTATTCTTAATACATTTTTCATTTATTTCTCCTTGTTATTGATTAGGTTAACGATGATTCCTTCATTTGGATTAATTTTTCCACAAACCATTTCTTCATAGGTGCTAGTAAAATTTTCTAAACCATGAATCTCTTTGATCTGCATCCAGCTTTTACTTTGCAGTGCCCTGGCAGTCATGAATGAATTTGTTTTTTCAGCATAGCCGTCGTGCCCCCAATCTCCAATACGTTTTTGGATATGAGCTGGGGCAAAAAAGAATTCAGTTCTATCTCTAAGCATTGCTTGACCTAAAGCATCTTCTGCAGTGGTCTCATTATCCCAATGAGTCATGCCCACCGTAAGGCACTTGAGCATGTTATCACCCAGCTCCCCATGAAGAGTTCCAAGAATTTCTCGATTACCAGCCATATCAACCATCACAGAACCCACTGAATAATCTACATTAGTAAGCTCATCGTAAGAAATCACTTCATCATAACAGCCAAGGTTTTTCACAAACTGTGAGTTTGATGGGGATGTAAGCCCAACTATTTTTGGTGCATTTTCAGTATCAGCTAAACCTTGAGCCAGACCAATGGCAGTTTTACTCGAAGCACTCACTACAATTACTTGAGATGCTCCAAGGTATGAATCTTCAGCCAAAGAGTCGCATAAACAAAATGCCGTAATATGAAGTGGGAATAAAAGAGCTCTAACTGCATCCATGGATGGATCGTAATTTTGATCTCCATTAAGCCTCACATAATTATTGTAAACAGGCGGGAGTTCTTTACGGTGTTCTTTGCCATCACTAAAACTTTGATCAGAAATTTTAATTGGACTTAAAGTTAATGAGTTTGCAGCTGGGAAATAGCCAAAAAGTCGTTCTCCAACATACAAACCCTCAATATTTGAGTGGGTAATTTCAGCAAACCCCCACATAGGTATGCAACCCCATTCATTCTTTTCATCTTGTGCTGCTGGAAAAAATTTCCAATAACCAATCGTATCTCCCGCGACACCGTAAGTTACGTTATTAGCTGTAAAAGCAAAGCTTTCAATCTTGACTGCAATCTCGCCATCATGAATAGAAACTGAATCAGTATCTACAATTCTTGAATGAGTTAAATCAGATTTAAAAGTTTGAAATTGGCTCATAATTTTTCCTTTGGATTATTTTTTTTGTATTAGTGAAAGACTGAAAAGTATTATTAAAAGAAAAGTAATATAAGGAGCCCCAACTGCCCCTGGAGTTGCTCCAACGGTATAAATGCCTTGCACAGCTATGTCTTCTCTTATCAATGGATAACCGAAAGTTCTGAAGCTCCACTCAAATAACCACAGCAAATACATTAATGGAATGAGTGCTCTGTATCGAAAAATAACAACCCAGCAAACGAAGCAAAAAATTAGTTGCGCAAAACCCCATAATGAAAAAAATCTATAAATTAAAATCATGGGGTCTGGGTCGCCCGTAATCATTGAAAAGTTCGCTATTTCATGAAACCCATACTGCTCAAATAACATATGAATGATTGATCGCCATGTCATCAAAAGCGTGAAAGCTATAAACCCCCAAAGCGCAATCTTGTAACCTCGAAAATCATTGTTAGCACTTTCAGGAAAGAGTTTATTCAAAATTAAATCCATCCTCGGTGACTTCAATATTTAGCTGTCCGGCTAAGCCTGCTGTCCTGTGCTTTTCACTTTCTCTGTACTCGTCACTTGTAGCCATTTTAAACATAGCTTTTCTGCTGGGATATCTTACAACTGCGACAACATCCCAGAGTTCTTCGACCTCACCAAGAATGAGTCGATTAACCCCTCCACCTAATATTGGTTCAGCACCTACTTTGGCTAAATGCCCTAAAACCTCATCAGCATAAATAGCATATGCCTCTCTTCCAGTAAGATCAGTTTCTCTTTCATCTGCATATTCTGCCTTTTCTTTAAACTTAATGAGATTGACTGCTAAAAATGGAACATCTTCTCCTAATGCAAATCCTGCAACTTGAACTGGAGATGGAGTCACCGCATTCTTAAAAACCTTTTCTTCGTTATTGTTAGAATTTCCACCAAAGAAAAAGAGGGAAATTCCAATTAGTAATATTGCGGTAAAGAAAAAATATTTCTTCATAATAATTCGTCTTCTTTAAGTTCAATATTTAGCTGTCCTTCTAGACCAGCCGATCTGTGTTTTTCGCTCTCTAAGTAATCGGGGTCCATGATCATTTCAAACATGGCTTTTCGGCTTGGGTACCTAGCAATTGCAACGCTATCCCATAGATCTTCAGCCTCTCCAATCATGAGGCGACTTACTTTGCCAGATAAAACCCAATTTGCTCCTACTTTTTTAAGATGCTCTACAACTTCTTTACCATAAATAGAATAGGCCTCTTTTCCGGTAAGATTTGTCTCTCTTCCATCCTCATATTCAGCTTTTTCTTTAAACTTCAAAAGATTCAGCATTGTTATGGGTGTGTCAGTATCACCCTCAAGAAATCCCTCAATCTGAGTTTTATGAGGTTTTAAATGGTTTTTTACCTCCATAATTATTCTCCCATCGTAATGGCTTTTTGAAAGGCAGGCCTTGCATTGATTCGTGCAACATAGTCCTTAATATTTTGCATTTCCTCGCTCACACATCCCATTCTATTGGCCATGAAGCATGAGTGTCCAAGCATGAGATCTGCAGCTGAAAAATCTCCAATTAGGTAATCTTTATCAGCAAGATTTTCATTCACTGGAGCTAAAGATTTTGTGAGTAGGTTTTTTGCTTGATTTAAAACTGTCTCGTCTCTTCGATCTGGTGGCAATAAAATAGTCTGAACAACTATTTGATTCATTGGGGGCATAACCATGCCCTCGCAATAGTGGTACCACTGGAGATAAAGCGGAAATTCAGAAGAATCTGAGCTCGGCTTTAATCCTCCATTCTTATGTCTCTCAAGAACATAATCAATGATGGCCCCAGATTCAAAAATTGAAATATCGCCATCTTCTAATACAGGCACCCTACCAAGAGCATGCCTTGATCTGTGCTCTGCAGACTTAAGACCCTCTTTGGTAAAAGGCATGATATTTACTTCATATTCCAAGCCCAGCTCTTCTAGGAGCCAAACCACTCGACCTGCCCTAGTACCAGCAACAAAATGTACTTTTAACATAATTTATCCTCATTATTTTTTAACCATTTTTTCTGCATTTTTTGCAAACTCTTTAGCTTTTTCATCATCATCCAAAAGACTCTCCACTTTCATTGGCACCGAAAGCCCTGCACTCATCCCAGGTTGGTCATACATAACTTTCATCCATCGCTCAAGATGGTCCAAGCCTTCAATTGAAATTCCTGACCATTTATAAGTTCTCACCCAACACCAATTGGCAATATCCGCAATGGAGTAGTCTTTTGCTAACCATTCTTGCGTTGCTAAATGATCATCTAAAACCTCAAAAAGTCTTCTGCCTTCATTTTGATAACGATCTATGGCCGGTTGAATTTTTTCTGGGAAATATCTAAAAAACACATTAGCCTGTCCCATCATCGGGCCTATACCACCCATCTGAAACATGACCCACTCAAGCACCTTAGCTTTTTCATTTAGATCGGTTGGCATGAGCTTGCCAGTCTTCTCAGCTAGATAGATCATAATGGCGCCTGATTCAAAAATAGGCAGATTATCAGCATCTCTATCTACAATGGCAGGGATTCTGCCATTTGGACTGATTGCAAGAAACTCAGGTTTTTTTTGCTCATTTTCCATCAAATTAACCACATGGGTTTCATACTTGAGCTCCATGGCCTCTAAAGCACAAGAAACTTTATGGCCATTTGGTGTTGGTGCAGTATAAAAATCAATCATATTTATTCCTTTATAAATGATATAAGAATATCAGATAGTTGCTCTGGTCTCGTCCATTGATAAAAATGCCCTCCTCCAATATGAGGTGCGCTTTTTGCATTTGGTGCCATATGCAGAACGTCTTTCTCAATGCCATTGGTTACAGGATCATCACCGGCAAATACTGCTAAGAAAGGTTTGATTGAGGTTTTAAAGAATTCTCTTGCCTTTTTTTGAGCCTCTAAAGATTGATCTGGAAGAGTTGGAACATGACTGGGCATTGCGCGTGGGCCCATTTTAAAAGATGGATCTGGAAAAGGGGCTTCATAGGCTTTTACTAGGTCCGAGGTAAATGGTGAACTCTTTGCCAGACCTAAATTTTCAAAAAGATATTGCCCCATCATAGAAACTTTAGATCTTTTTTCCATCATGGTTGAGTTGATAAATCCGACTGGTAAGTTTTCTGTATCCCAGCAAAATTTTTGCCAATACATAAACTTTAATGCTGGATGAAAAGAAGCAGATGATTCTTTTGAAAGACTTTTTCCATCCATCTGCATAACCTCTTTTTGCATACTCATTGGGGTAAGCTTTATATTGCTTGCTCTGAACTCTTTAACCTTATCTATCACCTCTTGAGGTACGTCTGGATTATAGGGTAATCCAGTATTTCCCATGGATACCTTAATAAATCTATCAGGATCTTGTGCAACCATTCGAAGTCCAATCAGACCTCCCCAATCTTGGCCAAAAAAAGTTAGATTGGAAAAATTATTTTCTTTTAACCATTCACCCATCCAATCAACTTGGTTTTGATAGCTGTAATCGTCTCTAGAAGCAGGCTTATCTGATTTACCATAACCAGGTAAATCAGGAGCAATCACCCTAATTCCAGCTTTAGTCAAAAAAGGGATCATGCGGCTATATAGATAACTCCAAACTGGTTGGCCGTGCATGGCTAGCAGGATTGGACCATCCCTTGACCCTTCATCGATATGATGGATTCTTAAAGTTGTTCCATCATGAGTTTTGATGTTTGTATAATGAGGTTCAAAAGGGTATTCCTTTAAATCATTAAACCTCTCATCAGGCGTTCTTAATACTTCCATCTCTATTCCTTAATAATTAAATCCTCGCAACCAGTTTTTTTTAAAAAGGCCATAATCTGATTTTGATCATCATCATTTAAAGCATTAAATTCATTATTAATCCATTGCAGGCATTTTACTTGATAGGTAAAACTCCGTTGCTCCCATTGAGCACCATCTATTTGAGTAGTCCAGGTCTTCTCTTCAGCAGCGATAGCTTTTGCATTTGCCAAGAGTGCGGGTAAATAAACTTTGCCGACCTCTTGAAAGATATTCGCTAAATGCTCTTGGGCAGCCTCATAACTCAACCAATCGTCTTCCGCTGGATCTATGCCGCTCATGTCCTCCATACGATCCTGCCATGCAATAACTCGCGGTGATATCTCATGAGCAATTGCTCGAGGTGTTGGATCGAAGCTAGTTAATGCAACCAATTGACCAAATATTGCGAAGTCTGCTGATGATGGGCGACTGCCAAATAAAAATGCATTCTTTGATAAGCAATCTTCAAGCTGTTGCAGAAACCTCTTGTAGCTTGCTTCAATGATTGGAGCAGTTATTTCGTTTGATCCTACAACCCAAAGTCGGCTTATCTGTAATTCAGCAATGCCCTGTTTGAAAGCTTTATGTGATTCATCATCAAGACTCACATCGTGCAACAATGGCAAGATGGTGCCTGCTTTATCTATATCCTCTTTATAGTGCCACCTGTAATGAAACATGTATTTCGTGACCCACTCATCTCCAAAATCTTCCAAAACATAGTTCAAAAAAGCTAGTTTTAGATCGTGAGGAATCACTCCTCTATCAGGAAATTCTTTCTCTAAATGGTGAATGATTGGGGTGGAATCAGTGATTGCTTTATGCGCACCATCAACCTCAAAAATCATCACAGGAAGTAAAACGGGTTTTGGCGCCTCAAGGTTATGTTTTTCAATCAACTCCCTGGCATTGCCCCACTCTACTATGTATGGAATCCTTCTGTAACGAAGCAAGGCAACCATCTTTCTTGTATAAGGTGACGCTGGTACGCCAATGACCGGGATAGGGCTCAAACTTTTCATTCTTAAAATTTCTGAGCAGACATCCTTTTGCATGCCTCATTAAATTCGTTGATGGTTTCATCGATGATTTGAGCAACTGGTTTTACTGTATCAATCAACCCTGCTGACTGGCCAGTTAGAGCTGGCGCTGCATTCATGTCTCCCCCAAAGTAGAGATCTTGAATTTTCATCATGTCAGTCATCTCCATGACACCAGCTTCATGAATCTTTTGTGTAAAATCAGTTTTTAAAGCTCTGATGCATGGCTTTGATTTTTTATTTAAAATCCAAGTGCCTTGCTCATCAGAATCAATGATTGAATTTTTAAAGTTATCGTGGACTGGGCTTTCAAGAGAAGATACAAACCTAGTTCCCATCTGAATACCTTCAGCTCCAGCTGCAAAAGCTGCAGCCATACCAATCCCATCTACAATACCGCCTGCAGCAATAATTGGTAAGTCAGTATGTTGTCTAATTGCTTGAATTAACACTATCAAGCCAACCTCTTCAGGACTTTTAAAACCACCACCTTCTGTGCCTTCAATAACCAAGCCATCCACGCCTGCATTTGCAGCTTTTAAAGCACCGGCAACACTGGGCACAGCATGAAAGACCTTAATACCAGCATCTTTAAGTATATGAATGTATTTCCCTGGATCGCCAGCGGAAGTGGTAACAAATTTTATGCCTTGCTCTAATACTAATTCAATCATGCTCTCATCTCTTAAGAACATTAAAGGCAGGTTCACACCAAAGGGTTTATCTGTGAGTTCTGACATAGCTAAAATCTCAGCTTTGCAATTTTCAGTCTCTCCAGAAGAAGTTTCGATGATGCCAAATCCTCCTGCATTTGAAACAGCAGAAGCTAGCTGACTTCTAGCAATCCATCCCATGGGTGCTTGAATAATTGGGTATTTAACCCCTAAGATTTCAGTTACTCTATTCATAGATTAACAATATCTATTGACATAAATTATGTCAATAGATATATTTTAAATAATTATGGCAAAACAAGACGGAAGAAATCTACGAAGTATAAATAGCAAAAAACTTATTGTGGATGCTTGCATTAAATTATTCAAAGCAGGAAATTTAGAGCCAACTGCTCAACAAGTTGCTAATGAATCTGGTGTTGGAATAAGGACTGTTTTCAGACAATTTGATGAAATGGAAAATCTCTTCAAATCAGTTGATGCCGTCTTAAGCAAGGAATATGATTTTGAGGTCAGGTACGATCCCTCTTCATCATTTGAGACTCGACTCCAATCCACAATCAATCATATGAATGCAGGCTATGAAAAACATAAGTTAATTATGTTTATGACTGTTTCTAAAATGTGGAAATACAGATTTTTAAAAGAAAATTATTTGATGTATCAAGACATTATTAAAAATAAAACTGAAGAGATTCTTCCAGAGGTTTTGAATTTTGATACTGAATCCAGGCATTTATTCCATGCCAGCCTAGCCTTTGCAATGTGGACGAGGCTTCAAGGTCAAAAATTAAATAATGATCAGATTGCAAAGGCTATGTTGAGACAATGCATCTTAATTGCAAACGATAACAGGTAATATTTAATTACTTCTATCTTAAATCTAATTCTCTAATCTAAAGTCCAATCCAGCATTAGCTTGCAGTCTTGCAATGAGCTTTTCACCCATTGCTGGTGCTGGAGTGTAGATACCTCCAACAAGATCGGGACATTCTTTAACCAAACAGATTGCACTTTCAGCAATCATTTTAGAAGTTGAGCCATATCCAGGATCCATATCTCCTGAAACAGCTGCATGAATGGTCGATCCATCAGCCAAGTCTGCACAAAAGAGCACATCATAATTTCCATTATCTCTTGATTCTTTAGAAGGACCTTCACCAGGTGCTGGCGCATCAGCCAACGGGTTCATGCTGCCAACAAATTCTGCTGCAGCTTTACCCTCCTCTCCTGGTCCTTGAATCCACATCTCGTTATAGCAAAAATCTTCTCCATACATATGGTCCATTAAGATATTAGATCTATGAACATTTTTGGTATTAATAGGAGCCATAAAAAATGGAGCGACCCAAGTTTCAAGTTTTTCATCATACACAGCTTTGGAGTCTGGAGTTTGCTCAGGTCCAGTAAAACCGTTAGACAGCGAAAATGGGTTTGCCAACACTGCAAATAATTCTGGTTTTTCTTTTAACGATGCCATAGTCGCACTTAATGAAGCCGCTGTTCCACCAGAAAACTCACCATTCATTGCCCGCACTCTTCCTCTTACATTAGAAGCAGGTTTACCATGTTGAGCTATGACTTCTTTTTGCAAAAAGTAAACACCGAGGTCAAAAGGTATGCTGTCAAAACCACAAGAAAAGACAATTCTTGCTCCAGTCTCCTTGGCCTGCTCAGCATGCTCGTTAATCATTTCATGCATCCATCCTGGCTCGCCGCATAGATCAACATAATCTGTTCCATTAGCAGCACATTGTTTAACAATGTTTGGGCCATAAAGTTGGTAAGGTCCAACTGTTGTTAATACGCATTTTGTTTGTTTAACCATTTCTGTAATGCTTGATTCATCATTACTATCTACTGTTAAAAGAGCCACATCATGGGACACGCCCAAAGCATCTCTGACCGCAATTAATTTCTCATGACTTCTTCCAGCCATGGCCCAATTAATGCTTTCATCATTCCCATATTGATTAAGCATGTATTCCACAACCAGCTTTCCAGTAAAACCTGTTGCACCATAAACCACGACATCAAAATTCTTATCACTCATAAGAGTCTCCTTTAAAATTATTTAATTAATACCCAGCTCGTTCAGAATTGATGGTTTGCAACCATTCCTTATCTAAAACTTCATAATTACTAGAGTTAGGTTTCAAGCAATAGATCTGATCAGTTACTTTATCAATATTAAATGCCTCATTTCTAAGATCATTTTTCTTTAATTTAAAAGTTCCTGTGGTATCCATTTCCTCAATAATCCTTATAAAAAGAGGACGAGCATATTTAGGGAGGCTATTATCTACATGGTCAGAGAAGGCTTGCCAGTCAAAGCTACTAGCATCTTCAAGACTAAAAGCAGCCATGCCAGCTCTTCCCTCACAACCTGGTATTTCTACCCCGTATACATTAGACATATTCACATCTTTGAAACCGTTTAAAATCTCACCCACTTCATTAGTTGAGACATTCTCTGATTTCCATCTAAAAGTATCACCAACTCGATCGACGAATTGATAGTGAGTTTTACCCAATGCATAACCCACATCAACTGTTTTAATGAGGTCTCCTGTATTAAACCAAGCATCTCCTTCTTCAAAAACATCTCTCAAGATTTTCTTTTCAGTAGCCTGAGCATCTGTGTAACCATTAAAAACAGAATTTGGTGATATAAAAACGATCAATAATCCTGGATCATGATTAGTTATTTTTTTGCACGTCCCATCTTCATTTTTAATAATTTTATCTTCAGCAACATCGTATTCAATTAAAGCTACTTGGGCATTGGTCATGCCAATGGTTTTATCCTTGTTTAATAGATTCATAAAAAGAGCATTGCCTTCACTTGCTCCATATATTTCAACAATTCTATCAACCCCAAATCTATCCTTAAATATATCCCAAACATCAGGTCTTAGACCGTTTCCAACCATAACTTTTAAAGGATTATTTTGCTCTGCTGGTGTTGGCTCTGTATTAGCCAAATACCTACAAAGCTCTCCTATATAGACAAGAGCAGTTGTATTGTATTGCTGCACTTCATCCCAAAATGAAGAAGCAGAAAATTTTCTTTTTATAAAAGTTGAAGCACCAGCTTGCACGACTGCACAAAGACCCAGCATCAAACCAGTTGAGTGATAAAGAGGCAGGCTGTTATGCATACAGTCTGTCTCATCAATACGATAACCAGCCATCTTAATATTAATTGAAGCTGCCATAAGCTTCTGATTGGGGCAAATAGCTGCCTTTGGAACTCCCGTGGTACCAGATGTGAAGATATAACATGCCACATCCTTTGCTTTTACTGCATTGGTCTCTTCTAAATTTTGATCATCAGAAAGGTCTAGCTGAGCCTTAAGATCAATAGCCCAATCCGGTAAAGAATATTGCGAGGTATCTTCAGCCCATAAAAAATCTTCTTGTTGAGTAATATTAATTTGATCTAGGACATCTTCTAGAGCATCAGCTCGTTCTGCTCCGACAATACATTTAACAGAATCAGATGAATTAATGCAGTGCACCAATGGGTCGCCAGTTAAACTTGTATTAATTAAAACGCCTATTGCACCAATTTTATTTAAAGCTAACAAGGCAATAACAAAGCTAGGGCGATTCTCCATAAACAGCACCACTCTATCGCCATGCTTTACACCAGTTGAGATAAAATATCTTGCTAAGCTATTGGCAGCTTTATTTGTATGACCATATGTCCACATCTCATCTTCGAAATGCAAAAACGGTCTTTGAGAAAATTTCTCTGTGGTTGCTTGAAACGTATGAGCTAATGAAGCTTGATCCTCAGGATCTGGAAATTTATACCGCATGACTGGAATCAGGTATCTTAGCTCGCCTAAAACCCTAAAAAATTCTATAACTGTCTTAAACAAAATTTTCCCCTAAATAAATTTACTTTTTTGATCAAAAGTACTTTATGGATTCTATCAAATAACCTCATCATTAAAAATCTTTATCCCATCAGGCAAAGATCTGATTGCTGCAATTTGCTTATGGGCAAAGAAAGAAAACTTAATCTAAATTTAATTTTTTTGGAAATTATAGATAGAACCCAAGTCTAATAACTGCGTCAATTCGTCTAAATACGTATATGACTCTTGCATGAGCTTAATATCCAATAAATCTTCAGGGTAAAGCTTATCTCTGTAATATTTGCTGACTAGTGCCCTTAAATCCATCAGCTTTTTTGAACTGAGTAAAAATTTTTCATTAATCTGATCAAACTCATCATTGTTTACTACAGTTTTAAATCTTAAGCAGGCTGGCCCTCCTCCATTCATCATGCTTTGACGAATATCAACAAACTCAAGATGCTTGATGGGTGATGAAGACTTAATTTCGTCTAGCCACCTCATACAGTTAGGATGATTCTGAACCTCTTCTGGCAACAACATCATCATCTCATTATTCTTAACGGTAATTAATTGCGAGTTAAGCAAATAACTTGATACAAGGTTATCAAGAGAAATATCTTCAGAGAGAATCTCAATAGGATGAAAACCTTTTACATGATCCTTGAGGTGGTGCAATGCTCTTTCTAATTCAACCCTATCTGCAAATGCTTCTTGATGAAAAATAAAAACCTCTTCGTTGGCTAAGCTCACAATATCATTATGAAAACTACCTGAATTAATGGCTTGTTCGTTTTGTTTTAAAAACAGCACCCTATCTGGATCAAGTTGATGCTGAGTTGAAACCGCTTGAGAGATTTCTTCTGCTTGGCGAGCAATGATGCCTTGATGAACTTCAAATGCAGAGCTTCCAAAAACAAAAATCTGAAATCCCGGTGTAAGATGCTGCGCACTCACTCTAAGATGATTGGCCGCACCCTCATCACCATATCCAGAGATATTTTTTATTGGAGTATGCACTTGAGCAGCTACCCCAAACATAAGCTCCAATTGAACCTTTGTAAATTCATGCTCAATAGAGCGATGAAACATGGAGTTTAAATTAGCTGGAGTGATGTGGATGTTTTGATCATAGCTATCAATGCTAGGAGAAAAAGTAGCTGCATTGGCTGCCCACATTGATGAAGCTGAATAAACATTCTTTAATAAAGCTAAATTTTGTTTAGCTGCTTGATTAATGACCTCCTCATCAGTGCCTCCAAATCCAAGTTTTCTGAGGGTGAGTAAATGCGGGCGCTCATGCGGCAAGAAAAAACCCTGAGGGATACCTTGCTCCATAATAAGCCTCATTTTATCTAAGCCCTGTAAGGCTGCAGCTTGAGGATTGGAAGTTTGATTGAAATATTTTTGTGAGGCTAAATTGCCTTGAGATAAACCAGCATAGTTGTGAGTCGGTCCAATTAGGCCATCAAAATTAATCTCCCCTGAATATGTCATCTATAATTTTTTAATGATGGAGGCTTTGGGCCATGCACAATAATCTGCAGCATAAAAACCTGCAGGCCTAAGATTGCCACTTCTGCCTATTCCACCAAATGGAAAAGCTCCGGATGCACCAGTTGTGGTTGAATTAAAATTAATGACACCAGCATTAATTCTTCGTACAAATCCGTCAAACAACTTCTCATTATCCGAGATGAGCCCTGCGGCTAAACCATATTTTGTATTATTTGCTTCTGCCACTGCCGCATCAAAGGTGTCAGCAAAAAAAACCTGCAGCATGGGCCCAAAATTTTCTTCATCATAAGATTTAGTCATCCCGGTAATATTGATAAGACTGGGCGTGACCAAGTTAAATGAGCCCCTCACTTTTTTTGCCTTAAGAATGGTTTTAGCGCCTAAGTGAATAAGCTTATCTTGAAAAGCTAAAAATCCATCAGTGGCTTTGGGGGAGATTAATGGGCCGTAGTAAAGATCTGATTCATCTGCATAGGAAAGCGATTGAATCCTCTGCTTCAATTTAGCTAAGATTTTCTTGCCATTATTAGTATTAGGAAGAATCAGGCGACGAGCACAAGTACAACGTTGGCCTGATGAAATAAATGCAGATTCAAAAATAAGGTCTACTGCGGCATTAATTTTTTGAGTCGACCAAACCACCAATGGATTATTACCCCCTAATTCCAATGCCAGGATCTTCTCTGGGTAGTCAGCCATGATTTTATTAATTTGTTTGCCAACTTTGTAACTACCAGTGAAAAGCAATCCTTTGTTTAGAGGATGTTTGCAAAGACCTTGGGCTATATCTTTGCCTCCATGAATCATATTAATCACACCAGCAGGCAATCCCGCTTTATCCCATAGCATCATCATGTACTCTGCAACCATAGGAGTCGATTCACTTGGCTTATAAACAATCGTATTTCCGGCAATAAGTGCTGGAGTTATATGCCCATTAGGTAAGTGCAATGGGAAATTAAATGGTCCAACAACCGACATAACACCGTGAGATGCATGTTGAAGACTTGTCTGCATGACGCCCAGATTATTTCTTTCAGAGCCTGTGCGTTTTTTATATGCAAGAATTGAATTATTAAGCTTGGCCAGAGTGGCAGCAACCTCTGAAGCAGCATCAGCATGAGTTTTGCCGGTTTCTGTTGAAATAAGCTTAGTCATTGGCAACTTGTTCTTTTCAAGCAAAGCATAAAATTTTCTAATAATTTTTATTCTTGCTTGAATGGATTCAGTCGACCATCCATCATGACTCTTATGGGCAGCATGCATTGCTGCATTTAATTGAGAAGCATTGGCAAAATTGCCCTCCCAAACTATTTCACCGGTTAAGGGGTTCATTGACTTAAATAGCTTACCTCTCCCCGAAGTCCATTGATTTTGTATGTAAAGCATTAGTTGACCTGTGCTAGAGAGCCTGGCTTTAAATTCAAAGCTTTTGCTACTTTGGCTGAGATGAAAAGCTCCTTCTTATCTTTATCAAAAGCATAATTTTCTTTGACCACAGCAAAATCATCAATGGATGGATTTGCAATAAAGCCAAAACGATCAAAGTTAATATTTCTTTTGATCACAATAGGAAATAACTGTGCAGATTTAACCAAGGGAATATCTTTAATTTTTGCCTCCAAGCATGGCCCTCCATCTAAAACGTCGATCAAACCATTAGGTCTAAAGTTTTGTTTTCTCAACAGTGAATATGCCGGCATGGCATTGGGATGAGGTTTGCCAATAACTCTTTGTACTTTTTTTGGCATATGTTCGATGATAAATGGATATTTAGGAATAGATTCCATAATAAAATGATTGTCTATGTAACTAATTTCATCGGCTTTAAAAAAATCAAGATTAAAGAAAGTTTTACTAAATGAATTCCAAAAATAAGACTCGTCTTTAGCATTTTTAAATCCTCTAATTTCAACAAACAGCTTTGGATCAAATCGTTGTTGATGAGCAGACATAAAAATGAATCTAGAAAAAGAAAGAAGTGAGCCTCGACCCTTCCCTCTGAAAGCTGGCTTAAGAAATAAAGTTCCTAGCTCGGAATATGGCTGCTTGCAAAGGTGAAGAGAAAGTACATCTAAGTCCTTAGTGAAATTGAGAGATTTAGATTCAAGCTGTGAAATAGACTTCTTAAAAAAAACTGAAGGCTTCTTCAATGAAACAGAGGTATATATAGCTGATAACCCAACTATGCGACCATTGTCTTCTAGCACGAATAAATAGCTATCTTGATTTGGTTTCTTAATTTTTTTATTTCTAGATTTCTCTGACCAACCAATTCTTTCTTTAATCTCTTTGGGTGTTTTTGGCATGGTGGTCATGCCTTTGCCAGAATGCTTAACTAAATGCTCAACACTTTTAAAATCTGAATTTTTTACAAGCCTTACAACTTTCATAAAGTCATTATAACAACTATAGGCTCTTGGGAGTTGTGATTAGTATTCGATAAATTGCTATTTCAATTTACAAATAATTTCATTATAAAATTTTTCCATGCCTTCGATCTTTTGTTCTAGAGGTGCATCATTCATCGTTCCATATAGCATCCATGGATATGTGGTCATGGTCGTGACACCTAAATCTTTCATTTGCCCAAAACCTTGAAGGCTAAAAGCATCCCAGCAACTAAAGCAAATAAATTCATAATTTTCTTTGGGAGGTAGCGCTTGTCTTTTTTCATTTAATTTTGCCATCAAGGCTTCGAGCTCACTTAAACTGTGCATATCTGAAATCCAGCCATCATGCCTTGCTGCCCTATTGAGAGCTGGCTCTGAAAAGCCACCAACATAAATAGGAATATCTGTTTTTGGTGCTGGCAACATCTCTAATTTTTTAAAATTAAAAAATTGGCCTTTGAAATCAACCATCTCCCCTGACCAAAGTAACTTCATAATTTCAAGCATTTCGTCAGCTCGGGCTCCTCTGCGTCGAAACTCTTGACCTCCTGCTTCAAATTCTTCTGGCATCCACCCCATGCCAATTCCTAAATCAAACCGTCCATTAGACACAGCATCAAGAGTGGATACCTCTTTGGCTACTCTGAGTGGATTTCTAGCAGGAAGAACATAGACGCTTGTATAAAACCGAATATTTTTTGTGGCTCCAGCAAGAAAAGACAATGAGTTTATGGGGTCTGGCCAATCGGTGCCCTGTTCCCACCTCACACTTCCATCATCAGTGTATGGGTAAGGAACTGAAAAATTTTCTGGATGAATTAAATGATCTGAGACAGCAAGGAAATCGTACCCAATCTCATCAGCGGCTATACCCAATGGTTTTATTTCATCCATTGGTAACATTGATAGGGGTATTGCAAATTTCATATTCCTATAGCCCTAGTTACAAACCAAAAAGTTCCCATAGAGAATACTACCGCACCTGTAAAGTTATGGATATTAGAAAAGCTGGATGCAGAAAGAAAATTTCTTGCCAATGTTAAGAGCCCCAATATAGAAAAGGCAACTGCGAGCTGACCTATTTCCACGCCTACATTAAAACTCAGAATAATTTGCCATAACCTATCTTGTGGCAGCCCTACTTCAGCTATTGAAGAGGCGAATCCAAGGCCGTGAATCAACCCAAAGAACACTGTGATCATTAATGGCAGCCAATAAGATGAATAATGATGGGTAAGACTGAGATAAATCGTTAAAAATAATGCTAGCCCAAAAATTAACATAGGACTAAGAATGCCGAATAAAATTAATGGACTGAAAGCTACCAAGGCAAAGAAAAAATTTTTGATTCCCTGGTTAAATTCATATTGATGTTTAAAAAACTTTTCTAACGCCAGCAACAAAATAGAAAATCCAATGAGAATTTCTACCATTTCGGAATGCACCCTCAAAACATTCATTGCACCTAAGCCCAAAGTGAGACTGTGGCCAATAGTAAATCCAGTGATAGCTATTACAAGTTGCCTACCCTGAAACAAAAGCAGCAAACCGAGCAAAAATGCCAGATGATCCCAGCCACTTAGAATATGCTGAATACCAGATTTCATATAACCCCAATAAGAGCTCTGATTGGTATCTGGAGAAGATAAAGAATTAATTTGCCAAAGATCAGTTTTACTAGCAAACATAAATTCAGGGATTGTTTCGCCGTCAATTTGACCTCTAGCAATATGAGTGTGAGTTAAACCAAAGTCTTGAAATAAAGGCACAGAAACGCTGGGTGGCATCTGGGAACATTCAAAAGCCCAATAAAATTTTAAAACTCCCAGCGAGTTATTTTCAGTAAACTCTACTGGTTGTCTGAGCTTACATTCACTGCCAAGATCAATTGAACTGCCTAAATAAGTAATAAAATTATCATAAGATTGAAATTTAATCTCCACCTGAAGGCTCTCAAAAATAGATCGCTTGATCGTACCACTAACCTTAATCTCAGCTCCATTGGCCAGAGAGGTAAATATAAATTTAGAATAAGATTCGCTTCGATTATGAGCATCAAGGGGGAAAGCTGCATGCAGCAGCAGCAAAATCAGTATCTTTTTAAAGATCATTTGCCTTTACGACGTCATACCAATTTCTTAGATCTTCAAGGTATTCATCTAGCATCTCCTCTCCCTTAAAACGAATGTATTCTGATTCAACCTCTTGATAAATATCATTAAACTCGGGCGCGCCTTGAATTACCTTTTGCACTGGAACCAAAAGGTGAAACTGATCATCCAGCTCAATCAAGTCACTCACCTCACCTTCTTGCAAACCCAAAGCAACTTGTGTGAGATAAGGTCCTATGTACTCTCGAACCTTCATTGCAGGAAGAAGAGTATTGGGCAGACTAATTACTTCAATTGACGCAAGTGACTTAGCTGCTGCAAGATCCCCATCAGCTAAAAAATCTTTAGCCGTGATGCCCGAGGCCCTTTGATCAGCAGCAAAGCTTAGTTTTATAAGATGTAATTTTGGGCTTGGGGTAAATAGGTCCTGATTTGCGGAGTAAAAAGCTTTTAAATCTTTTGTTGAAATTCTTAAATTATCTGTCTCAGCAACAATAGAGCTAATCATTTTTTGAATAATCATGCTTCTAATTTCAGGGTTATTTTCGATCATTCCCAGATCAATGCCTCTTTGAATTAACAGCTCTTCATCAATCATTCTTTCAAGAATATTTTCAGGATCAGACTCAATCAATCCTGTTTTTCTTGATTGCGCGATGGACTCTAAATACGTTTCATATTTTTCTTTAGAAATTGCTCTTTCATCAATCTTAGCAACCCAGTTTAATTGCGTTAAATCAACTTTTTGGATAAAGCTGGAGCCAATAATTGCTATAGAAATGATCCCCCCCAATATAAGCAATGGATGAATTTCAAATCTCCATTGCAAAAATCTATTACTCATCTGTTTTTTGGGCGTAAGAGTCATTTTGATATGGTCAATATCATCCTCGAGATAGACTTCACCTTGCACAATAAAACCAAAATCTCTATAGAAATCTTGCAACCTGTGCTGAGCTGAAATACTTATCTCCTGGCCAGCATATTTAGTAGCGCAAAATTCAATGGCTTCTTGAGTCAGGATCTTCCCCGCCCCCTCTCGTCTGATCTTCTCTGCAGTGAGAACCCTTCCAATTTCTGGTCCATGATATTGCTTTCCAGGCTTCACGACTCTTAGATACCCAACCAATTCATTGTCCTGGTATGCAAGCAAATGATCGCAATCCTGATCTTTAAAATCAGCATCAATAAAAGGACAGTCTTGCTCCACCACAAAAACTTGCTGACGGAGATTTAGCAAAGCATAGAGCTCATCTTTTGTAAGCGCAGAGAATGACTTCCATTTAATATTCATTGGATGATTATATTTGTTTTATTGTTTATAATCTTAATCCAAAATTAAGAGATTTCCATGAGTGATTTATACGACATAGCAGTAAAAGATATTGATATGAATTCAGTTGATTTAAGTAACTACAAAGGAAAAACTTTGCTCATTGTTAATGTTGCAAGTAAGTGTGGTTTTACCCCGCAATACAAAGATTTACAAAACCTTTATGAAAAATATCAAGCTCAAGGCTTCGAAGTACTGGGCTTCCCATGCAATCAATTTGGGGCGCAGGAACCTGGAACAAATGAAGAAGTGGCTTCATTTTGCGATTTAACATTTAACGTATCATTTAAAATGTTCGATAAGATTGAAGTCAATGGGTCAAATGCAAGCCCGCTCTTTAAATATCTAAAGCATGAATCTCCAGGTATTTTAGGCACTGAAGCAGTTAAATGGAATTTCACTAAATTTTTAGTTAACAAAGATGGTGAGGTCGTTAAGAGATTTGCTCCTAAGGATGGAGAATCTGCTATTGAATCTGAATTGGCAAAAATTATATAAATTAAATTTTTATGCTCATCAGCAAAGCATCTTCTTTTGGGGTCCCGCTATAGTAATTCGGCCGAATGGCATCTTTAGAAAACCCAAGATTTTCATATAAGTTAATGGCTGTTTTATTTGAAACCCTAACCTCAAGAGAGATAATTTTGACACCCATCGTTTCGTTTTGAAGAATTACATGTTGCAGTAAGTTTTTGCCAAAGCCTTTGCCTTGGTGAGCTGGGTCAATCGCTATATTTAGCAAATGAGATTCTGGAATAATTGGGGAATATATAGCAAACCCAACAACCATGCCTGACTCCTCCAGGACTAATGAGTGATGACCAACTTCCATGGAGGAAATAAATTGTTGCTTTGTCCAAGGCAGTTGATTGGTAGCATTTTCAATTTCAACAATGGGTGAAAAATCCTCCATGCAAGCAAGCCTTATCTTCATTACGATTAGGTTAAAGTTAAAGGCTTTAGTTTACTCCATAGCTCTTTTTTTAAACTAGGATCAGATATCATCCCTTGAAGCGAAGGTGATTGAATGGGCTCTAAATCCTTGGCAATATTAATTTGATCTGAGAAGACTAAAGTTGCTTTAACATCAACTGAAGACTTTGGGAGCTGATCTGGTTGAATTGGCTCTATAGGCATTGCTGCAATAATACCCTGAGAGGCTGGCTCAGTAGAACCTTGTACCGCGCCAATAATGGCTTCAAGCAACTTTATTTCTTTTTCTGTGTATTCATCAACAGAAATAGCATGTAATGTTAGAATATTGTCCTTTTTATAGAAGTGAATGATGATTTCACCACTTTGAGAAGGGTTTTGTGCATCCTCAAATATGGGAATGCCAATTTTAGATAAGATATATTGAGATTTATTTGAGAGCATTACAAAAGCAATCATGAAAGATTTAATCAAAAAATACAAACCTTTTGAGCCTATTCCTTTGGAGCAAAGAGATTGGCCAAACCAGGTTATTAAATCAGCGCCTAGATGGTGCTCAGTTGATTTGCGTGATGGAAACCAAGCCCTTATTGAGCCAATGGGCCATGAAAGAAAAAAACGCATGTTTAAACTTCTGTGTGATCTTGGTTTTAAAGAAATCGAAGTGGGCTTCCCTGCCGCATCTGAAACTGATTTTGAGTTTGTGAGATGGTTGATTGAGGAAAAGAAAATTCCATCAGATGTAACAATTCAAGTATTGACACAGGCAAGGGATCATATTATCAAGAGAACATTTGAATCTCTCAAAGGCGCTTCTCAAGCGATTGTTCATTTTTACAATTCAACTTCTACCCTACAAAGAAAAGTTGTCTTTAATCAAGATAAGTCTGGTATCAAGCAAATAGCAGTTGATGGAGCTAATCTAGTAAGAAATTTAGCATTGGCTAGCCCAGAAACAAAATGGTCCTTTGAATATTCACCTGAAAGTTTTACAGGCACAGAGCTAGATTATGCTGCAGACGTCTGTGATTCAGTTGTAGAAATTCTTAAAGACGCATCGTCTGAAAAAATCATTATCAACTTACCTGCTACTGTAGAGATGGCAACTCCAAATATCTATGGTGATCAAATTGAATGGATGAACAGCAATTTAATTAACAGAAAGGATATTTCACTTTCACTGCATCCTCATAATGATAGGGGGACTGCAGTTGCAGCCTCTGAATTTGGTCTAATGGCAGGAGCTGATAGGGTTGAAGGTACATTATTTGGTAATGGTGAACGCACAGGAAATGTTGATGTAGTAACCATTGCGCTTAATCTTTTAACTCAAGGCATTGATCCTGAGCTAGATTTTTCTGATATAAATTCTGTTATTAGAGAAGTTGAGTATTGCAATCAATTGCCAGTTCACCCAAGACACCCCTACGCTGGTGATCTTGTATTTACTGCATTTTCAGGATCTCATCAAGATGCAATTAAAAAAGGTCTCAGCGCATTAGAAAAATCAAATCAACCAGAATGGGAAGTACCATATCTCCCAATTGATCCAGCTGATCTAGGTCGATCATATGAAGCAGTGGTAAGAATTAATTCTCAATCAGGAAAAGGAGGCATTGCCTTTATCTTAGAAAAAGATCACGGAGTTTCATTGCCAAGACGTCTGCAAATTAACCTAAGTGAAAAAGTTCAAAGAGTTGCTGATGAAACAGGCAAAGAAGTAATGTCTAGAGACATCTGGAAAGTGTTTGAAAAGCACTACCTGTCTGTGAAAGGTAATTTTGAACTGAATAATTACGCTTTGTCCTCAACGGAGGATTCTAATGGAAATACATCAGATCAAATTGAAATTACATTATCTTCTGGAAATAATGAAGTGAACCTCAAGGGAACAGGTGGAGGTCCGATTGAGGCTTTTGTATCAGCAGTGAACGATCATTTCAAAGTTTCAATTTCTGTGTCTGATTACCACCAGCACTCAGTGACCTCAGGAGCTGATGCTAAAGCTGCAGCATTTATTGAGCTGACTTCTGATGGTCAGAATGAATGGGGGGCGGGCATTGATGGCAATACTGTCAAAGCATCTTTTCAAGCCATTGTTGTTGGTCTCAACAAACTTCTTACTTAAAATCGGGCTCTCTTTTTTCAAGGAAAGCTTGAACTCCTTCTATATTCTCAGCCGATCCAAAGATTTGATTTTGCGTTTCTGCCTCTGCTGCAAACGTTTCATCGTAAGACTTAACCAAAGCATCATTCATTAATTTTTTAGTGCGTGATAAAGCCTGAGGAGATCTCTTGGCCAAGTGTTCAGCCCATTTTTTAGTTTCAGTCGCTAGATCATCAAGATCAACGATTTTATTCGCTATGCCCAAACTATGACATTCTGCAGAAGGAATTTTTTTTCCTTCAATGGCATATTCAAGAGCTCGACTGTAACCAATTGCCCTAGTAAGGAGAAAGCTTAAACCGCCATCAGGAACCAAAGCGATGTTGCTGAATACCGACATAATATATGCCTCTTTGGCCATAATTCTTAAATCACAAGCCATGGCTAAGGAAGCACCGATCCCGGCAGCTGCTCCATTAATAGAACCAATAACAGGTTTTGGCATTTCAATAATATTCTTAAAAAATGGATGATAGCCTCTCAGCAATGCATCTTTTGTGTTTGTCCATGATGCCTCTCTTTCAGTCAGGTCAGCACCAGCAGAAAAACCTCTGCCCTCTCCCGTAATAACCAATACTCGAATTTGAGCATCATTTTTTACAAGCTCCGTTGCAGTGCCCATGTCCCAAATTAATTGCTCATTAAATGCATTCATCATCTTAGGACGATTGATTGTAATTGTCGCCACATGATTTTCAACGTCTAAGCTGATGGTTTCATAACTCATTTTTTTCTCCAAATTGATTGATTATTTCTTATTTATGACTAAATCACCATCATAAAAACTTAAAAAAACCCTCTTTTGATCATTGTCCGCTCTAGACCAGTGCACTTGAGTTTTTGAACTTGGCTGAGAATTAATAAAAGCCTTTAAAATCTCATTGAGGATCTTTTTATTTGGCATTGCCACATTGTTTTGCTTAATCCAATATCTAATAACCTCTCCGCAAGTATCCGCATCTAAATTCATCAATAGATCTCTTTGTATTGTTATACCAGAAATGGCTGAACCAAATTGTTTATCGATGAGCAGGTCATGCACTTTCTTATGTTTAGAAACCAGCATCGAGGTTTGCTGAATCTGTGTGCTTGCTTTTGGCCATCGAGTTGATGCCAAAGATAGCAACTCATTTCTAATAAAATTTCGATCTTGATCGTCTGCAAAATTGCTTTCATCAGTGATAAATTGAATATTGTTTGCTAGCAAATAGTCATTTAAATAAGATTTAGGGTAGCCCAACCATGGTCTAATCATTATCCCATTGCCCAGTTGCCTTTCTCTGACAGGGCCTTGCAGCCCATCAAGCCCAGTGCCTCTAAACAACCTAAATAAAATTGTTTCAGCCACATCATCTGCATGATGTGCCAACAAAAGCTGGTCATCGGATTCCAGCATTTCTTTAAAGACTTTAAATCTCCCTTGCCGTGCGGCTGATTCTAAGCCTGAGTTTTTTGAGTTCACCTCAATGCTTTTGCAATGGAGGGCAATATCTCTTTCTATGCAAAATTTCTGGCAATGCTTTTCCCATGAATCTGCATTTTTGCTTAGAGCATGGTTTACATGAATAGCTGATAACTTACCGCTAAATAAACCTTGCTGTTTAAGCTCATGGCAAAAATGAAGAAGTGCAGATGAATCACCTCCGCCACTGTAAGCAACAACAATGTTCTTATTTGGATTAATTAACTCAAAAAAAGCTTTTGCATCAAACAAAATCAGGCACCTATTTTTAGCAAGCGCTGATAACGTCTTGTCAGTAACTCCTCTTCAGAGAATTTAGATAGCTCAGCTATATTAGTTAATAAGGATGATTTTATATTAGCCGAAATAGCATCATAGTCTTGATGAGCCCCGCCAACTGGCTCCGGAATAATTTCATCAACAATGTTTATTTTTTTTAGATCGCTAGCCCCAACTTTCATGGCCTCTGCAGCTTCAGGTGCTTTTTCTGACCCACGCCAAACAATGGAGGCGCATGCTTCTGGTGAGGCCACGGCGTATGTTCCATACTCCAAGATAGCAACGTGATCTCCAACACCTAATGCTAAAGCTCCTCCCGAGCCACCTTCCCCAGTCACAACAACTAGAATTTTAGTTTTTAAACTAGACATAACCGCAAGATTTCGAGCAATAGCTTCGCTCTGCCCTCTTTCTTCTCCTTCAACGCCAGGATAGGCACCAGCTGTATCAATAAAAGTGATCACTGGCATATTGAACTGCTCAGCAAGCTGCATAAGGCGCTTAGCTTTTCTGTAGCCTTCGGGCTGAGGCATTCCAAAATTCCTTTTTACTTTTTCCTCTGTATCGCGACCCTTTTCATGACCAATGATCATCACAGGAATACCCTCAAGCTTTGCAATCCCACCAACTAAAGATGCGTCATCAGCAAATTGGCGATCACCATGAAGCTCTTCAAATTCGTCAAAAATTCTTTCTATAAAATCTAAAGTATGAGGCCTGTTTGGGTGACGAGCAACCTGCACTATTTGCCATGTTGACAACTTTGAATATATTTTTTTTCTAAGAGCCGTCTCTTCTAATTTAAGTTTATCAATTTGTGGTAGCAGTTCTGGATTATCAGTGGCCGCAAGCTGCAAAGCTTCAATTTTATCTGAAACTTCTGCAATGGGTTTCTCAAATTCTAAAATACTAATACTCATTTATTTGGTTAAGTTTAATCGCCCCATCACCGAACAGCCCCTTCAGAAGCTTTATATTATCGGGTGAAGGCATCAGTTTAAATTCATCACCAAGCTCTATTATAGCCTCAGAGTCTTGATGAGAGATTTTTAAATGTATTTTGCAATTTCCATGCTTCCAAAAATCACCATTAAGATTTTTTAAATCTGACATAGTTGATTGAATGGATTCACTGGGAAGATTTCTGATATCAATAACAATAGATTTATTGCCTTGACTCATTTGCGATTCCAAAGAAGAGACTGACCCCACTTTCATTTTATACATTCTTCGATTTAATTCTTTGGATCGATAGTCATCGATCTCTACTGAACCAGCAAAAATTAATATTGAATTAGTTTTTAAAAGCAAATGATGCTTTTCTAAAACTTCAGTGCTAACAATCCCCTCCATAGTACCTGTGCCATCATCAAAACTTATAAAAGCAACTTGTTTGTTTGATCGATCTCTAATTTGCCTATAAGAATTGAGCAATCCAACAACCTTAGCTCTATTAATATCATCCGTTACTTCTCGGATTGTGTGAGATCTAAGATTTTCTATCATTCCCTCAATTGCAATCACTGGATGACCTGAAAAATAAAATCCCAAGGCATCTCTTTCATGATTCAACAAATCTTCTTTTGATAAAGCTTTTACATTTACATATTTTTCATAAGGATCAAAGCTCTCCTCCATAGAAGCAAATAAATCTGAAGTCCCTGCCATTTTTGCACTATTCTTCTGCCCTTCTCTCAACATGTCTTCCATGCAAGCCAACGCGATAGACCTAGAAGGAGCTAAGCCATCAAAAGCACCAGCCTTTGTTAAGGCTTCAATAGATTTTTTACCGCCAAGCCTGATATTAACTTTTTTAGTTAAATCAAATAGATCTTTAAAAGATTGCTGCTGTCTTACGTCCATCAAATGATCTATAAAAGAATCTGCCACTCCTTTGATTGCTCCTAAGCCATACTTAATATCAAGATCTGCATTCACATTAAAGTATTTATTACTTGTTTTAATGTCAGGAGTTAAAACTTTAATTTTCAGTTCTTTGCACTCATTGATCAGAGTATTAATTTTGTCAGTGTTCCCCAGCTCTGTAGATAAAACTGCTGCCATAAAATGTTCTGGAAAATAAGTTTTTAAATATGCTGTTTGATAGGAAAGCATTGCGTAAGCTGCTGAATGTGATTTATTGAAGCCATACCCAGCAAATTTTTCAATCAGGTCAAATATCTTTTCTGCTGTTGCTTTCTTAATTTCATTTGTGGCGCACCCGTCAACAAAAATCTGTCGCTGTTGCTCCATTTCCTCAACTTTTTTCTTCCCCATGGCTCGTCTCAAAATGTCAGCCTGACCTAAAGAATATCCAGCTAACACCTGTGCAGCTTGCATAACCTGCTCCTGGTATAAGATAACGCCATAGGTTTCTGATAACACGGGCCCTAATAACTCATGAGGATAGGTAACTTTGCTCTTGCCATGTTTTCTATCGACAAATTCATCATGCATGCCTGATTCCAAGGGACCCGGCCTATATAGCGCGAGCAGAGCAACGATTTCTTCAAATTTGGTTGGCTTGAGCCTTCTAATTAGCTCCCTCATGCCCGTTGATTCCAATTGGAAAACTGCTGTAGTTCTTCCCGACGCAAGAAGCTCAAAAACTTTTGGATCGTCTAAAGTCAGGGCATTGAGATCCAGTGTCTTTTCTCCTTTATCAATTAAATATTCATTAATTGACTTAACAGCTCTATCAATCACTGTCAGTGTTCTTAAGCCTAGAAAATCAAATTTAACAAGGCCGATTGTCTCAACGTCATCTTTATCAAATTGAGTCATCGTCGAATCAGATTGAGGATCAAAATAAGTCGGGCAGAAATCTGCAATAGAACCTGGAGCAATAACGATTCCACCAGCATGCTTGCCAACATTTCTTGCAATGCCTTCAAGCTTAAATGCTAAATCAATAATCTCAGATACTTCATCCTCATCTTGAATCATTTTTTTAAAAATGGGCTGAGAACTAATTGCTTTATCAAGAGTCATGCCAGGAATAAATGGGATCATTTTAGAAATTCGATCACCCAACGCATATGGTTTACCTAAAGCTCTGGCCACATCTCTTACAACAGCCCTTGCAGCCATGGTGCCGAATGTTGCTATTTGTGATACTGCAGATTTACCATATTTTTCACCAACATAATCTATAACCATGTCTCGTTTATCCATGCAAAAATCAATATCGAAATCTGGCATAGAAATTCTTTCTGGGTTAATAAACCTCTCAAAGAGCAAGTTATGTTCTATTGGATCCAAGGCTGTTATTCCTAATGCATAAGCAACCAAAGAGCCAGCACCAGAACCCCTTCCGGGGCCAACAGGAACATCATTGCTCTTAGACCACTGGATAAAATCAGCCACAATTAAGAAATAACTAGAGAAGCCTGTGGCATGAATTTGAGTCAGCTCATAATCCAAACGTTTTTGATAAAGAGCCTGCTGATCAAGCGAGTATGATCCGATAATCTTTAAAAGTTTTTTGCTGGAGAGCTCAGAAAGAAAAGAGTTAAAATCATGTTCCTTTGGTACAGGGTATTCAGGAAGAAAATATTCATCGGTGGTGAAAGTAACATTACATTTTTGAGCTACGGCAAATGTGTTGTGAATAAGGGTTTCTGCTTCGCAGTCGCTGAATAGTTCAGCAATGTCTTTAGTGGATTTAAAAAATTGTTGAGGGGTGTAAATTTTTTCTCTATTTGGATCATTTAGGGTCTTACCAGTATTAATACAAACTTTTGTTTCATGAATATCAAAATCCTCAATTTGAGAAAACATTGAGTCATTGGAGACTATTACTGGAATTGAATGCTGCGAGGCCAATGGAAGAATGCATTGAATAAAATCTTCCTCGGAATCTTTACCGAGTCTCTGAATTTCAATACAAAAATCATCTTTAAAAGTTTCCTTAAATACGTTTAATTCAGTTTTTAAATCTTGAAGTTTTTGGTATTTTGATAGATTGAATATATGAGAAAGCGGTCCTCCTGCAATAACTATAATGTTTCCTGCGCAAGCGCTTAAATCCTCAAAAGTAATAGAAATCAGTCCATTTTCTTGCTGCAACTGAGCCTTAGAAATAATACCCATCAAAGATTTTAATCCATCATTATTTTTTGCAAGGCACAAGATTTCGCCATCCTCGCCATCATGAGATTTTAAATTCAGAGTTGTTCCAGCTATTGGCTTAATGCCAGCTGCTTCTGCTTTTTTAAAAAATTTAACCATCCCAAACATATTATTTAAATCTGTCAGAGCAACTGCAGGCATATTCAGTTTTTCTGCATTAGCAATAATTTCATTAATTCTTAAAAGGCCTCTAGAGATACTAAACTCAGAGGAAACTCGCAGATGAATAAAAGGTGTGGCCATAACTAAACAATAACTCCTTTAAAAGATTTCCTATGAAAAGATGTGTATCCAGATTTTTTTAGAGCCTCTAGGTGATAAGGAGTTCCATAGCCTTTGTTTTTTGCAAAATCGTATGCAGGAAATTCTTTATCTAACTTTTTCATGAACTCATCTCTGTGTACCTTTGCAATAATTGAGGCTGCTGAAATCTCTGGAATTAACTTATCACCTCCAATCACCGCCTCACAATTTATATCAATATTTGGAATAAATTGACCATCAACATAAATCAAGTCTGGCTTGATGGGTAAATTTATTATAGCTTCTTGCATGGCACTCAATGTAGCTTGATGGATATTAATTTCATCGATTTTTGTATTGGATATACTGGCAAAACTATAAATAGCTTCTTCCTTTATCAGGCCAGATAAAATTTCTCTTTTTTTAGGTGAAATTTGTTTAGAGTCTTTCAATCCTAAGATAGGATTTTTTAATATAACAGCAGCAGCTGTAACAGGTCCCGCCAAGCAACCCCTCCCAACTTCATCTACCCCAGCAACTATCACAGCAAATGCTTGATTGCTTGGGCCGCTGCTGTGAAGCCCTCTCCATTCATTGAGTCATTCATTGCGGCTAGGTGTGATTGATATCGTTGCGGCTTGGAAGATATTTCTGAGTAACTGCTAACTATCGCATCAACAGATAAATCTTGCTGAATCAGCTCTGGAAAGACATGTTCTTGAAGAAGTAAGTTTGGCAATCCAATAAATGGAGTTTTTACCATCCTGCTCAAAATAGCATAGTTAAATGCATTCGTTTTATAGCAGATAATTGGCACTGAACCTAAAACAGCTGCCTCTAATGAGGCCGTCCCAGATGTGACAATTGATATTGTTGAGATAGATAAAAAGTCTTGCGCTGCTTCGGTAGCAAGGCTATGAGGTATTTGATTGATATCCTGATGCGATGCTATGGCATCAGCAAGTTCGCTATTGGCAGCGGGGATTAGAAAAAATATGTTGGGATTCACTTCAAGAAGTTTTTTTGCAGATTGAATGTAAATCGGCATCAATTGAGAAATCTCACTTCGCCTACTGCCAGGCAAAATGCTTACAAAATCCTTGGAATCCTCAAGACCATGTTTTGAAAGAATTGCATTCTTGTCACCCATTTGTAATTTACTGAATGGGTGACCAAGAAAAAAACTGTTCATATTTTTTGAAGCATAAAAATTGCATTCAAATTTAAATAGACACATTGTTAGATCTACATGAGATTCAATATCCTTGATCCTATTCTCGCGCCAGCCCCAAACCGAAGGACTCACTACCTGCACAGTCTTAATTTGCTTTTGTCCAAGCCTCTTATGAAAAAACATATTAAAGTCAGGCGAATCTACTCCAACAAAAATATCAATATCCTTCGCAACAAAGAGATTAAGTAATCTTTTTCTCAGAGATAGTAATTTTGGTAAATTAAGTAACGGATCAATAAGCCCCATAACATGAAGGTCTTGATAGTTCATTGTAGAGGGGGTAAAAATACTATGGGCACTGACTTCAGGTCCAGCTAAACCAAATAATTCAACCTCATATACTGCTTTAAGAGATTCAATTAGCTTTGCTCCCAGCCTATCACCGGAGTGTTCTGCAGCAATAATACCTATTTTTATCTTTTCTTTTGACACCTATCGCAATAAGCCTCTTTCAGAGCTTTCAATAGAGGAAATAAAAGTGCTAAGAGCTGGGTTTGAGTTTTTATTTAATGCATGCAAATGCTTTATTGCATCATCAAGTGAATAACCTTTTCTATAAATTATTCTATAAGCTTTTTTAATAAGATTGACTGTATCCGTATCAAAATTATTACGCTGCATTCCAACAGAATTCAACCCTATTGGGCGGGCGGGATTTGCAGCAACCTTTACAAATGCAGGAACATCCATAGTAATAATAGTATTCAGACCTGTAAAAGAATAATCTCCTAAAGAGCAAAATTGATGCACCAATGTCACCGCCCCCAGAATTACATTATTTCCAACTTTGACATGCCCAGCTAACCCAGCTGTATTTGCAAAAACATTGTTATTACCAACCTCACAATCGTGGGCAATATGAGCATATGCCATAAATAGATTTCCATCTCCTATGACTGTTTTAGATTTGTCTTGAATAGTACCCCTGTGAACAGTCACACCCTCGCGAAAGATATTTTCCTTTCCAATCTCTAGAGAGGTCTGTTCTCCGTTATATTTTTTATCTGGAGTGTCCTCTCCTATTGTTGAAAACTGATAAAAGGTATTGCCCTCATCAATTTGCGTTGGGCCCTTAATCACAACATGAGAGTGAAGAACACAATTTGGACCAATTTCAACATTAGGCCCTACAAAACAAAATGGGCCGATAGTTACAGATTTATCTATTTTTGCTGAAGGGTCTATAACTGAATTCATATTATTTACTTGGGACGATCTGCACAAAGAATTGTTGCTTCGCAAACATTTTTTCCATCGACTTCAGCCCTACAGTCAAATTTCCAAATACCTCTTTTCTCAGACCGAATACTTGCATATAGGTTAATCGTATCACCTGGACTCACTGGGTTCTTAAAACGCACCTTATCAGCACCTGCAAAATAATAAATACTTCCTTCTTCAGGGGTCTTACCCATTGTCATAAACCCAAGGATTCCTGCTGCTTGCGCCAAGGCCTCAATAATAAGAACCCCTGGCATGACAGGCTTATTGGGGAAATGACCATTGAAAAAGTCTTCGTTAATAGATACATTTTTTTGAGCATGGATGCTGTCACCAAGCTCTACTGACACAATTTTATCTACGAATAAAAATGGGAATCTGTGGGGAAGATGTTTTAATACTTCAGAAAATTCATAGCTCATTTGGTTTTCCTTCTCTTAATAAAGACTGAGGATTTAGCCCAATCTTTTTGTTCTTGGGCAGGCATTATACCGACATAGTTTCCAGGTTTATCAATGCTTTTAGTTATTAGAGTGTGGGCTCCTATCAGGACATTGTCAGCAATATTCAGATGGCCTAGAATTCCTGACAACCCACCCATCTGAAGATTTTTTCCAATGATAGTTGAGCCTGCTATGGCACATGATGCTGCAATAGCTGAATTCTCACCAAGGATTACGTTGTGAGCAATATGTACCTGGTTGTCTAACTTTACTCCATCATGGATTTCAGTATTTTCTATAGCGCCTCTATCAATAGTGCATCCTGATCCGATCTCAACATTATTACCAACAATTAATTTTCCAAGTTGCTCTATTTTAATATACCCATCTTCATTAGACGCATAGCCAAAGCCATCAGAGCCCAAGACGGCATTAAAATGCACAATTGTATTTGTTCCAATCTCAACATTCATTACCAGAGAAGAATTAGCATGTATGACAGAATTTTCTCTAATTTTGCATCCTGGACCGATGTATGCATTTGGCCCAATAACAACAGATTTATGAACTTCTGCTGTTTGGTGAACAAAGAATGATGCTGGTTGCTCAGCATAAGGGTTTTGGTGTGAATTAAACATTGAGGAAAGATTGGCATAGGCTGCATATGGGTCATCAACGATGATCCCTGCTGTTTTTAAATCACCAGAATGCTCATGACCAATAATAATTGCAGATGCTGAAGAGGTAGATAGAAATTTTTTATACTTTGAGTTTGCTAAAAAAGAAATGCATCCAGAGGATGCATTTTGAATTGTTGCAATTGCATTGATGACAGTTTCGGGGTCACCAATTAATTTGCCGTTAACTTTATCAGCTAGATCTTGAAGGCTATACGATGGCCCTGACAAACTTACTTTTTGTCTGCGCCATTAGCAGCGACATCAAGCATTGAAGTTACATCATCTGTAAGATCAAGCGCTGTATCTGCAAAAAGTACATTCTCTCTACCAAGAAGAAGTTTCACTTCTTTAGCAGCGATTAATTCAGAAAGTATTTTTTGAAGAGAAGGGTTTAAATCTCTGAAAACTTTATCAGCTGTTTCACTCTGCTTCGCTTGTACTTTTTTAATAATAAACTCAATGTCTGCACCTTTTTCCTGAATATCTCTTTGCATATCTGCAATCTCTTCTTGGGAAAGAGTTTCAGCATCTTTTTGAAGCTTTTCAGCCAATGCCTGACGCTCGGTCTGCAATAAAGTAGCTCTTTCAATATTTGCAGCGTATTCAGTCTCTTCTTCTAGCGCCTTAAATGCATCTTGAGCAACTTGTGTAGCTAAAACTGCATTACGCATGTCGATCACAGCAACGCCCTCAGCAGCAAATGCTGGGAATGCAGCAATTAATGTTGCTATTAATAATGGTACGAATAATAATTTTTTCATTTTTAACCCCTTAAATGGTTGTTACATTTTATATCAATTGAAATAAAAAACACTAACTAATGTCTAAAACACTTGGCCAATGGTAAATTGGAATTCTTCAGTTCTATCAAATGGGCCATCATTAAATGGTTGAGAGAAACTAAAGCTCATTGGGCCAAAACCTGTGATCCAGGTAACCCCTACTCCAATGGAGTACTTCAGCTCATCTATTGAAGGTTCATAGCAGTTAAGTTGATAATCCTGGCAATCTGTAGAAAAAACGTTACCAAAATCTAAGAAGAATGCAGATCTCATAGACCTTTGATCCTCTACCATTGGAAGCTTAAAAATTAACTGGAGACTTCCCTCAACCAAGAAATTTCCTCCAATTGGGTCTCTGAGTTGTTGGTAAGCATAGGGATTTTGAGCTATTGAATCTGGCACTCCATCAAAATCTGTATCAATAATAAGAGGGCATTCTCCTGTTTTAGCATCAAATTCATAGCATGGAGAGGGAGTAACCCTTGGTCCAAGAGTGTTTGATTCGAAGCCTCGCAATGAACGAGGGCCTCCTGAGTAAAAGTTTTCAAAAAATGGAGTTTTCTTTGTATCTCCATATGCACCTATATAACCAAGCTCTCCATCAAAGCCAAAGACAAGGTTAGCAAAACCCAATGGACGGTAAAATTTTTGCCTAATATCAGTTTTAAAATATGTAAGGTCACTTCCCGGAATGGTTACCTGAAACATAATATCGGTTGAGGCGCCATAAGTTGGAAACATGCCTCTGTTCAAGGTAATCCTTGACCAAACTGCTTGAGCTTTTAAAACATCAAATACTGTTCCTTCAGAAGCCAAAAAGTCAGCTATCTCGCGTGATGGCAACGACCCTGGGTCAATGTCTGTATTATCAAAGTTGAGATTTAATCCAATTCTCTGAGTGTCGCTTATGGGATAACCAAATTGAACCCCTCCTCCCATCGAATTAGTCAAATAATTAGCGACATTGTACTCACCATAATCTGTTACACGATAGTAAAGGCTGTAGCCCCTACTCACCCCGTCCATTGTGAAATAGGGATCAAAAAATGAGACATTGTATGCTTCCTGATAAACACTTTTATTAATTCCTAAATTAAATCTATTGCCTGTTCCAAGATAGTTATTATCTGATAGATTTAATCCTAGATTCATTCCAAAATCACTATAACCAATAGAACCACCTATGCTTGAGGTGCTTTCTTCTTCAACAGTAAATTCAATATCTACTTGATCTTCAGTGCCTGGAACTGGCATCGTCTCAACACTGACTTCCTTAAAAAAACCTAATCTCTCGAGCCTAACTTTGGAACCCTCTATCAAATTGTCAGATGCCCAGGCCCCCTCAAATTGACGCATCTCCCTTCTGAGTACCTCGTCATTTGTTAGGTAATTTCCTGAAAATAAGATTTTTCTTGCATACGTTCTATTGCCTGGTTGCACTAAAAAGAAAAGAGAGACAGTATTTTCATCTTGGCTAATTTCCGGATTTCCAGTCACTTCGGCAAAAGTATAACCCTCATTTCCAAGCAAATTTACAAAATACTCTTCTATCTGAGTAATTTGTGCCTGAGAATAAATTTGATCTTTTTGACTATCAATTACAGGTGTATACATCTGTTCGTTTAGCGGCATTTCACCAATCACTGTGACATCATCGATTGTGTATTGCTCGCCCTCGCTGATACTAAGGGTTATAAAGATATCTTTTTTATCTTTTGAGACTGATACTTGAGAAGATTCAAGGGAAAATTTTAAGTAGCCCCTATCAAGATAAAAGGATTCTAAATTCTCAATGTCACCTTTCAGCTTTTCTTTTGAGTATTTATTCTTATTAGATAGAAATGAATACCATTTTCCTTCTTTTAGCTCAAAGCCTGACATTAAGTCCTCATCTGAAAATAGTTCATTCCCAATAATATTAACTTTTTTAATTTTGGCGCTCTCGCCCTCATCAATAATAATTTTTAATTCGATAGTATTTCTTGGCTTATCAATAGTTTCAATTTCAACATCCGCTCCGTAACGTCCCTGGGATGCATACTGGCGAACCAATTCACTTTTCATGCCGTTTAGTGTCGAGCGTTTATAAACTTGACCTTCAGCGATGCCGGCGCCTTCAAGCCCTTTCAGTAAATCTTCTGATTTTAAAGCCTTGTTTCCTTCCAACTCGATTGAAGAAATAGATGGCCTTTCTAAAACACTTATGATTAATGCATTGCCATCTTTGCCAATTTGAATATCGTTAAATTGAGCGGTTGCAAATAAAGCTCTAGAGATCTCAGACACTTTCCCTTGATTCATTTTATCGCCAACACTAACTGGAATGGCCGTAAAAATACTGCCGATAGAAACTCTTTGTAACCCAACAATCCTGATATCAGTAATTAAGAATTCATCAAAAGCTGAGGCCGAGAATGAAATTATAGCAAGAAAGTATAGGGCTAGTTTTTTCATCTTAGGAGCTACAAAAATTTAGAAATATCATTAAAGACAGCAAAGATCATCAAAAACCCAACAGCAACCCAACCAGACATATAAAATAAGTTTTCCATTTTTTCTGGCATGGGCGATCCGCGAACAGCCTCAATCCCAAGCATCACCAATTGGCCACCATCCAAAACAGGAATTGGCAGAAGGTTTAATACCCCTAAACTGATACTTAACAAAGCCATTAGATAAAGAAATGGTAGCAATCCAGCGTTTGCTGTATCACCTGCCATCTTAACAATACCTATGGGACCGCTAAGGTTTTGTGTACCCAAATCTCGGGTAATCATCTTTCCAACAAAAGTTAAGGTTTTAACACTTAAGTTATAAGTTTCATAAGAGCCTTTTAAGAAAGAATCAAATAAAGACCTTTTTAATCCAGGCATAATGCCAATATATTTTTCTTCAGCGCCATCAGCATTGATTCTTATTCCAAGTGGGATTTTCAAAAATATAGTTTTCTCTCCGCGTTGAATCTTTACATCAATGTCTGGGCCTCGATAGTCTTTTAGGAATATTTGCAGATCCCCAAAAGAGTTAATGCTCTGACTATTTACAGCTAAAATGCGATCGTTAACCATCAAGCCAGCTTCTAACGCTTTAGAGTCCTTAGCAATCACACCAACCGTAGGTTGCAATTTCATTGACAAGTCAAAGCCCATAAAATTCTCAGGTGCATTTTGCTCATCAGCATTTGAAAGATAGTTTTCTACCGGAATTGAAACAGTGAACTGAGATTGACGAGCGCCTGTCTCAAACATAAATTCTATTACGCCACTAGTTCCTGATAAAGACAGTAGCTCCAGTCTAATATCTTGCAAACTAGAAACATCTCTTCCATTAATGGCAGTTAAAACATCTCCATCCTGCAAGGCAGAATTCTGAAGAAGGTATTGGGATGAAATTGCAGAAACCTCAGGAATGAATTGACGCTCAACAGAGTTTGAAAAAATGACAGAGAGAATCACTATTGCAAGGATAAAATTAGCCACTGGTCCAGCCAACATTACAAGTGCTCTTTGCCATTTCGGTTTGCTTTCAAAGGTATTAGTTTTTTGCTCTGGAGTTAATGATTCGATTAAGTCAAGCTCTTCGTCTGCAGCTTTTTCAGTATGGAAGGCTACATACCCACCCAATGGCAGAGCGGACAGAGCAAACTCCGTACCGTGTTTATCAATTTTTTTATAAATCACTGGCCCCATACCAATTGAAAATCTATATATATGGATTTTACACATTCGTCCTACAATAAAATGCCCAAATTCATGAATTGCAATGAGCACTCCCAATAAAACTATTGCTGATAATAGATACGTCATAATAATGAAAAATTTAGTGTAAGGATTTTATCACCTTCTCTGCTTGAATGCGTGCTTGTTTATCATAATCAAAAATATCTTCTAATGCTGTAATCTTAGAACATGGGAAGTTGTTAAAAGTTCTTTCAATCACGCTGTAAATATCAGAAAAATTAATCTTTTTGTTAATAAAGGCATCAACAGCTATCTCATTAGAAGCATTAAAAATAACTCCTAAATTACCTCTCTTATTGCAAACTTCACGAGCCATATCAAAAACTATCTCTCGACCATCTGGGATTTTTTCAAAGGTAAGATTTAATTTAGAAAAATTTAACTCTTCAAATTGAATCGGCAACCTTGATTCTAAGCCCAAGGCATTCGCAATAGGAACTTCCATATTTGGATTGCTCATTTGCGCAATCGTTGAACCATCAACAAATGTAACCATTGAATGGATGATGCTTTGTGGGTGAACAACAATATCAATATGAGATTCAGGAATATCAAACAGATAATGCGCCTCAATAAGCTCTAAACATTTATTCACTAAAGTGGCAGAATCAATGGTTATTTTTGAGCCCATATTCCATGTTGGATGATTTAAAGCATCCTCAAGAGTAACTTTCTGTAATTCTTCAAAAGGTTTTTCTCTAAATGGGCCGCCAGATGCAGTAATTAAGATTTTAGAGATCTCAGCAAGCTCTAATTGCCCAGACAGGCATTGGTGAATTGCATTATGCTCACTGTCTACAGGGATGATTTTAGATCCTTTGACCTGTGCAAGCGGCATCAAAATATCTCCGGCAGCAACAATGCTCTCCTTATTCGCAACCAAGATAGTCTTACCAGCATTAATAGCGAAGTAACTTGCTTCCAATCCTGCAAATCCAGAAATCGCAGAAATTACAATATCTGTATCAGTATCCTCTATAAGGCCTTGAAGCCCATCCGCATCTGAAAGAATCTTTGCTTTTGAGCTAAATAACGAATGCCTATTATCTAAATTTGATTCTGCTATATAAATATATTCAGGGTGAAACTCATCATAGATCTGTTGTGCCTTATCTAGATTTCCATTAAGGGCAATAGCCATTAATTGAAACTGATCTTTGTTTTGCCTAATAACATTTAAACAGCTATCGCCAATGCTGCCGGTTGCGCCCAACAATACTATTTTTTTCATATCGCAAGGATGCTAAATGAAACGAAGATCGGTACAACTGCTATATGAGAATCTAAGCGATCCCATATACCCCCATGACCTGGAATCAATGAGCCACTATCTTTGACGTTCTGCTCTCTTTTAAGTTGGCTTTCAAAATAATCCCCCGAAAATGTGAAGGGGATGCTAAGCATAGATATGACCAATAATTCTAAAGATATGAGATCAATTGAGTACATAGATATCATAAAAATTAACACAGCAAATAGGCCGCCTAAAAAACCCTCAAGCGTTTTGTTTGGACTAATTTCTGGAAATAAAGGAGTTTTGCCAATGCTACTACCAACTAAATATGCTGCAACATCAACTAATGCGGTATTAAAAAGTACAAGAAATAAAACAAAAAATTTATTCATACCAGGAAATTCTAGGAAGAGCATTAAATAAATTAAACTAAATAAAAAACTGAGCATCAAAAAGATCCCTAGGTAATTATTTTTAAAACTAATGCTATTAATCAAAGAGCTTTTTTTTGAAATAAGTAAAGCAGAGTACCCAAACCACAAAAAAGTTGCTGTAAAAAGATATAGAGCGATAAACTTCTCAAGAAAATAAAATGAGAGTGCTACAGGGGCTACGAAAAAAATAATTTGCTTTAAATTAATCTTGGTTTCAGAAAGAGAAAGCCACTCTTTAGTGAGAAGAAGCCCTACGATAAAAGTTAAAATAAAAATAATTAAATTATTTTGTAGATATAAAATTCCAAAAATTATGCTGGCTAATAACAAGGCAGAAGGCAGTCTTTGTAAGATGTTGTTATAAAGTTCTTTTGCCAAAACGCCTCTCCGTTTTTAAAAATTCTTTCAGACACATTTCAAATTCTTCTTCGCTAAAATCAGGCCATAGAGTATCTATAAATTGAATTTCAGTATACGCCAAATGATAGAGAAGGAAGTTGCTGATACGATGATCACCTCCAGTACGAATTAGAAGATCTAATTCCTCTATTGGCGCTTTGAGATATTGAAAAATGGTTTCATTTGAAATATTCTCTGCAGAAAGTTCACCCTCTTCAATATCAATTAACATAGATTTAGTTGCCTGAAGGATATCTGCCCTTCCGCCATAACCAAGAGCAATATTTAATTTTAAACTAGGCGCTTTAAATGCTGTGCTTTCCTCCGCTTTATTTATGGCTTGCTCTACTTGTGAACCAAAAGAAGCATAGTCGCCAAAAAAATTTAATCTAACCTCTTGCTGAATTAATTCAGGAAGTTGAGATTTTATAGCGCTAATAATAAGTTTTGTAATTCCTAAAATCTCTTTCTTTGGTCGGGACCAGTTTTCAGTGCTAAATGCATACAAACTTAAGGACTCAAGCTTTGCTTTGGCAGCAGATTCAACAATTTTTCTAACAACCTCAACGCCTCTTTCATGCCCTGAAGTAACATTCAATGTGTTTTTTTTTGCCCACCTGCCGTTGCCATCCATAATAATGGCAGCATTAACTCCTGAAAAATTGAGTGTTGAATTATTTTTTTTTGCCATGCTGGCTATACTTTAGCGGCTAGATTTCTATTAAATCTTCTTCTTTTTTCTTAAGCTCACTATCAACAAGACTGATAAAATGATCTGTTTCCTTTTGAACTAAATCTTCTATACGCTTGAGATCATCCTCAGAAAATTCTCCCGCTTTCTGTTGGTCTTTTGCTGAATTATTAGCATCCCTGCGAGTATTTCTAATAGAAATTCTTGAATTCTCAGCTTCTGCTCTTGCTTGTTTTATGTATTCTTGGCGCGTTTCTTCAGTAAGAACTGGCATGGTTACTCTGATTAAATCGCCGCTTGTACTTGGATTTATGCCTAAATCAGATTTCATGATTGCTTTTTCAATCTCGCCAATCAGCGACTTATCCCATGGAGAGATCGCAAGAGTTCTGCCCTCTTCTACAGAAATATTTGCAGCTTGATTAATAGGAGTAGGGTTTCCGTAATAATCAATCTTAACAGCATCTAAAATATTAGGATTAGCACGACCAGTTCTGATTTTATTAAATTCATGTGCCAGTGACTCAAGAGCCTTTTGCATCTTTGGTTTTATTTGTTCAATGATTTCATTCATAACTAAGATATTAATGTTCCAATTTCTTCACCGCAAGCAATTCTTTTAAGTGCATCAGGATGATTTAGATTAAATACTTTAAGCGGCAAGCTGTGATCCCTTGCCAAAGTTAGAGCGGTTGCATCCATAACCTTGAGGTTTTTTTGTATTGCCTCATTAAATGAAAGGGTTGAGTAAAAAGTTGCGTCAGGGTTTTTCTCTGGGTCGGCGGAATAAACCCCATCAACTCTTGTAGCTTTAAGCATAATATCTGATTGAGTTTCAATAGCCCTTAAGCATCCAGCGCTGTCAGTTGTAAAAAATGGATTGCCGGTTCCGGCAGTAAAAATCACTACAAAGCCTTTCGCTAAAAGCTGAATAGCTAAACGACGATCATAGTGCTCCACTACGCCCGACATAGAAATTGCAGACATAACTCTTGTTTTAACACCTGCCCTTTCAAGTGCATCTCTTAAAGCAATTCCATTCATCACAGTTGCCAGCATGCCCATATGATCGCCTGCAACTCTGTCCATTCCTGCAGTGCTTAGCTTTTCACCTCGAAAAAGATTGCCGCCACCTATAACAATTCCAATCTCAGTACCAAGGGCCCTGCAATCCTTAACAGACTGTGCCATTTGATCTAGAATTTTTGGGTCAATGCCGTGCTCGTCATCTCCAGCAACAGCTTCTCCACTAAATTTAACGAGAAGGCGCTTGTAGGAGAGATCTGTCATTGTTGAAGTTGTTCGGCTACCTCGGCTGCAAAATCTTTAACTTCCACTTCAATACCCTCGCCCACTTTGAAGCGGACAAACTCAACAATTGAAGTATTATTTTCTTTTAACAACTCATCTATTGATTGATCTGGGTTTTTTACAAACCCTTGAGAAACCAGAGTCACCTCAGATAAAAATCTTTTTACTTTGCCTTCTACCATTTTCTCCATAATAGCAGCATCCTTACCTGACTCTTCAGCTTGCGCCAAGAAGATTGCTCTTTCGCGTTGAAGTAATTCAGGATCAATATCATCAGATTTCAAACAACTGGGATTAGTTGCAGAAACATGCATCGCAAGGTCCTTAGCTAGGTCTTGATTATCTGAATCAATGGAAACTAGAGCAGCCAATCTTCCATCTGAATGTATATAAGCACCTATAGTTCCGCCAGATGGCTTTTCTATATTTTTAAGTCTTCTTAGTTGAATATTTTCACCTATTGATTGAATCAGTGATTGTCTTTTTTCTTCAAAAGCTTCGCCTAACTCCTCAATAGATTGAGCATTATTGTTTGCCAAGTATTCTGCAACACTATTTGTAAAATCTTTGAACTGTTCATCTTTAGCGGCAAAGTCTGTTTCTGAGTTAATCTCTACAAGGCTCGTATGGTCAGCATGCGATGCAGCTTTTACCTCCCCATCAGCAGCTACTCTAGATGCTTTTTTTTCAGCTTTCAGGGAACTATTAGCTCTCAAGAGATCAAGCGCTTTTTCTAAATCGCCATCAGTTTCAACTAAAGCTTTTTTGCATTCCATCATGCCAACACCTGACATTTCTCTTAATTCTTTAACTTGACTGGCTGAGATACTCATTTGTCTTCCGTTGAATCTTCAACTACATCCTCTGATGGTTCTGAATCTTGAGAAGCATTTTCTGAAATCTCAGTTTCAGTTTCAGTTTCAGTTTCAGTTTCAGTTTCAGTTTCAGTTTCAGTTTCAGTTTCAGTTTCAGTTTCAGTTTCAGTTTCAGTTTCATCTGAAGTTTCGACATGTGCTTCAGCTTCTTCAACCACCTCTTCTTGAGCAGGCTCGTCCTCTGGCTCACTTAGCTCAGCTTCTTCAACAAGGTTTAATGCTTTCCCTGAGGTAACTGCTGCTTTTTTAACCTTAACTGCTGGAGCATCATCATCAGACTGAATGTTAAGCGCGCCACCTTGAGACGTTGCTATGCCGCGGGCACAAGCATCACTAATTATTTTTGTAATTAATCTAATGGAACGAATGGCATCATCGTTACCTGGAATAATATGATCAATGCCTTCTGGATTAGAATTCGTGTCAACCAATGCAATAATTGGGATGCCCATTTTTTTTGCTTCTGTTACAGCTATTTTTTCATAAGCAACATCAACCACAAACAAAGCATCTGGAAGACCTTTCATGTCTTTAATTCCGCCAACACTAGCATCTAATTTCTCATATTCTTTAGTGATATCAACTGCTTCTTTTTTTGATAGTTTGTTGATTCTGCCGGAAGACTGAAGCTCCTCAATATCAAGAAGACGTCTGATTGAGCCACGAATAGTTTTCCAATTGGTCAGAGTTCCACCCAACCATCTCTTGTCAATATATGGTAGGCCAATTGCAGATGCTGATTCCTTAATAGTTTTAGAAGCAGATCTCTTGGTACCAACAAAAAGAATTCTATTGCCTTTTGAGCAGATTTCTTCTGCTTTTGATGCCGCTGCATTTAGACACTCTTGAGTCATTTCAAGATCAATAATGCTTATTTTTTTTCTAGTATCAAAGATAAATGATTCCATTTTAGGATTCCAAAATCTTTGTTGATGACCGAAATGGACGCCTGCATTTAACAGGTCTTTAATTGAAACAATGCTCACAATTTCCTCCGGGGTTGATACTCCAGCGCTTCATAAAGTTGACTCTATTAAAAAGAGCACCCCAACTATAATCTGCTTAGCGCTTTCGGGATTTAAAGTTTGTGTATTCTATAGAAAAGTGGCTCTAGATTAAAGCTTTTTGTTTAAGAAGTCAGCAAAAGTGTAGATGCCTGGTAGTTGTCGACTAATCCATTTTGATGCCTGAATAGCGCCTGAAGCAAAAACCTCCCTTGAATTTGCAATGTGCTGAAAAGTAATTACTTCTTCATTATTTTGAAATTCAACTCTATGAATGCCAAAAATATCTCCAATTCTTTGAGAATTTACTGTTATTGGATGTTGAATTTTAGTTTCAGGGAATTGTTCTAAAAAATTTAAAATTTCTAAAGCTGTTCCTGATGGAGAATCTTTTTTATTTGTGTGATGGATGTCTAAAATTTTACATTTAAATGCAGAAGAGGATTTTATTAAAAATTCATCTATGGAATTTTTTAAATTTGCCATGCCCAATGACATATTTGAAGCGGTCATTATTGGTATACTTTTTTTTGCAGCATTTAAAAGATTGAGATGCTCATCATTAAAGCCAGTAGTTCCTGAGATTAGAGGCAATTTACTTTCAATACAGACCTCTAACAGTGATTGAAGAATATCAGGGGAGGAGAAATCGATCACAGCAGAAGCGGCGTCAAAAGCATCTAGATTTTTAAAATTGTGCACAGTGATATCAATCTCATTCTCACAATAATCTCTTATAGCAAGGCCCATACTCCCATTAAATCCATTAATTAAAATATGCAATTGTCTATTTTTTATGAAATTCTTCAGAAGCTTGTTTAAAAGATTTCTTGATTGGGTGATGCTCATCAGCTTCAATTGATTGTGCAAATTCTTGGAACATTTTTATTTGTGATTTTGATAAATTGACAGGGGTTTCAACAACAACTCTGCACATTAAATCTCCTCTTCTGGAGTCTCTGACTGAAGATGCTCCTTTTCCTTTAATTCTAAAAATTTTGCCAGTTTGTGTATATGAAGGTATTTTTAAAGCGATTTTTGATTCAAGCCCAGGAACATTTATTGTTCCGCCTAAAATAGCTATCTCAAATGGAATGGGGGCTTCAAAATAAAGATCCATTCCATCTCTTTCAAAAAGATTATTATTAGCCACTTGAATTGCAACATATAAATCACCTTTGTGCCCACCTCTTGCTGCGCTTCCTTCGCCTGAAAGCCTTACTTTATCTCCATTATCTACTCCCGAAGGAATATTTACAGATAAGGATTTTGTTTCCTGATTCACTCCAGCTCCTCTGCACGTTTTGCAATGGTCTTGAATAATTCTGCCCTCACCTCTACAAGCATTACAGGGCTGCTGCACTGAAAAAAAGCCTTGCTGCATGCGAACTTGGCCAACACCATTGCATTGATTACAAGTTACTGGAGAAGATCCGGGCTTGGCACCAGACCCAGAACAATCTTCACAAGATTTATCAACTGGAATTTTGATAGTTTTCTTAATCCCTAGAATGGCTTCTTTAAGGGATAATTCAAGATTATATTGAAGGTCTTGCCCTCTAGCTGACCTTGATGAAGAGCCACGACCGCCAAATACATCTCCGAATATATCTCCGAATATATCTCCAAAGTTAAAGTCTTGGAAGCCAGCGCCAGAGCCACCGCCCATGCCTTGAACTCCTGCATGGCCAAATTGATCATAAGCTGATTTTTTTTCTGCATCAGAAAGTATTTCGTAGGCCTCAGCAGCTTCTTTAAATTTTTCGTCAGCAGCAGGATCATCTGGATTTCTATCCGGGTGATATTTCATTGCGAGCTTTTTAAATGCTTTCTTTAACTCGGTATTCGAAGCACTTCGAGAGACTCCTAAGACTTCATAATAGTCTCTCTGTGACATTGGTTACTTGTCTTCTTCTTTAACTTCTTCAAATTCAGCATCCACAGTATTCTCATCACTGGAACTCTCCTCTGTAGGCTCAGCTGGCTGACCTTCGTCTGCTTGAGGGTATAGTTTTTGAGTTAATGGAGTCAAGACTTCATTCAACCCTTTTGTTGCTTCTTCAATGGCTTCTAAACTGTCTTGCTTAATTGCCTCTTCAAGCTTAACTGTCTCCGCTTCAACAGATTGCTTTTCTTCATCTGTAATTTTATCTTCAGCCTCTGACATAGATTTTCTAGTGGCATGGACAAGCATATCTGCGTTATTTTTAGCCTGAACTAGGCTTTCAAATTTTTTATCATCTTCGGCATTTGCTTCAGCATCCTTCACCATTTTTTCAATATCATCGTCAGATAATCCGCTTGATGCTTTAATAACAATGGACTGTTCCTTGCCAGTATTCTTATCTTTGGCTGCAACATTAAGAATGCCATTAGCGTCCAAATCAAAAGAAACCTCAATCTGAGGAGTGCCTCTTGCAGCTGGAGGAATATCAGCCAAATTAAATTGACCTAAAGATTTGTTTTGAGCAGCCTGTTTTCTCTCACCTTGAATGACGTGAACTGTTACAGCTGATTGATTATCTTCGGCAGTAGAAAAGACTTGAGATTTTTGCGTTGGAATTGTTGTATTTTTTTCAATGAGTGGGGTTGCAATACCTCCCAAAGTTTCAATTCCAAGAGTTAAAGGTGTTACATCAAGTAACAGAACATCTTTTGTATCACCAGAAAGGACTGATCCTTGGATCGCTGCACCAACGGCTACAGCCTCGTCAGGGTTTAAATCTTTTCTTGGCTCTTTGCCAAAAAATTCTTTCACTTTTTGCTGGACCATTGGCATCCTTGTCTGCCCACCAACCAATAGAATTTCATCAATATCGCCAATAGCTAACTTTGCATCTTCCAAAGCTAACTTAAGAGGAGCAAGACTGCGATCTACCAAATCTTCTACCAAGGATTCTAATTTTGCTCTAGTGATTTTGTGAACAAAATGCTTAGGACCCGAACTGTCTGCAGTAATGTAAGGGAGGTTAATTTCAGTTTGATCCGAGGAAGAGAGTTCAATTTTTGCTTTTTCTGCAGCTTCTTTTAATCTCTGTAGCGCCATAGGGTCACTTTTCAAATCGAAGCCTGATTCTTGCTTAAATTCATCAACAAAGTAATCGATTAGTTTTAGGTCAAAGTCTTCTCCACCCAAGAAAGTATCGCCATTGGTTGATAGCACTTCGAATTGATGCTCTCCATCTACCTCTGAGATCTCAATAATGGAAATATCAAAAGTACCTCCGCCAAGATCATAAACTGCAATAACCGAGTCACCCTTATGCTTATCAAGGCCATATGCAAGAGCTGCTGCTGTGGGCTCATTAATTATTCGTTTGACTTCAAGACCTGCAATCTTTCCTGCATCCTTTGTAGCCTGTCTCTGAGAGTCATTAAAGTATGCTGGAACTGTGATAACAGCTTCACTAACTTCATGACCTAGATATTCCTCAGCTGTTTTCTTAAGTTTTTTTAAGACTTCTGCTGAAATTTGAGGTGGAGCTAGTTTTTTATCATCAACCTTAACCCAGGCATCTCCATTATCTGCTTCAATGATTTCATATGGCACCATGTCCATATCTTTTTTCACAACATCATCACCAAATCTTCTTCCTATTAACCTTTTGATTGCATATAAGGTTTTTTCTGGGTTTGTAACAGCCTGCCTTTTAGCAGGTGCTCCCACCAACACTTCATTATCATCAGCGTACCCAATAACTGAAGGGGTCGTCCTTCCCCCCTCGGCATTTTCAATTACTTTTGGCTGTTGTCCTTCGACAACTGCCAAGCAACTATTTGTTGTTCCTAAATCAATTCCTATAATTTTTGACATAATTTTTCCTAATTTTTAATAACTGAAACTCTTGCAGGCCTTACGACACGCTCATGAAGTTCCCAACCTCTTTGAAATATATTTTCAATTTCATTATTTTCTTTATCTGGATCCTTCGAGGTCATCACTGCCTCATGTTTAATTGGATCAAATTGTTCATTAGTTGGATAGATGGGTCTAATACCAAATTTATCAAGGGCAGATTCGAAAGACTTTAACGTAAGCTCTACGCCTTCTCTATCTTCCTGAGCAGAATCTTCAGAAAAATTATTCATTGCATGCTCAAGATTATCAACCACTGGCAGAAGCTCATTTAACAACCTCTCAACCCCATATTTGTGCGCTTTTTCAACATCAACAATGTTTCTTTTAAATGCGTTATCAAGCTCTGCTCTAGATCTAAGCAATGCTTCTTCAAGGGTTTTAACCTTTTCTTCAGGATCCTCTAGGTTTTCTTCTTCGCTGACTGAAGTATCTTCGGCTTCATCAGCTAACAGCTCCTCCCGCTCAGAAGATTCTTCATCAACAGATTCGATGTCTATTTTAGGCTGATTTTTTGTTTTTTGTTTTTTTGCCATCTTTCCCCTCAATACAAGATTATATTGGGATGACTCTTATTGAGTTCAAGGGCTAAAAGATAATTTATTTTTTGGGCTTAACGTACAAAACCATGCTGTGGTCAACAATCTCATAGCCCATTTCTTTGGCGATGGCTTCCTGGCGCTTTTCTATAAGCTCATCATGAAATTCAATGACCTTGCCAGTTTCGAGGCAAACCATATGGTCGTGATGATCATCAGGGGTTATTTCATAAACGGCATGCCCTTCTTCAAAATTATGCCGCATTACAATTCCAGCTGATTCAAATTGAGTAAGAACTCGATAAACAGTTGCTAAACCTACATCTTCACCAGAAGTAATTAACTGTTTATATATATCCTCAGCACTTAAATGACGATTGGAACTGGACTCTAAAGCCTCCAAAATTCTTATTCGTGGGAGGGTTGCCTTTAAACCAGCTTTTTTTAATTCAGTATTTTCTTTACTCATGAACTTTTCGATGTATCCTCTTTCAAAGTATAATCAAATCATCTCATGAAGCAATTAACTAAAGCCTTTTTAATCATTATTTTATCTCTTAGCGGGGCTTCAGGCTGTTCTGCACTGTCGCCATTTAAAGTTGCAGTTTTACAAGGCAATATTATTGAAGATAAAGATGTTGAGCAGCTGGTGAAAGGTCTTACCAAAGATCAAGTCCAGTATCTGCTAGGCACCCCTTTGCTAAATAGCCCAATTCATCCAATGAGATGGGATTACTTCTACTCGGTTAAAGTTGGAGATATTGTTGTAGGTGAAAAAAAGTTAACTCTTAAATTTGATTCTAGCGAAAAACTAGAAAGCTGGATTTTAGAAGAAGAAAGTATGGGCAATAGCTAAGATTCTTTTTTTTGGTTGGCTTTATTTTTTCTTCTCTCCTTTGGGTCTTGGTGCAGCAATCTATAAACCTCTAACCTTTCCCCTTCTGACATCCTATAGTTAACAGGTAGAGCTTTATATTTTCCATCGAGCTCCTCACCATTAACTCCAATTTTTAAAAAGTCATCATCAGCATTGAGAAGTTTGTGAACTTGATTTAACTCCAAGACTTCTTGAGCAGTAATACTTTCTGATACATCAAGCTCTAAAAAAATTGAGTTGCTTTGCCTTTGAGCAGAAAAATAAATTTTCATCTCTTTAACTGATCTTCAAATGCAGCAATAAACTTTAGACCCAGTTGGTCAATCAAACTCTGTTGTGCAAAAATTTTAAGGAAGAATGGAAGGCTGAATGTGGCCTCAAAATTAACTTTTGTGTCTTGTGAGTTAATTGGCTCGAGTTTCCATGAGGCATTAAAATTTATAAATGGTCCTTCTGATTGAATGATATTGACCACTAAATCTTCTGTTCTGTTAAGAGATTTGAATTCATAAGTTTTATTAAGAATGGAAAAAACGAGCCTACCTGAAGCCGATCCGTCTTCTTGGCATGGCAATTCTGAGGACTCCAAGCACCCTGGAAGAAAATCTTGGTATGCTTCAAAATTATTAATTAAAAAAAGTATTTTTTTTGAATCGGCATTAAATATTTTGGATCTTTTAAAAGTCCGAGACATTCTTAGCTAATAAGTTGATAAACAAAAACTGAAGCAACCAATACCGGAGAAATGAATCTAATAAAAAATCTCCAAAGTTTAAAAATACTAAGCTGCATCCCAGAAAATTCGTTAAGTGCGAGGTTTGGTTTTAAAAACCACCCTGCAAAAATTGCTACCATCATTCCTCCAATAGGCATTAGGAATTGATTAGCTAAATAGTCCATGGAATCTAAGAAATTAAGATTTCCTATAAAAGACACATCAGACCATTCGTTAAAGCTGAGCACACTGCCAATGCCAATAACCCATGCCAATAACCCTAAAATTAGTGCCGCTGAGAAACGTGAAACAATTTTCTCTTCCTCAAAATATGCAACGCTAGGCTCTAATAGAGAAATAGCACTACTTAATGCAGCAATTGAAAGCAATGCAAAGAAAGCGGGTCCAACAATATTCCCTAAAGGCATATCGACAAACGCTGATAGCAAGCTAACAAAAACTAGCCCTGGCCCTGCGCCAGGCTCTAAACCGTAAGCAAAAATTATTGGGAAAATAGCCAGTCCAGCCAATAAAGCAATTAATGTGTCTAGACCGGCGACCGTCAGTGATGTTTTAAAAATATTTTCTTCTTGAGGCATATATGAGCCGTAACACATAATAGAACCCATGCCTAAACTCAAGCTAAAGAATGCTTGGCCCATAGCTCTTAAAAAGGTTGTAGCATCAACTTGAGAAAAATCTGGAGCAAATAAAAAACTTAAGCCTCTTGCAAAATCACCATTGATCATCGCATTGATTACCATCACCATCATTAAAATAAATAACATGGGCATTAATAAACGCACCATTCTTTCAATTCCGCCAATCACGCCTGCAGAAATAATAAAAATATTGAGGCCAATAAAAATTGTGTGCCAAAACATCAGTCTTGGAGCAGAAGATGTAACTAAATTAAATTGATCGAGAGAGGAAATTCCCGGAGTCGGAGAAGCAGAAATAATAATATAGTTCAAGCATATTCCTGCTATTACACTGTAAAACGAAAGGATCAAAATCCCTGAAACCAGACCGCCCCAACCTACAGCTTGCCACTTAGAGGTTTGTCCAGAATCTATAGCTGCTGTTTTCATTGCATTGACTGGACTCTTTCTAGCCCGCCTGCCAATCATAATTTCAGCCATCATAATTGGTAGGCCAACAGCCAAGATACATAATAAGTATATTAAAACAAAGGCTCCTCCCCCTTCGGTTCCTGCTTTGTAAGGAAAGCCCCAAATATTCCCTAAACCAACTGCAGAGCCTGCAGCAGCCAATACAAAAGTCCACTTGCCTACCCAGGACACAGTATTATTTATTTTTGTTGAAGTGTTAGTGCTCATAAAGAATTTAGGTGTAAGGGTTAAATATAAATGCCAATGAAGTTATGCAGCATATTGTAACCAAGTTTGTAATTAAATTTCTTGCATTTGCATATTTAATATTTACTTGAAAATATTCACTATTTTCTTTCTCATACTTCAAAAAAAGTTGAAGGGAGGCTGCAAGAAAAATAAGGCTCATGGAGAGATGTGAAACTGATAATAGTGCTACTCCTAAGGCTAATAACGAAAATCCAATTGCATTCCAAAGATTTTTATTTTTAGGAGGCTTGCTCTCCCATCCCCAAACACTTCCACCTAAAAATGCCAAAACAATACTCCCATATACTGCCATTGCTTGAATTGATTGTAAGGCTGGTGTTGGGCTTAAGATCCAAGGAATCAGAGCAAGAAAAACAAATAAGCTTAATCCCCAATACATTAAAGTTACTTTTGTTTCTTGCATAAATTGCCTCAAAATTTGCAAATAGTTAGAACAGATTCATAATTATGAAACTCATTATGAATGCTAAAAATAATAATATCATCGTCAAGAATAAAAATGCCTCAAGAAACTATCACTTGACGGACAAATATCAAGCCGGTTTAGTGCTGGAGGGTTGGGAAGTTAAAGGTTTGCGCAATGGTAAAGTTGATGTCAAAGATTCTTATGTGACTTTAAAAAATAATGAAGCATGGGTGATTGGGCTAAAAATTGATCCTCCTGCATCACTTAAAAATGAGAGCATAGATCCAACTAGATCCAGAAAGCTTCTGCTTAACAAAAGAGAAATAAATAGCATACTTGAAGCCATTAGCCAGCAAGGACTTACGTGTGTTCTAACATCAATGTACTGGAAAGAAAATAAGATTAAATGCGATATTGCGATAGGCAAGGGTAAAAAAACCTTTGATCAAAGAGAAGATGTTAAGCAAAGGGACTGGAACAGAGAAAAGCAGAGAATTTTGAAAAATTCAAATCGTTAGTCATTTTCATATATAATCTTTCACCCCATGGGGGCGAATTGGGTTCGACGTTTTTATTGGATTCCAAAGCGCATGCCAAGATTGTGGTAACTCTTGTAAAACATACTACAAAAAAAATTAGTTGCAGAAAACGACAACTACGCTTTAGCCGCTTAATTGGCTAACCAATGCAAGAATTGTCTATGGTTTGAAGCATTGGCAAAATACATAGTCTAGTTTTGCTGTGGTGTCTAAACGCAGTAACGCGAAAATTTACCTAGTCTAGCCTTTGATACCCTGCTCTTCGGGTCATTGAGGTGAAACACAAAGAATGAGCTAAGCATGTAGAAGTCAGGTTGAAGAACTAACGGACGCGGGTTCAATTCCCGCCGCCTCCACCATATCTTTTTAAAGAGTTTTGCTAAAGTGCTCTAGCATCTTCTTATACAGCATTAACCTATTTTCAGGCTTTCTAAAGCCGTGCCCTTCTTTTGGAACAATAATTAATTCATGCTCCTTGCCTGCCTCTTCTAGTGCATCTGCCAGAGCATATGCGTGTTCTATTGGTGCTCTTTGATCTTCTTTACCTGAGACAATAATCATTGGAGCTTGGAGTTTGTGAGCCTGGTGAACAGGAGACATTTCTTTAATTTTTTCTGGGTCCTGGCCTAAAGTTTTATCTAAATACTTGCCGCCCCATTTGATAGTTTTAATGTCACCTTCGTTGTACAGCATTTCCAAATCAAATACTCCAATGTATGCAACCGACGACTTATAAAGATCAGGCCTTAGCATTGGCGCCATAGCTGCTGAGTAGCCTCCAAAACTTCCGCCATAAATTCCAATTTTTTCAGCGTCAGCTATTCCTTGATCAATAGCCCATTCTGTTGCCTCAATAATATCTTGCTGAGTATCTCCGCCCCACTCACCAAAACCAAGAGCCGTAAAGTTCTTGCCGTAACCTGTTGAACCTCTGAAATTAACTTTGAGCACAGCATATCCAGCTTGTGAGAAAATATGAGTGTCTGGATCAAACCCCCAAGTATCTCTTGCATGAGGTCCACCATGAGGCACTACAATCATTGGAGCCTTCTGGCCTTTTATCTGGCCCTTTGCTCTTGTGTAGTAACCGTGAATAGTTACACCATCAGAATTCTTAAAATTAAAAGGTATTTCAGCCTCAAGCCCAGCATCATCAATTTCTGGCCACATGGTCAACAAGTACTTCATTTGATTTTTTTCTAAATCATAGAGGTAGTATTTAGTTGAGGAAACTGAATCACTCACAGCTATTATTAATTTATCTTTCTTTTTAGAGAGTGCCACTAGAGCAATTTCCTTTTTATCAAAAACTTCAATGTTTCCATTAAATGCTTGAACTGCTTGTAAAATAGAGTTTTGGAGAGGGTCATCAGTCTCGAACCAGTATGCTTGAGCATAGCCAGGATTGAATGTTGCGCCCATGACCTGGTCATCAATAATTTGTGGGTAAGCATCATATTTTGGATGATGAAAAATGACTTCGGTTTTTCCAGTTTTTGTATCTATCTCTTTCAGTTGAAATGTTGAAGTTTCAGTGCTGTCTAAGATATGGATAGTCGAATCATCCTTTGAGATATTTACAGGAAAAATTTCACCTTCTCCATATGGAGTTTTGCTTAATACCTCCCATTCTGATTTCTTCGAGGCGCGATACATAGTAACGGTGTTGTTATCAATATCATTTCCAACTGCAAACCTTGGAGTGCCTTTGCTATCTGTAACAAAATTGCCTCCTGCAAGAGGTGATTTACCAAGTTTTCTTTGTTGACCGTTGTAAACATTCATCCTTATAGCGGTTGCAAATCCACCGTTGTTTTCTTTACCAAATGTATTCACAGATAAAAGCACATGCTTGTCATCATCTTCTAGTATATTTTCAACATATCCAAATGAAAATTTATCTACTGCTTTGGCTCTTGCGCTTGTTTGTCTGCTTCTTACACCAAAAACATATGCAGGCTTGGAAGAGTCATAGTTGATTGCAAAGAATTCTCCTCTGGAACCCCTGCCCCATGAGTTGTAGTAACTAATACTGATAAGCAGGCGCTCATTGTTAACCCAGTAATAATTGCCTATCTCCTCTTCTTTAGTAAGAGTAATGGTATTAATAAGGCTTAAATCATCAGCATTGAAGATAGAGAGCCCTTTTTTATCATCAGGCATCTTGGTAAGCACGCTGATCATTTTTCCATCAGGAGAAATATCAACATTTGTATATGAGGGAAGAGAGCTAAATCTTTCAATAAAGTCATCACTAACGCCAAGATCAGCTAATAAATTAAAACTAAATAAAAGGTTAAAAGAAAGAATTAATTTTTTCATTTGCCAAGTTTACTTTCCATAATTGCATTGATCAATGAAATTATGGAAATGATTATAAAATAGACGCAATGGAAGATGTAAATAAAAAGTAGACAGATGAATTGAAGATCATTAAACTACCGCATCTAATATTTAAAGATATGGCAAATAGCAAACAATCACTTAAAAGAGCTCGTCAAAATGCCGAGAGATATAAACTCAAGCATTCTCAGAGATCTCAAGCAAGAACTGCAGTAAAGGCTGTCCGCAATGCAATTGCTGAAAATAACAAAGAATCTGCTACTGAGCTTCTTAAAACTGCTGAAAAAGTGCTGGATACTGTTGCAGCAAAAAAAGTTATTCATAAAAATGCTGCCGCTAGAACCAAAAGCCGCCTTGTCAAAGCTGTAAAAGCAATTAGTTAATCTTCGCTTCCTGACATTTCATTTGCAATCATGCCAAGCAGTGTATCCGTTTGATTGCCTGTAAAACCTGAAATAGAAATTACCCCTTGACACTGAAGGTCAAGATCTCCTATTGTCTTATTTAGCACATTAACTAAATTGCTTTCATCCTCAGGGCTCAATGTGTCTTTTTTATTGAGCGCAATCCAAATTGTTTTTTTGAGTAAGCTAGGATCGTATGTCTTAAGCTCATTCAAAAGAACTGTTAATTGCTCATCTACAGATCTCTCTGGATTTTGTGGATCAAGTAAGATTAATAAGTGTCCGGTTCGTGAAATATGCTTTAAAAAATTTAAACCCAAGCCAGCTCCCTCTGAGGCGCCTTCAATCAAACCTGGAATATCTGCAATAACAAAGGATGTCTCATAAATCTGTACCGTTCCAAGATTTGGACGAAGCGTTGTAAAAGGGTAATCTCCAATTTTCGGTCGAGCAGCTGAAACGCTGTTAAGGAAAGTTGATTTGCCAGCATTGGGAAAGCCAACAAGGCCAACATCTGCAAGAGATCTAAGCTCTAATCTAATTGAAAACTCATCTCCAGGCCATCCCGGAGTATGACGCCTGGGCGCCTGATTGGTGCTGGATTTAAATCTAAAATTACCAGCCCCTCCTTCGCCGCCCTTAGCAACTAAATAGTCTTTATCTTCATCACAGCAGTCGTAGATTACCTTTTCAGATAAAGCGTCAAAGATAACAGTTCCCTTTGGAACCATTACCACTAGATCATCAGCATCTTGGCCAGTTTTTTTATTACCCGAACCAGATTGACCGTTTTTAGCAATTAAGTATTTTTGATTCCTAAAATTAACCAGAGTATTGAGATTGGGACCAACGCGGAAGATTATGTTTCCTCCCTTGCCGCCATCACCACCATCAGGCCCGCCGCGAGGAATAAATTTTTCTCTTCTAAAGCTTGTGCATCCGGCACCACCGTTCCCAGCCCTTGCTTCTAGCAGAGCTTCGTCGATGAAGTTCATGATTTACTGAGAAATGACGTTAACTGTCTTTTTTTGCTTGATGCCTTTGTATGTAAACTGCACGTGGCCTGCTGAAGTTGCAAAGAGTGTATGGTCTTTGCCCATACCTACATTTTCACCAGGGTGTGTGTTAGTTCCACGTTGACGGATAATAATTTCGCCTGGCTTTACTAATTGACCACCAAAACGTTTGACGCCAAGCCTTTTAGAATTGGAATCTCTTCCATTCTTACTGGAACCACCTGCTTTTTTATGTGCCATCGTTATTTACCTACGTTAATTTCTTTAATCTTAATTTGAGTATATCTTTGTCTGTGACCAATTTTTCTCATACTATGCTTTCTTCTTCTGAATCTAAGAATAGAGATTTTCTCACCCTTCACTTCTTCAACAATCTCTGCAACTACTTTAGCGTTTTCAATGTAAGGCTGACCTATTTGAACATCATCTCCATCTACGTAAAGCATGACGTTTTCAAAAGCATGTTCAGCCCCTGATTCTTCTTGCATAAGATCGATCTCTAGGGTTTGTCCTAGCTCGACTTTGTGTTGTTTTCCACCGGCTTCTATTACTGCATACATAGTTATCTCTAAAGGTGGCAAAATATACGCTTTCTCAGGGAAATTATCAATACTTATGTATAATTTTAGGCTTCTAATTATTTAAGATGTATAAGACAAACAAAACTATCCAGGCAGAACTTAGCAAGGTTCAAGCCACTATTAAAAAAGAGCTCACCTCCGAAAAAATTATTCAAGAGATATATGAATATATCTTCAATACAGAGGGGAAAAAAACCAGAGCATTGATATCCTTGCTCGCATCAAAATCTTCAAATGTTAAGTCAACCAAAAGGATTGAATTGGCAAGCGTAATTGAACTTTTACATACCGCAACATTAGTTCACGATGACGTAGTGGATGAGTCTGAGAAAAGAAGAGGAACTAAATCTGTTAATCAAGTTTGGTCAAATTCCTACAGCGTCCTCATAGGTGATTTTATATATTCCAAAGCATTTATTTTAATGGTCAAACTAAATATGTCTGCTGTGTTGGATGAATTGGCTAAAGCTACAAACGACATTGCAAAAGGTGAAATCATTCAACTGGAGTTGTTTGAGAATAAGCAATCAATAAAGCTAAAAGATCTTTTAAAAGTAAGCTATTTGAAAACTGGCAGGCTTTTTGAGGCTTCTGCTAAAACTGGTGCAATGCTTGCAAATATCTCAGCAGATGAAATTAAAACCTTTGGGCTGCTAGGTAAAGCACTAGGAATAGCCTTTCAAATTCAAGATGATCTATTGGACTATGAGGCATTTAAACTTAATACTGGAAAGCCATCTTTGAAGGATTTTAGAGAAGGTAAAATTACTTTTCCTCTGTATTTTGCAATGCAAAATGCGCAGCCTAAGGATAAAGAGTTTCTTTTGAAACATCTAGGCAGTAAAAAAATTTTACAAATTCATCAAGCCAAGATATATAAATTAATTCAATCTGAAGCTTCTCAAAAAGCTACTAAAACTTTATTAAAGAAATATATAAATGAAGCTAACAAATATCTTGAAAGTTTAAAACATCATGCCAGTTACAATGAGATGCTAAACTTAATCACTGTTTCAACAACAAGAAAAATATGACTTTCATACCTGCACCTAGTTATACCAAAGATGATTTAATTGCTTGTGGAGATGGTGATCTCTTTGGGCCAGGCAATGGCAGGCTACCAGCAGATGAAATGTTAATGTTTGATAGTATTGATCAAATAGACAAAGTATCTGGCAAGTACTCCAAAGGAAAAATTGTTGCCAATTTGAATATCGAGGAGAGTTTGTGGTTTTTTAAAGTTCACTTTAAATCTGATCCAGTAATGCCTGGATGTCTTGGGTTAGATGCAATGTGGCAATTGCTTGGATTTTATTTATGTTGGCTGGAATTACCGGGATATGGCAGAGCCTTGGGTTCAAGCAAAGTAAAATTTTTTGGGCAAGTGACTCCAAATGCAAAAATTGTAAGGTATGAGATTGATATTATGAGAGTGGTTAACAGAGGTGCTGTCGTAGGATTTGCAGATGGCAATATGTTTGTTGATGATCGTCATGTCTACTCAGCTGATGGCTTGAAAGTAGGATTATTTAAAGATACTAGCGAATTTTAATGAAGAATGTAGTTGTCACTGGTATGGGAATAGTCTCTTGTATAGGCACTGGGCAGCAAGAAGTTTTATCTAGCCTGAAGGCAGGTAAGTCGGGAATCTCTGCTAACCCAACATACAAAGAGATGGGCTTTCGAAGCCATGTCTCTGGCTCCATTGATATTAATTTAAGTGATTTAATTGATAGAAAAGTTCTGCGCTTTATGAGCGAAGCCTCCGGCTTTGCATATATTGCTTCTCAAGAAGCAATTGCTCAGGCTGCAATTAATCTAGAGGAAATGGATACTGCTAGAGTTGGGATAGTTGCAGGATCAGGAGGCGCCTCGTCCGATGCGCAAATAGTTGCATCAGATATAGCAAGAGAGAAAGGACCAAAAAGAATTGGGCCATATGCTGTAACTAAAACCATGGGCAGTTCAGTTTCAGCGATTTTAGGGACAACGCTGAAATTAAGAGGAGTAAACTACTCCATTTCTTCAGCATGCTCGACAAGTGCTCATTGCCTTGGGCATGCAGCTGAACTCATTCAGCTAGGCAAACAAGATGTAATCATTGCAGGTGGGGCTGAACAAGAGCACTGGACCTCCTCATCGATGTTTGATGCAATGGGTGCACTCTCCTCTAAGTTTAATGAGACACCTGAGAAAGCCTCTAGAGCTTTTGATATTAATAGAGATGGGTTCGTAATTGCTGGAGGCTCGGGAATGCTTGTGCTTGAAGAAGAAGAGCATGCCATAAAAAGAAATGCTCCAATTATTGCTAGACTAGGGAGCTATTTTGCAAATTCAGATGGTTATGACATGGTCTCTCCCTCTGGGGAAGGGGCTACAAGATGTATGAACGAAGCTCTAAATATTCATGGTGGTGACATTGACTATATTAATGCTCATGGAACTAGCACCCCTGTTGGTGATTTAGCTGAATTGGGCGCAATTAAGAATGTCTTTGGAAATAGTGGGCCAATAATTGGTTCTACGAAATCTATGACGGGGCACTCTTTAGGAGCAACAGGGGCCCAAGAGGCAATTTATTCAATTCTCATGATGCAAAATAATTTTATTGCCCCTTCTATTAATATTGATAATTTAGTTGAGGAAGCTGAGGGACTAAAAATTTCTCAAACAATGCTTGAGCAAGAAATAAATTCTGTTATGAGTAACTCATTTGGATTTGGTGGCACAAATGCGAGTTTAGTTTTCACCAAATAAGGAATTAGTATGGAAATTTTATATCCAATGTTTGCAGTAATATCCCTATCTGGGGTTATGTTTTTATTTTTAACTATTGAAAGAGTCTCTCTTATTTTTAAACATTTTAGGAATTTGAAAGCTGCAAAACACTCGGATGAATTAAGGCCAAACCTGCCCAGTTTAGGAAGTAATATTACTAATAATTACAATCATTTGTTTGAGCAGCCAACAATCTTTTATGCTCTTATTATCTACATATACCTTTTGCAGCATGCTGATGATATCTATATATATATAGCCTGGATCTATGCTGGATTAAGAATTCTTCACTCAATCGTTCAAATGACTACCAACTATATTCCCCTCAGAGCAGGCCTATTTATTTGCTCTGGTATGTGTTTGATAGCGATGATTGTAAGAGAGGGGTTATTTCTCTTAGGCTAGAAAAGACCCATTAACTGCTTTCTTGTCTGGAATAGCTAAAATAATACTTCCATCAGGCTGCGTAAACCCTGTAACAAGGCACTCTGACATTAAAGGTCCAATCTGCTTTTTTGGAAAATTTACTACTGCTGTAACCTGCTTTCCAATTAATGTTTGTGGATCATAGTGATCAGTTATTTGAGCTGAGGATTTTTTAATGCCAATTTCTTCCCCAAAATCTATTTGCATTTTAATCGCAGGTTTAATTGCTTCCTTAAAAATTTCTGCTGAAATAATAGTGCCAACACGTAAATCCACCCTTTCAAATTCATCCCAACTTAAATCATTCATTGCTAATCCTCTTGCAATATTTGTTTAATTAAAGAAGTTTCTTTGTTACTAAATGCAGAACCGTCTCTTCTTAAAATATCATGGAACCAAACTTCTGGCTCTATTAAACTTTCTAAACCTTTAATAAATTCTTCCTTATCTCGAAGCTCATTTAATTTCAAAATTGTTTCCCAACTAAAGTTAGTTTGGCTTCTACCGGCAACCAAGCCCCAGTTGTAGCATGCAATATTGTATTTTTTAAAAATTGGCAGGCAAAATTCAAAAGTCGTACCATATTCTCTTGCCATATATTCTGTGCACATTAATGGCCGACCAATTTTGCTCAATTCTTTAATTGTTGGTTCAAGCTTCTCAGCCTCATAGGTGTGAAAAGAAATAACATCAGATTGTTTTTTATTTAAGGTAATTATGCTATCTCCAATCGATCCATCCAAACAAGAGGTTAAAGGTTGATCAGGCCTTACCTCATGAGCCCAATCCCATACATTTTTTAACAAGGTATAAGAAATCTCGCCAATACCAAATTGCCCAGGCTCATTATATAAATCCCACATTAGAATTCTGTTATCTGTTTTATATAAATCTAAGATTTCTTGAGTAAATTTTTTTAATCTTGGTGCGTGTTCTGAATGACTCAGACTTGCAATCTCCCGAACAATTTCATGACCCGGACTTTGTTTCCACCCTGAATTATGAACGCCTTTAACTGGAAGCGGCTGTGATCCTAACTGGGGTAATGGGTAGTGACAATCATCGAATAAAACAATTATGGGCTTGATCTCTAGATCTTTGCAACAATCTAAAAATTTATTAAATCTAATTACAAATTGATCTTTTTCTTGCCAAAGTAAATCATGCAAATAGACTCTTAGTGTGTTGAATCCTAGATCTTTTGCCCATGATAACTCTCTTCTAATCTCTGTAATATCAAAAGTATTCTCTTGGAACATTTCAATTTGATTAATGGAGGAGCTGGGAAGAAAATTACACCCTACCAACCAGCCCTGTTTTGAATACCAGTCTAGAGCTTTCTCCGATGACCAAACACTCATTCTTCAGTGTTATCATCCCACCAAGGAAAGAATTTCGGCATATCAGATGAAATCTTATTAGTAAATTTAGCTGGGCGCTTTTCCAAGAAAGAATTCACGCCTTCCTTTGCATCTTCAGATGCGCCTCGAGAATCAATAGCCTTGCTTTCAATAACATGGGCATTATAAGGATCAGAATCACCAAGGGATCTCCATAACATCTGTCTTGTTAGGGCAATCGATACAGGGGCTGATTTTTTGACTAACTCACTAGCAATGCCTATTGCATCATTAATCAGGTGAGCAGGCTCATGAATACTTGAAATCAACGAAATATCCAAAGCTTCTTGAGAGTCTATGATTCGACCCGAGTAAGTTAAATCTAAGGCTTTAGAAATTCCGGTAATCTTAGGAAGAAACCAACTACTGCAGGCATCAGGAACAATGCCTCTATTATTAAAAACAAACCCAAATTTAGAATCTGTCGATGCGATTCTAATGTCAGCAGGCAGCTGCATAGATGCACCAATTCCAACTGCAGGACCATTACAAGCCATTACGATTGGTTTAAGAAATTTGTACATTCTTAAAGTTAAGATGCCGCCGGAATCTCTTCTAAAGCCGTCATCCTGAACTGCAAAATCATCAAAGGACGGGTTAAAAGTGTCTTTTCCTCCGCTTAGATCAGCTCCAGCACAAAATGCTCGACCTTTTCCAGAAATTACTACCGCCTTAAGACTATCATCTGCTTCAATTGTATCTAGAGCAGTGATGATCTCCTCCATCATCCTAAAGGTAAAAGCATTTAGCTTTTCAGGTCTATTTAAAAAAAGAACAGCAAGATCATCATGCCGTTCTAAAATAATGGTCTTGAAATCCACTTGGGTTTAAAAAGGTATGTCTTCCTCTGAGATTTGAGAAGTTTGTGACTGAGCTGGCTTAGCGGCTGGTTGAGACTGATCATAAGCGCCACCATCTCCAGAGGATTGCCTGCCACCCAGCATATTCATTTCATTGCCAAGAATTTCAGTGGTGTATTTGTCATTCCCATCTTTATCTTGCCATTTCCTTGTTTGCAATTTTCCTTCAACATAAAGTTGAGATCCCTTATCAAGATATTGTTCAGCAATTTCTGCCAATTTTCCAAAAAAGACTACTCTATGCCACTCTGTTTTCTCTCTTTGCTCGCCTGATTCTTTGTCCTTCCATGATTCAGATGTTGCAATTGAAAGTGTTGCGACTGCAGTATTTGTCTGGGTGTAACGCATTTCAGGTTTTTGCCCTAAATTACCCACCAAAATTACTTTATTTACTCCTCTAGCCATAATTACCTCTTATAATTATCTAAGTTTAACTCGAAACAAATCAACTGGATAAGAATTCTGCAAATAAATGGAAAAAATTTCTATCAAAGGTGCGAGAACGCACAACCTTAAAAATATTTCTCTTGAGATTCCGCGAGGAGAATTAGTAGTAATCACTGGATTATCTGGCTCTGGAAAGTCTTCTCTTGCATTTGATACTATCTACGCTGAGGGACAACGAAGATATGTTGAATCTCTTTCAGCATATGCCAGACAATTTCTATCTATGATGGAGAAGCCGGATGTTGATCAAATAGATGGGCTATCTCCTGCTATTTCCATCGAGCAAAAATCTACCTCTCACAACCCTCGTTCAACTGTTGGAACAGTAACGGAAATCTATGATTATCTTCGCTTGCTATATGCGCGAATTGGAACTCCAATATGTCCAGATCATCATGAGGAGCTATCCGCAAAAACAATCAGCGAAATATGCGATGAAGTATATTCCCTTGGTTTTGAAAAGAAGATCATGGTAATGGCCCCAGTCATTAGAGGAAAAAAAGGTGAGCATCTTGGAATCTATGAAGATCTTAAAGCTGAAGGCTTTGTCAGGGTAAAAATTGATGGAAGGATCTATCCCCTTGAAGAATTTCCTTCCCTAAATAAAAACCAAAAGCATGATATTTCTGCGATCGTCGATAGATTGAAACTGCAGGAAGATGAGGATAATAGATCTAGGCTATCAGAATCAATTGATACGGCTCTCAGCTTGTCTGATGGACTAATTCAAATTGAAGTTATCGATGAAGAACCAGAGGTCCTATTGTTCTCTTCAAATTTTTCTTGCTCCCAATGTGGGTATTCTGTGTCTGAACTAGAGCCAAGGATGTTTTCATTTAACAATCCTTTCGGTGCTTGCGAAAAATGTGATGGGCTTGGAGTGATTCAATACTTTGATGAAAAAAAATTAATCTCTGACACAGAAGCAACAATTAATGAAGGCGCTATTAAAGGTTGGAATAGAAGAAATAGGTTTTATTTTCATCAATTAAAATGCTTAGCCAAGCACTATAAGTTTGATTTAGATACCCCGTGGGAAACCTACCCTGAAGAATTACAAAGAATGCTTCTTTGGGGCTCAAAAGACAAAATTAACTTTTCTAAGAGCTTTAGAAGTGGAAGCAAGATAGTAAGACAACATCGCTTCGAAGGAATCATTCCAAATACCGAAAGAAGATTCAAAGAAACAGATTCAGAATTTATACGCAATGAACTAGCTAAAATGCTATCGGATAGTCACTGCAATTCATGTGAAGGGTCTAGGCTAAAAAAAGAATCAAGGAATGTTTTTGTAAATGGAACTCCTGTACAAAATATTACAAATCAAAAAATTACTGATGCTTTGAGCTTCTTTCAAAATATAAAACTTGAAGGAGCAAAGGCAACAATTGCAGAAAAAATTCTTAAAGAAATTAAAGAGCGTCTTACTTTTCTTGAAGATGTGGGTCTCAACTATTTAACGCTAGACAGAAGTGCAGGTACCTTATCAGGTGGAGAGGCACAAAGAATAAGGCTGGCCAGTCAAATTGGATCAGGTCTTGTAGGTGTCACTTATGTTCTTGATGAGCCCTCCATTGGTCTCCATCAAAGAGATAATGAAAAACTAATCAAGACCCTTTTTCATCTTAAAAGCCTAGGAAACACAGTCATAGTTGTGGAGCATGATGAAGAGGCAATTAGATGTGCTGATCACATCATAGATATTGGTCCGGGTGCTGGAAAACATGGCGGTGAGATATGCGCTCAAGGTAGTTTAAAAGATATCTTAAAAAGCAAAGAGTCGATGACAGCTGCCTACCTATCTGGCAAAAGAAAAATTAGCTTTCCAAAAAACACAAAAAAACCTGAAAATTTTATTGAGATATGTGAGGCTTATGAAAATAACTTGCAAAATGTAACCGCTAAAATTCCAATTGGAGTATTTACTTGCATTACCGGTGTCTCTGGCTCAGGAAAATCATCGCTGATTAACCAAACTCTCATGCCAATGAGTAGCTTTTTGCTAAATAAAGCTAATCTCAATAAAGAGATTAAATGCAAGAAAATTAAAGGCTTAGAAAATTTAGATAAAGTAATTGGAATAGATCAATCGCCTATTGGGCGAACTCCAAGGTCTAACCCAGCCACGTACACTGGGTTATTTTCACATATAAGAGATTTATTCTCTCAATCTGAGGAAGCAAGAACTAGAGGATACAAACCTGGAAGATTTAGTTTTAATGTAAAAGGGGGAAGATGCGAAGCTTGTCAGGGCGATGGAATGATTAAAGTAGAGATGCATTTTCTAGCTGATATTTATGTAAATTGTGATATCTGTGAAAGCAAGAGATATAACGAACAGACCCTTGAAGTTAAATATAAAGGCAAGAATATTGCAGAAGTCCTCAGCATGACTGTTGAGGAGGCTCTTGAATTTTTTCAAGCAATACCAGCAATAAAAAATAAACTACAAACTTTATCGGATGTTGGCCTCACCTATATTACGCTTGGGCAATCAGCAACGACGCTTTCTGGTGGAGAGGCCCAAAGAATAAAACTTGCTAAAGAGCTATCAAAAAGAAGTACTGGTAAAACATTATTTATTCTTGATGAGCCAACAACGGGACTGCATTTCTATGACATAGAGTTACTACTTGGTGTCTTAAAAAGATTGTCAGATCAAGGAAACACTGTTGTTGTCATTGAGCATAATTTAGATGTGATTAAATCAAGTGACTGGGTTATAGATCTAGGACCAGAAGGTGGCAGTGATGGCGGGCTAATTATTGCTGAGGGACCTCCCAGCAAGGTCGCTCAATCTAAAAAATCTTATACTGGAAAGTACCTAAAAGATGCTTTAAAAAATTAAGCGGCGGAGCCTTCTTTTAACTCTGGCTCTGCAATATCTGAAGCTCCCTCGACATCTCTGTCAACCCACTCTACATAGGCCATATCAGCTTTATCTCCAGGTCTAAAGCCTGCTTTGATTATTCTAAGATAACCACCTGGTCTATCTTTGGATTTAACAGAAATTTCAGTGAACAGTTTGTTTACTACTGAATCAAGTCTTAATTTATTAAATGCCCTTCTTCTATTAGCAACAGAATCAGTTTTAGCCATTGTAATTAATGGCTCAACAAAAGATCTTAACTCTTTAGCCTTTGGAACTGTTGTTTTAATAAGCTCTCTTTCAATAAACGCAATAGCTAGGTTTTTCATCAAAGCTTTTCGATGAGAAGAGTTTCTATTAAGTTTTCTGCCAGATTTTCTATGTCTCATTTTTTTAACCCATTGGTGGCCAATTCTCTAGCGTTGTGCCAAGAGAAAAGCCTTTGGATGCAAGAACATCCTTGATTTCATTTAAAGATTTTTTACCTAAGTTTGGAGTTTTGAGCAGATCAAATTCTGTTCTCTGCAAAAGATCTCCTATTAAGAAAATGCTTTCAGCTTTTAGGCAATTAGTAGAACGAACAGTTAGCTCTAATTCTTCTATAGACCTCATTAAGAATGGATCAAAATCATTTTGATCTTTCTTAGCTTCTTGCTCTGCTATGGCGTCTAAGTCTACAAAGGCAGCTAGCTGCTGTTGCATAATAGTGGCTGCATGCTCAATAGCTTTCTTAGGATCAAGGGTTCCATCTGTTTCTAACTCAACTATTAACTTATCCAGATCTGTTCTTTTTTCAAATCGAGCATTTTCAACAGTGTAAGCAACTCTTCTAACTGGGCTAAAAGAGGCATCTACTTTTAAAGCGCCAACAGCAGTCTCTTCTTCATTTCTAGAGTCTGCAGGCTCATACCCTCTGCCTGTCTTTACGGTAGCTGATAGAGACAAGCTAACCTTGTCTACTAAGGAAGCAACATGGTGCTCAGCATCAGGAAGCTCTACATTTCCTGGAACCTCAAATGAATTAGATGTAACTTCACAAGGACCAGATACATCTAACTTAATTACAGCACTTGTGCCTTCAATTAAGCTAATAGGCATGTCTTTAAGATTCAACAAGATGTCTATGACATCTTCTCTAACACCTTCGATTGTTGAATACTCATGAGAGATTCCATCGATCGAGACATCCGTTATAGCTGCTCCAGGCATAGAAGATAAAAGTATTCTTCTCAGAGCATTGCCAAGCGTATGACCAAAGCCTCTCTCTAGTGGTTCTAAAGTTATTTTAGATGTATTGTTGTCTACGTCATCAACCTGAATGTCAGTTGGGACTAAAAGATCTATTACTGATGTTTCCATAATTTCCTTCCGTTTTTAAGTTTTTTAATGATTATTTTGAATAAAGCTCAACAATGAGATTTTCATTAATTTCAGCACTTAAATCTGTTCGATCAGGCACAGATTTGAATACACCCTTGAGAGTTTTTGAATCAACTTCAAGCCACTCACATGCTTCTCTTTGACTAGAAAGATCTAAAGCGCTTTTAATTCTTAGCTGTGCTTTAGATTTTTCTCTTACCTCAAGCTCATCGCCGGGTTGAACTTGGTAAGATGGGATATTAACAGTTGACCCATTAAGGTGAAATGCCTTATGTGATACCAATTGGCGAGCTTCTGCTCTTGTGGAGGCAAATCCCATTCTGTATACAACGTTATCTAGTCGCTGCTCAAGATAACTAAGTAAATTCTCACCAGTATTACCCTTAGACTTAGAAGCCTTTTTGTAATAGTTTCTAAACTGCTTCTCAAGCACTCCATACATTCTTCTGACCTTCTGCTTCTCACGAAGCTGAACACCATAGTCAGAGAGTCGACCTCTTCTTAAACCATGGACGCCTGGAGCTGTCTCCATATTACATTTAGATTCAATTGATCTTGCGCCGCTTTTTAGAAAAAGATCGGTGCCCTCTCTTCTTGATAACCTTAGTGATGGACCTCTATATCTTGCCATTTAATTTCCCCTATACCCTACGTTTTTTTGAAGGACGACAGCCATTGTGAGGCAATGGAGTAACGTCCGTAATGCTTTTAATTTTTAGACCACAAGAATTTAAAGATCTAATAGCTGACTCTCTTCCTCCGCCAGGACCTCTAACTTTTACATCCAAATTGATCATGCCAAATTCCTTTGCAGCATTTCCAGCTTTTTCTGCTGCGATCTGAGCAGCAAATGGAGTGCTTTTTCTTGATCCGCGAAAGCCTGAGCCACCTGAAGTTGCCCAGCAAACTGCATTACCTTGTTTATCAGTAATTGTGATGATTGTATTATTGAAAGAAGCGTGGATGTGCGCGATTCCGTCAGATATAACTTTTTTAACTTTTTTACCAGTTGCCATTGATTAAGCCCTCATTGGTTTTTTAGGGCCCTTGCGAGTCCTTGCATTTGTTTTCGTTCTTTGGCCATGAACAGGAAGCTTTCTTCTATGCCTGATGCCTCTGTAGCACCCTAGATCCATTAACCTTTTAATATTTGTGCTCACTGAACGACGAAGGTCACCTTCAACAGTGTATGCTGCAACCGCTGTTCTAATTGTTTCAACTTGCTCTTCAGAAAGTTCAGAAACTTTCTTTGAGCAATCCAGTTTTACACTTTTGCATATATCTTGGGCAGTTTTTTTGCCAATTCCGAATATATGAGTTAAAGCTATCTCAAGATGCTTATTCTCTGGTATGTTTACGCCTGCGATTCTTGCCATGTTGTATTACCCTTGTTTTTGTTTATGTTTTGGATCTGTTTTGCATATGACATACAAAACTCCCTTACGTCTTACTGTTTTACAATTTCTGCAAATCTTTTTTACTGATGCTCTAACTTTCATATTTATTTCTTATAGTTTTTTAAATTAGCTTTCTTTAATAAGGAAGAATATTGGCTAGACATCATATGAGATTGAACCTGAGCCATAAAATCCATTAATACAACAACAATGATTAATACTGATGTTCCACCTAGGTAAAATGAAACGCCTGCAAAATTGATCAAGGCTAATGGAAGTAAACAAATTAATGTTAAATATATACTGCCAAATACAGTCAATCTTGCTAAAACGCTGTCAATATATGTTGCGGTTTGTTCACCAGGCCTAATTCCAGGAACAAATGCTCCTGATTTTTTTAAATTGTCAGTCACTTCTTTTGTATCAAAAGTTAATGCAAGCCAAATGAAGCAGAATGAGATGATAAGAGCTGAAAATGTAAGAATATAAAGAGGTTGCCCTGGGTTAAGCGCCAACGAGATTGTTTGCAAAAAGCCAAAAGATTCCGCTTGGCCAAACCAAGTTGAAAGTGAAGCAGGGAATAGCAAAAATGTACTTGCAAAAATTGCTGGAATAACACCAGCCATGTTTACTTTAAAGGGCAGATGACTTGCTTGTGCCTGCATGAGCTTTCTGCCTTGTTGTCTTTGGGCATAATTTACAGTAATTCTTCTTTGGCCTCTTTCGATAAAAACTACTATTGCTATGATCAACATCGCTAAAACGCCAATACCTAATAGCAATAAAATATTAAGGTCACCCTGACGAGCTTGCTCTAATGCTTGGCCAATTGCTCCAGGTATTCCAGTTAAAATACTAGTAGCAATAATAATGGAGATTCCATTGCCAATTCCTCTTTCAGAGATCTGCTCACCAAGCCACATTAAAAAAATCGTTCCTGCAACCACACTAAATACTGCAGAGATAAAAAAAGATGTGCCTGGCTCATACGCAAGGCCACTTGCTCCAAGAGTTACAGCCAATGCTGATGCTTGCACAAATGCCAAAACAACAGTTCCGTATCTTGTGTATTGTGTAATTTGGTTTCTTCCTGCTTGACCATCTTTCTTAAGCTCTTGAAGGTAAGGAATAGAATTAGAAAAAAGCTGCATAATAATTGCAGCAGAGATATAAGGAATTACATTCAATGCAAAGATACTCATTCTCTCTAAGGCTCCCCCAGAGAATATATTAAACATCTCAAGAATTGTTCCTTGGTTCTGATCAAATAATGCAGCTAATCTTGCTGGGTCAATTCCAGGTATTGGGATATGTGTGCCCATGCGATAAATGACAATAGCCAAAAAGACAAACCTTAGCCTCCTCCATAAATCGCTCATACCTTTATTCTGATCAGCCATATATATTACTCAGCAGCAGCTTCCTCTGTTTTATTAGTAGAAGACTGTTTTACTGTCTTAGTTGAAGTTTTAACAAATTTTTCTTTCACAGGCTTTGCTTCAACGGGTGCAACACTTCCGCCTGCTTTTTCAATGGACTCTTTTGCCCCTCGTGTAACCAAGATATCTTTGACTTGCATTGGTTGAGCAATATCGCATACACCAAAAATTTTAACTTTTTTGGTAGATTGCGAAATAACTCTACTAGCTTTTAAAGTTTCAAGATTGACTTCTGTCATAGTGGCTATATTTTTAAGATTTACTTCTTTTAAAGCTCTATTAACCCTTGATGAAAAGCCAAACTTGGGAATTCGCTGCTGCAACGGCATTTGACCGCCTTCAAAACCTCTAGCAATTGAGCCGCCAGATCTTGATTTTTGACCTTTGTGACCTCTTCCTGCTGTTTTGCCAGTTCCAGAACCAATGCCTCTTCCTACACGTTTTCTATTTTTAGTAGTTCCAGTGCTTGAAAGGGTATTTAATCCTAAAGAATTATTTGTTTCTGAATTTTCCATCTTTAGCTCTCTATAACCTCTACCATATCTCTAATTTTATTAACCATGCCTCTATTGCTTGGTGTGTCTTCAACAGTGACGGTTTGATTTAACTTTCTAAAACCAAGTCCTTTGACGCATTTTTTATGATTAGGAATTCTCCCAATGCTACTTTTAATAAGTTTTACTTCTATTGTTTTAGTGCTCATGATATTTCCGCTGTTTTCTTACCTCGTCTTGTTGCTACTTCTTCAGGTGATTCCATTGAACGCAAAGCATTGATAGTTGCTCGAACCACATTGACTGGATTTGTTGACCCATAACATTTAGCCAAAACATTCTGTACACCAACTAATTCAAGCACCGCTCGCATAGCTCCACCAGCGATAATTCCAGTTCCTTCTGCGGCTGGTTGCATGTATACCTTTGCTGCACCATGTTTAGCTTTTACTGGGTACCACAATGTTGATGCATTAAGACTTACATCAACCATATTTCTTCTAGCATTTTCCATAGCTTTTTGAATTGCAATTGGAACTTCTTTTGCTTTGCCTCTTCCAAAACCAACTTTACCCTTGCCATCTCCGACAACACATAAAGCCGTGAATCCGAATACACGTCCGCCTTTTACCACTTTTGCAACTCTGTTTACCTGAACAAGCTTTTCCTCAAGAGCATCTTGTTGTTGCAAACTATTATTTTGTTGACTCATTTTTTAAAACTCCAATCCAGCTTCTCGAGCTGATTCTGCAATGGCTTTTATACGGCCATGATATTTATAACCTGAACGATCAAATACTACTTTCTTGATGCCCGCTTCAATTGCTCTTTCGGCAATCTTTTGCCCTACTGCTTTAGCAGAAGCAACATTATTTAAAGCCATCTTTTCCTCTTTCTCATTCGTAGAGGCTGATGCCAAAACGGTAGATCCTGAAGAATCAAAAACTTGTGCATAAAGATTTTGTGAAGACTTAAATACAGTTAGCCTCGGCTTTTCTTGCTGAGATATTCTGATTCTAGTTTTTGCTGCGCGTCTTGCTCTAGAGTCTGCTTTTGAATTCATTACTTATGCTCCTGCTGCTTTTTTAGCTTCTTTTCTTCTAATAGTTTCATCAGCATATTTAACACCTTTACCTTTGTATGGTTCTGGTGGTCTGAAGGCTCTAATCTCTGCTGCAACTTGACCTAAAATTTGCTTATCATGACTCTTAAGAACCACTTCTGTTTGTGAAGGCGTTTCAACTTCGACCTGCTCTGGAAGGTCATAGTGCACTGGATGGGAGAAACCTAGTGTTAATTCTAATTTTTTACCATTTGCTTTTGCTCTATAGCCAACTCCAACGAGTAATAATGTTTTTTGAAAGCCTTCAGAAACTCCAATAACCATATTGTTAATCAATGATCTTGTTGTGCCTGCAAGCGCAGTAGATTCTGGAGAAGCTTCGTCATAAGAGATACTAACCATCTCATCTGCATGAACCGCAGAAACAGTTGAGGGGAATAAGAACTCTGACTTACCCTTGGCACCAGAAACAGAAATAGACTTTTGATCTATGTTAATTTCTACGCCAGACGGGATCGTTACTGGATTTTTTGCAACTCTAGACATAATTAGAAAACCTCACAGATAACTTCACCGCCAATATTTTGCGATCTTGCGTCTTTGTCGCTCATCAGCCCTTTGTTTGTTGAAAGAACAAACATGCCAAGGCCATTCTTAACCTCTGGAAGGTCTGAAGATGCAGAGTATCTTCTTAGGCTAGGCTTGGATATTCTTTTGATTTCTCTAATTGCAGGAGCTTCATTGATGTATTTTAAAGAAATACTTAAAGCATCCTTTCCATCTACCGAAATCTTTTCACATGCATTCAAATAACCTTCTTTAACAAGCAAAGAAACTAGCTCATGCTTAAAATTAGAAAAAGGAGCATTCACAGTTTTTTTTCCTCGCATGAAGCCATTTCTAATTCTTGTTAAGCAATCTGATGTGGGGTCTTGTAAACTCATAATATTACCAACTTGATTTAACTAATCCTGGAATGTCGCCACGCATTGCAGCTTCACGTAATTTAATTCTACTGAGACCAAATTTTCTATAAACGGCATGGGGTCTACCAGTTAAAGAGCAACGCCTTGTAACTCTGGATGGGCTAGCATTTCTTGGGAGCTTTTGAAGTTTTTCAAATGCTGCCATTTTCTCTTCGTAGGAGTTTGAAGGGTTTAAAAAAGCTTCTTTTAGAGCAGCTCTTTTAACTGCGTACCTTTCTACCATTTTTTGTCTTTTGGCGTCTCGTGCTACCACTGATTTTCTAGTCATTTATATATACCTTTATTTTTTAAATGGAAAATTTAAAACTTCTAATAAAGCTTTTGCATCTTCTTTGTTAGAGGCTGATGTATTAATGCAAATATCCATGCCTCGGATCTTGTCGATATTGTCATAGTTAATTTCAGGAAAAATAATCTGCTCTTTAATGCCCATGCTGTAATTTCCTTGGCCATCAAAAGATTTAGGGTTTAAGCCTCTAAAGTCTCTTTCCCTAGGAATTGCTACATTGACTAGACGCTCAATAAAATCATACATGCGGTCACCTCTCAAAGTAACCTTGCACCCAACCGGCCAACCTTCTCGTAATTTGAAGCTAGCAACTGATTTTTTAGCTTTAGTGACTACAACTTTTTGACCAGCTATAGACTCTAAATCATTAACCGCTGATTCTAGATGCTTTTTATCAGTCAGGGCCTCACCCACACCCATATTAATTACAACTTTAGTAACTTTTGGAACAGCCATGATGTTATCTATTCCAAGTTTTTCCTGTAATTGAGGAAGTAGTTCTTTGTTAAAGGTTTCTTTTAAATTCATGATTTTATTTCTGCTTTATCTGATGAGTAAACTCTTAATTTTTTATCGCCGTCAATTTGATAAGAAATTCTGTCAGCTTTTTTCTTTTTAGGATTCCAAATAGCAATATTAGATAAATTAATTGCAGCCTCTTTTTCAACTATCCCGCCAGTTTCACCGGCTTGAGGGTTTGGTTTGGTATGCTTCTTAATAATATTTACACCATTAATAACTGCTTTATTATTGTATTTAGAGATTTTTTGGACAGTTCCTTTCTTTCCAATATCTTTACCAGCAATAACTACCACTTCATCACCTGTTCTCAATTTCGTTACTGTTTCAATATTCTTTTTCATTACAAAACTTCCGGAGCTAAGGATAAAATTTTCATATGCTTGCCATCTCTAAGCTCTCTGGTCACTGGTCCAAAAACCCTTGTTCCAATTGGAGCTTTGTTACCACTCAATAGCACTGCTGCGTTTTCATCAAATTTAATGAGTGAGCCATCTCTTCTTCTAACGCCTTTTTTTGTTCTCACCACCAAAGCATCAACAACCTGACCTTTTTTGACCTTGCCCATAGGAATGGCTTCTTTAATCGCAACTTTTATAACATCACCTATATTTGCGTAACGTCTTTTTGATCCGCCAAGAACTTTAATGCACATAACACTTCTTGCACCGCTGTTATCAGCAATAGTTAAGATAGATTGCATTTGAATCATGATTGATTCTCCTGAGATTCTGATGAAACTGATGTATTAGCTTCGTTTGCTGTTAAAAGTTTCCAAGTTTTAGATTTTGACATAGGTCTACACTCTTGAACTGTAACCACATCACCAATTTTTGCAGAATTAGATTCATCGTGAGCATGGACTTTCGTTGAACGCTTCATAATTTTGCTGTAAGTTGGATGCTTAACTTTTCGCTCCACTTTCACAGTGATTGTCTTATCAGCTTTGTCGCTTATAACTACGCCAGTAAGCTGTCTTGGATTAGTACTCATGCTGATGCTTCCTCAGATTTTTTTTCGTTAATAATAGTCTTAATTTGAGCAATCTTTTTTCTGTCTATAGTAAGCAGGTGAGATTCATTAAGCTGACCTGTTTTATGCTTCATTCTGTTTTTGAACTGATTTTCTCTGATCTCTAAAACTAAACTCTCAAGAGCTTTTACGTCTTTTTTACGTAAATCTTGTAGATCATTTTTTAAATTTGCCATTTTTATAATGCCTTTTTGATAAATGTAGTCCTTACAGGTAATTTCGCGGCTGCTAGTTTAAATGCATCTCTTGCAACTTCCTCAGGCACCCCTGCCATCTCATAAAGTACTGTGCCAGGCTGAACCAGGCTAACCCAGTATTCAACATTACCCTTGCCTTTACCCATTCTTACCTCTAACGGCTTTTTGGTAATAGGTTTATCAGGAAATATGCGGATCCATATATTTCCACCACGTTTAATTGATCTTGTCATAGCCCTTCGAGCTGATTCAATTTGACGCGCTGTAATTCTTCCTCTTGTGGTTGCTTTTAAAGCATACTCACCAAATGCAATGCTATTGCCTGATTGAGCAAGGCCTCTATTTCGGCCTTTATGCATTTTCCTAAATTTAGTTTGCTTTGGTTGTAACATTTTTAACTTCCTTGATCCTCATCTTTTAGCGGATCACCTAATACTTCGCCTGTGTAAACATGAACCTTGACGCCGATTAAGCCATAGGTAGTTGCAGCCTCTGCAACACCGTAGTCTATGTTTGCCCTTAATGTATGAAGGGGAACTTGGCCTTCTCTATACCACTCTGCTCTTGCAATCTCTGCTCCACCTAGCCTGCCTGAAACCTCAGTTCTAATTCCCTTGGCGCCTTGTCTCATTGCGCTTTGAACAGCACGTTTCATAGCTCTTCTAAACTGAACCCTACGTTCTAATTGTTGAGCAATACCTTCAGCTAAGATTGTTGCGTCTAGGTCTGGCTTTCTGACTTCTTTAATATTGACTTGAACAGGTTGGGTAACTATTTTCTGTACCGCTGCTTTCAAAGATTCGATCTCCTCACCTTTTTTACCGATGATAATGCCGGGTCTTGAAGTATGAATATTTACAACAAAGTTTTGGGTTGACCTTTCTAATTCAACCTTGCTGATCGAAGAAAACCTTAATCTATCTTTAATATAATTTCTAACTTTAAGATCTTCAATTAGATTTTCTCTAAAAGATTTTCCTTTTGCATACCACAAAGCATTGTGCTTCTTGATAACTCCAAGTCGAAAGCCAATTGGGTGAACTTTTTGACCCATTATTTCTCCTGATCCGATAATACGATTTCAATATGACAAGAAGGCTTAATAATTCTGTCAGCCCTTCCTCTTGCACGCGGTTTCATTCTTTTTAGCCTCATGCCTTGGTTAACAATGATTGACTTAACAACCAATAAATCTATGTCAGCTTTATCATTGTTTTCAGCGTTAGCAATAGCAGACTCTAGAAGTTTTTTAATCACAGCAGATGCTTTCTGCTTATGAAATGTCAGAAAATCCATTGCCGCATGAACAGATTTACCTCTAACAACATCAGCAACTAAACCTGCTTTTTGAGCAGATAATCTTGTTCCTTTTAAATATGCTCTAGTTTCCATTATTTTGATTTCCTGTCGCCTGAGTGCATTCTAAAAGTTCTAGTTATAGCAAACTCTCCTAATTTGTGACCAACCATATCTTCATTGATAAAAACTGGGACATGCTGCCTGCCATTATGAACAGAAATTGTTAGTCCAACCATTGAAGGGCTGACCATTGATCTTCTTGACCATGTTTTAATTGGTTTTTTGCTATTCTCAGTAATTGCCTTATCAACTGCTTTTTGCAGAGATAAATCAATAAACGGTCCTTTTTTAAGTGATCTAGGCATTATTATTTCCTTTTAGCTCTTCTTCTAACAATCAAATCATCAGTTCTTTGATTTTTTCTTGTTTTGTAACCTTTGGTTGGAATTCCCCAAGGGGTAGACGGATGTCTTCCACCGGATGTTCTTCCTTCACCACCTCCGTGTGGATGATCAACCGGGTTCATAGCAACACCACGAACGGTAGGCCTAACACCTCTCCACCTCTTTGCTCCGGCCTTACCCAAAGATCGAAGGTTATTCTCTTGATTGGAAACTGTTCCTAGGGTTGCCCTACAATCAGATAGAATTTTTCTCATCTCTCCTGATTGGAGTCTAAGAGTTGCATATATACCCTCTTTAGCGACAAGCCTTGCTGAGGTTCCAGCGCTTCTTGCAATTTGAGCACCTTTACCAGGTTTCATTTCAACGCAATGAATTGTTGTTCCAAGAGGAATATTAATTAACTTCATGCAATTTCCAGACTTCATTTCTGTTTGATCAGCTGAAAGGATTGGATCACCAACTTTGATTTTACTTGGTGCAATAATATACCTTCTCTCGCCGTCAGCATATTTGAGTAATGCAAGGTGAGCAGATCTATTTGGATCGTATTCAATTCTCTCAACAACTGCAGGCACATCAATTTTGTTTCTTTTAAAATCTATAACTCTGTAGTGTTGTTTGTGACCTCCACCCTGATGTCTAACAGTAATGCGGCCATTATTGTTTCTGCCACCATTCTTAGATTTTTTCTCAAGCAGAGCTTTATGAGGCTTACCTTTATGTAAATCAGATTTAATAGAGATGACACCTCTTCTACCTGGACTAGTCGGTTTTGCTTTTATAACTGCCATGATTAACTAATCCCCTCAAATTGAATTTCAGAACCTTCTTTTAAAGATACAAAAGCTTTTTTATAATCAGATCTTTTATATATACCAAATCGATTTCTTTTTGACTTACCTTTTTGTGTTGATGTAGTTACCCTCTCAACTTGAACATCAAAAAGCTGTTCCACAGCTTTTTTAATTTCTAGCTTGGTGGCAGAAAGGTCGACCTTGAAAACAACTTGGTTAAGACTGCCAACAGAAGTAGATTTCTCAGTTATATATGGAGACTTTATTAGAGTGAGTAATTTTTCTTTATTCATTAGACCCATGCCTCAATCAATTTAAATGCAGCAGGTGTCACCGCTACCTTTTCAGATCTTAATAAAATAACAGGGTTAATTTCTTTCACTGTAACTACTTCCACATGAGGAATATTTCTTGCAGATAGGTAAAGATTTATATCCATTTCATCAAGGATAATGAGCACCTTTTCAAGGTTAAACTGCTTTAAGAAACTGTTCATTTCTTTGGTTTTAGGTGTTTCAAATTTTGGCTGCTCTATTGCAATTAATCTATCTTGCCTGTGAAGCTCAGAGAATATAGAGCTGATGGCAGCTCGATACATTTTCTTATTTATTTTTTTAGAGTAATCTCTAGGTGTTGCTGCAAACGCTACTCCACCACCTCTCCATATAGGACTTCTAATGGTACCTGCTCTGGCTCGACCGGTTCCTTTTTGCGCATAAGGCTTCTTGCCGCCGCCTCTGACTTCTGATCTAGTTTTTTGCTTATGAGAACCTTGTCTAGATCCTGCCAAATAAGTAACTACTGCTTGATGCACAAGGGTTTCATTAAAGTCTTTGCCAAAAGTACTTTCAGAAATTTGTACATCAGTTTTCTTGTTTTCTATGTTTAGTACGTCTAATTTCATCTTTGTTTCACCGCAGGGGTAATTTTAAGTGTAGAGCCATTAAAGCCTGGTACAGCTCCTTTTACATAAAGAAGGTTATTTTGGATATCTGCTCCCATTAGCTCTAGACTTTGAATTGTCTTTGTTTCATGGCCCATGTGACCTGACATTTTTTTACCCTTCCAAACTCTTCCAGGAGTCTGACACTGGCCTATCGATCCATGAGCTCTGTGAGCTAATGAATTACCATGAGTGGCATCTTGCATCGCAAAGTTATGGCGTTTAATAACACCTGCATAACCTTTACCTTTGGAGGTACCAGTCACATCAACCATTTTGCCAACTTCAAGTATCTCTGCGGTTAAATGATGGCCAATTTTCAAATCATCTGTTTGCTCTGTTCTAAATTCGAATAACTCTCCATTAGAAATATTTTGTTTCTTAAAAAACTCAGAAGATGATTTCGTTAAATTTTTTGATGTATTTTTTGAAACAACAATTGCACTATAACCATGTTTTTCATGGGTCTTGATGTCAGCTACGAAATTTGCAGCAACTGAAATTACTGTTACAGGAACCGAAGTGCCGTCTTCTTGAAAAAGCCTCGACATTCCTGATTTTTTTCCAACTAAGCCAATGCTCAATTTACTCTCCTTTTATACGGGGCTAAAAACCCTCTATGGCCGCTAAGCGCGTTAAAAAAGTGACAAGTTAGCCTAAGCTAATTTGCACATCCACCCCAGATGATAGGTCTAGCTTCATTAAAGCATCGACTGTTTTATCTGTAGGCTCTACTATATCCATAAGTCTTTTGTATGTTCTTATCTCATACTGATCTCTTGCATCTTTATCTTTATGCGGAGACGTTAAAACTGTTGTTCTTTCTTTCTTAACTGGCAAAGGTATTGGTCCCTTAACAATTGCACCAGTTTTTTTTGCTGTCTCGACTATTAATTTAGTAGAGGCATCAATCAAGCGATAGTCAAATGCTTTTAAGCGAATTCTTATTGATTGATTGTCCAATTTATTTAATTCCTATATATCTGCTTTATGCAAAATGTTGCGTATTCTATGACTCTAAGCCCCCTAATGTCAACAAATTTAGAGGATTTATCAGTCTAATGTTTTATGTTGTTTTTAGCTGCTCAGCAATATTGTTTGGAACTTCGGCGTATTTCAAAAATTCCATTGAAAAACTTGCTCTTCCTTGAGTTGCAGACCTAAGATCTGTTGCATATCCGAACATTTCAGATAATGGAACTTCTGATCTAACAGTTTTACCTGTTGGAATTTCATCCATTCCCAATATGATCCCTCTTCTTCTGTTCAAATCACCAACCACATCACCCATATGTTCTTCAGGTGTAACGACTTCTACAGCCATCATTGGTTCTAAAAGAACAGGACGAGCCTTGAGGGAGCCTTCTTTTAAAGCCATTGAACCAGCAATTTTAAAAGCCATTTCACTGGAATCGACATCATGGAAAGAGCCATCATATAAAGTTGCTCTTAATGCAAGGAGCGGATAACCAGCTATAACACCGTTTTTCATTTGCTCTTGAATGCCTTTATCAACGGCTGGGATATATTCTTTGGGAACAACACCGCCAACAATTTTGTCCACAAACTCATACTCATCGTCTAAACCCAAAGGCTCTAGTTTGATCCACACATGTCCGTACTGACCTTTACCACCACTCTGTCTGACAAACTTACCTTCTATATCAACTGATTCTCTTATGGTTTCACGATAAGAGACTTGGGGCTTACCAATATTTGCTTCAACATCAAACTCTCTTCTCATTCTGTCTACCAAAACGTCTAAGTGCAGTTCTCCCATTCCAGAGATGATTGTCTGAGCTGACTCCTCATCAGTGTGAACCCTAAATGAAGGATCCTCCTGAGCTAATTTGCCCAAGGCAATGCCCATCTTTTCTTGATCTGATTTAGTCTTAGGTTCTACGGCAACAGAAATAACAGGCTCTGGAAAATCCATACGCTCCAAGACAACCTGATCCTTGAGATCGCACAGAGTATCACCTGTGGTTACATCTTTTAAACCAATACATGCAGCAATATCACCAGCTCGAATTTCTTTAATTTCATTTCGATCATTTGAATGCATCTGAACCATGCGCCCAACTCTTTCTTTTTTTGTTTTAGTTGAGTTCATAACTCCATCACCAACCGAAAGAACACCCGAATAAACTCTAATAAAGGTTAAAGTTCCAACAAATGGATCAGTAGCAATTTTAAATGCAAGAGCTGAAAATGGTTCTTCATCTGAAGAAGATCTGCTAACCTCAACTTCCTCGTCATCTGGCAATGAGCCCTTAATTGCTTTAACCTCATTGGGTGCTGGTAAATATTCAATTGCTCCATCCAACACAGCTTGAACACCTTTGTTTTTAAACGCAGACCCACAGAATGCTGGGACTATTTCATTTGCAAGAGTCCTTATTCTAATACCTTCTTTTATTTGTTCATTAGTTAATTCACCATTTTCTAAATATGCATCCATAAGCTCTTCATTAGCTTCAGCTGCACTTTCAACCATAGATTCGCGCAATGAATGGCATGTATCTTTAATATCATCAGGTATTTCTTGCTCTTCAAATGTAAGACCTTGATCATCTTCATTCCAGAAAATAGCTTTCATTTTTACTAAATCAACAACGCCTTTGAATTCTTCTTCAGCACCAATGTTATATTGCATTGGAACAACATTAGCTTTGAGCCTATCTTTGATTTGATCTGTAACTCTTAAAAAATCGGCTCCAGCTCTATCCATCTTATTTACAAATACAATTCTTGGCACTTCATATCTATCTGCTTGACGCCAAACAGTCTCAGATTGAGGCTCAACACCAGATGTTCCACAAAATACTACAACGGCGCCATCTAAAACTCTTAGAGATCTTTCAACCTCAATTGTAAAATCAACGTGGCCAGGCGTATCAATAATATTGATTCGATGTTGTGGGAATTGCTGCTCCATTCCAGACCAAAAACAAGTAGTAGCAGCAGATGTAATAGTAATACCCCTTTCCTGCTCTTGCTCCATCCAGTCCATGGTTGCAGCACCATCATGAACTTCACCAATTTTATGAGACAGTCCAGTATAGAAAAGTACTCTTTCTGTAGTTGTAGTTTTGCCAGCGTCTACGTGGGCACAAATACCAATGTTTCTGTACTTACTAAGTTCAGTCTGTCTAGCCATATTAAAACCTATGTAATGTTAGTGATTAAAAACGGAAATGTGAGAAAGCTTTGTTGGCTTCAGCCATGCGATGAACATCTTCTTTCTTTTTAACCGCAGAGCCTTTCCCTTCTGCAGCATCAGTTAGCTCACCAGCCAACCTATGATCCATTGACTTCTCGCTTCTTTTTCTAGCGGCTTCAACCAGCCAACGCATTGCAAGAGCTTGTCTTCTTGAAGGTCTAACTTCTATTGGAACCTGATAGGTGGCTCCACCAACTCTTCTTGATTTAACTTCAACCATTGGGCCAATTGTATCTAGGGCTTTTTTAAAAAGCTCTACGGGATCAGCTTTGGCGGTTTGATCTATTTTATCAAATGCACCATAAACTATTTTTTCAGCAACTGATTTTTTGCCATCTTTCATGATGTGATTCATGAACTTAGCAACAATAATATCTTTGTACTTTGGATCAGGTAAAATTTTTCGTTTTTCAGGACTTCTTCTTCTTGGCATGCTTATTTACCTTTCTTGGCTCCGTATTTAGATCTACGTTGTTTTCTATTTGCTACGCCAGATGTATCAAGCGAACCCCTAACTGTGTGGTATCTAACACCAGGAAGATCTTTTACCCTTCCTCCGCGAATAAGAACAACGGAATGTTCTTGAAGGTTATGCCCTTCACCACCAATGTATGAAGTTACTTCATATCCACTAGTTAACCGGACTCTGCATACTTTTCTTAAAGCTGAGTTAGGTTTTTTAGGCGTGGTTGTGTAAACACGAGTACAAACTCCCCGACGTTGTGGAGATTTCTCCAACGCAGGAACATCTGTTTTCCTCACTTTAGGTTTGCGAGGTTTTCTTATTAATTGATTTACTGTAGACATAATTTATTAGTTGGACGCGATTTTATAGAGATGATTCACTACGGTCAACATTATTCCTCGCTTTCTTGTAATTCTTGCCTTAACGCAGCTTCGATATCATCCTCAGAAAGCATTGAATCTGTTGAATCACTTGCTTTCTTAGCTGCCATTTGATCATGGAACTCCATGCCTGTTCCGGCTGGTATTAACCTTCCAACAACAACATTTTCTTTCAGGCCTCTTAGATAATCTACCTTCCCAGTGACCGAGGCTTCTGTTAAGACTCGAGTAGTTTCCTGGAATGATGCAGCTGAAATGAATGAGTTTGTTGTGAGAGATGCTTTGGTAATGCCAAGTAAAACCCTTTCAAAGCGAGCAGGTTCTTTATTAGCTGCAACAGCTTTAGCATTTTCTTCAACAAGTTCTGCATGCTCAACCTGGTCACCCTGAATAAACTTAGTATCTTCTCCATCAACGATTAATGCTTTTCTGAGCATTTGACGCAATATTGTTTCAATATGCTTATCATTAATTAGAACACCTTGAAGTCTGTAAACATCCTGTATTTCATTTACGATAAAGTTTGTTAACTGAGGAATTCCTCGCAATCTTAAAATATCATGAGGACTCAATGGGCCATCGGAAATAATGTCACCTTTTTCTATTCTTTCACCCTCAAAAACTGTCAAAGTTCTATGCTTGGGAATAAGCATTTCAACATTTTGAGTTTTCTTTGTTGCGCCATCAGGAGTAATAACTAGCCTGACTTTTCCTTTGGTTTCTTTTCCAAAAGCAATTGTTCCACTGTCTTCTGCTAACACAGCAGCATCTTTAGGTTTTCTTGCCTCAAATAAATCAGCAACCCTTGGAAGACCACCGGTAATGTCTTTGGTTTTAGATCCTTCAAGAGGAATCCTTGCTAGAACTTCGCCAGCATGAAGTTTCTTGCCATCTTTAAGATTAACCAAAGCCTTAGCAGGCAATGAATAGTTAGCCGGAGTTTTATGCTCCCCCAATGGAACAGGTTTACCTTTTGAGTCTACTAGAGCAATTGAAGGCACTTTATCTTTACCAGCTGAAGGTCTTTCAGCCACATCAATCACCTCAATACTAGAGAGACCTGTAAGTTCATCTGTTTTAGATCGAACAGTCACTCCATCTTCAATGTCAGAGAATTGAACAATTCCCTCTACTTCGCTGATAATAGGACGTGTATATGGATCCCAACCAGCAATTTTTAATCCAGGCTCAACGCTGGTTTGATCTTTAGCCAATAATGTTGATCCATAAATTAATTTGTGCTGCTCGATTAATTTACCTTTTTCATCTGTAAGAGTGACTTGGCTATTTCTTGAAACAACAACTTCTTGTTTATCTTTATTGGTAACTGTTTTAATGTCTGAAGAGAAATTAATCACTCCAGAATTATTTACAACAATTGCATTATCTTCTGATGCGCTAGAGGCAGCTCCACCAATATGGAAAGTACGCATAGTAAGCTGTGTTCCTGGCTCGCCGATAGATTGTGCTGCTACGACTCCCACAGCCTCTCCTCTGTGAACTAGATGGCCTCTTGCCAAGTCTCTACCATAACACTTGGAACAAACCCCATAGCTAGCCTCACAGGTCATTGGAGATCTAACTTTTAGTGATGAAATATTAAGTTCGTCGATTTTCTTAACTGAATCTTCATCAATTAAGTGACCGCTTGGATATACTTCCTCACCATCGGAGTTTGAAATGCTCTCAGCAATAACTCGCCCAAGGATTCTTTCTGCAAGAGGCTGAATAATATCTCCACCCTCTACAATTGAAGAAACAACAACTGACTCTTCTGTTCCGCAGTCTTCTTCAACAACAACTGAATCCATGGCCACGTCACAAAGTCTTCTAGTTAAGTAACCAGAGTTCGCTGTTTTAAGGGCCGTATCAGCCAAGCCTTTTCGAGCTCCGTGAGTAGATATAAAGTACTGAAGAACTGAAAGGCCTTCTCTGAAGTTAGCTGTGATTGGCGTTTCAATAATAGAGCCATCTGGCTTGGACATAAGTCCTCGCATTCCAGATAACTGCCTAATCTGAGCAGGCGATCCCCTCGCCCCTGAATCAGCATAAATAAATACAGAATTAAACGAAGCTTGATCCACTTCTTTTCCATCAGCGTCCTCTACTTGATCAGTGCTAATTTTTGTCATCATTGCTTTAGCAACTTTTTCATTTGCTCTAGACCAAATATCAATTACTTTGTTATAACGCTCGCCCTGTGTGACTAATCCAGATTCATACTGAGTCTCTATAGACTTCACTTCTTTTTCTGCGGCATCAATAATTGTTGGCTTTTCATCTGGAATGACAAAATCATCAACACCAATTGATGAGCCTGAGCGAGTTGAGTGCTCAAAGCCTAAATACATTAATTGGTCAGCAAAGATAACCGTCGCTTTTAATCCAGCTTTTCTATATGAAATATCTATTAGGTTAGAAACAGATTTCTTATCCAGGGTTTTATTTACGTTATCAAATCCAACCTCGATAGGAGAAATTCTCCATACCAATACTCTACCTACGGTAGTTTCTTCTAGGAATGTTCCCTTATCAGCATTCGTAATTCTTACTTTAATATTTGCATGAATATCTAAAGTTTCGGATTCGTATGCTCTTAAGACTTCATCAGGGTTACTGAAAACTCTTCCATCACCTTTAACGTTAACTCTATCTCTTGTCATGTAATAAAGGCCAAGCACAATATCTTGAGTAGGATTAATTATTGGCTCTCCATTTGCAGGAGATAAAATATTATTTGTTGACATCATTAATGCACGGGCTTCTAGCTGCGCTTCAATAGATAAAGGTACATGAACAGCCATCTGGTCACCGTCAAAGTCAGCATTAAATGCAACACAAACGAGAGGATGTAATTGAATAGCTTTGCCTTCCACAAGAAGAGGTTCAAATGCTTGAATACCTAATCTATGAAGCGTAGGAGCTCTATTAAGAAGAATTGGGTGCTCTCTAATGACATCTTCTAAAATCTCCCATACTTCTGGAGTTTCGCGTTCTACTAATTTTTTAGCAGCCTTGATAGTTGTCGCTAGTTCCTTTTGCTCAAGTTTTCCATAAACATATGGCTTAAAAAGCTCTAAGGCCATTTTTTTAGGAAGTCCACATTGATGAAGCTTCAAATTTGGACCTGCAACAATTACAGACCTTCCAGAATAATCAACTCGCTTACCAAGGAGGTTTTGTCTGAATCTTCCGCCTTTACCTTTAATCATATCTGCCAATGATTTAAGAGGTCGTTTATTTGTTCCAGTAATTACTCGGCCTCTTCTTCCATTATCCAAGAGAGCGTCAACACTTTCTTGGAGCATTCTTTTTTCATTTCTAACAATAATATCTGGCGCACTTAATTCTAATAAGCGTTTTAATCTATTGTTTCTATTAATTACTCGTCTATAAAGGTCATTAAGATCTGATGTTGCAAAACGACCCCCCTCAAGAGGAACCAATGGTCGCAAATCTGGCGGCAAAACCGGCAGAACATTCATGATCATCCATTCAGGTTTGTTTCCTGATTCATTGAATGCTTCAAGTAATTTTAACCTTTTAGATAATTTCTTTAATTTTGTTTCAGAGTTGGTTTGAGGAACTTCTTCTCGAATAATTCTAATCTCTTCAGCTAAATCAATCTCTTGAAGCAGCATTTGAACTGCTTCAGCGCCCATGGAGGCTGTAAACTCGTCGCCATATTCGTCAAAGGCTTCTACAAATTCCTCTTCAGTTAAAATTTGACATTTCTCTAGCTCAGTCAATCCTGGATCAGTAACAATGTAGCTTTCAAAATATAAAACTCTTTCAATTTCTCTTAATGTAATATCTAGCAATAAACCAATTCTTGAGGGAAGTGATTTTAAAAACCATATATGTGCAACTGGTGCAGCAAGCTCAATGTGACCCATTCTATCTCTTCTGACTTTTGCCAAAGTAACTTCAACACCACACTTCTCACAAACCACCCCTCGATGCTTCATGCGCTTATATTTTCCGCAAACACATTCGTAATCTTTTACAGGCCCAAAAATCTTGGCACAAAATAGCCCATCTCTCTCTGGTTTAAATGTTCGATAGTTAATCGTTTCAGGTTTTTTTACCTCACCAAATGACCATGACCTGACCATTTGAGGAGAAGCTAAACCAGCAGTAATAGAAGAAAAATCTTCTTGCTTAGCCTTTAATGAATTTAGTAAATCTTTCAATTATTTCTCCTAATTTTCTGAATCAAGTTCTAGGTTAATTCCAAGTGATCGAATCTCTTTTGTGAGCACATTAAATGACTCAGGGATGTTTGCATCCATTTCGTAGTTTCCATCAACAATATTTTTATACATTTTAGTTCTGCCTGGTACGTCATCAGACTTAACAGTGAGCATTTCCTGGAGAGTATATGAGGCTCCATAAGCTTCAAGAGCCCAAACCTCCATTTCACCAAACCTTTGTCCACCAAATTGAGCTTTTCCTCCAAGAGGTTGCTGCGTAACCAGACTATATGAGCCTGTAGAACGAGCATGCATTTTATCGTCAACCAAATGGTTAAGCTTAATCATGTACATGTAGCCAACTGTTACAGGTCTCTCGAACTGTCTTCCGGTTCTTCCATCGAATAAAGTTAATTGACCAGACTCAGGAAGGTCTGCAAGCTTTAGAAGCTGTTTAATTTCAGATTCCTTTGCTCCATCAAAAACTGGAGTTGCAATTGGAAGGCCTGAAGTTAAGTTGCTTGCCAAAGATTGAATCTCTGAATTATTAAAAGAGTTCAGATCTTCTTTGATTGTTGCGTTCTTGTTGTATAAAACATCTAAGTATTTTTTTAGCTCATCAGCTTTGGCTTTGGCTTTAATCATTTTATTGATTTTTTCACCAATCCCCTTAGCTGCTGAACCCATATGAGTTTCAAGAATCTGGCCAACATTCATTCGAGATGGAACACCAAGTGGGTTTAAGACAATATCAACTGGGTTACCCTCATCATCGTAAGGCATATCTTCAATCGGCATAATTTCAGAGATCACACCCTTGTTACCATGCCTTCCAGCCATTTTGTCACCAGGCTGAATTCTTCGTTTAACTGCCAAATAAACTTTAACAATTTTAATTACCCCAGGCGCTAAATCATGGCCGCGGATAATTTTTTGCTTTTTCTCATCAAAGCTTTCTTGAATATCTTTTAAGTATTGCTTTAATGCTTTTTCAGCATTTTCAATTTTAGTGTTTGATGCATCATCTAAGGTTCTAACTGATAGAAGATCATCTAAGCTTAGTTCAGATAAGTCATCAGCAGCAATTGTAGAGCCTTTCTTTAAACCAGGTCCTTTAGAAACCTTGCTACCTTTAAGAATATCAACTAGACGAATTCTTGTCGCATCATTAATAATATTAATTTGATCATCTGCGTCTTTTTTTGCTACCGCTAGGTGGTCCGACTCGATTGATTGAGTTCTCTCATCTTTTTCCATGCCATCTCTTGTAAAGACTTCAACTCCGATCACAGTGCCATTTATACTTGAAGGCACTCTTAAAGATGTATCTTTTACATCGGAGGCTTTCTCACCAAAGATTGCACGCAATAACTTTTCTTCAGGGGATAGTTGAGTCTCACCTTTAGGAGTAATTTTACCAACTAAAATATCGCCAGCTTTTACTTCAGCTCCGACGTAAACCATTCCACAATCATCAAGCTTCCCAAGAGAACCCTCTCCAACATTTGGAATATCTGCAGTGATTTCTTCAGACCCTAATTTTGTATCTCTTGAAATACAAGTGAGTTCCTGAATATGGATAGAAGTAAATCTATCTTCTCTAGAAACTTTTTCAGACATTAAAATTGAATCTTCAAAGTTATACCCATTCCATGGCATAAATGCGATTCTGATATTTTGTCCTAAGGCAAGTTCGCCATTATCTACTGATGGGCCATCGGCTAAAATATCTCCATATTTAACTTTATCGCCGACAGAGACTAAGGGTCTTTGATTGATGCAAGTATTTTGATTAGATCTTGTAAATTTTGTCAGATTGTAAATATCAACAGCGTTATTTGAATTTTTAGAGTCTGTTACTCTTACAACAATTCTAGCTGCGTCAACATTTTCAACAACACCATTATTCTTAGCGACAACACAAACACCAGAGTCACCTGCAACAATTGTCTCAAAACCAGTTCCTACAAGAGGCTTTTCAGGCTTAAGGACTGGCACAGCTTGACGCATCATATTTGAGCCCATTAGTGCTCTGTTTGCATCATCATGCTCTAGAAAAGGGATTAAAGATGCTGCAACTGAAACCACCTGTTGAGGGGCAACATCCATCAAATCAATTCTTTCTGGACTCATCAATGCAGAATCACCATTGTGACGAACAGGCACAAGGTCATCAGCGAATTTTCCAGCTTTATCTAGAACAGCATTTGCTTGAGCAATAACATGTTCAGCCTCGTCAATAGCTGAAAGATAAATAATGTCATTTGTAACTTTTCCTTTAATTACTTTTCTATAAGGGCTCTCAATGAATCCAAAGGCATTAGTTCTTGAATAGCATGCAAATGAGTTTATCAAGCCAATGTTTGGTCCCTCGGGGGTTTCAATAGGGCATAGGCGGCCATAATGAGTGGGATGCACGTCCCTAACCTCAAAACCAGCTCTCTCTCTTGTTAACCCTCCTGGGCCAAGCGCAGATACTCTTCGTTTATGAGTAATTTCGGACAATGGATTATTTTGATCCATGAACTGAGATAATTGGCTAGAGCCAAAAAACTCTTTAATAGCAGCGGTAACTGGTTTTGCATTAATTAAATCTTGTGGCCCAAGCTCATCAGCTTCAGCCATGCTCAATCTTTCTCTAACAGCTCTCTCAACTCTGATTAGACCAACTCTAAATTGATTGGCTGTCATTTCGCCAACAGATCTAACTCTTCTGTTACCTAAATGATCAATGTCATCGACAGTGTCATGACCGTCCCTTATATCCACGATCCCTTTCATAACACCTAAGATGTCATCTAAATCTAAAATGCCTGGAGTTTCTTTGGTTGTGTCAATTTTTAATCTTCTGTTAAATTTCATTCTTCCAACCTCTGAAAGATCGTATCTTTCATGATTGAAGAATAGATTTTGGAATAATTGCTCAGCTGAATCTTTGGTTGGTGGCTCACCAGGTCTCATCATTCTATAAATTTCAACTAAAGCTTCAAGCTTGTTTGAAGTTGGGTCAGCTCTTAAGGTAGTTGATATATATGGCCCTTTATCAAGCTCATTAATATATAAAGTATGAAGCTCAGAAACATTACCTTCTCTGAAAGATTCGATAATTGTTTGATCAATTTCTGTATTTGCAGGAACTAAGACTTCTCCAGTTTCCTTATTAAAAATATCTTTGGCGAGAACCTTGCCAATTAGGTAATCATCCTCAACTTTTAACGCAGTCATTTTAGCTTGTTCTAGCTCGCGAACATGCCTTGCTGTAATTCTTTTATTGGCCTCAACAACAACTTTTGATTTAATTTTTAAATCGACTGGAAGTGTTTGACCTCTCAACCTTGATGGTATTAATTCAATACTGATACCTTCTTTCTCAACCTGGACTGTATCAATTTCATAGAAGTTTTGAAGAATTTCTTCAGTTCCTATATCTAAAGCTTTTAAAATAATAGTAGCTGGGATTTTTCTTCTTCTATCTATTCGGCAATAAAGATTATCTTTAGGATCAAATTCAAAATCTAACCATGAGCCTCTGTAAGGAATTATTCTTGCTGAATAAAGAACCTTGCCAGATGAATGTGTTTTACCTTTGTCATGATCAAAGAAAACGCCAGGTGATCTATGAAGTTGGTTTACAACAACTCTTTCTGTTCCGTTAATTACGAATGATCCATTTTCTGTCATGAGAGGGACTTCACCCATGAATACTTCGCCCTCTTTTACATCTTTAACTTCTTGGAAATTAGTGTCTCTATCGTAAATAACTAAACGAACAACAATGCGCAGTGGGGCTGAATAACTCAAACCCTGAACTAAACATTCTTGAACTGTGTAACCAGGTTTACCTAGTTGATATGAAACATATTCAAGGGCAGCATTACCAGACACACTAGTAATAGGAAAAAGAGTTTGAAAAACTTCTTCAAGACCTTTGTTCTCTCTTGCACCTACTTCGACATATTGTTGAAGGAATTGTGTATAAGATTCAAGTTGAGTCTCAATTAATTTTGGAAGTTGCATTACTTTTGGCAATCTTCCGAAGTTTTTTCTAATTCTTCTTTTTTCTGTATAGCTGTATGACATATGTCGCCCTTTAAAAATGTTTTAAATGAAAGATTATTTAAGCTCTGCTGAAGCTCCTGCTTCGGTTAATTGCTTAAGCATTTCTTCAGCATCAGCTTTCTTAACAGCTTCTTTCAAAGTGTTAGGAGCGCCGTCAACTAAATCTTTAGCTTCTTTCAAGCCAAGTCCTGTAATTGCGCGAACAGCTTTAATTGCTTGAACTTTTTGATCACCAGCTGCAGTTAAAACTACGTCAAAGTCATCTTTTTCTTCAGCAGCTTCACCAGCGTCTCCGCCAGCTGCAGCAGGAGCAGCGGCCACAGCAGCAGCTGCAGTAACACCGAATTTCTCCTCAATCGCTGAAATTAATTCAACTAAGTCCATAACGGACATCTCTTCTATCGCACTTAAAATATCATCTTTAGATATTGCCATTTTCTTCTCCTAGATTTAGGCGTTAGCCTGTTTGTTGTCACGAACTGCAGAAAGAACCCTAGCTAATTTACTTGGCACTTCATTAAGAAGTGTCGCAAATTTACCTATAGGTGCTTGAAGCACTGCAGCAATAAGAGTTAAAGCTTCTTCTCTTGAAGGCAAGGATGCTAAAACATCAATTTGCGATCCATCGAGAAGTTGCCCTTCCACAACCAAAGCTTTGATCTCGAGAGCTTCAAAGTTTTTTGCGTAAGTTTTTAACATCTTCGCTGCTGCACCTGGCTCAGCATATGAGAATGCAAAAAGTGAGGGACCTGTTAACACTTCATCGGTACAACCAAAATCAGTGCCTTCAAATGCCAATTTTGCAAGTGAGTTTTTGATAACCTGAATATGAACTCCAGATTCTGTTCCTTGTTTTCTAATTTCAGTTAACTCAGAAACCTTAAGGCCTCTGGCGTCTGAAATTACAAGTGAAGATGCAGAAGCCGAAACCTCTTTAACTTCTTGAACTATTCTCTCTTTATCTTCTCTAGCTAACGCCACAGCAATTCTCCTATTAATGCCTTTCGGCTAATCGGTGACAAACCGCCTTCGCAATTTGAACACCACCTACGTAGGAAATTAAGCTTTCGCACCTACGGTCTTTGACGGCTGCGATTAACGCAACAATCTAGGGTCAAAAAAGACCCTAAAACTTATACAACTAATGAAGCAGGAGTCACTTTAACCCCCGGTCCCATCGTGCTACTCAAAGCAACGCTATGAATATAAACACCTTTTGCAGTAGCTGGCTTTAATTTCTTTACTTCTTCTAGCATCGCCGCTGCATTTTCTTGAATTTGGTTTGTTGCAAATGACACCTTGCCAATACAACCATGAAGAATTCCATTCTTATCTGTTCTGAACCTTACTTGGCCAGATTTTGCATTATTAATTGCTTCGCCAACCTTTTCAGTAACAGTTCCAGTTTTTGGGTTAGGCATCAAGCCTTTAGGTCCAAGCACTTGCCCAAGCTGACCAACAATTTTCATTGCACCCTGAGAAGAAATTACAACGTCGACCTGAATTTCCTCTTTTTTAAACTTTTCAGCTAAATCTTCCATGCCAACAAAATCTGCCCCGGCATCAGTTGCTTCCTTCGCTTGATCGCCATCTGCAAATACTGCAACCGTGACAGCTTTTCCCAGTGAGTGTGGCAAAGTGATTGCTCCTCTAACATTTTGGTCTGACTTCCCTGGATCAATTCCAAGCCTAAGAGCTATATCAACCGACTCATCAAACTTATTTGATTTCACTGTCTGAAAAATATTCATAGCTTCTTCTAATGAATATGTATTTTCAGGATTTACAAGCTCTAATAGCTGTTTCTTCTTCTTTGTAAGCTTAGTCATTATTTAACCTCTACTCCCATGCTTCTTGCTGTTCCAGCAATAATTTTTACTGCTTGATCCATTTCGTTTGCATTTAAGTCTTTCTGTTTGGCTGTAACAATATCCTCAAGCTGCGCTCTTGTTATAGTTCCAACTTTATCTCTATTTGGAACACCGCTTCCCTTCTCAAGGCCAAGGGCTTTTTTAATCAAAACAGATGCTGGTGCAGATTTAACCTGAAAAGTAAAAGATTTATCTTCATATACGGTAATGACTACTGGAAGAGGGAGGCCTTTTTCCATGTTTTGTGTTTCTGCATTAAATGCATTACAAAAATCCATAATATTTACAGCCGCTTGGCCCAAGGCCGGTCCAACTGGAGGGCTCGGATTAGCTGCGCCTGCTGGGATTTGGAGTTTTAAAATTGTTGCTACTTTCTTTGCCATTATGTTTTCTCTATTTGCATGAAATCTAATTGAACTGGAGTGGATCTGCCAAGAATTTGAACTGAAACTTTAACCATACTTCTTTCATAATCAACTTCTTCAACAACGCCGTTAAAGTCATTAAATGGACCATCACACACCCTGATAACTTCACCGGGTTCAAATAATGTTTTAGGTCTTGGAGCTTCTTCGCCGACCTCAATTCTGTTAAGAATATTATCAACATCACTTTTTGAAATAGAAGATGGCTTATCTTTCTTGCCACCAACGAATGTACTAACCCTTGGAGTATGCTTAACAAGCTGCCAAGTATCATCATTCATTTCCATCTCTATTAAGATATATCCAGGGAAAAATTTACGTTCTGTTTTTTTCTTAGCACCACTTTTAAGCTCAACAACTGATTCAGTTGGCACAAGAATTTCACCAAATTGATCCTGCAATCCAGCAAGTTGAATACGTTCTTCGATAGCAGCTTTTACTTTAAGCTCGTATCCAGAATATGCCATGATTACGTACCAATTCACTTTATTACTACCCTAAAATTAATTTAGTTAACCAACTCAAAAGAGATTCTAGTGCCCAAAAAAATAAACAAAGGACAACGATAGAACCAAATACCACCATAAATGTTTGAGTTGTTTCCATTCGAGAGGGCCAAACAACCCTTCTCATCTCAGTCCTTGACTCACGCATGAGCTTGACTGCGCCGCTTCCAAAAACTGTTGTGGCAAGAATAATGATCGCAAGAATAAAAAGTGCAACTACCGCAAGAACTCTATAAAGGAATGCAACTTCAGTGTAATAGCCATTGCCAACAATAGCAGCTGAAAAGATGCCTATGGCTAGGAGCCATTTGATCTTATCGGCAATGTTCGATGCGTTACCTTTTGCCATATTTGTTCTTTAAACCAGCTCCGTGGCAGGCCAGGAGGGACTTGAACCCCCAACCTACGGTTTTGGAGACCGTCGCTCTACCAGTTGAGCTACTGGCCTAAATTTTCTCCTATAAATAGAGACAAAAATGCCGAGCGTTAATCTCGGCACAATTGTAAAATTGTTAAATTACTTAATAATCTTAGCGACTACGCCAGCTCCAACTGTTCTTCCGCCTTCTCTAATCGCAAATTTCAAACCTTCTTCCATAGCGATTGGAGCAATTAGAGTAACTGTCATCTTAATGTTGTCACCAGGCATAACCATTTCAACGCCTTCAGGTAAAGCACAAGCACCAGTTACGTCAGTTGTTCTAAAATAAAACTGAGGTCTGTAATTACTAAAGAAAGGAGTATGTCTTCCACCCTCTTCTTTACTTAATACATAAATTTCAGCTTCAAATTCTGTGTGAGGATTAATAGAGCCTGGAGCGCTTAATACTTGCCCGCGTTCAACATCATCTCTTTCCACGCCTCTTAAAAGAACCCCACAATTCTCACCAGCACGACCTTCGTCTAATGATTTTCTGAACATTTCAACACCCGTACAGGTTGTTTTTGTTGTGTCTGAAATGCCTACAATTTCTAATGCATCACCAGTTTTAACAATTCCTTGTTCGATTCTTCCTGTTACAACAGTTCCACGGCCAGAGATAGTAAATACATCCTCAACAGGCATTAAGAAAGGTTTTTCAATTTCTCTAGCGGGCTCTGGTACAAATGAATCCAAGGCTTCAATTAATTTTGTTACAGCAGGAACTCCGATATCGGAAGTATCACCTTCTAAAGCTTTAAGAGCACTTCCAACTACAATTGGAGTGTCATCGCCTGGGAAGTCATACATATCTAGAAGTTCTCTAATTTCCATCTCAACTAGCTCTTGTAATTCAGCATCATCAACTTGGTCAGCTTTATTTAAGAATACAACGATTTTTGGAACACCAACTTGCTTAGCAAGGAGGATATGCTCTCTAGTCTGGGGCATTGGACCATCAGCAGCACTAACAACTAAAATAGCTCCGTCCATCTGAGCAGCACCTGTAATCATGTTCTTTACATAATCAGCATGTCCTGGGCAGTCAACGTGAGCGTAATGTCTTGTATTTGAGACATACTCAACATGAGAAGTCGCAATTGTGATACCGCGCTCTCTTTCCTCTGGAGCATTATCAATGTTTGCAAAGTCTACAATTTCTCCACCAAATACTTCTGATGCAACTTTTGTTAAAGCAGCAGTTAAAGTAGTTTTACCATGGTCAACATGACCAATTGTTCCCACGTTTACATGGGGTAGCGTTCTTTCGTATTTTTCTCTAGCCATTTCTTGCCTCTCTATTTTAAAATTAACTCTAAAATTTACCTATAAAATGGAGCTCATAACCGGACTTGAACCGGTGACCTCTTACTTACCAAGCAAGTGCTCTACCGCTGAGCTATATGAGCCCGTATTAGAGTATCCAAATTTAAGGTGGCGTATTATCCCCTTAAAAATCGATAAACTCAACCTTTTTTACAGTAAATATTCTATTAAAAAAATGGTGGAGGAGGCTGGATTCGAACCAACGTACTCGTAGAGAACAGATTTACAGTCTGCCGCCTTTAACCACTCGGCCACTCCTCCATTTCAAGGGTGCTATTTTTGTTCTAGAATGAACTGAAGTCAACTAGATTATTAATAACTTGCACAAATTAACACAAAAACGAGTTCTCAAAGGCTTAAATCAGGAAAATATAGACCTTTATCTGCTAGATTCAGTTAATTCAACAAACACTTTCGCAAAAGAAAAATTATCAAAGAAAGATTACCTAATTGTTACAGCAGAACAACAAACTGCTGGAAGGGGAAGGCAAGGAAAAGAATGGTATAGCCCAGACTCAGGTAATATTTACATGAGTATCAAATTTGAAAATGATGACCCTGCTCCTCTCAGTCTGATTATCGGACTTTTAATTTCTGAAGCAATGGATTCTGTTTCAGGTCTAAAAATAAATGCAGGTCTAAAATGGCCAAATGATTTGTTAATAAGTAATAAAAAAATATGCGGAATTTTAATTGAATCTCAAATCGATGCAGGCAATATTGAATTCATAGTTGGCATTGGAATAAATTACTCTCTACCTAAAAAAGAAGCATGGTGGGGGGAGATCGGTAATTTGGCAGAAATTCTTCCACGAGAAAAATTAATAAATAGCATTTTGCGAGGTGTTATTAATTATTCAGAGAATGGTTATAAAAACTGGAAGGCTGCTTGGGAAAAAAGATGTATGCATTTGGGCGTTGAATTAAAAGCCGTATCAAATAATCAAGAAGAGATAGAGACTGGCATCTTTAAAGGCATTAACGAAGAAGGTAAAATGCTGCTTCAAACACCGAGCGGGCTTAAAATTATTAGCTCAGGAGAATGCTCAATAAAGGGAGTGTATTAAATTTATGATTCATACGATTTTTAAATCAGAAATTAACCACAATCAATCTACTTCTATTGATTCAATTATATTTGGCGCAGGTTGTTTTTGGGGGGTTGAAAGAAAATTTTGGGTACTGCCGGGAGTGGTTATGACTTCTGTTGGTTATGCGGGTGGGGGCCATGATGAGCCCAATTATGAACTTGTTTGTGCTGGGGTTACTGGTCACGCTGAGGTTGTAAAAGTTGATTATGATCCCCTCAAGATTTCATTGAGGGAATTATTAAAAGTTTTTTGGGAATGCCATGATCCCACCCAAGGAATGCGACAGGGAAATGACATAGGAACTCAATATAGATCAGTATGCTTGTGTGTGAAAAAATCTGACGAAGAGCTTGTACAAGAAAGTTTAAAGCTCTATCAAAAAGCTTTAAATGGATCTGGGTATGGAAATATTACTACGGAGATTAAGGTTGAAAGCACTTACTATTTAGCAGAGGAATATCATCAACAGTACTTAGATAAAAATCCAAATGGGTATTGTGGGATTGGAGGAACAAATTGCTCTTTCCCAAATTTATAAAAAGTATATAATAATTTTTTTTTGCCGGTATAGCTCAGTTGGTAGAGCAGTTGATTTGTAATCATCAGGTCCCGAGTTCAACTCTTGGTGCCGGCACCATTTTCTTTTATTTGAAGGTATCAAAGCAAAATAATAATTACAATCAAAATTACTACTGGGAGCAAATAGGTTAAGTATTCCTCACGCTCCTCTGAGGTATAAGGTGTATCTATTTGGCTGAGTCTTTTAAATGCATGTGATGCCTTGTAAGCAAAAAAGAACTGTCCGACAAAAACCAATGATGCAATCAAACCTAGCGCTCCATTTATTATTAATATTTCAATTATATTAATTGTGTTTGGAATCAAAGATGGTAAAAAAGTCACTTCGCCTAATAATAAGTTCAACATAATACCAACAAACCACAATGCCAAAAGGGTGTAACCAACCAATGCATAAAGTCCGGTGACATGCATTAAAAATTTAGTAAAGGATTTAATCATATAAATATGTATAAAAATAAAACTATTTTAACAATAACAGTAAAAAAGATTTGACTCAAAAGTAAGGATTTTATTGGCATGGAAATTGCATCTATAAAGGTGTGCGCTAGGCATTTATCATTTCCCCCTAGCATAAGTTGAATATATATTCACTTAGATGTTTGGCGCACTGCCTCTTTAAGGTATCTTGGCTGATTAAAGAGCAGCTTATATTTATAAGGTTATAAATTAAGCTCAGCTGTAAAGTTAATCAAGCGCCCTCTCGGGTCATGAACTCTTGTATCAAAGCTAAAATCTGGAGCGTCAAACAGCAATGGAGCCTTTTTATTAAAAGCATTCATAACACCTACCCCTAGTTGCAATTCGCCTGCTGATATTTGAAATGATTTTGAGATTGATAAATCATGCAATAAAAATGACTTAACGTAGTTGTTATACCCGAGATTAATAGCCGAGGCTGGAATCGATCGTAAGTTTGAGTATCCATCAACGTATCTTGTATTTAGACCAACTACCAAGTTATTGATTTTCCAGCTAAAAAAAGTATTTAATCTAAGCTTAGGCAAAGAATGAGTGTGGGCATCATAATTGAATTTGCCAACTCTATTGACCATCAGTGAGTGATCTGAACCCTCTCCTTCATGGTCTTCTGGAGTAAGAAATTCAGATATTTCTGTTGCCTTGACTGAATAACTTAATTCACCGTATTGAGTAGATTTAAAAAAGTTTAATTCTATGTCCAAGCCATTCACTTCTGTTTTTTCTTCATTGAAATATGAGGTGCTAACTGCAATTAATTCACCGAATTGATTCCTCGTAATGCTTGCACCATTTGGGTTGCTGTTTAGCAATACTTGTGCACTTTCCACTTCAATGCGATCTTTGTAATTAATAGCCCAGTAATCAACAGTGAAATCCAACACATCAGAGATATTCCAAATCAATCCAAGACTTATATTTTCTGAAGTCGCAGGCTTTAAGCTTGGGTTGCCTAATAGAGCTAAACGCACAAAAGGAGAATTATTAATGTCTCTTACACTTCCTAGCTGAATCTCAGATGAAAACATTTGTGCCATTGATGGAGCAGTAAATGAGGTTCCAACAGAGCCTCTGATTAAAAATTTATCTGAGGGCGAATACTTAAAAGAGAGCTTTGGATCAAAGGATGAATCATTATCAAGCTTTTCATACCGGCCAGAAAAAATTAGATCTAGCGTCTCAGAAAACTTTGTATTTGTTTCAAAGAAAATTGCTTGCTTTTCCCTGCCAGTATTTACATTTTTGCCTCCGCCAAGAAAAAGTAAATCAGCTCCCTTGATAAGCTTTCCAGCGTCATCAAAAGTTGCCCTGCTGCCATCTGAATAATCTATTTCAAGATCTTCTGAATTTAATTGAAAGCCCAATGCAAAATCAATTCCATTGCTTGAACCAGTCAATACCCCATCAAGAGAGAGAAGACTGCCAGTCTTAATAGAGGTCTCTGAACCTTTAATATAACTAATCAAGCTTGCAGAATTTTCTAGTGGTAAAAATATATTCCACTGCTCATTACCATTAGGTCCGCCTTGTCCAAGTATGGCTGCTTCAAACCGTGACTCAACAGTATCGGGTCTATTGTGCTTATTTTTATGCTCACTTGCAGTAAGAGATAGCTCAAAATTTAATTCTTCAGAAAGATCAAATATCAAGCTATTGCTAAAATGGTATTGTGAGATAGCTTTTGGAGAGTTGGGTGAGGGAAATGCTGAACCAAGTGGTCTTCCATACCAAATCACAGGAACATTAAATGGACTCCCTCCTTGCCCAGGGAGAATTTTTTTAGACAGGTATGACAGGGCTGGATAAGATGGAGACTGAGGATTGTCATTTACATCAACCGAAGCCATGAGCAACGTCATGGAATAATCTATTTCTGCGCTCGATCTTTCAAAGTGCAGGTATCCTTTTAAGTGATCTTCATCATTAACTATATTAAACCTTTCGCCATAGAGAAATTTACATCTAGGCCCAGCAATTACGCCGCCATTTGAGACGCAGCTTGGATCGGGGATTGTTTGATTTTTTGAATAGCTGCCTGCATAAGGTCCTGATGGCAAGGAATCAGCTGCGGTCACTTTAAAACTATTGCCCAGACCACTTAGCCCCAGCTCAGCAATTTTTGGAATCTCGCTAGCATTTAGTGGCGACCTATTAAGCGCGCTGACAGCAAAAACATATTGCCCATCAAGCGCTTCCCCTCCATAAAGCAGTCCAATAGAGTTATCTTTTTGGCTGTAGTTAGATGTTTTCTGGCTTGATGCAGATATTCTTAAACCATCAAATGCATGATATGTGTGAAAGTTAATAACCCCCGCTACCGCATCAGATCCGTAAAGTGATGTTGCACCATCTTTTAAGATTTCAACTCGCTCAAGTGCAATTTCAGGAATAATATTTACATCAATGTAACCTTCACCCTCATGAGAAGGAGTGCCAGCGTAAGTTTGGCGTTTTTTATTTATTAAAACCAAAGTCGATGCATGATCCATTCCACGCAAAGTAATTGCCGCCATTCCTTGGTCCACACCATCTAAGGCATTGGTTTGAAAGTGAGAGCCAGAAGCAACACTAAGGTATTTGCTCAGCTCAGCAACACTTGATACTCTGAGATTTTTAAACTCATCTGCTGAAATAACATCTACGGGCGAGGCATTAAACTCACTAGAGTTAATGTATGAGGCAACTGAAATGATCTCCTCTGTTTCATCAGCAATAAGGTAGTTGATGGCAAGAGCGCATAAAAGAAAAACTTTTAAAAATCTCATAATCATTTATTTAAAGCGAACAATAAAAATAAGGATTTTATACAACTTTTATGATTAAAAGTACCGGAAACCATTTTAATGAGTATTGGTTTCCGGATTTACATATCTTTATTTCACAAAAGACAACTAGAATGACAGGTTAAATCTAACCCCGTAATTTCTTCCAGGCAAAGGGACCTGTGTTTTAACATATGAAGAATGGTTTCTGGCAACTTCATCTAGCAAGTTATTTCCAAACAGTGAAACCGTTAGCTCGCCTTGATTGCCAAAATCAAAATTCCTAGTCAATTTAGCATTCAGCATTTGATAAGCAGCAGTGTTAATTTCAGCGATTGCTATATCACTTTGTTTTTCAACATCTTTAAACATTAATCCAAACACCATATTATCTTGAGAATATTTTAATTTATAAATATTTCTAGCTGGATTTAATCTTGGGATGTTGCCACCGTTAGAAAATTCTCCTGAGATTTCATCTCTACCAAATGACAGAGTTAACTCACCAGAGCCAATATTTAAAGTATTACCAAATTCAATCTCATACCCATCTAACTCAGCATCTTGTTGCAGATAGTTTGCTAGAACTAAGCCTCTATGGTCATCATGATCGTCTTCGTGCTCTTCATCATGCTCTTCATGCTCTTCTTCAGTTTCATCTTGAAGATAAATATAGTTATCAAAACCATTCATGAATACTGTAGCTGTAGCAAAAAAGCTACCATTTTTTATATTTAGCGTAAGATCGATATTGTTAGATTTTTCTGAATTTAAGTTCACATTACCAACCTCATATCTGGCGGTTGCTAAATGCGCTCCATTCATAAACATTTCAGTAGTAGAGGGCGCTCTTTCTACAGATGCAAACCCAAAATCTAAGCTCATGAAGTCGTTAAGTTCTCTTCCTATATTTAAAGCAATGCTAGAGTTTTTAAAAGACTGATCGTAATAGGCAGTTTCATATTCTTCATGCTCTTCTTCTTCATGCTCTTCTTCTTCATGATCTTCATCCTCATCGTGATGCTCTTCTTCATGTGCATTAGATATTGACCCTTCATTATCAATGCTGTCGTATCTCATACCAAAATCTAGATCAAAACCATCAAAACTTCGGCTCAAATAGTAGCCGAATGTGAGCTCATCTCTTGATGCAGGATTCATAAATGCCTCTGCTCCAATCACAGATGTGTCTTCATTCACAAAGTTAATAGCAAATTTTTGAGAAACTATAGAATTTGAAAAATCAAAAATAGCTCCAGCCTCAATTGAATCATTTGTAAAAGTGGTTGGTCCTTCAGCATGGCCTTCATGCTCATCGTGATCTCCTTCTTCGTGACCCTCTTCTTCATGCTCCTCTTCTTCAGCATGTTGCTCAGTAAAAGAGTAATCTGTATCTCGCATAAAGAAATCGACTTTATTTATAAGGTTTCCAGCAAAATTAAATGAGCCCCTTAAATCAAACTTCTCAGAATCGGTGCTGCTAAATATTCTTTCACCCTCATGCTCATCATGCCCCTCTTCTTCGTCACCATGCTCGTCACCATGCTCGTCATGACCTTCACCGTGATATGGAATTCCATACATGCTTTCAATGCTTGCTAATGAAAATCCAAGATAGCCCCAATTACCAGTGCTAGATGCTCCAAATTTAAATGTCTCTGATTCAAAATCGGAATTAGCCAGGTAACCTAAGTTTTCTTCGTGCTCGTCATGGCCTTCCTCTTCGTGCTCATCATGATCTTCATCCTCATCATGATGTTCTTCTTCCATGTGCACAATTGCTCCATTAGGAACATCAAAGTCTCCAAGTGAAGTATTTTTGTAAGCAAAACTAATATTTATATCGCCATTGATATTATCTTGGTAAAAAAAGTTTTGAGTATCGCCATCATTAACTGATTGCGACTCAACCCCGACTTTGAATAATCGCTCTACATCTTTCATAGCTATAGAGTTATCAACAACATTAACAATGCCGCCAATTGTTCCATTTGTATACAGCAAAGATGAAGGCCCTCGAACAACCTCTATTTGCTGCACATTGCTTAAATCAAGGTCATTTAGGTGATCTGCTCCAAGGCCTGAAACATCGCGATTAACCATCCCGTTATCCAGAATTTTTACCCTTGTGCCTGACATCCCTCTAATAATTGGTTGACCGACTGCAGAGCCATAATCTGATGAAGAGACGCCTAGCAAATCATCCAGACTTTCACCTAGACTTTGTGTTGCTTCAGTTACGAGATCATCGCCACTTACAATATGAATTGGATCGGCCAATTCACTTGCCGCTTTGCTAATTAAAGCTGAGCTGACTGTTATCTCTTCCATTTCATTGGCTGGTAGAGTATTGATTAAGAAAGCACCCAATACCAAAAGTGCAAATTTATTAATTTTCATAAGAACCTCCGTTTAAAAATTAAATTTTAAAAAAAATTAAAAATTTAATTTTTTGAGGGTGCTTGAGAATTAAAAGGTTTTTTTAGTTTTTGTGTAGCATTTTCTAAAATGAAAAGAATAGCGAGCTGCCCGTAATTCTTTTGAGGAGGAAAAGCTAAGGTTTCAAGGTCAGATGAAAGGTCATTATGACAAGATTGACATTCCGCTTGAGGTTTAAGCTCAAGGAAGTTGTCATCGATGTGAGAAATGGAATGCAGTGATATACTTGCAAGGAAAAATAATCCAAGAAATGTAATAGCTCTGCTGTTTAGCTTAAAATCCATACTGCGATATTATTATCAAAAAATAAAATTTACAATAGCCAATAAAAATAATGCATAAAGAAGCGATCCAAGACGCAATCTCAATGTATGAGCTGCCTTCGAAATGGCGTGCTGATATATTAAAAGAAGCAGAACTGGTTGCGAGTAAGAAGAAAACTGCCAAATACAGAAGAGATTTAAGGCAACTCCCATTTGCCACAATTGATGGCGAGGATGCCAAAGATTTTGATGATGCGATTTATTGCACCAAAGAATCTAATGGCTATAAATTATTTGTTGCCATTGCGGATGTTTCTTTTTATGTTGAACCCAATTCAAAGCTTGATCAAGAGGCTAAAAAAAGAGGGACCTCAATTTATTTTCCTGAAACAGTGATTCCAATGCTACCAGAAAACCTCTCCAATGGGATTTGCTCACTTAGGCCAAATGAAGATAGGTGCGCCATGGTTTGTGAAATGTCTATTGCTTTAGATGGAACTCGTAAGAAATATAAGTTTTATAGTGGCCTAATCAACTCTCAAGCCAGACTCACCTACAACCAAGTTGAAAAATATCTAAGACAATCAGCGGATCTTAAGCAGCTAGCAGTAAGAGATTCTATCAACCACCTGAATGAACTAACAAAAAAAAGGCTCAAACTTCGCACTCAAAGACGAGCATTGGAAATTAATCCAGCTGAAGCAATCCTAGAACTAAACAAAAACAAAGAAGTAAAAAATATAATTATTAAAAAACCTCTTTTTGCGCATAAGCTTGTTGAAGAATCTATGCTGCTTGCAAATGAATCGGCGGCAGAATTTATGCATGATCGTCTAGATTTAGGCGTTTACAGGATTCATGAAGATCCAGATCCAAGTAAGCTTGAGACATTAAAAAAGCATTTTAAAATTCCTACTCAGATTGCAAAAAAATTATCGCCATTAGAAGTGATTAATAGTTGTCTAAGAGAGGCTCATGACAAGAAAGATGATACGGGGCAGATTTTAGTTCTTCAAACCCTTGCTAGGGCAGAGTATTCAACAAATAACTTAGGTCATTTTGGCTTGCAGCTTAAACAATACTCGCATTTCACCTCACCTATTAGAAGATATCCAGATTTATTGGTTCACCGACTAATCAATGCATCACTCGCTCATAAAAAACCAAACATGAGACAAAATGAGCTGCAGGATGAATGTGAAAACTCTTCTATGCTGGAAAGACGAGCAGAAAAAGCATCTAGGCAGGTTGAGCAAGTCTTAATTTGTTCATACTTAAAAAATAAAATTGGGTCTACCATGGATGGTGTCATCACTGGTGTGACTGATTTTGGGTTATTTATTAACCTAGAGCCATACTTCATATCAGGTTTATTGCATGTCTCTGACTTGCCTGATGATCGCTATCAATTTTTACAAGATCGAAATGCATTAAAAGGAAGAAGAAGGGGAAAAGTTTATAAGCTTGGTCAAAAAATAAAAGTTAAGATTGCCGCTATTTTCCCTCTTGAAAGAAAAATTAATTTAGTCGTTCCAAATGGAAAATAATACTCAAGAAAATCTTAGAGTAGGTTTTCATACAATTGAAATTTTATTAAAGCTTTCTCCTGAAAATATAAAAAAAATCTTTATTCCATCAAATAGAAACGATGAGCGAGTGCAAAACCTTGTAGCTATGGCAGAAAAATTTTCTGTTTCTGTGGAAAGAAAAAAAAGCCTTGCTCAGCACCCTGAAGCAATATTAAAAAATGAGGTGAATCTGAGTTTAAGTGATTTAAAGAATTACGAAGAGAGCATTCAGCAGAATAATCCGACTTTTTTAGTCATTGATAACGTTATTGATCCAAGAAATCTTGGCGCATGCATTCGATCAGCTGCTGCAAGCAATATTGCAGGCGTCATAATTAATAAACATCATTGTTCGCCAATTACTCCTTTGGTAAGGCAAGTTTCTGCTGGGGGAACTGAAGCAATTAAAATTTTTACAGTTACAAATTTAATTAACTGCCTTAAACATTTTGAAAAAATTGGATACTTAATCTTAGGAACCAGTGAGCACGCTGTAGCAATGCATACTGAACTTGATTTGAATAAGCCTGTCCTAGCTATTATGGGCTCAGAAGAAGAAGGGATAAGAGAGAAAACATTGGAGAAATGTTCTGAGATTTGTACCTTATCAAAAAATAAAACCATCAATAGTTTAAATGTCTCGGTTGCGACTGGAGTGATACTTTTTGAGATTGCTAGGCAGAAGTTAGTCTAAAATTCATTTACAATAACTTAAAGAATTTAATCTTTAAACTTAAAGAATGCTTAACCAAAGAACAATCAAAAATCCTATTAAAGCTGTTGGAGTTGGGCTTCATAGCGGCAAAGATATGACTTTGGAGCTCTTGCCTGCGCCTATTGATGCAGGAATCACTTTTATCCGCAATGACTTAGATCCTGAGATTAGTATTCCAGCACTTTTTAAGTACGTTGGAGATACGACTCTTTCAACAGCATTATTTAAAGAAGGCTATAAAATTGGAACCATTGAACATCTTCTATCAGCCATTGCAGGATTGGGAATAGACAATTGTTATATTAAAGTGGATGGCCCCGAAATTCCCATCATGGACGGGAGCGCCAGCCCATTTGTGTTTTTAATCCAATCAGCTGGATTGGAAATTCAAGATAAGCTTAAGAAATTTATCAAGGTAAAAAAAGAGGTGCGTGTTGAGCGAGGGGATACCTATGCTGCAATCAAACCTTTTGATGGTTTCAAAGTTTCGTTTGAAATTAATTTTGAAGATCCAACTATAAGTAAGCATGCGCAGAAATCTTCAATTGATTTTTCATCTACCTCCTTTGTAAAAGAAGTATGCAGGGCTAGAACTTTTGGATCAGTTAAAGATATGGATTTATTGCAATCGCAAGGATTGGCTCTTGGAGCTAGTGTCACAAATGCTATTGCTGTTGGGGATGATGGAATCTTAAATGAAGAAGGTTTGCGATTTGATGATGAGTTTGTAAAACATAAGATGCTTGATGCTATTGGTGATCTATATCTTCTTGGGCACAATTTAATTGGCCAGTTTTCTGGATACAAATCAGGTCACTCGCTTAACAATGAATTATTAAGGAAAATACTTGCGTCTGAGGATGCTTGGGAGGTCGTTACATTTGAAGATTCTTCGATTGCCCCCATATCATATGCAAGAGCTCCGTTTGGAGATGCTGGATAGCTCGAAATAGAACAAAATAAGTATTAAAAAATTAAATTCATGTCATTTCTAACCAAAATATTTGGAAGCAGTAATCAGCGCTCGCTAAAGAGGATGCAGGTCTTTGTAGATGAAATTAATGTGCTTGAATCCGATTATCAGAAACTAAGCGATGATGAGTTAGCAAATCTAAGAAGTAAATTAAAATCTTCATCAAGCGATGAAAATTTTCCCTTGATTGCGCATGCTTTTGCTGCAACTCGAGAGGCAAGTATAAGAACAACAGGCTTAAGACATTTTGATTCACAGATGCTGGGAGGCATTGCCCTTTCGGAAGGTAATATCGCTGAGATGAAAACGGGTGAAGGAAAAACATTGGTTGCTACCCTGCCTGCTTATCTTAATGCTGTTCAAGGCAACAAAGTAGTACTTGTCACGGTAAATGACTATCTTGCTCAGAGAGATGCTGAGTGGATGCGGCCTGTATATGAATGCCTGGGTTTAACAGTGGGTGTTATTTACTCTAATCAATCATTGGAAGAGAAAAAAACTGCATATCAATGCGACATTATATACGCAACTAATGGTGAGCTTGGTTTTGATTACCTGAGGGACAACATGGCACTTCGTGCTGAAGATAAAGTCCAGTGCTCTCTTGATTTTGCAATTGTTGATGAGGTTGACTCGATCCTGATTGATGAAGCTCGAACACCGCTAATAATTTCCGGACCATCAAATGAGAGTGCTGATTATTACATTCAAATTAAAAAGATTGTTCCTAGTCTAAAAAAGCAATTAAGAGAAGGCACCGAAGAAGAACCTTTGGTTGACGATGAAAGAGGCCATTACATTATTGACGAAAAAAATAGATCTATTGAGTTAACTGACGATGGGTATGTAGAGGTTGAACGCCATTTAGAAAAATTAGGATTGCTGCAATCAGAAGATAGCTTGTATTCAGTGAGTAATTTAAAAATTATGCGTTATGTTAATGCGACTTTAAAAGCTGCATTTCTCTTTAATAAAAATGTTCATTATTTGGTCAGAGGTCAAGATGTCCTTTTGATTGATGAGCATACAGGGAGAACAATGCCTGGAAGAAGAATGAGCGAGGGCATCCATCAAGCTCTAGAATGCAAAGAAAATGTAACTATTCAGCGAGAATCCCAAACGCTTGCATCGACTACTTATCAAAACTTTTTTAGGTTGTTCAATCAACTTTCTGGGATGACAGGAACAGCTGATACTGAGGCAGCTGAGTTTGCAGAAATTTATGGTTTAAATGTTTCAATTATTCCAACCAACAAACCAATGGCGAGAAAGGACAATGATGACTTGGTCTTTCTCACTCAAGAAGCTAAATTTAAAGCCTTAATCGAAGAAATAGAAATATTACGAAAAAAAGATGCTCCTATTTTAGTTGGGACAGCATCTGTAGAATCATCAGAGATAGTCTCTGCTCTTCTAGAAAGAAAAAATATTACTCATCAAGTTCTAAATGCAAAACAGCATGAAAAAGAAGCCGAGGTTATTGCAAATGCTGGACGCCCAGGCGTGGTTACTATTGCAACAAATATGGCGGGAAGAGGAACTGACATAGTCCTCGGCGGAAAAGAAAATACAGGAAATGGCGAATGGGAAAAAAGACATCAGGCGGTTCTTGATGCTGGAGGTCTACATATTTTAGGAACAGAAAGGCACGAATCCCGAAGGATTGATAACCAGCTTAGAGGAAGATCAGGCAGACAGGGAGATCCAGGTTACTCTAAATTTTTCTTATCTCTAGAAGATGACTTATTAAGATTATTTATCACTGATAGCAGAAGAGCCCTGTTTGAAAGAATTGGTATGGGCGATGATCACATTGAGCATAAAATGCTTTCTAGAGGGATTGAGAATGCTCAAAAAAGAATAGAAAGTAGAAATTTCGATATAAGAAAAAATTTATTGGAATACGACGATGTTGCAAATGATCAAAGGCAGGCTATCTACTCATTGAGAAATCAATTGCTGAATGAAGACAATATTTCTGATGCGATACGAGATTTAATAAATGATGAGATGTATGCAGTGTCTAATGATTTTGTGCCTATAGAATCTGTTGAAAACCAATGGAAACTTGAAGATCTTGATAAATATCTCCTAGAGCATTATTTGATTGAAGAAAATATCTCAGCAAAAGTTAAAAACGATAATAAGCTAACACCAGAAAAAATTGCAGAACTAATTGCTCGCAATGCGGCAACAAGATACAAAGATAAGTATTTAAAAATTAAAGATAATGTTGCCCAACTTGAGAAACAAGTAATGCTTCAAATTTTAGATGTTCATTGGAAAGATCATCTCGCTGAGATGGATCACTTAAGACAAAGTGTAGGCTTGCGAGCTTATGCGCAAAAAAATCCGAAGAATGAATACAAGCGTGAAGCTTTTGAGATGTTTGAAGTGATGTTGGATGAAATAAACAGCGAAGCAATAAAGGTTTTATTTAGATTAGAGCTAGCAAGTGAAGAGGAATTAAGAGAGCTAGAAGAGAGATCTCATGAGGCGCAAAAAAATCGAGAAATCAAACTGCAGCAAGAAAAATTTGATCCAGTTATAGGAAACGAAAACAATAAAAATTCTGGGCAACCCGCTCCAGCTGAGCCAATTAAGCGCTCTGAACCTAAGCTTGGCAGAAATGATCCTTGTCACTGCGGGTCTGGCAAGAAATTTAAACAGTGTTGTGGTGCTAATTAAGCCCTTCTGCATTCAGCTGAAAAATAGTTAATCTTCGTAAAAATCTTCAGATTCTGCAGGCCGGCTGAATAATTTTTCTTCATTTACCCAAGTACCAAAGTCAATTAACTTGCATTTCTCAGAGCAAAAAGGACGATATATATTATTAGCAGTTAGGTCCGTCACTTTTTTACACTGAGGGCAATCTTTTTTCATTTGTTAATTAATCCTAAATAAAAGTTATGCATTTGAAGAGATCTAGATTTAAGATTTTCTAATGAATCATTGTTGGCTATCACATCATTTGCAATACTCAATCTCTCTTCTCTGCTGCATTGAGAATCTATAATTTTTTGAATTAGTTCATTTGAATTATTATCCCTAAAAGCAGCTCGCTCAAGTTGCATAACCTGGTCACAGTCAATGACAAGAATTCTATCGTAAGCACTCATGCTATTAGTTTCAAAAATTAATGGCACCATGATGATTGAATAAGGGGACTCAGCTGATGCAATTCTTTGGGCCATCAAGTCTCTAACTAAGGGGTGTGTAATTGACTCTAGTAACTTCTTTTTTTTGGGATTGCTAAAAATTTGAACTCTTAACTTAGATCTATCGATTGAGCCATTAGAATCAAGAATCTCTGAACCGAAAGAAGCAACAATGCTAATAAATCCAGGGGTATCTTTTTCAATGACCTCTTTGGCAAGGTGATCTGCATCAATAACAAAGATTCCTTCTGCGGCAAAAAAATCAGCTGCGGCTGATTTTCCAGAGCCTATTCCACCTGTTAAACCTACAATCATTTTTTAGATTTAGTATTCACGGAGCTAGGGACATTATGTGACCATGAGCTCTGTTCGACTCTTGAAGAGATAAACCAACGATCGTCAATCTTAATGTACTGATCTAGGTACCACATCCCAAGAAAAAAAACTTTATCATTTTCAGTTTGCATAGGGTTAAAACACATTACTTTTCCAGTAGCTTTATTATTATTTATGTCCAAAGATATATTTGAAATTAAATGTTGATAATTAGGAAAATGATTTAGCGCTGTTTCAAGATATGTAATTATTTCTTGAAGGTTACCAGCAATTCCGCCGACAGCAGTGTAATCAATATGAGCATTTTTAGTAAATAAGTTATTAAATTCATTAAAGTTTTTGCTATCTACGGCAGTTGCATAGTCGGTGACTAATTTTTCTAACTCCATTCGATCTGAGATTTCGGTTATGTCCATTTATATATTTTAATACAAAAAAAAGGCCCTCAGATAAATCTGAGAGCCTTTCAAAGAAAAAAGCCTGACGATTACCTACTCTCACACAAGGAGACCTTGCACTACCATTGGCGTGAGTTCGTTTCACTTCTGAGTTCGAGATGGGATCAGGTGGTACCAAACTGCTATTGTCATCAGGCAAACTGGTATGTAATTCTTTTTCACTACAAATTTATGTTATTCCTGAACAATGGAACCTTTTTTAAGGTTACATGATCAAGCCTCACGAGTTATTAGTACAAGTTAGCTCAACGCCTCACAACGCTTACACATCTTGCCTATCAACGTCATAGTCTATGACGACTCTTTAGTAGACCGAAGTCTATGGGAGATCTAATCTTGGGAGAGGCTTCCCGCTTAGATGCTTTCAGCGGTTATCCCTTCCGAACATAGCTACCCGGCAATGCCACTGGCGTGACAACCGGAACACCAGAGGTTCGTCCAATCCGGTCCTCTCGTACTAGGATTAGCTTCCCTCAAATCTCCAACGCCCACAGCAGATAGGGACCGAACTGTCTCACGACGTTCTAAACCCAGCTCGCGTACCACTTTAAATGGCGAACAGCCATACCCTTGGGACCTGCTCCAGCCCCAGGATGTGATGAGCCGACATCGAGGTGCCAAACACCCCCGTCGATGTGAACTCTTGGGGGGTATCAGCCTGTTATCCCCGGCGTACCTTTTATCCGTTGAGCGATGGCCCTTCCATTCAGAACCACCGGATCACTAAGACCTAGTTTCCTACCTGCTCGACCCGTCGGTCTCGCAGTCAAGCATCCTTATGCCTTTATACAATCTGCATGATGTCCGACCATGCTTAGGATACCTTCGTACTCCTCCGTTACTCTTTGGGAGGAGACCGCCCCAGTCAAACTACCCAGCACACACTGTCCTCGATCCGGATTACGGACCTGAGTTAGAGCCTCAACTTTACAAGGGTGGTATTTCAAGGACGACTCCACCAAGACTAGCGTCTCGGCTTCAAAGTCTCCCACCTATCCTACACAAATAAAGTCAAAGTCCAGTGTGAACCTATAGTAAAGGTGCACGGGGTCTTTCCGTCTAGCTGCGGGTACACTGCATCTTAACAGCGATTTCAATTTCACTGAGTCTATGGTGGAGACAGTGTGGCCATCGTTACGCCATTCGTGCAGGTCGGAACTTACCCGACAAGGAATTTCGCTACCTTAGGACCGTTATAGTTACGGCCGCCGTTTACCGGGGCTTCGATCAGGAGCTTCGCCGAAGCTAACCCCATCAATTAACCTTCCGGCACCGGGCAGGCGTCACACCCTATACGTCATCTTACGATTTTGCAGAGTGCTATGTTTTTAATAAACAGTCGCAGCCACCTAGTTTCTTCGACCACCATCAGCTTAAAGAGCAAGTCTCATCACTAATGGTGGCGTACCTTCTCCCGAAGTTACGGTACCATTTTGCCTAGTTCCTTCACCATAGTTCTCTCAAACACCTTAGTCTTCTCGACTTATCCACCTGTGTCGGTTTGGGGTACGGTTTCTTATAATCTGAAGCTTAGAGGTTTTTCCTGGAAGCATGGTATCGACTACTTCCCACTCAAAGAGTGGTCGTTATCAGTTCTTGACCTTAAAAGATCCCGGATTTACCTAAGATCTAAGTCTACAACCTTGAACACGGACAACCGTCGCCGTGCTAGCCTAACCTTCTCCGTCACCCCATCGCAATTATAAGAAGTACAGGAATATTAACCTGTTTTCCATCGACTACGGCTTTCGCCCTCGCCTTAGGAGCCGACTCACCCTGCCACGATTAGCGTTGGACAGGAAACCTTGGATTTTCGGCGAAGAGGTTTTTCACCTCTTTGATCGTTACTCATGTCAACATTCGCACTTCTGATACGTCCAGCATGCCTTACAGCACACCTTCAACCGCTTACAGAACGCTCTTCTACCATCTTAAATAAATTTAAGATCCGTAGCTTCGGTTTATGATTTAGCCCCGTTATATCTTCCACGCAGGCCGACTCGACTAGTGAGCTATTACGCTTTCTTTAAAGGATGGCTGCTTCTAAGCCAACCTCCTAGCTGTTTGTGCCTTCCCACATTGTTTCCCACTTAATCATAATTTGGGACCTTAGCTGACGGTCTGGGTTGTTTCCCTCTCGACTACGGACGTTAGCACCCGCAGTCTGTCTCCCATGCTCGTACTCATTGGTATTCGGAGTTTGCATCGGTTTGGTAAGTCGGGATGACCCCCTAGCCGAAACAGTGCTCTACCCCCAATGGTAATACATGAGGCACTACCTAAATAGTTTTCGAAGAGAACCAGCTATCTCCGGGTTTGATTAGCCTTTCACTCCTATCCACAGCTCATCCCCTCATTTTTCAACATAAGTGGGTTCGGGCCTCCAGTCAGTGTTACCTAACCTTCACCCTGGCCATGGATAGATCACCCGGTTTCGGGTCTAATTCCAGCAACTGAGCGCCCTATTAAGACTCGGTTTCCCTACGCCTCCCCTAAACGGTTAAGCTTGCTACTGAAATTAAGTCGTTGACCCATTATACAAAAGGTACGCCGTCACAGAACAAGTCTGCTCCGACTGCTTGTAAGCACAAGGTTTCAGGTTCTATTTCACTCCCCTTGCCGGGGTTCTTTTCGCCTTTCCCTCACGGTACTGGTTCACTATCGGTCAGCTGAGAGTATTTAGCCTTGGAGGATGGTCCCCCCATGTTCAGTCAAGATTTCACGTGTCCCGACCTACTCGATTTCACTTTTATAAAATTTTCGCATACAGGGCTATCACCTACTATGGCCATACTTTCCAGTATGTTTTGCTAATTTTAAAAAAGCTTAAGGGCTAGTCCGGTTTCGCTCGCCGCTACTACCGGAATCTCTTTTGATTTCTTTTCCTCTAGGTACTTAGATGTTTCAGTTCCCTAGGTTTGCCTCATATACCTATGTATTCAGTATAAGATAATGTGCTTATGCACACTGGGTTCTCCCATTCGGAAATCTCCGGATCAAAGGTTGTTTACCACCTCCCCGAAGCTTATCGCAAGTTACTACGTCCTTCATCGCCTTCAGCTGCCAAGGCATCCGCCTTGTGCTCTTAATTACTTGATCATATAACCCTAAAAAAGGGTTATATACTTAGTCGACCTTTTTATTGCAGACTAAGTTTTTTTCGTTATTGTTTGAGAATAACTTAATAAAATTTTCTTCTATTAAATGCAGTGATCTATCGTGTACATATCTAATAAAAGATATGACACTGGTGTATATATCTTAAAAAGATTTATACACTAGAAAATTACATACCAAAACTTATAAATAACTTCTTTTAATATATTTGATTACTCGTGTGGGTACTCTAGTACGAAAATATCGTTAAGGAGGTGATCCAGCCACAGGTTC